>Ga0307478_10000341_pt1 | contig 50437 bp, 33 predicted proteins | sample atmos_gasesECM4C_2_FD_203713 | JGI IMG/M metagenome (GOLD analysis project Ga0307478, IMG submission 203713) | Hardwood forest soil microbial communities from Morgan-Monroe State Forest, Indiana, United States - atmos_gasesECM4C_05 | ecosystem: Environmental > Terrestrial > Soil > Temperate...
GACGCCGCTGGTGTATACGCACGTTGCGCTGCGGAATTGGACTTCGTTTGCGAAGCTGGGCGTGCATCACATCGTGGCACCGGGCGGATATCACACGTACACGGCGCTTGATTTTCCGGTGAGCATGGGCGAATACGCTTTTCCGAGCAAGCCGGAAGAGCCGATGGCGCTTTTTATGTTGCGGACTCCTTGCAGGCTGGGACTCCCGATGCGCGACCAGTACCGCGCGGGGCGCATGGAACTGATGGACACGCCCTTTTCAAAATTTGAACGTAATATTCGCGACCAGCTTGCACGAATGCTCGGCGGGGCCGGATTTGATACGGCGCGGGACATCGAAGGCATCACGGTGAATCGCTGGGCGCACGGGTATGCCTACACGCCAAATTCGCTTTTCGATCCGGACTGGAAGGAAGAAGAGAAGCCTTGGGTGATTGGGCGAAAACCGTTCGGGAAAATTACGATTGCAAACTCGGATGCGGGAGCCAGCGCGTATTCGGATGTGGCCATCGATCAGGCCTGGCGGGCCGTGGGTGAGATTCTGAAAAGCTAGAGAAGATTTGGCCGCCGGGCAAGAGGATGTTTGCGTAAAAATGAGCTTGCAGGTTTTGACGAGTAAATGTGTTATTGTCTTCGTGTAGACTCCCGAAGTAGGGTTGCCTGAACTCCTTGAAGGCGCGCTTTTTTGGCGCTCCCTCCACCGGATTCAGCCAATTTCAGGCCAGTGTATCGTAGCGTCCCGGGGAAGCGCGAGCTTGCCGAGATCCTGCACTCATGGTGCTTCGAAGAGTTCAGGGAGAATCAAGATGAAGAGTTTGTTTGTGGGCAACATGAGTTTTCAGACGACGGAGGGCGAGCTGCGCGACTTGTTCACGCCGTTCGGGCAAGTGACGCGCGTGCACATGGCCATGGACCGGGAAACCGGGCGGGCGCGAGGGTTTGCGTTTGTGGAAATGCCCAACGACGAGGAAGCGGCCAAAGCAATGGCCGGACTCGATGGGAAAGAATTGGGCGGGCGCAATTTGAAAGTGAATGAAGCGCGGCCCAAGGGGGAAGGCGGACCTCCACGCGGGCCAAGGAATTTTGGCGGACCAGGCGGCGGAGGCGGTGGCCGCGGTAAGGGCGGAGGCGGCGGACGCGAGCGTTTTTCGAATGAGGACTACCGCGAGTCGGCGCGGCAGCCGCGCGAACCGCGCTGGTAACACGGCAACAGAAGTCGAGTGGCTCGACAGTGACGGCGCGCACCGCGCCTACTGCGTTTGCGAGGAGACGCAATGACTACGACATTTCAGAAGCGCCAAAAAGAAATGAAGCGGATGGAAAAGCGCAAAATGAAGGAAGAAAAGCGCGTGCAGCGGAAACTGGACAAGACCGCGGAGAAAGAATCAGGAGTTTCGACTGAAGAAATTATGGAACCACTGACTGGGCCGATTCCTTACGACCCAGAGGCGTAGCCAATAAACTTCTCAGACTTGATCCTCAGAAGTATTTTGTAACGATAATAGACTAATCGAACGGGGCTTTCCGATAATAGCTTTGGGAATTTTCTGCCCCGAGTGCGAGAAGTCGCAAGACCCCTGGAAGACCATCGAGAGACGCGGCTCAGGCGTCAATGCATGGCCATCGGACCGCCCCGCGCTTGCGGGCGGCGCATCAGAAATATAAACGGAAGCATCAGGACGAACAATCCCGCCAGAATCACAAAGATGCTGTTGTAGGCGAGCATGCTGGCCTGGCGCTCGACCATCGCAAACATCACGGCGCGCGCCTGGTGAGCGGCGGTGGCGATGTCTGATCCGCTGGCCATGAACATTCCCCGAAGCGAATTCATCATATTCCGAGCGCTAAAGCTATATGGGGTGACACCCGCGCCCAGTTGGGCGATATTCCGCTGCTGAAAACGGGTCTGCATGGTGCTGACGGCAGCAATGCCGATGCTACCTCCCAGGTTGCGCACGAGGTTGAAGAGGCTTGTGGCGTTGCCCATGTTTTCCTTGCGAATGGGCGCCATGCTGATCGTGGTGAGGGGGACGAAGATCAGTCCTAACGATAGACCCATAAGGAGCTGCGGCCAGAAGAAGTCCCAGTAGCCGGCATTGAGATTCAAGCGGGAGATTTGGAAGAGAGTGAATCCGCAGGCGATTAATCCCACCGTGAGCATTTTGCGAGGATCCAACTTGGCCATGATGATGCCGGCGACCGGCATGGCGATAAAGGAGCCAAGACCTCGAGGCGCCATGGCAAAGCCGGCGCGCAGCGCTGGGTAGCCAAGCAGAGTTTGGAGGATGAGTGGGATGAGAACAGTGGTGCCGTACAGGCCGACGCCGAGCAGCGACATCAGAAATACGCCGGTGGAATAGGTGCGGTCTTTAAAAACGCGCAGATTGACGACGGGATGCTCGATGCGCAGCTCATACAAAAGAAAAGCGACGAGCGTGACGCCGGCAACGACGGCGACGGCAGTAATCCAATTCGTGCCGAACCAGTCTTTTTCCTGGCCTTTATCGAGAACGATTTGCAGCGTGGCAATTCCTATGCCAAGCAGGCCGATGCCCCAGTAATCGATCTTTTCTGAAGCGCGGCGAATGTAAGACGGGTCGAAAATGAACAGCGAAGTCATCACGATGGAGATGACTCCAATCGGCACATTGATGTAGAAGACCCAGCGCCACGAATGGCTATCGGTGAGCCAGCCGCCGAGGACGGGACCGAGCATGGGGGCGACAACGATGCCGAGGCCCCAGAATCCCATGGCCTTGCCGCGGTCTTCCGGCGGGAAGGATTCGAGCAAAATGGCTTGCGAGATGGGCTGCAAACCACCGCCGCAGGCGCCCTGAATAATACGGCAGACAATCAAGAAGGGGAGGCTGGGAGCAAGGCCGCACAAGAAAGATGCGATCGTAAAGCCGGTGACCGAGAGCATGAGCATGCGCTTGCGGCCGAAAAAATTGGAGAGCCAGCCGGTGAGGGGCAAAATGATGGCATTGGCGACGAGATAGGAAGTCAGGGTCCAGGTGGCTTCGTCGACGGTTGCGGAAAGACTTCCGGCGATGTGGGGGAGCGAGACGTTTACAACCGTGGTGTCCAGCACTTCCATAAAAGTGCTGAGCATGACCGCGATCGCAATGATCCAGGGGTTGATGTGCGGATGATTTTGCGTCGGTTCCTGGGACATCAAGACCTCGAGCCGCTCGTTGAGCCGCTCAGCCCTGCTTCGATAAAATCATACGGTCTGGTCGGAGGGCTGGCAATCGTTCGTAGCGGTGCGGGTGTCCAACTCCCAATTTTCCGTGGAAATATTGTCTAGAAGCAACCGCTTGCTGTATCTTGTCCGCGTACACAGAGCGGAAAGGAGCGTCAATGGAGTCTCGTAAATCTCGCCGTGAGTTTCTTGCAGGGATGGGGGCCATAGCTGCCGCGGCGTCTGTTCCGGAAGGTTCGCTGTTTGGTCGAGAAGGGCTTTCTTCTCCGACCGATTTGACGTACCTCGCTGGGGGTGCCGGTATGAGTTCGCCATTTCGCTTGGCGGTAATCAACGATGAGGTCGCCCAGGACTTCGGTCGTTCCTGCGAAGTGATCGCCCGCGAATTTGGCCTGGAGTGGATCGAGCTGCGGGGCATGTGGAACAAAAATCTGTTGAAGCTCGATGCCAATGAAGTTGCGGAAGCGCGGCGCATTCTTGAAAAGTACAAATTACGCGTGACAGACATCGCGAGTCCGCTGTTCAAGGTTGATTGGCCCGGCGCGCCAAAATCCCAATTCAGCCCCAAGGGCGACCAATTTAACGCCGATTTCAAATACGAGCAGCAGGATGAGGTTTTGGAGCGCTGTATCGATCTGGCCAAAACCTTCCAGACAGATCGCGTTCGCTGCTTCGATTTCTGGCGGCTGGATGATCCGGCACCCTTTCGCGCGGCGATAAATGAGAAATTGCTTGCGGCCGCTGGGGTGGCAGGAAAGAAGGATATTAAGCTGCTTCTGGAAAATGAACCCGCCTGCAACACGGCCACGGCGGCGGAATCGGTCAAGGTTCTTGCGGAAGTGAAAACTCCGTATCTCTTGCTGAACTGGGATCCGGGAAACGCCGCCTCGCGCGGCGAGAAGGCGTACCCGGACGGTTATGCGCTGCTGCCGAAAGAAAGAATTGGTCACTGCCATTGCAAAGACGTCGTGAAAAAGGCGGACGGCAAGGGTTATGAGTGGGCCGCGATGGGCCACGGCATCATCGACTGGACAGGGCAATTTGCGGCGCTGAAACGCGACGGCTACCATCTAGCTGTCAGCCTGGAAACGCACTGGCGCGGCGCCGGCACGCCGGAGGAATCCACGCGGCAAAGCTGGGCCGGGATGAAGGACCAGTTACAAAAAGTTGGTGCCCTGTAAGGCACAACGAGAGGGCCATTCACGAAACGCCATGAGAAACGAAGACAAACAACTCCGATGAATCGCTCCCTTGCTGGCATCGCACTGATTTTGGGGTTTGCGCTATGCTCCCAAGCGCAGGCACAGCGTTGGACGGAGAAAGCCGCGGAGGATTGGTACGCGCAGCAACCGTGGCTTGTCGGCAGCAACTACATCCCATCCACGGCGATCAATGAACTGGAAATGTGGCAGGCCGCGACATTCGATCCCCAGCGCATTGACAAAGAACTTGGCTGGGCGGAATCGCTCGGGTTAAACACCATGCGGGTGTTCTTGCACGACTTGCTCTGGCGGCAGGATCCGGAAGGATTCAAGAAGCGCCTCGACATTTTTTTGGGCATCGCGCAGAAGCACAAAATCAGGCCGCTCTTTGTGCTTTTTGATTCCGTATGGGATCCAAATCCTAAACTCGGAAAACAGCGCGAGCCAAGGCCTGGCGTGCACAATTCGGGCTGGGTGCAAAGCCCTGGGGCAGCCGCGCTGAAGGATCCGAGCCAATATCCGCGCCTTGAGGCGTATGTCAAGGGCGTGGTCGGAGCGTTTGCCAAGGACCAGCGGATTCTGGGCTGGGACGTCTGGAACGAGCCGGACAATACCAACGGCGGTAGCTATGCGAGCTCCGAGCCGCCCAACAAGAAAGAACTCGTACTCGCGCTATTGCCAAAGGTGTATGAGTGGGCGCACGAGGCTGGCGTTTCGCAGCCGCTCACAAGCGGCGTTTGGAAAGATGATTGGTCGTCCCCCGAAAAACTCGGCCCAATGGAGAAAATCCAGTTGACGCTTTCCGATGTCGTTTCCTTCCACAGCTACGACGGACCGGATGTTTTTGAAAAGCGTGTGCTGTCTCTCCAGCAATATCACCGGCCCATTCTCTGCACGGAGTATATGGCGCGGGGAAACGGCAGCACGTTTCAGGGCACGCTGCCGATTGCGAAGAAATACCACGTCGCCGCCATCAATTGGGGGCTCGTGGCCGGCAAAACGCAAACCTACCTCCCGTGGGACTCCTGGAAGAATCCGTATGTGAATCGCGAACCGGCGATGTGGTTCCACGAAATTTTCCGCAACGATGGCCAGCCGTACCGTCCAGAAGAAGCTGATTTCATTCGCTCGATCATCCAGAGCGCTGCCGCTGCCAACTGATCACGTTGATTGACCGCGCTGAATGAGGCGCGTTACCTGAGCGTTTTTCTCTACTTTTTGTTGACGTCATTTAGCCATCGCGACGAAGCGATGGGCAGGGAAGTATTTGGTTCCGGGACCTGGACTCGAACCAGGACTCTCAGCTCCAAAGGCTGATGTGCTACCGATTGCACTATCCCGGAACCGCTGACCATAGTTTAGCAGAGGTAAAAGAATGTGCGAAGCCGGGGAAATGTGCGCGAGGCGAGAGTTTCTGCTAAATTGATAAGGTTGCGTCGTCGCGGGAGAGGTGGCCGAGCGGTTTAAGGCGCACGCTTGGAAAGCGTGTGTAGGTTAACCCCTACCGTGGGTTCGAATCCCACCCTCTCCGCCATTGTTCCTGTGTCAAGCGGGATTCATCACAAAAAAAGGCCGGGCGATTGCGCCCGGCTTTCATGATTCTAGAACAGCGAAACAGAATCAAAAGTGGCAGGACGCCACGCCCCGCTTCTGCAAATATTTCTGGTGATATTCCTCGGCGCGATAAAATGTCGCTGCCGGCGTAATCTCTGTCGCGATAGGCCGCTTTAGTTCTCCGCTTGCCTCCAGCGCTTCGCGGGACTTTTTCGCAATGGCTTCCTGCGCCGGCGAATGATAGAAAATCGCCGTGCGGTATTGCGTGCCAAAATCCGGGCCTTGCCGGTTCACCTGCGTAGGGTCGTGGACCTTCCAGAACACGTCGAGCAATTGCTCGTAACTCACCTTTGCTGGATCAAACGTTACCTGCACAACTTCGGCGTGACCCGTCTCATCCGTGCAAACATCTTTGTATGTGGGATTTGGCATTTCGCCGCCGCTGTAACCCACGGCTGTGTCGATCACTCCCGACACCTTCTGAAAAGCTGCTTCGATTCCCCAAAAGCATCCCGCCCCAAACGTCGCAATCTCTTGCATTTCTTTCTCCTGGCAAATCCGAGTCTGCCCGCAATTTTAACAGCAAGGCAATAAGCTTTTCCATTAAGCTCGCGGCATTAGATGCTGGCTCCAAGGGTAAAGTTTCGGCGAGTTTTGAGAGCTAGTGTTCGCCCGCTCAGGCGCTCAAAAGCTCTCTACAAGCGGTTTACTTCCTCATGACCACTGTGGGGCTAAGATTTCTTCCTAGCCGCCGTATCAAAAGTCTTCAGTTTCGCCTGGGCCAGCGACTTATACGCGCTGTTCACCGAAGCCGACTGCGTAAACGCGTCTTTCGCCTCCGCATTCCTCTTCAAGTTCAGCAGCGCGAATCCCAGCCGATACTGATTTCTCCCATAGCTTCCCTCATCCGCTTTCAACAACGGCGCAGCCGCCTTGAAATTTTCCACCGCTTGCGCGTTATCTTTTTTCTGGATGCTGACTTGCCCCAAAGCACTTAGCGCCAGCCCCTTCTCCAGCGAAACTTGCTGCTGCCACTGTTCGTCGGTAACTCCTTCCGGTTTCGGAGCTGAACCCAGCAGCGTAACTGCTTTCTTGGCCGAAGCTTCGGCCTTATCCAGTTGCTCGCCCTTCTCGCTGTAATAGTCCGAGAGCAAGAGCAGCATTCCTATGTTGTTGGGATCTTTGGCCAGCAGCCCGTTCGCTACCTCCAGCATTTTCGGCACGTTTTGCGCTTGCTGATACGAAGTCGCGGCCACTCCCAGCGCCTGATTTGCGAAGGGCGAATCAGGAAAAAGCTGCGCGAATTGCGTCAAGAGTCCGGCCCGCTTCGCGGCGTTCGTAGACCTATACACTCCCAGGAAAATAGCCTGCTCGATGTACATGATGTTGTCTTTGTTGTTTTCCAGTGTCGCCGCCTTTTGCCGGTCCCAGTTGTCTGCTTCCATTCCAGTTGGAGGCGGCGCCGCCTTGAATCGTTGCAGGATTCCCGGCACCTTCTCTCCGTAAGCCATAAGCTTATCGACGTCGCCCTTCTCGCTCGCCGCGCGAACCATATTCACGGCATTCGCAAAATTGTCGGGATCGAGCGCAAAAAGCTTGTCTCCATACTCAAAGGCCTTTTCGTAATTCTTTTGCGCGATGTAATAATTTACGTAGAGATCGTCGGCTACAATCGCCATGTCATCCTGCGCGAGCGTCGACGAGAATTTATCGATAAGCGCCAGCTTCTGCGCTGGATCGGCTGTTCCGTTGATCTCCGTTATCGCGTGGTCAGCGTCGGACCCCGCTGGGATCGGCACATACTTGCCGATCGTTTGCCCGCTTGCCGGACGATTTCCGAAAACAAACAATATGAGAAGCCCAAAGAACTGCGCCATTCGCTTCATGGATGCCTCCACGGGAAGGAAATTGCGTGCATCTTAGTGCTGCCCCGCCCCACACGCAAACAAAATCCGCATCGAAACGGCACCTCTTCTCCACCATGCAACTCCGGAGACCGTTTTTTCGTCTAGAATAGGTGAGTCTTCGAAGATGATTGCCGGAGGTTCTTGTGTCCCTGTTTGGTTCGTGTCGCATTCTCTCATCGGGAAAGAGGGTTCCCTTTGCATTGATGACCGTCTGGCTGATCCTTGGCTACGCGCAGTGCACGCCCGCGCAATCCACAATGAGTTGCCACCCGATGGACACCCGCGAGGAACTCCCTCCCGAAAAGCTCCCGCCCCCGCAAAAACTCACGGGCATAGGCAACGCGCACATCCGCGTCACTGCGACTCCCGAGGCGCAAATGTGGTTTGACCAGGGCTTGAATCTGCTCCACGATTTTTGGGATTACGAGTCCGTTCGCGCCTTCGTTCAAGGCGTCCGCGTCGATCCGCAATGCGCAATGTGCTACTGGGGCATCTATCACGCGGAGCTCTTCACCCACAGCAACGCCAAGTATTACGCCAAGCAGGCTTTGGCGAAAGCCGTCAGTCTCAAAGGACACGTTAGCAAAGCGGAGCGCCTCTATATCGAGGCGAGCGAAGCGTCCGAGGCTGCGGACAAATCCGACAAAAAGGACAAACGCGAGTCGAAGGAAGTTCAACTCTATCGAAAGCTCGTCAAACATTATCCTGCGGACTTACAAGCGCGCATTTTTCTGGCCGAAGCGGTCGGTGACTGGTACGACGATTCTGGCCAGCCGAACCCAGGCCAGAGAGAGCAGCTCTCCATTCTGCAGAGCGTAATGAAGGAGGACCCGGAGAACTCTGCCGCCAATCATTACTGGATTCACGCCGTGGAAGCCAGTCTCCACCCCGAGCAGGCCCTCCACAGCGCCGAAATCCTCGGCCGCCTTGCCCCAACCTCGGGCCACATGGTCCACATGCCGGGCCATATTTTCTATCGCACCGGCGACTACGCCCGCGCGAAAGATTCCTTTGCTGCCTCCATGCAAGCCGATGAGCAATACATGCAGTCGCAACACGTACAGGTGGACGACGACTGGAATTACGTCCACAACCTCATGTACGCCATCGCCAACCTGCTGGAAGCCGGCCAATTGAACGAAGCCACCGCTCTCTCCGCCAAAGCGAGAGCCGCGCGCGGTGAACTTGAGAACACGCTATATCCCTGGTCGCCGCGCGATGCCATCTCTCGCCTCGACCCGCGCCTCCCAGTCGCTCTCCGCGACGCCGATTGGACTGCTGCTCTCGACCTGTTGAAGTCCAGCGATCCGGCGCCGACTCTCCCGAACCTGGAGTTTCTCGAGCGCCAGCTAACGCAATTCGCTATGGGCATGCAGGCCCTCGAAGCACACGATATGTCCCGCGCGGAAACAGCGTCGGCCCAGTTCGATGCCGAGCTATGGCGATTGTCCAATCGCTTGAAAGACGAAGAGGACGCCAAGTCCAAAGAAAAGGATAAAGACAAAAAATTGTCGGATGCCACTCCGCCAAAACTCCAGCTGATGCCGGACGCGTTCCCCAAGCCGCTGGTGAACAATCTGTCCATCATGTCTCTGGAGCTACGAGCTGGTTTGCTGATGGCCAAGAAGCAGAACGCCGAGGCGAAAAAGCTTTACGCACAAGCTGGCCAGGAAGAAAAAGCGCTAGGGTACCGCGAACCTCCCGCCTTCATCCGGCCCGTGGGCGAAACCGAAGCCGCGGCGTTCATGGCCGCCGCAGACTGGACCGCTGCGAAGGCCGCTTACCAAGAAGCTCTGGTCGAGCGCCCGCGCTCCGGCTTCCCGCTCTACGGCATCGCCTTGGCCAGCGAGCAATCTGGCGACACCAAAGCAGCCGCGACGGAGTACACGGACTTCCTGTCAGCGTGGAAATCCGCCGATCCCAATCTTCCGCAACTAACCCACGCGCGCGACTACCTCGCCTCCCACGGCACAGCGGCCGCGGGAAACTAGAAACGAGTTTCTTGCTGAATCCAGCCTGGGGTTCCACGTTCATCCATTTGACCCGTCGTCGATTTCGCGAGACGATGATAGGTTTGGACGAGGTGAAAATTTGAATCTGAGCCTACTGGGCTGCGGAGCTATCATTGCGCCCGCAAATAAAGAACTTGGGCGCGTTGCCTCCGAACACCGCTTCGGTCGTCCCGGCATTTGTGTTACCAATTCCGGTGGGCCGCCGTCTAAATTGTCGGTGGACACAAATCCTGAAGACTTGCGCGGCGCTGCCGGCCTCCTGTTCATGAGCTTCCTCTAACGCGATGACACTTTCCCTGCGGCGCCTTCAGCTCTCGCTTCTGCCAGAAAATTTTGCCATTGTTGGACTCTCCCCAGGCGCGGACATTCCCGGCTGGGCCACGCAAGGCCCTTTTTTCTCTGTCACGCGCACCAGCGATGAACTCTCGATTATGGTCGAAGAGTCACGCGTGCCCGCTGGCGTTTCATCGCAAGGCGGCTGGCGCGTCATCAAAGTTCACGGCCCATTCATGCTTTCGGAAGTGGGAGTGCTCGCCTCTCTCGTAGGACCGCTTGCCGCCGCAAGAGTCAGCCTGCTGACCATCGCGACCTTCGATACTGACTACTTGCTGGTGGCCTCGGAAAATCTGGCCGCAGCCATCTCGACACTCGAACGCGCAGGACACTCATTCCAGAGGAGCGAATCCCAATGAAGAGCACATCCTTTACAAACGCCGGTCGTCCAAGCCGCCGCCTCGCATCCTTTGCCCTTGCCGGCATGCTCGCCATTCTTTTCGCCGCGCTCTACCTTCGCGCCGACGAGCCCTTTGCTCGCAGCCGCGACTACGACCTGCAACATTCCCGCATCGCCTTGCGCTTCGACCTCGATCAGAAAAAAGTCATCGGTGACGTCACCCACACTCTCACCATCCTTGGCGACTCCGCCTCGAAAATCGTTTTTGACTCCGCGGGTCTCACCATCCAAAACGTCACCGTGAATAAATCCGCCGCCAAATTCGAAACCAAAGACGACAAGCTCATTATCCCGCTCACCACCACCGCCCGCGCCGGCGAGAAATTCGACGTCAACATTCGCTACGAAGCCAAGCCCACCAAAGGCCTTTACTTCATCCTCCCCGACAAGGACTACCCGGACCGCCCCAAACAAGTCTGGACGCAAGGCGAATCGGAGGACACGCGCTACTACCTCCCAACCTACGACTATCCGAATGACCGCCTCACCACCGAGACAATTCTCACCGTCCCCGCCTCTTGGATCACCGTCGCCAACGGCAAACTCATCGGCGTTTCCGATGCCGCCAACGGCATGAAAACATGGACCTGGAAAGAAGCTGTCCCCAGCTCGACCTATCTCATCACCGTCGTCGCCGGCGAATTCCAAGAGGTGAAAGACTCTTGGCGCGGCATCCCGGTCACTTACTACGCGCCCAAAGGCCGCGGCGACCGCCTTTCCGTCAGCTACTCTCGCACTCCCCAGATGATCGAACTCTTCAGCAAGAAACTGGGCGTCGACTATCCTTGGGAAAAATACGCGCAATCCATGGTCGATGATTTCGTCGCCGGCGGCATGGAAAACTCCAGCGCTACTACGAACACGAGCCAGTCCCTCCAGCATCCCAAACTCGCCCCAGAATTCCTCACTGGCCAAGACGATCTTATCTCTCACGAACTCGGCCATCAGTGGTTCGGCGATCTAGTCACCTGCAAAGACTGGGGCGACATCTGGCTCAACGAAGGGTTCGCTACTTTCATGGAAACGGTCTGGACGGAGTCTCACTTCGGCAAAGATCAGGCCGACTACGATCGTTGGCAAAGCGCCCATCGATGGATGGAAGAAGCCAATCTTTACAGCAAACCTATCGTCCGCCACGACTTCAACGATTCCGGCGAATTCGACGACAATGCTTACAACAAAGGCGGCTGGGTTCTCTACATGCTTCGCCACCAACTCGGCGAAGACGCTTTCTATCGCGGTCTGAAGCACTACCTCGAAGTGAATCGCGGGAAAAACGTAGTCACCGCCGACCTCGCGAAGGCAATGGAAGAGTCCACGCACACCAACGTCGACCAGTTCTTCAGCCAATGGCTCTACGGCGCCGGAGCTCCCAAGTTCGATCTCAGCTACAAATACGATGATGCCAAGCACGAAGTCGCGCTAACGGTAAAGCAAACGCAAAAAGTAGAAGGCCGCGTAGGCCTTTTCCGCATTCCCACCGAAGTCGAAGTTACCACCGCGTCTGGCCCAAAGCTTTTCCCCATCACAATATCAAATGAGAAGGACACCGCGATCTTCACGTTTCCTTCGGACTCCTCCCCGCTAATGGTTCTCTTCGACAAAGGCGGCCACGTCCTCAAATCCACCGAATTCCACAAAGAAAAAAGAGAGTGGATCTACCAGTTGAGGAACGCCACGGAACTCGCTGACCGCGCCGACGCCGTCACCGCTCTCGGCAAACTCAAAGGCGATGACGAAGTCGTCGCCGCCCTCAGCAACGCGCTGCTCAACGACAAAGCCTGGGGCATTCGAGCCAACTCCGCCGACGCTCTCGGCCAACTCGGTGGTGCCGCAGCCTCCAAGCAACTCCTCGACGCACTCAACACTGCGAAAGAACCCTGGGTGCGTAATCGCATCGTCTCCGCTCTTGCGAATCTAAAAGACGATCCCGCCACCGTCGCCAAGCTAACTTCCATCGCAGGTGACGACAATTCCTATCGCGCCCGCGCCGCCGCTCTTCAAGCTCTTGGCCGCCTCAAAGCAACCGGCGCGCTGGCCACGCTCGAAGCCGCTGTCGCCGCCGATTCTCCCGACGGCTTTTTGCGTAACGCCGCGCTCCGCTCCATGGGCCCACTCGGCGACGATAAAGCCGTGCCGCTTCTTCTTCAGTGGTCCGCGCCAGGCAAGCCCATCGATTCGCGCAACGCTGCCATCTCCAGCCTCGCTCGCCTTCAAAAAGACAACAAAGAAATCACCAATCAAATCGCTGCTTATCTGAGCGAGCCGCACTTTCCTATCCGCATGGCCAGCATCTTCGCTCTCGGCGCCCGCGGCGACGCAAGCGCGGTTCCCGCTCTCGAAGCTCTGCTCAAGAGCGACGACCTAAGCATCGAAATGGTTCCGATGATCAAGCGGCAAATCGCCAGTCTGAAGAACCCCGCCGGGGACAAACGCCGCCAACGCGGTGAAGCCTCCGGCGAAGACGAAGATGCGGAATCGTCTCCAGCCCCGGCAGCCAACGACCAAGGCACCGTAGCGAAGCGGCTGGACCGCCTCGAGCACCTACTGCAAGAAATGGCCGACCGCCTCAAAACAATCGAGACGCGCCTCCCGCCCGCAAAACAATAATCCTCACCCTGCAAAAGAATGAAGCGCCACTCCTGTAGGGGCGGGGCTTGCCCCGCCCTGCCTTATTCTCGGTTTCCTGGGCGCCTCGGCGACGTGCTCCTACAGGACTCAAAGGAATTGACGTTACCTCGGTGAGACGATGGCGGCGGAGTGTGTTAGTGTGATTTCCCAAATTGACGAGAGCCTGACGAGGAGAACGATGGCAAAACCGAAAGTGCTCGCGACGCGGCCGCTTTTTCCTGCGGCGCAGGAGATTCTAGATGCGGCTTGTGAGGCAGAGTATTGGACCAAGCCGGAACGGATTTCGAGAGAGGAGCTATTAAGCAGGATTAAGGACAAAGAAGGATTGGTTTGTTTGTTGACGGAAAAAGTGAATTTGGAATTGTTGAGCGCGGCGCCGAAATTGCGGATTGCGGCAAATGTAGCCGTGGGGTTCGACAATATTGATGTAACTGCTTGCACCAAGCGCGGGGTTGTATCAACGAACACGCCGGGCGTGCTGGACGAGACCACAGCGGATTTTGCGTGGACTCTGATGATGTCGGTGGCTCGGCGGATTGTCGAGGGAGATACGCTGGCGCGTTCTGGGAATTGGACTGGGTGGGATTTGGATCAGTTGGTGGGGACGGACGTTTGGGGGAAGACGCTGGGAATCGTGGGATTCGGACGGATTGGACGAGCGATGGCACGGCGGGCGCTCGGTTTTCAAATGAAGGTGATCTACGCGGACGCAGTGCGCGCGCCGGAAGCGGTGGAGAAAGAATGGAAAGCGGAATATCGCGGGATGGCGAGCTTGCTGGCGGAGTCGGATTTTGTGAGCCTGCACGTGCCGCTCCTGCCGGAGACGCGTGGACTGTTTGATGCGGCGAGATTTTCCAAGATGAAGCCGACGGCATATCTAATCAATACGTCGCGCGGCGCGGTAGTGGACGAAGCGGCGCTCGTACATGCGCTGGAGAGCGGAAAGATTGCGGGCGCGGCTCTGGATGTATTTGAGAACGAGCCGCTCATCCACCCTGGATTGAAGAGACCGAACGTTGTGCTGGCGCCGCACATCGCGTCGGCGTCGATTGAAACGCGGACTAAGATGGCGTGCATGGCGGCGGAAAATGTGGTGGCTCTGTTCAAAGGACAGCGGCCGCCGAATATGTTGAATCCAGAAGTGTTGAAGGCTGGCTAATTCACCGCGGTGACCTTTCTATGGCGGAACTGAAGCTACTTGCCCGCCGGATTTTCCAGGAAGCTATTTCGGCGATCGATATTCCGCTGGCGATGCAGAGGAAACTGCGTCGCGACGGGACGGTCTTGGGTCTCGAAGATGCGGCGGTGGATTTGCACGCATTCGAGAACTCGCGTGTCATTGCCCTTGGCAAAGCAGCGCACGCCATGGTGGAGGGGCTGGCGAGTTTGTTGAGAGGGGAATTTCCGTTCACTGGAATTGTTTCTGCGCCGACGCCTCCTTTGCTTGCCGTAGCGGGAATGAAGTACTTCGTTGGCGGGCACCCTACGCCGGATGAACAGAGTTGGAAGGCGGCAGAAGCGATTCTAGCGCTACTCAAAGAGTGTGACGAGAAGTCAGTTGTTTTTTTTCTGTTGTCAGGCGGAGGGTCTGCTCTCGTCGAGTTGCCGTTGGATAAGCGGCAGACATTGAAAGATGTGCAGCAACTGCATCGGGCGCTGGTAAATTGTGGAGCGCCCATCGAGGCGATGAACACGGTGAGGAAACACGTTTCGGCGGTAAAAGGCGGGAGGTTGGCGGTGGCCGCTGGGCGCGCAACCAAGATTACTTTGGCGGTCAGCGATGTGCCGGTTGGCAAGGAGTCAGCCCTGGCTTCCGGGCCGACTTTACCGGATCCGACCACCGTCGCGGACGTGCGCCGCGTCATACAGGAGTTTTCGTTGCAAGAGAGATTGCCGGCGCGGCTTTTGGAGTGGATGGATGAGGGGCAAATGCCGGAGACACCGAAGGAGGGTGACGCCGCGTTTCCTACCGCGCATTTTTCGTTGCTGCTTGGCTTGGATGATTTGTTTCATCCGGCGCATCACGCCACGGAGGCCAAGGGGTTTGTCGCTTGCTGCGACAATGCGACCGATGATTGGCCGGTGGAGAAGGCGGCGGAATATTTAGTCGCTCAACTCGAGGAGCTGCGCAGGGCGAATCCGGGGCAGCGGGTAGCGGTGCTTGCGGATGGCGAGGTGAGTTCGCCGGTGAAGGGGAAGGGGATCGGGGGCAGGAACGCCGCGTTTGTCTTGGCTTGTGTGAAGAAAATTGCGGGGAAGAAGGTTGCGGTGCTAAGCGCGGGGACGGATGGAGTGGATGGAAATAGTCCGGCGGCGGGGGCCGTGGCGGATGGGGAGACACTCGATCGGGGAAGGGCGATCGGGTTGAATGCGCGGTATATGTTCCGGGAGAGTGACTCGTATACCTATTTTGCGCGGCTGGGGGATACGATTGTTACCGGGCCAACAGGGAATAATCTGCGGGACTTGAGGATTTTGTTGGCGGAGGGTGAAGAGAAAAAACAGAAGAAAAGCACCTAAGGCAGAGACGCGGCCATGCACAGAGGCCCCGGAGAACTTGCCTGGCGGTCGTTCCCAGCCAGCTGCGACGTAATCGTGAACGGCGATACTACAAAAGTATTAGAGCAATTTTTCCGCAGTAGTGTACGCTTCCATCCGCATGGAGCTGCGGAGACTCCTGCAGGGATTCTCCCTCCGCGAATAAATGCAAAATCTGATCCCGCAAGCGCACCATCGGAGGTAACACGAATGAAATTCATAGCAATTTGTGCCAAAGCAGCTATTCCGTGCTTTCTGTTGATGGCCGCGGTTTATATGGCCGCAGCTGACTCACCGTCCGTCAGTGTGAAAGGTTACGTACTGGATTCCGCCTGCGCGTTTACGAAAGACCTGAGCAAACCCATCAGCAAACAATGTGCGACGTCCTGTGCCAATGCAGGCTCCCAACTCGTCATCCTAGCGGAAGACGGCACAATCTACTGGCCCATCGCAGACACCACCCCATCCAGCGGACAAAATCCCAAGCTCCTTCCATTTGCAGCAGACAAAGTGATTGTGACAGGCAAGGTCTACCAGCGTGGCGGTTCGAAGGCCATCGTGATCGATAAAATCGAAGCTCAGCCGCCGCAAAAATAGGTCCTGATTTTTATTTGGTTGGAGGCGTGGGATCGCCGCAGCCGACGTACTCCATCAGCACGCGATTTCCCTTGTATTCCAATTCGTCGTGAATTCCAATCTTGCTTGTGTAATAGCCGCGCACGGTCAAACGCTTCAGCTCGAGGAAAAACTGCACTTCGGGGACGTCCGTCATGTGCGCGTTGTCGGATAACACTTTGAGAACGGCAATCTTCTCTTCCGTGCTCGCATCGGCGAAAGATTTTCCATTGTAATGCTGGCTCATCGACTCCATCAGCCGCAACCCTTCGCGCCACACCGCTTTCTGTTGGTCGTCCGTGCTCTCACGGACAGTCTGCTCGATAAAATCGGCGACCTTTGCAGCCTTCGCTCCGCCCGAGTGGCTATCGGCGGGAATGATGGTCTCGGACAACTCTTCGATCAACGCGTGTTGCGCGGGCGTGAAAAAACGCGCGCCAGATTTCGCTTGCGCGCCAGCCGCTTGCGGCGCGCTAGCAGAGGACGTTTGCGCACTCTGAGATTCCGCCGGCAAAGCTTCCGCCGGCGTCCCGGACAATGGCAAGACCGCAGCGCTCAAAACCGTCGCCGAGGTCTTCAACCACTGCCGCCGATCCTGTTTCAAATTGATGGGATCATTCTCGGACATTGTCCCTCCTCGCAAGCACAGCCATTCGTTCGCGCAGTCCAGCAGCCACTACAATTCGTTCCTCGACAATTGTTCCGCCAGGTAGTCGCACGAGCGCCAGCACAACGCCATGATCGTCCACGTAGGATTCTGGCAACTTGCATTCACAAACGCGCTGCCGTCCACCACGAACAAATTCTTCACGTCATGCGACTGCTGGAATTGATTCAATACCGAAGTCTTCGGATCACTTCCCATGCGCGCCGTGCCGAGTTCGTGAATCGACCACCCCTCCGTGAGCACTCGGTCGCTCACTGCCAAAATCTTGAATCCCGCAGCCTCGAACATCTCTTGCGCGGTCTCCTTCATGTCCTCGGCCATCCGATGCTCGTTGTCGCCAAATTTATAATGGAATCGCAACGCAGGCACGCCCCACTTGTCCTTCACCACTGGATCGAGGTCGACATAGTTTTCATATCGCGACAGCACTTCTCCGAACGCGCCCATCCCAATATACGATCCCTGGTTCTTGCGAATCTCCTCTTTAAACGAGGCTCCGAATCCAGATATCTCCGCATTCCTTGGAAACATCGCGCAGCCGCTTCCGCCTTCGAATCCGTACCCGCGAATAAATTTCGGATGTTTCTCCTCGAGGTTGCGAAACCGCGTGAGATAAAAGCCGCCGGGGCGTCCGTCATCGAGCGTAGGCGGCTTTCCGATGAGATCCGGCGCTTGCCCGTACACGTGCGGACCCATTACGTGCTCGCAAAAATTGTGCCCTACATGCCCGCTGGAGTTCGCCAGTCCATTCGGATAGAGCCGCGATTTGGAAAGCAACAGAAGCCGCGCGGATTCCAGAGTCGAGGCCGCAACAATCACCGCCTTCGCCTGCACCGTGTAGTCCTTCATCGTCAGCGAATCGACGAAGTGCACGCCGGAAGCTTTGCCAGTCTTGGGATCGACGGTGATTTCTCGCGCGAGGGAATTCGTCCGCAGCGTAAGGTTGCCCGTATCCATGGCGGGGTAGATCAGCCCGGTGGGAGAATCGAACGCCGCATGAATATCGCAGCCGCCTTTTCGTTCACATGCGCCGCGGCTTAGGCAGCGGCTCCTGTATTTGTTGTGCTTCAGCCCGTCGCTCGTTACGCCCGCGCGATACTGCGTCAGCACTCGCCCCATCTTCTGTAGGCCTTGTTTGAGCGTCACTTCCGCGCAGTTCAACTTTGTGGGGCGTTGAAAAATGCTGTCCGGCAGGTACGGGAGATTTTCTTTCACCCCGGTGATGCCAAGGTACAAATCCACGTTGTCGTAATAAGGGGCGATATCGCTGTAGCTGATCGGCCAGTTTTCGCCGTAACCGTCGCGGTCCTTGGCCTTGAAATCGTAATCGGAGAGCCGCAGCGCCAGCCGCCCCCAAATATTAGTTTTGCCTCCAAGGCACCGCGCCCGCACCCACGCGTAATTCGTTCCTGTGTAAGGATTTTCCCGTTCATTGACGACGATATTCTTCATGTAGTCGGTGTTGCCGACATAACTGTAAAGATTCTTTGACTTTTCAAAGCCCGGCCCGTAAGGCGGCCTCCGAATCGTGTACTCGTTAAAACTCAGCGAATGCGAGCCGGGAGGAAGGCCTCCCCGGTGTGGGTTGTCGTAAGGCCATTCCATCGAACGCAATTCCTGCTCGATGTTCAGTTTCTTTCCTGCCTCGAGCAACAAAACCTGGAGCCCGTGAGTCGTCAAAACGTGCGCCGCCATTCCTCCAGCCGCGCCCGATCCGATAATCACGGCATCGTATTTCTTGCTCAGGTCGACTTCCGGCTCGCCCATGGGAAAACTCTCCTTATGTGTTCCGCTTCGACTCCTCGCATTCAACAATGAACTGCCGTCTTTGTCCAGTTCAAGGTCTCTCTGACTTCGCGCAGCAATCTTATTCAGGGTACCCCGGACCGTGATGCGCAACGGCGAAGGGTTGGCCGAGAACGGACGGCGAGGGGCTGACGCGAGTGCAAAAGGGTGCGCGGGGTAAGCGCTGCTGACATACAATCGGGCGACCAGAGAGCAGACTCTTTGGTGGGAGCCGGCTTATGAGACTCGGAATCCGGAAAACGTTCAAGATCCTTGCGCCGGGAAATTCTCTGCGGAAGAGAGTGGCTTACAGTTTGGCCATTGCGAGATTGATTTTGGTCCCGGTGATTTTACTCGCGGTCTACTACCTGTTCGAGATGGGCTGGATAGTGGATCGTATCGTGAATGTGGATGCACCTGCGGCGACGCTGGCGCAGCGGGCTTCTATTGAGGTTTTGGAAGCGCGGCGCGCGGAACGGAATTATTTGTTGCTGCACGACCCGAGCTATCTCGTAGCGAACCGCGAGGCGCTCGGGAGAACCAGGCAAATTGTTAGCCAGATTCAAGATCTTGAGCCGCAAGACATGGGAGAAACGCAAAAGGCGCTTGAAGCGCTCAGTGTTTACGAACAAAGAGTTGGTGCCGCGGCTACGGCAATAGCGCAGCCCGGACAGGGAGATGCGGACCGTATCCAGGCTGTGGTGCGCGCTTATGAAGATGATCTGAACGAATTGCTGCGCGGGGCAAGGCTTAAGAAGCGCGCGCAACTCATTGAGGAGTTGCGGAACCGCGTGGGCTCGTTCGATACGCAGATCTCCCAAACTGTTCAGGCAGGGAACCCTGCGCTGGGGCCGGTCACCGCCGATTTGCAGACTTCGAGTCAGCAAGTGCTCGAACTGCTCTCCGAGCTTGAGACAGAAAATTGGAAGCGCGTGGAAAGCGATCATCGCGAAGCGCGGCGGCTGATCCACTCGGCGGAATGGGCGCTGAGCATCGTGTCCGCGATCACTCTGCTGTTCAGCGTGTGGGTAAGCTTTACCTTGCCGCGGCAAGTGGTGAAACCGCTAGTCAGCTTGCGTGAAGCAGTGGATCACGTGGCCCAAGGGAACGGCGCGGTGGATTTCGAGATTGCGGGGCGAGGAGAAGTGGCCGAACTGGCGCGCAGCGTGCAAAATCTGATCGCGCGGCTACAGCATGGGACCTGAGGGTAAAGCTGACATCACTCCGTCAGCTTGCGCCTACGCCGGAGTGCTGCCAGGCTCCGCTTCAGGCATCATCACAGCGAGCTAGGATGGAGAGCTAGATATTTTTGCAAGACTGCGTCATCCGTTGGACCGTAGAAGCGAACGGCCACCGTGAAATTCCCGCTCGGCCAGTAGAAATAAGTCGTTCCCTTTCCGTCGGGATAAATCGACGCAGAGTTCAGGTAGATGCTATTTCCGAATTTGGAGATCTTTTGGATAAAGTTTCCCTCTGTGATCGACGCATTCATCACCGGGTAATTCCGGAGACTGTATTTGGCCCACGCGGAATTCGGATACTCCGTCACGGAAACATCGAACCCAGGTATTCCAGGTTGCTTGGGATCCGTATCGGGCTGGCCATGGTAGGTGACGAAATAAAATACCGAAGGCGGGAGAGTCGGCGGTCCGCTGCGAGGATCCAGCGGCGCGGAGGGAGTCACGGAGCCACCATCCCAATCGTGGCCGGAGATGGCCTGCAGAATAAGGACTTGCCCCGGCTCGCGAGGCTCGACTCTCGCGAGATTTTGCAATGAGGGAGTCTCCGCAATGGATCGCAAAAGTTCCTTTCGCTGCGCTTCTTGCTGAGCTTTCACCATCTTCCAGTGGTGCACATTGGAAACGCAAAAAAATACGACCAGGAGAATCACCGCCACAGCGACGAGTCTTTTCCAGAGTGGCAACGGAGGCTTACCGAACTCATGGCTCTTTAAAGAATCTGGAGGGGCAAAGGAAGAAGCGACGAGCGTCCCGGCTCGAAACGGGAAAAGAACTGCTATAAGGATGGCAATTCCAGTTTGCCAGACAACATAGAGCGAGTAAAAAGAAGAGGTGTCGTCGGATGGCTGCGATTGACGGGCCTGGGAGGGCTCGCCGAGATGCAAGAAGTGTAGCAAGTGCCAGATAACTGCCCCCAAGTATGGACCGAGGGCGTAGCCGATTACTCCCAGCAGGCTTCCGGCTACCACGAATATTCCAAATTTAAAGAGAAGAGCAGGTGCGGTCTGTCGAACCGGGAAATAAAAACAAAGACCCAAGAAAAGGATTCCAGCTCCGATGAAACCACCGATCAAAAGGATGTTTATTTCATAGGGATATAGGCCCAACAATGAGAGTTTCACGGGCCAGAGAGCGCTTACGTGCATTCCCTCGCGGGTGGCGGCCTGATAAGCGAGCGTGGAAGCACCGACGAAGCCCAAGGCTCTCCACACAGAGCGCGTCTCATCGAAGAGCCAAAAATGTGCGCAGAGAAGCAGTCCGAAAACACAGCCGACCAAATCACCGAGACCTTCGGGGAGGAGCGCAAAAAGGCGAGCACAGCTGCACATTGCAAGACCGGCGAGGCAGCCCACCAGAGCGAGGGCCGCAATGCGTTTTCCGGAGCTGGCCAGGGCGAGCATATTACGTTGCTCTAGAGTCTACTACTTCACAGTGTCATGGGTCTTGAGCTGACCTTCAGTCATTTATGAAACTTGCATCCGCGTTGAAAAGCTCAGTGGCTTAGCCGCTTGACCAGCTCATAGAGGAAGGCTTGCCCTTCATAGAAGGACTGCACGCCTAGCCGTTCATCGCGTCCGTGAAAGCGAATGTCGTCGCGGTCCATGAAGAATCCTTGCACGCCATAGCAGGGAATCCCTTGGGCACGGAGATAGCGGCCGTCCGTCGCACCCATGACCATGATGGGAACGGTTGGAACGCCCGCCCACATGCTGGTGGTGATATCGCTGACGGCTTTAAGCAAATCGGGCCGCAGCGGGGAAGCCGCTGCCTTGCTGAAGTCGCTCAACTGTTTGACGCTGACCTGATCATCGGCCACGACCTTTTGCAGCGTGCTTAGGACGTATTCGGGCGAATCTTCCGGCAGGACGCGGCAATTCACGGTAGCGGCGGCCAGTTGCGGCAGCGCATTGATCGCGTGGCCTCCTTCGAGCATGGTGGCCACGCAAGTGGTGCGCAGCGTCGAATTCCACGCGGGAGACACGGCTGCGACTTTCTCCATCGCCTCTTGCGAACCGGAAGAGACCTTTGCCAGATCGTCCTTCATGGCGCCGGTTTCGATCTTTGACATCTGTTGGAAGTAAGCCGCGGTGACTTCATTGGTTTTCAAAGGAAAACCAAAGTCGCCGAGCCGCGACAAAGCTCCGGCTAGATGATAGATCGCGTTGTCGTGCACCGGCATCGAGCTATGGCCGCCTTTGTTGCGCACCTCGAACCGGAAATTCAGAACGTACTTTTCGCTGACCTGTAAATCGTTCGAGATTTTCTTGCCTTTCGATTCCTCGCCCCAGCCGCCCTCGTTCAGCGCGAAGTCCGCATCGATCAAATCGCGATGATTCTTCAGCAGCCAATCCACGCCGTTATAAGGACCGCCGCCTTCCTCGTCAGCGGTAAGGGCGACAATGATGTCGCGGTCTGGCTTAAAGCCTTCTTTTTTGTACTGGATGAGGTTGGCGATCCAAACGGCAGCCTGCGCTTTGTCGTCGCCGGTCCCGCGCCCATAGAAGAAGCCGTCCTTCTCAAGGAATTGAAACGGATCGGTGCTCCAATCTTCGCGCTTCGCTTCCACGACATCGATGTGAGCGAGCAGGAGGATCGGTTTGCGTGCGCCCGTGCCGTGATAACGCACAACGAGATTGCCTTTTTTCGGGATTGCCCCGCCAGTGAAAATGTCGGAGTCGGGGAATCCGGCGGCTTTTAAGCGTGCGACGGCAATGTCGACGACGGGCGTCGTTGCACCGGTAGTGAAGCCGGACTGAATTTCGATGAATTGTTTGTATATATCATGCGCGAGCTGCTTTTCGGAGTCGGGGCGCGTAGTCTGCGCGCTCGCCGAAGCGGCGCACACAACTACCAGAGGCAAAATTCTAAACGCGAGCCAGATTTTTGCGGTTTGCATGGTGGGATTTTTGCACGGCGAAGCCATCCGCGCAACTTTTCAGCGCTTGCCGCCCTCCGAAAATCTGAAGCGAGTGTCAGCGCTTCACCAGCGCCGGGCCATTAAGCCCACTTGTAGCCTTGTTTTGCAAGCGGAAGCGAGCGAATGCGTTTTCCGGTCACGGTGAAGATCGCGTTGCATACGGCGGGAAGTATGGGTGGCAGCGCCGGTTCGCCAAGTCCCGTGGGCGGATTGTCTGTCTTCAGGAAATGGACTTCGATTTCCGGCGGCACCTGATTCATGCGCAGCGGCGGGTATTCGTGGAAATTGTTCTGCATCGCGCGGCCGCGCTCAATCGTGATTTCGTAACCCATCAGGTGGCTTAGCCCTTCGATCACCGAGCCTTGAACTTCGTTGAGCGCGCTGGTGGGATTGATGATCTGGCTGCCAATGTCGCCGGCGACCCAAACTTTATTCACCTTAAGCCGATTGTCCGAGCTGACGCGAACTTCCGCGACTTCGGCGAAATATCCGCGATGGCTGAAATGGAAGGCCACGCCCATGCCGGTGTCTTTCGGCAGCGTGCGCGAGCCCCAGCTGGATTTTTCCGCCACAAGTTCGAGCACGCCGCGCATGCGCTGAGCGTTAAACAGAAAAGCAGGCGGAGTCGCTTGACCGCCAGCAGGAGCCGGTGCGCCTTCGAGCGCAGGTGTGTTGAGCAAGGCTAAACGAAATTTCACTGGATCGGAGCCCGCCGCGTGCGCGAGTTCGTCGATAAACGATTGCATCACAAACGCGATGCCGTTGCTTCCCGGAGCGCGCATCGCCCCGGTGGGCACACCCAGCGCCATGACAGAAGTATGCGTAGCGAAATTCGAAACGAAGCGGGCAGGAAATTCGTCGGGAGAAATCTGGGCGTTGGGCGCGAAGTGCTCGCCTTCACCAAAGGTGACGAAATGATTCCGCCAAGCGACGAGCTTGCCGGAGGCATCGACGCCGCCCTTCAAAAAATGAAATCCCGCCGGACGATAAAAATCGTGATGCATGTCGTCTTCGCGCGACCACAGCAGCTTGACCGGCGTCCCGCCAAGTTGTTTCGCAATCCACGCGCCCTCGATCATGTAGTCGTTCGTCAGGCGCCGGCCGAACCCGCCGCCCATGCGCGGCAAGTGAATGGTGACGTCGCTCTCGGCAATGCCTAAAGTTTTCGCGACCTGCGTCAACCCGCGCTGCGGAGTCTGGCTAGGGACCCACATTTCGAGTTTGCCGTCCTGAAAGCGCGCCGTGCAGTTCTGCGGCTCAAGCGGCGCGTGCGCGAGGAACGGGTAGAAGTAAGCGCCTTCCGCGACTTTAGTAGCCGATTGCAGAAAGGCATCGGCATCACCGTCTGTGCGAAGCGAACGCGCAGGCTGCTGCTTCGAAAGCTCGACGGCCTTGCTCGCGAAGCCTTCGCTGCTCTGTTGCGCAGTCGGCCCTTCGTCCCACTTCACATCCAACTTTTCGCGCGCCGTCTTGGCGGTCCACCAGTTATCCGCAACGATCGCGACTCCGCAGAGCAGACCGGTCAAATCCGTGCCGCCTTCCACGATAAAGGCGTTACGCACACCAGGAATCGCCCTTATAACATCAAGATTCGCGCTCACAACTCTGCCAGCAAAGACGGGACACTTCGCGAACACGCCCCACAGCATTCCCGGCAGCCTGAAATCGATACCGTAAAGAGGTTTTCCGCGAACGATGGCCTCATTGTCCACGCTCGGAATCGACTTTCCGATGATCTTGAAATCTTTGGGGTCTTTCAGTTTCACGCTCGCCAAATCGGGCGGAGTCATCTGCGCCGCTTTGGCAGCGAGTTCACCGTAACCAACCGAACGCTTCGTCGCCGCATGCGACACGCGCCCCGAGCTGGTCACGCACTCCGATTCCGGCACTGACCAAGTCTGCGCAGCAGCGGCGACCAGCATCTGCCGCCCCGCCGCACCGACTTGACGCATAGGAAGCCAGTTAGTCGGCGTCGCCGTGCTGCCACCTGCAACTTGCGACCCGTATTTTGTAAAGTTGACGTCGCCCTGCTCGATCCGTACGTCCTTCCAGTCCACGTCCAGCTCTTCCGCGATAAGCATAGGCAGCATGGTCCGGATACCCTGCCCGATTTCCGGATTTTTCGCGGTGATCGTCACGATGCCTTCCGCCGAAATGCGAAGGAACGCATTGGGGGTAAGCACAGCCGGCGGTGGACCTTGAGGCGCCTGCGCAAGAGCCTTCTCAACGGGATCGATGTAGGCAGCGAGCAGCAACCCGCCTCCAGCGATGGCGCTCACACGCAAGAACGAGCGCCGCCCAATAGTTCTGATGGTCCTGGGCTCAAGAGCTTCCAACGTATTCATAGGGCCTCCTTACCTTAGACCAAACTCTCGCCCCGCAGGTTACGCCGCTGCGGAGAGGGCGCGACAGCGCCGTTTGCTGGAACAGCGGAATTATAACGCGGGACACGAGAACTGCCAGCAGGAAGCAGCACCTCTCCGAGTCTCGATGCCCCACCGGACCAACGCCAAAAAAATCATGCAAGCCGTCGCAAGAAATTCGTTCTAACAACGTCACCGCGAGCAACCCGGTGTCCAGAATGCTAACTCTAATGAGGTAACAAACGAGAGCAAGAACGCTGTTCGTCGAGAACAGCCGCTATTACTCTTAAGACGGTCCTCCATTCCCCGGGTTGAAATAAGCAAGAGCCGAGGCAATTTCCAGAAGCTAGAGGTGTCGAAAATGACCAGCTCAAGTGCATCCGTTTCTTTACAGCACGAAAATCGCAAGCTTTTTTCTTACTCTGCCCGCACGTTGGCCGCGCTTCTTTTTTGCGTGGCCGCGGCCTCCGCGCAGACCGCATTGCACGCGCCCGGATGGGTGGTGATCACTATCGGCGACTATCGCTCGCTCCATGCGAAAGCCTATCCGCCCGACCGCGAACCAGAAGCACCGCCGGTGGACGCGACTCTGACGCGCGTCGACTACGACTTGCGCATCGATGGCGACCTCGCCGCAGGCCGCGCCAGTCTCACCGTGGATGTTCTGAAAGATGGCTGGGTGCGCGTGCCGATTCCCGCCGGTTTGCTTGTGCGCGAAGCCAAACTTGACGGCAAGCTCGTTTCGCTGGTCCCCGGCGCAGCTGGAAAAGCCTCGAACCAACTTTGCGCGCTACTCTCGCGGCCCGGACGCTCGGTGCTGCAACTCGATATTGCTCTGCCCGTCGTATCGACAGCCGGTGAAGAGAGCATCTCTCTCCCTTCGACGGCCTCCGGCGTTACCCGCGCATCAGTTCGTCTCCCCCGGCAAGGCGTGGATATCAAGCTTACCGGCGGGCTCCTTGCCGAGAAATCCGAGCCCGGCGCGGAAAGCAAATGGCTCGCCTATGCGCGCGGCAACGAGCCGCTGACGTTCACGTGGAAACGAAAGACGGAAGATCATCGCAGCAGCCAGGCGTTGCGCCTGCGCGGCTCGCTCACCGAACTAACCGGCCTCGGCGAAGATACGGCGACCATCGTCGCGGAGGTCAACGTCGAAGTAACGCAAGGTGCCGCGCGCGAAGTCCACATCGCGCTCCCGGACAAAGTAACCGTCAATCAAGTCTCAGGCGCGACGGTTGCCGACTGGGAAATGAAAGACGGGCAACTCGCTGTAACGTTCCTCGAGCCGGTCGAGCAAAACGCGAAATTTATTGTCACCGGAGAAACGCGCAGTCCCCGCGACGGCCAGATCGAAATTCCCCTCCTTCGCTTGCTAAACACGGAGCGCGACACCGGCGGAGTAGCAGTGGAAGTCCTGGGCGCTGGAGAAATCAACAAGGTCAAAACAGAGGGGCTTGAAAACGCTGACGCAACGGATCTGGGCGAAATCGTCTCGAGCCGCCAATCCACCTCGCTCTCCGCGTTCCGCTTCCGATCGGGCGACGCAAAGACCACGAGATCGCTGACGGTAAACGTCGCTCGCTACACGCCGCAGGCCGTCTTGATGGCCAACGTCGCCGAAGCGCGTTACAACGTCCTGATCACCAATGAAGGAAAGCAACTGGTGCAAGCGCGCTACGCCGTGCGCAACAACTCTCGCAACTTCCTCAAAATCACTCTGCCGGCAGGAGCAACGCTCTGGAGCGCCGAATTGGCTGGAAAGCCCGTCCGTCCCGGACAATCGCCCGACGGCAGCGTCTTGCTCCCGCTCGAGAAAGCGCATGCCGGCGAGGATTCGCCGGAATTCGCCGTGGAGATTGTTTACATCAGCCGCGGCGCCGCGTGGAACGACAAAGGCCAGTTCAAACTCGGCCTCCCCGCACTCGACCTGCCGGTATCACGAACTGGCTTGCTCGTCTACCATCCGCCGCTTTTCAAAGTGACACCAGAGCCGGGTTCATTCCGGACGGAAGCCTACGAGGATCCCATCTCTGCGGCTCTGAATCCACTTCCTCCACCAGCTCCCCCTCCTCCGCCACCGATGGCGGGGCCTGCTGCTGTTGCCGGTATCGTGGTGGCTCCAGCGCCAAACTCACCAGGCGCGGGACTCTCCGACCTCGGGTCGTCCATCGTCACGAATCAAGCTGCGAAGCAATCCGCGGTGGACAACTTCCGCATGGCCCTCCAAGGAGGCAAAGCCTCCGGCATTCTTCCCATCAAAGTTTCCTTCGCGGCCCTCGGCCCCTCTCTATATCTCGTTTCCGAATTAACCGGTGAAAACCAGGCTCCCAGCACCGACTTGAATTATCAGCGCGAGAAAAAGGCAGGTGGGCGATGAAAAAAATCATTCTGGCAGCAGCATTCTTAGTGAGCGTCCCCGCGTTTACACAAAACACCCTTGCGCAAGACAAAATCGCTCCCCTTGTTCCCACGCCAGGGAACGTGACGCTTCCTCTCGAGGAGTACAACCGCCTCCTTGAACTCGCCAACAAATCCCCACGACATGTCGAGTCCGCCCCGCTTCCTTACACCATAAAACGCGGAGACTTGAAGCTTCGCGTCACAACCGAAACGGTGATGGGTACCGTTCAACTCCAAGGCGAAACCTTCAACAAGGGCGAAACAAAAGTCGCGCTCACTTCGGGAATGACCATTCTCGACGCCCGCCAGGAAGGCCGCAGCCTTCCGCTCGAACAAGAAGCCGGCACGCAAACCGCAATCCTTGCCGGTCCCGCTGAATTTTCCGTCGTCCTCGACGCCGGCTTGCCCTTGAACATCGAAACGGGCCGTGCCTCCTTCACCTTGCCGGTGCCGCAAGCAGGCAGCGTTCGTCTGACGCTCGAAGTTCCCGGCGATCACACCAACGTCAAGCTCAGCCCAGGCTTGATCACCAATCGCATGTCCGCGAACGGCAGCACCACGATCGAGGCCACGCTCGTCCCCGGGCAGCCCGCGAACATCTGGTGGGCCACGCGCGAAGTCGTCGCGCCAGTCGTCCCGCGCGAAGTGCGTTTTCTTTCCAACGTGAAAACGCTCGTCTCCGTCAGCGAAGCCGACATTCGTCTCGCCGTCCTCGCCGATATCAACGTGATCCAGGGAGAACCCGCGCAGTTCGAAGTGGAAGTTCCCGCCGGCTATGAAGTGACGGGAACGTCAGGCGCGTCGGTGGATTCAAGCGATGTGCAATCCGGCGTTTTGACTTTAAAGGTCAACGCACCCGCGCAACGCACGCACCAGTTCCTGATCTCCATGGAAAGATCCATCGGCGTAACGAAAGCCGATGTGCCGTTCCTCAGCGTGAAAAACTCCCAACGCGAAACGGGCGAAGTCCTCGTCGAAGGCGTTGGCACCATGGAGCTGACCGCGACCGAAGGCGGCAGCCTGAAGCGCATGGACATCAAGGAAACAAATCCCTATCTACGCTCCCTTGCGCGCTCGCCGCTGCAAGCCGCATTCCGTTATCATCGCCAGCCGACAGAAAATCCGAGCCTAGCGCTCGAGTGGACGCGCTTCCCAGACAGCAGCGTCCTCGCGGCAATTGCCGAGCGCGCTGTCGTAACGACGCTCGTGACCACGGAAGGCAGATCGCTGACAGAAGTGAAGCTGACAGTGAAAAATCAAGTCCAGCCATTTTTGAAAGTGGAGTTGCCGGCTGGCGCGAGCATCGTGTCCGCGGAAGTTGCCGGAGAAAAGGTCAAGCCCGTCGAAGGCGCGGATGGCCAGCGCGTGCCGCTGCTCCGCCCCGGATTCCGTCCGGTCGATTCTTACGAAGTCTCCTTCGTCTTCATGCACTCCGGCGCGCCGTTTGCGAAAAAGGGTGGATCGGAGATTTCCCTGCCGAAAATGGATGTTCCCATCACCGTCCTGCAATGGGAGCTGTTTCTCCCGGAGCAGTACAAGGTAAAGGATTTTGGCGGCGACGCTTTGGCCGCGAACCTCTTGCCAGCGTCATACGAGGGAACCGCAGGCGCAGCCACTGTGGAATTTTACGCCGATGGTGCGGCCGGCGGAGTGGCTGACCAAATTGCACCTCTGCAACTCTTGCCAGGGCAGCTCGGCGGTTACATCGTCGACCCGTCCGGAGCAGTACTTCCCAACGCGCAAGTGACCGTCACGCAATTGGACACCGGAGCCGTGCGATCTGCGCGGACGGATTCTTCCGGCCGCTGGATTGTGTCAAGCTTACCTTCAGGGAGAGTGAAGATCGTCGTGGGTTCCCAAGGCTTCAGCACCACGGTACGCAACATCAATTACAACGGGAACTATCCAACGTCTTATAACTTTGCGTTGCAGATCGGGTCGATCGCGCAAACCGTTGAGGTGCAGGCGGGTACCGTTGACGACAAAGAGTCGCGACGAATTGAACGCGACTTGAAGAAGGACAAAGCCCAGGTTTCGAACTCAGCTTCTTCGAACGTGCTGGATCTCCAACGGCGCGTGTCGGGTGTTCTGCCGGTCCGGGTCGATGTCCCCCGAGCAGGTAGCTCCTACAGCTTTGTGCGCCCGCTCGTGTTGGACGAAGAGACGAAAATCACGTTTACCTATAAAACCAAATAATCTCCGCTGTCGCTGGCGGAATCTGCGCATTCGAACCGGCCAGGGGAGACTTCGCCCCTGGCCGCCGCTGTTTATGGCCTATCTATAATTCGACGCGAAGATAGCCTCTTTAGAATCTTTCCGCTCCACGGGAACTAAGTGTGGGAATAAGCGGAATTTAGAAAGAGTGTCGAGCGCAAAGAGGTTGAAGGAAACTTTTACGGCCTAAGAAGTCGTCTCGGTTTCCGATGCGGAAGCAAAACACGGGACTTTACACGCCCACCCGGCGTAGATTTACTTAGAGCAAGGGAAGAGGTAGGTCGAAATGAGGGCAGCCGCAAGATTGTTATCCAGCTCACTATTGTGTTTCTTAATCGGGGCAGCCCAAGCGGGCGCTCGGCCTCTTCAAGAAACTCCGCCACCTCAGAATCCTGGTTCTGCGCAAGGGGCGGGAGCAGGCCAATCGCAGGGGCGTGGCGGCGAGAGGCGTCCTGGAGTGTTTGGAAAATTGACGGCGGTCCACGATCAGTCCTGCGAGATAACGAGGCAGGACGGCAGCGTGGTAACGGTCAAGATCAGCGGGAGCACGCAGTTCCGGAAGGAAGGTCAGGACGCGAAGCTTGGCGATTTCAAAGTTGGGGACACAGTTTTTGTACGTGGCGCGGAGAATTCGGATCACACCTGGACCGCGGAAGTGATCGGAACGCGGGCCAATGGTGGTTTTGGCGGCGGCGCGGGCGCCGGTGCTGGAGCAGGTGGACGCGGCGGATCGGTTGGTAGCCCTGGCGGTGGCCGGCCGACGAGTGTGCTTGGCCAGGATTATGTCTTCGGCGAAGTGAAGACGGTTGACGCGCCCAAGCTGACGATTCTCCGTCCAGATAACGTCACGCAAACCGTCGAGCTAAATGAAGAGACATCTCTGCGCAAGGGCCGCGACAGCATCACCATGGCGGACGTTCAACCGGGAGATCACATCATGGTCCGTGGCGGAATGGCGAACAATGTGTTTCAGCCGAAATCCGTGATGGTGATTGGACCGGAACAATGGAAGCGTATGCAGGAAATGGGAATGGCCGGTGGACCACCTCCTGCGAGTCCGCCTAAAGATAATAACCAGCCGCAGAAACCGCCGGAGCCGCCACATTGAGATCGTTTGTTCGGACTCTTATTTTCCTGGGTCTGGTGACCTTAGCAATCGGAAATTTGCACGCGCAAGAGAATCCTGCGCCCGCGCAGAGCGCTCCCGCTGCGCCTCAGACGAGTGAGACGCCCTCCCCGCCGGCGACTTATCAGATCACCGGCAGCGTGCACAGCGGCAAGACGCCATTGCCGGGTGTAACGCTGACCGCCTCAAACACGCTCACAGGTAAGAAGTACACCGGTGCGACAATTTCAGACGGCAATTTCGCACTGAACGGGCTGCCGCGCGGACGGTATGTGTTGCGCGCCGAGTTCATGGGGTTTGCAGCGCAAACGCAGGAAGTGGTGCTCAATCCGGAAAATCCCTCCGGGAAAGCGGACCTTGAACTGATTCTTGCTTCGCGGCAGCAGGAGCAGACGGAGCAGCGCAGCGCTGCTGCCACACGGGCCGGACGCGGTTTCCAAAGCCTGTCGATGGATGCGACAGAAGCGGCCGCGACCGCCGGGGATTCTGGTCTTGCCGTAGGCGCCGGACAAAATCCGGCCGCAAGCGATTTGGGAGCCTTGCCCTTGAACGGCGCTGGAGCGGACGCGCCGACGGAATCGGTGAGCATCAGCGGCGTGCAAGGACGCACGCAAGACTTCGGAGCAGGGAACGAAGGTGAACTTCAAGACCGCATCCAGGAATTTCGCGATCGCGCCCAACAAAATGGATTTGGAAGTTTTGGCGGCGGTGGCGGTGGTGCCGGAGGATTTGGCGGAGGGGGCGGCGGCGGGCCGATCGCGTTCGGGCGAATGGGGCGCGGCTTCAATACGAATCAACCGCACGGCAACGTGTACTTTTATGACGATACTTCCGCTCTCGATGCAAGGCCGTTTTCGATCAATGGAGAACCACTCCCTAAGGCCGATTACAACCAGCTGCATTTTGGAGCGTACGTTGGCGGCCCGCTGAACATTCCGAAGATTTTCAATGGCGGCAATAAGACATTCTTTTTCGGCGGGTGGAGCGGAACGCGTGGAAGCTCACCTTCGGACTTTTTGTCGACGGTCCCTACGCAGGCCGAACGCGGCGGCGATTTCTCCGCACTGACGACGCCGATCTTCAATCCGGCGACTGGCCAGCAGTTCCAGTTCAACGGGCAGCCGAACGTGATCGATCCCGCTTTGATCACGCCGCAGGCGAAATCTCTGCTGCAGTTCATTCCGCTGCCGAATTTGCCGGGAACCACGCAAAACTTTCATGAAGTGACTTCTTCCGAGAGCAATTCGGACTCTGTCAGTTTGCGCCTGATTCATAATTTTGGCCCGGTTCCGGCACAGGGAAATCGCGCGCCCGGCGGCGGAGGACGCGGCGGCGGCGGGGGCCGGGGAAGGTCGCAGAACAACCTCAATTTGGGTTTGAGTTGGACGAAAACAACGACTAACATCGTCGGCGCTTTTCCTTCGCTTGACGGTGGAACGAGCACGCAAGGTTTGAATGCAAATGCGGGCTGGGTCTACGGCAAAGGCCGCCGCACGAATAATCTGCGCTTCACGTACAACCACAGCCATGTCGCGACCACAAATTTGTTTTCCGGCGTGACGGATGTCGCCGGGATGGCGCAAATTGGCGGCGTCTCGACAAACCCGTTTGATTGGGGCATTCCAGGAATCAATTTTACTTCTTTTTCCGGCTTGAACGATCCGCAGCCGCGCCGCGAACTCGACCAGACCTACACGATCTCCGACACCGTTATCTGGAGCCACGGGAAACACAACTGGCGCTTTGGCGGCGACTACCGGCGGATTTTGCAGAGCTTCCAGGCCGCAAGGAATGCGGAGGGCACGTTTACATTTACGGGCTTCGCAACGGCGCAATATGTGGGAGGAGTCCAGCAGCCAGGAACGGGAATCGATTTTGCGGACTTTCTCCTCGGCTTGCCGCAGCAGAGCACCGTTCAGTTCGGCACGGAGACTTATAACTTTCGCGCGAACTCCTATGATTTCTTCGCGCAGGATGACTGGCGGATCCGCGCGAACCTGACACTTCTCCTCGGCCTCCGCTACGAATATCAGGGGCCATTCACGGAAGCGAATAACCAAATTGTGAATCTGGAAGTGACTCCGGATTTTACAGCGGCAGTGCCTGTTGAACCCGGACATTTCGTTCCAGGCTTCGGCGTTGCTCCGGAATCGCTGATCAAGCCGGACCGGAATAATTTTGCGCCGCGCCTGGGGCTCGCCTGGAAGCCAATGAAGAATACAGTGGTGCGGGCCGGCTATGGCATCAACTACAATCTCGCGCAGTATACGACCGTGGTTCAAAATTTCGCGTTTCAGCCGCCGTTTGCAACCACGGCCACCAACGTGGCCACCACGTCAAGTTTTCTAAATCTGGAAAATGCATTTCCACCCTTGACGGCTGGCACCGTGACGAATAACTTTGGCATCAATCCAAACTATAAGCTCGCGTACGTTCAGCTCTGGAATGTCGATATTCAGCGCGATTTGGGCGGCGGTTTCCTGATGAACATCGACTACAACGGCTCGAAGGGGACGCGCCTCGATACAGAACGGGCTCTTCTGATTCCAGGCGGCTCGCAGCCCTTCACCTACGAATCGTCCGAGGGAAACTCGGTTTTTAATGCAGGCTCGATTCGTTTTCGCAAGCGGCTGGCAAAAGGCATCGGGCTGGGCGCGACTTATATTTACTCGAAATCGATTGATGACGCTTCTTCCATCGGCGGCGGAGGCATCATCGTGGCGCAAAATCCGTTCGACATTGCCGCGGATCGAGGGCTCTCGAGTTTCGACCAGCGCCAAAAGTTCACAGGGAATTGGATTTACGATTTGCCTTTCGGAGAGAACCGTCGGTTTTTGCAGAAAGGATTTGTGTCCCACATTCTCGCGGGCTGGCAGTACAGCGGAGATTTCACGGTGGCGAGCGGTCTGCCTTTCACTCTGCGGGTGCTAGGAGGGACGCTCGATATTCAGCGCGGAGTGACCGGCTCTTTGCGCGCGAATCTGGTTCCCGGCCAGTCATTGTATGTCGCCAATCCCACTACAAAGGAGTGGTTCAACACCGCGGCTTTCTGCCAGCCGGAATCGACGAGCACCAATCCCAACGCGACGTGCGTGAATCCAGGCGATTCTCAGTTTGGGGATGCGGGACGTAACATCCTCGAAGGGCCGGGGCAAGTGACGCTGGACATGTCGCTGAACAAGACGATTCAGATTAAGGAATACCGGTCGCTCGATCTGCGGATTACGGCGAACAATGTTTTTAACTATGTGAATTTCACTTCGCTGGGCACAGCTGTAAACTCGATCACGTTTGGCGAAGTGACGGGCGCGGCGAATATGAGGCGCGTGACGGTGCAGGCGAGGTTCCGGTTTTGAGGGGTAGAGCCATGAGTGCTACACGAAGACAAATCGCGGCTATTGCGTGTGCCGGTTTGCTTCTACAATTTGGCGCTCCTTCGTTTGCGCAACAGCCTCAGCCACCGCCTCCACAGGAATCGACAGATGCGCAGTCGCAGACAAAACCGCCAGCGTCTTCCATTCGAGTGACTTCAGAATTGGTGCTGGCGAATGTGGTGGTGCGCGATAAAAGGGGAAACCTCGTTCGCGATTTGAAGAAAGAAGACTTCACGCTGTTTGAGGATGGGAAGAAACAAAATATTTCGACTTTCGATTTTGAAAATGTGGACCAGTTGGAGACGGCGGGAGCCGCTGAAAAAACCGTTACAGGCGAAGCGGCGGCGGCCGCCGGGCCGGCTGGCGTGCTGAAAAAGAGCGATGCGCCGGTGATGAACGCGCGGGACCGGCGAGTGATCGTTTTGTATTTCGATTTTTCGGCGATGGAGCCGGACCAGATAGACCGCAGCGTGGATGCGGCGAAGAAATATATCAATGCGCAAATGCGGCCCGCGGACATTATTGCGCTTGTTTCACTGTCGACGAATATGCGCGTCGACCTGGATTTTACGGACGACAAGACGAAGATCCTTTCCGTTTTGAGCTCATACTCCACCAGCTCCGGGGAGGGTTTTCAGATGGGCGATACGGGGAGCGCGGAGGGGACGGCGGAAACCGGCGGTTCGTACACCCCCGACGACACGGATTACAACACGTTCAGCGCCGACTGGAAGCTGCTGGCGCTGCAATCCACCATGCAGGCGCTGGGAAAAATCGAGCAGAAGAAATCGCTGATTTATTTCAGCAACGGAATTAGCCAGACAGGCACGGACAACCAATCGGCGCTGCGGGCAGCTACAGCGGCGGCGGTGAAAAATAATGTTTCGATTTATCCCGTGGATATCCGTGGGTTGCAGGCTTTTCCGCCAGGCGGGGAAGCGCAGAGCGCGAGCTTGCATGGGCAATCAGCCTATAACGGCAACGCCGTTTTGAACGACCTCAGCGGCAATGCGGCTTCGCAGGAGACGCTGTCGACGCTGGCGGCGGACACGGGCGGGAAAGCGTTCTTTGATACGAACGATTTCAGCGGCGTGTTCGCGCAGGTGCAGAAGGACAGCTCCGCGTACTACGTGCTCGGCTTCACGAGCACAAATCCGTTGAAGGATGGACACTATCGCCGGCTCAAGGTGGTCGTGAACCGGGCCGACGTGAAGCTGGAATTCCGCCCGGGATATTACGCCGGCAGAGACTATCAACATTTGAATCGGGCGGATCGCGAGGCGCAGCTCGAAGATGAGCTTGCGGCGGAATTGCCGCAGACGGATGTGCCGCTCTATGCAGGCACGGCGTATTTCCGCCAGGATGAGTCACATTATTATTTGGCGGTTTCGCTGGTTGTTCCCGGTTCGCAGATTCCGTTCGTGCAAGAGAAGGACAAAGACAACGCGACCATCGACATCATTGGCGAGGTGCGCCTCGGTGAAAAAGGCAGAGTCCCGGTCGGACAGTTGCGCGATACGGTGAAGCTGGCCGTAGACAGCACGCAGCAAGTGCGGCGGAAGAATGTGCAGTACAACACTGGATTTGTGCTTGCTCCGGGAAATTATCATTTGAAATTTATCGTGCGCGAGAATCAGACGGGGCGCATGGGATCGTTTGAGACGGACGTGCAGGTGCCGGATTTGCGCAAAGCGCCGCTGCGGATGAGTTCGGTGGTGCTGAGCAGTTTGCGGGCGCCGGTGACGAACGCGCCGAAGAAGAAGGTTGTGAATCCGCTGATTCAGGACCAGACGCAGCTGGTGCCGAATGTGACCCATGTGTTTGCGAGGGATCAGCATTTGTATTTGCAGTATGAGATTTATGACGCGGCGAAGGGCAAAGTCGCGGTGGCGGTGGCCGCGACGCCTGTTGCCGCAACGCAGGTGGTTGGCGATACGACGGCGGCAGCTGGCGGCGACGCGGCAAAAGCGGCACCAGAGGCGCCGCAGTCCAAAGAGACGCGCGAGTCGATTCACGTTTTGACCAGCATTGAGTTTTTGCAGGGCAACGTGAAAGTTTACGAGTCGAAGCAAGTGGCGGCGACGGAAGTTACGGCGCCGGACCGGAAGGCGGTTGTGTTTCAGATCGACTTGCCGCTGCAATCGCTGAAGCCGGGGCTTTATGTTTGCCAGGTGAATGTGATTGATGATGTGGCGGGGAACTTTGCGTTTCCGCGGTGGCCGATTTTGATTAAGGATGCGGCTCCGGCGGCTGCGCCTGTTGCGCAGACTTCCTCCAGTTTGGGACATTAAGCTGTTCGCGGGTCAGCTCCGGTCGGACTCAGAGCCGCACAGACTGAAGTCTGTGCCACCGGGACAGACTGGCCGGGCTGAAGACCGGGACATACACGCGTGCGTCGAGAATCATTGTGGTGCGGTGACGCGAGGCAGGGCAGGATGTATCGTGCCCCTACATTTGCATGTCGTTGAATTCCTGTTTGGAATTACGCCTCCCCTCATTTTTGTAAGTGTTGCTGGTAGAGGACTTACGTTTTGCGTCCACTTGGGAGTGCCGGGCTAAGGCCCGGCGCTACGTTCGCGGCGGCGGCGCGTTTGAGGGGGCGCGTTTGCATTGCTAGAAGGGTTTGCCGTCGACGATTAGGCGATGGTTGGGGCCGTAGTGGACGGCGTAGGGATCGCGGGTTGGGGCGGGCGGGCGGGGTGGAGGGGTTGGTTGCGTGGCGGGAGGGTTGTTGGGAGTTTGCGTGGCGGGTTGGTTCGGCTCGGCGGCGGGTTGAGTGTTGGCCCGAGGCGTGGACGGTTCGGGCCGGGCAAGCCCGGCCCCTACTGACGTTGGGGACGTAGGTTGGGCAGGGGCTTGGGCAGGTGGCTCGGCGCCTTCGGGTTCGGGCGTGGCGGGAAAGCGGTGGTCGTAGTTGGCGTTGACGGAGGTGCGGATGGCTTTGCGCCAGCCTTCGTTTCCGAAGGCGTTGATGTATTCGTGTTGGGCGAGGTGGATGGCCTGCAATTGGGTTTGGACCATGTAGGCGACGGTGCGGGCGAGTCTGGGTTTTATATCGCCGCGGACTACGGCAGGGATGAGGCGAGCCATCGCGGTGCTGAGATCGCAGGCGGTGAGGTAGTCGCCGGAGAAGAAGCAGGCTAGGTCTTTGGCGAGTTTATCGGCGGCTTGGGCGCGGGCTTCTTTTTGGGCGTGGTAGAAGCAGAAATGGGGATGACTGCTGATGCGCGGAGTGCGGCAACGGCGGCCGTCGTCGAACGTGAAACGGCATAGAGACACACGGTCCTTGGAACTTAGAGGTGGCATGATTTTCTCCTTGGAGCTTAGTTTTTGGATTTAGTGATCGAACAGAGCACAGGCTGAAGCCTGTGCCACTAAAAGCGAAACGCCGGCAGGATGCCGGCGGTACAGCATGGGCCTGAAAAAGAAAACGCCCCGCCGGATGGCGAGGCGCACTTCTCAACGAGTTAATTAAACCAGACTACTATTGATGTGTTAATAGAATTTTCGCATTAGAGGAGCAGTAGGAGGAGAAGAACCCCACGTGTAACGGCGACACGTGGGGCATTCACAGATCGACGCGGGCGCGGACAGCGGCTAAGCGGATTCCTGGGAATGAGGTAAGATGACCGGCCACGCGAGGATACAACTTGAAGAATAGTGCGATTCTTTTATTGCAGTGCCCGGATCGCAAAGGCCTGGATGCGGCCATTGCGGATTTTATTTACTGGCATGGCGGGGACATCCTTCATTTTGAGCAACACCAGGCGGGGGAAGAGCGATTTTATCTTGCGCGCGTGGAATGGGATCTTACGGGGTTCGAGTTCGATTTGAAGGATTTTCCGCAATGGTTTGCGCCTATCGCCGAGGAGTTTTCGATTCGGTGGCGCATCACGAGGTCGAACTACCGTCCGCGCGTCGCGATTTTTGTTTCGAAGTACGATCATTGTCTCGTGGACTTGCTTTACCGGCAGCGGATCGGGGAACTTGCGTGCGAAATTCCTTTGATGATCAGCAATCATCCGGACGCGAAACGGCACGCGGAGTTTCATGAGATTCCGTATCACCTTGTTCCGGTGACCAAGGAGAACAAGCGGGAGGCTGAGACGCAGCAGATCGAGTTGCTTCGCGAAAACAATATCGAGCTGGTCGTGCTGGCCCGGTATATGCAAGTGCTTTCGAAGGACTTCATTGCGCAATATCCAGAGCGGATCATCAATATCCATCATTCGTTTTTGCCGGCGTTTGTTGGGGCTAAACCACACCAGCAGGCGTTTGATCGCGGCGTGAAAATCATTGGGGCGACGGCGCACTATGTGACGGAAGTGCTGGATGACGGGCCCATCATCGAGCAAGGTGTGGCGCGCATATCGCATCGCGACACGATCGAGGATTTGGTGCAGAAGGGGAGAGATTTGGAGAAGGTGGTGTTGTCGCGAGCGGTGCGGTGGCATATCGAGAACCGGATATTGTTGTATGGGAATAAGACGGTGATTTTCGAGTAGTTGGCCTGTTTGGTTCTTGATGCAATCCGATGAGGAGTTACGTCTTTGGCGTAGTTATATACGCGAAACGCGTGGGTCAGCAGTCCCGAAGAGTCGTGAAGCGGAATCTAAATCCGCTCCACCCCGCGATTAGCGGCGGCGGGCGGAGTGGCGCTGGTCTAGGGCTTGGCGGAGCATGGTTTTGATTACAGCTTGGCGGCTGATGTTGAGTTCTTTGGCGGCGGCTTCTAGTTCTTCGAGCATGGCGGCGGTGAAGTCGACGTTGACGCGCTGGATGGATTTCATCATTTTGCCGGAGTTGGTGAAAAAGCGGGAGACATCTTTGCCGTTATCGGCTAGGCGGGCGATTGCCTCGGCGGAGATTGGCTTTTTCTTAGAGCGTGTTTTCTTCATAGAGACTACAAATCAAGCGTCGATCTCGCTTCAGAGATCGACATAGATAGATTGCCGGCGGCCTTTCGCCCGGTTATTCGTACGGAGCAGCTTCGCGGACCATAAAACTCTTCGTCGTTCAGCTCGATGCCAAGTGCTTTGCAATACCGCTCCAGCATCGCTGGAGAAAATCGTTCTCTAATCTTTTGACTCTTGTATTGCTCTGGCTCTTCAAAGAATTGAACTTCGCCCTCGGAAGAGAACTCCCAGCCTTCGGCGTCGTTCCAAACGCGGAGGGAGCGAATTCTGTTCAACCAGTCTGTTTTCTCTGGTCCGTAGAGCGCAAAGAGCGTGTGGCCCCACCTGCGGATGCCGGTCTTTCGGTCGGTGTGACTTAGGTCAGGCGCATGCCCCACTTCGAGACCCCGGCACTTCAGAACGGACGGCAAGTAGGAAACCGGGCTCGCGACGTCGTTGCCCCTCAAGCCATTCGCAAAGATCGCAGTCCAGTCGGAACGCGTCTCCACCAATAGGTAACGATCAAGAGGAGTCGTGAGTGGTTCCAGTGTTGAGAATGCGGAAGCGAGTGGCCCAACGAAGGAATTGAATTCCGTGAACAGGCCAAATTTCTCATCCAAATTTTTTTGCCATTCCGTGAATGCATCACAGAGTATCGCAAAAGAGGTTTCGATGAACCCGAATCGAAAGGTGACTGGCGCGAAGTCGGTATTTAACAAACTATGCATCTGAGTCTATTCGCCGTAGGGGACCCAGATGTTTTTGATTTGGGTGGCGTGTTGGAGGAAGAAGCGGTCGGAGGAGGGGGCGGGGTTGAACCAGTCGATGGAGCGGCCTTCGTTGGTGAAGACTTGTTTTAGGTTGCCGATGGAGAGGGATTTGGCGGTGGCGCAGGTGGGGGCGTCGGCGAAGCACCAGAGGGCGTCGAGATCGTCGTGTTCGGCGAGAGTTTTCAGGAGTTCGTGCGGGCGGCCGGTGACGATGTTGACGGCGCCGGCGGGGAGATCGCTGGTTTCGAAGAGTTGGTACAGGTCGGCGGTGATTAGCGGGTAGATTTCGCTCGGGATGGCGACGACGGTGTTGCCTACGGCGATGGCGGGCATTACCGCGGAGAGGAAACCTACGAGCGGGGCTTCTTGGGGGCAGAGGATGCCGATGGTGCCGATGGGTTCTTGCATGGCTAGGGTGACGTTGCGGAACGGGGGGTTGTGGATGGCGCCTTCGTATTTGTCGGTCCAGGCGGCGTAGGTGAAGAGGCGTTCGATGCTGGCGGCGACTTCGGATTCGGCTTGTTGTTTGCCGACAACATCGGAGAGACGTTGCGCGATTTCTTCGCGGCGTTGGGAGAGATTTTCGGCGAGGTAGTAGAGGACTTGGGCGCGGGTGTGGGCGGTAGCCTTGGCCCAGGCGGTGGCTTTGCGGGCGGCTTCGACGGCGTTGCGGATGTCTTTGCGATTGCCTAGGGGGGCTTCGCCTAGGAGGCGGCCGTCGGCGGCGCGGACTTCGAGGCTGTAGCCGGAGTCGGGGCGGGCTTGTTTGCCGGCGATGAAGAGTTTTACCGTGCGGTCGATCGGAGGAGTGTTTGCGGAATCGGCGACGGACTCGGGGATTTGTTGCGGCGGTTGATCGATCGCTAGAGGGCGCGGGTGGAGTGGCGGCGCGTGTTTGAACCAAGTTGGCTCTAAATATTCCAGGAGGCCTTCGCGGCCGCCTTCGCGGCCGTAGCCGCTTTCGCGGTAGCCGCCGAACCCGGTGCTGGCGTCGAAGAGATTGGTGCAGTTGACCCAGACTACGCCTGCTTTGATTTGGGAGGCGACGTGGAGACTGACGTTGATGCTTTCGGACCAAACGCAGGCGGCCAGGCCGTAGGCGGTGTTGTTGGCTAGCTCGACGGCTTCGGTGGGCGTGCGGAAGGTCATGGCGGCCAGGACGGGGCCGAAGATTTCTTGTTGAGCGACGACGCTGGTGGGATGGACATTGCTCAGGAGAGTGGGCGGAAAATAGAGGCCGCGGGAGGGCATGGAGATGCTAGGTTGCCAGCAGGTGGCGCCTTCGGCTACGCCTTGATCGACCAGGCGCTGGATGCGGTCGAGTTGGACGCGGGCGATGATGGCGCCGATGTCGATGGATTTGTCGAGAGGCGGGCCGACGCGGAGAGTGTTCATGCGGTCGCAGATTTTGGCGATGAGCTGGTCGGCGATGCTTTCTTGCATCAGAAGGCGGGAGCCGGCGCAGCAGACTTGGCCTTGGTTGAACCAGATGCCGTCCACTAGGCCTTCGACGGCGGAGTCGAGGTCGGCGTCTTCGAAAATGATGAAGGGGGATTTGCCGCCGAGCTCAAGGGAGAGTTTTTTGTGGGTGGAGGCGGTGGCTTTGCGGATGGCGCGGCCGACTTCGGTGGAGCCGGTGAAGGCGATCTTGTCGACGTCGGGATGGGCGACCAGGGCTTCGCCGGTGTGGCCGTCGCCGGTGACGATGTTAACTACGCCGGGGGGGAGATCGATCTCCTGGCAGATTTCGGCGAAGGCTAGGGCGGTGAGCGGAGTGAATTCGGCGGGTTTCAGGACGACGGTGTTGCCGGTGGCGAGGGCGGGGGCGATTTTCCAGGCGAGCATTAGTAACGGAAAATTCCAGGGGATGATTTGGCCTACTACGCCGCAGGCCTCGTAGCCGGGAAATTCTTGAGTGAGGAGCTGCGCCCAGCCGGCGTGGTGATAGAAATGGCGGGCGACTAGCGGGATGTCGATGTCGCGGCTTTCGCGGATGGGTTTGCCGTTGTCGAGAGTCTCGAGGACAGCGAGGCGGCGGGAGTGTTTTTGGATTTGGCGGGCTAGCGCGTAGAGATATCTCGCGCGTGTATGGGGAGTTAGAGATTGCCACTGCGGGAGGGCGGCGCGGGCGGATTTTACGGCGGCGTCGATGTCGAGCGCGGAACCTTGCGCTATGTCGGATAGCTTTTCGCCTGTGGAGGGATCCGTCGTGTCGAAATATTTTGCTTCGAGGGGAGAGTGCCAAGCGCCATTGATGAAGTGGCCGAAGCGGCGGTTGTGTTTGTCGAGCCAGGCCAGGGCTTCGCGGGGATCTTCGGGGGCGGGGCCATAATCCATGGTGACGAATTTTTCTACGATGCTCATATACATTCGCCCGACGCCAAGTGGCAAAGCGGCTGCTTAGTCTGTGCATCTCGCCGAGAAGGGGCGCAGCATGCTGCGCCCCTACAACGGGCGGGCACTGCATTTATTATGTAGTGAGTTCGCGTCATATTTCGTTAAGCGATCGGATGACGGTAGTCGGCGGAGTAGTGGCCGGTGGCGTGGTGTTCGAGTTGGCGTTCGATGTCGGCTAGCATGCCGCTGGCGCCGAAACGGAAGAGGTCGGATTTTAGCCAGGAGGGGCCTAGTTCGTCTTTCATTAGGCTCAGCCATTCGAGGGACTGCTTCGCTGTGCGAATGCCGCCGGCGGGTTTGAAGCCTACGGCATACCCCGTCTGATTTGCGTACTCGCGAATGGCGCGGGTCATGACGAGACCTACGGGAAGAGTTGCGTTCACTGGTTCTTTGCCGGTGGAAGTTTTGATGAAGTCGGCGCCGGCCATCATGGCGACCACGCTTGCGCGGGCGACGTTGCGGAGGGTGAGGAGATCGCCGGTGCCTAGGATGACTTTCATGTGGGCGGGGCCGCAGGCGTGTTTGAAGGCGGCGATCTCGTCGTAGAGGGCTTGCCACTTTGCGGCGAAGACGTGGGCGCGGGTGATGACGACGTCGATTTCGTCGGCGCCGGCTTCGACGGAGCGGCGGATTTCGTCGACACGCTCGGAGAGCGGAGAGAGGCCGGCGGGGAAACCGGTGGAGACGGCGGCGACGCGAATGCCGCTGCCTTCGAGAGCGCGGCGGGCGGTTTCGACGAAAACGTGGTAGACGCAGACGGCGGCGACTTTGATGCCGAGCGATTCGATGCCGAGTTTTGCGACGAGTTCGTGCTGGATGGGTTGGCGGGCTTTGGCGCAGAGGCGGCGGACGCGCTCGTCGGTGTCGTCGCCGGAGAGCGTGGTTAGGTCCATGCAGGAGATGGCGCGGAGAAGCCAGGCAGCTTGCCAATCTTTTTTTACGGTGCGGCGCGTAACGAGGGTTTGGGCGCGGCGTTCGACGGCGCTGGTGTTGACGCGTACGTCTTCGACCCAATCGAGATTGAGAGGGACGCCGCGATTGGCCTGGAGCGCGTGGTCGCGCAGGTGAGCGAGAGCGGTGTCTGACGAGGAGATCGGCGTTGGCTCGGTGCGTTTATCGAGATTATGCGTGGTGCCGGGCGCTCTGGTGAAATTGGACATCGTGGAGTGCTCTTATGCGAAGACCGTATTTTGGTACAAGAAGTATCTTATCACTTTGGATGCGGCGCGTTACAGACGGGTGCTGTGAATTTGCCATTCTTGTTCGAAATCGGCGCGCTTCGCGAAAGACTTTTGTGTGCCTATCTTGGTTGTGGAAAGTGCGGCATACAGATTTGCGCGAGTGAGGGCTTCTTTTTCTTGCATGCCTTCAGCGAGAAACACGGCGAAGCTGCCGATGAAGGCGTCGCCGGCGCCGGTGGTGTCGAGGGACGCGACCTTGAAAGCGGGAATCAATTCGGTGCGTTCCTGGCCTGCTAAGAGCGAACCGCGTTCTCCAAGAGTGATGACGACGCGTTTAATTCCTTGGCGCAACATGTAGTTGGCGCATTTTGTGGCGTCCTCGAGGGAATGGACGGGCATGCGGGTGATAAGCTCGGCTTCTGTTTCGTTGGGGATGAAATAGTCGGCGCCCGCTAATTGTTCGAAATCGACTGGTTGTGCAGGCGCGGGATTTACAATGCAGCGGATGCCTTCGGATTGCGCGAAGCGGACGGTGTGATACACGGTGGGGAGGGGAATTTCGAATTGCATGACGATGGTGTCGGCTTTGCGCAGAAGTGGAGCTGCGGCGTCGACGTCTTCCGGTGAAAGTGTGTCGTTCGCGCCTTTCACGACGATGATGCGATTCTGGCCGCCTGGCTCGACAAAGATAGGGGCGACGCCGCTTGAGACTCCTTCGGCGATGCGGACGTGGCTTGCGTCGATGCCTTGCGATCGAAAATTTTCAATGGTGGCTGGACCGAAGAGATCGCTGCCGACTTTCGCGACCATGGCGACAGAGGCGCCGCACAAGCGAGCGGCGACTGCCTGATTTGCGCCTTTGCCGCCAAAGCCGAGATCAAATTTTTTGCCAAAGATGGTTTCGCCGGGGCGCGGAAATATGTCATTGAACGTGGTGAGGTCCACGTTGGCGCTGCCTACTACGGCGATGAAGGGTTGCTTCGCCATCTTTGCTCCTTGCGGGGTACGCATTCCGTCTATGCGAACCTGGTCGATGCAATCCCGGGCTAATTGCGATTTGGCAGTCGGGTACGGTTCCGCGTTCCGCGCGCGGATTATATAGGAAATGGGCGGGGAAACAGAAAGATGGAAATCCCGAGACTCATTGCCAAAGGCTGGGCGGGAGGGGAGCAATTATTGTTGACAGGGCGGGTGGTGGTGACTATAAGCACGGTCGGAACTGAAGGGCGCGAAGCAGTTGGCCAAAAGCAAACGGAATTTCAGATGCGTTTTTTACTTACACGCTAAGCTTCTTATGGCAAAGCTCAATCCAGCGAACTGACCAATTTCTCGCAAAGCTTAGGAGAATGCTGGGGATAAGCGGGTATGCTGCGCCTGGCCGAGTGTGAAAAAGCGGTGACAAATTCGGAACCAATGGGGTGTCCAGAGGAAGACTCGCGGGTGCCGACGGGGTCAAAAACTCCCCTCAAATTGCTTAGCTTGGTTCTGATAGTCCGTTTTCCTGAGAAACACGGATCGTCCTCTTTTTGTAGAGCCGGCTCCCGCCATAGTGTTTTCAATGGTTTGCAGGCAGAAAAGGCCCGCCGAGGGAAGCGTTGGAGGGGCACTGTTCACTATCTTCTGGGTGGGCACGTCGATTCCACTACAGGCGCGCGGTTTGGCCCTAATTTTGTTACCATCCTGCCTACAGGGGTGTGCGTGTGCAGTATTTAGGCAAATACGAGATTATCTCGGAGGTCGGGCGCGGAGCCATGGGCGCGGTCTACAAAGCCCGTGACCCGCTGATTGACCGTTTAGTTGCCCTCAAGACAATCACTGGCGGGCCCGGCGCACAGACGAATCTGCTCGATCGTTTTTACCAGGAAGCGCGCTCTGCGGGGACGCTGCAGCATCCCAACATCGTCACCATTTACGAACTGGGACACGAGAAAGATACCCCATTTATCGCCATGGAGTATCTAGAAGGGGAAAGCCTCGACCGGATTATCGAGCAGCATCCGGTGCTGCCTTTGTCGGTCAAACTTGGATATATCGTGCGCGTGTGCGAGGCGCTGGCGTATGCGCACCAACACAACGTGGTGCATAGGGATGTGAAGCCGGCGAACATCATGGTCACCAAGGAAGGCGTGGTGAAGGTGGTGGACTTTGGGATCGCGCGGCTGACGGACATGTCCATGACGCAACCTAACATGATGATTGGTTCGCGCGCGTATATGTCTCCGCAGTTGTACAAAGGCGAGCGGGCGGATGCACGGTCGGATATTTGGGCTGTGGGCGTATCGCTCTATGAGCTGCTGGCGTTCAAGAGACCATTCACTGGCGACAGCGAAGCCGAATTAATGTTCCACATCATTTATGAAAAGCCAGAAGACGTTCTGAGCCTTTCGCCGGAGTGCACGGAAGAGCTGCTGCCAATCGTCAACAAGATGTTGGAGAAGAAGAGCGAGGATCGCTACCAGTCGATGGAGGACGTGCTGCACGCCATCGAGCCAATCTGGAAAGCGGCTCAGCAAGCGACCGTAACTGGATTGCTTGCCGACTGCCAGCAGTTGGTGGTGGCGAATGACCTGCAGCGCGCACAGACCCTGCTACGCAAGGCTTTGCACATAGATGTAGGGAACTCCCAAGCAAAAAGCATGTTGGAAAAGGTTTCGGTGGAACTTCGCCGGTCCGAGATTTTGCCGCGGCTGGAAGAGCACCTAAGCCGGGCCGAAGGATATTTGAAAGCGGGGCAGCTCCGCGAGGCCAAAGCGGAAGCACAGGCGGCGCTGGGACTCGATTCGAAGCATGAGCCTGCGCACAAGCTGCTGGCGGAAGTGGAAACGGCGGCTGCGAAAGTGCAACAGCTGGAGCAGAAATTGAAATTGACGAAGCAACGGCTGGCGGAAGGAGCGCTGACCGAGGCAGCGGCCGCTTTGGGGCAGGCGCTTGAACTTGACGATGCCAACTTGCAGGCTCAGGAGCTAAAGAGACAAATCGAAGAAGAGCGGTTTCGCCGTGAGAAGCGCAAGAAGCTGGGCGAAATCCTGCACCGCGCGCGAACGCTGTGGACAGAGCTCAACTATGACGAGTGCCTGACCGTACTCGCAGCTGCTTTGCAGGAATTTCCGAATGACTCGGAACTAAAAAAACTCCAGGAATCGGCGAGGACGGACCAGGCGGAACTGCAGAAACAGCGGCAGATGGCGGAAGTCCGGCGGCTGCTCGGACAACAGAATTTTGCCGAGACGCGAAAAATATTGGATGTTTTGGTCAAGGACCACCCACAGGACACGGCAGTAAAGAATTTGCAAAACCTGGCATTGCAAGAAGAGCAGGAACAGAACCGGCAAAAGCGCCTGGATGCGGAGATAACGGCCCTGCGTGGCTTGCTGGGCGCAGGGAAGTACAAGCAAGTGGTGGCGAAAGGCGAGCCGCTCTTGCAGGAGTATCCGCAAGAATATGAATTAAAAGAATTGGTGAACTATGCGAGGGGAGAGGTAGCGCAGCAGGAGCAAAAGCGGAAAGAGGAGGAGCGCGAGAAGCAGATTCAGGGATTCCTGATGTGCGAGCGGTACGGCGAGGCTTTGGATTCAGCGAAGAAGGCGATCGAAGAATTTCCAAAACAGGATGCGTTCCGTAAGCTTGCGACGGAAGCGGAAGCGTTGAAGAGAGAGCAAGACGACCGGGATAGGGCTCGCAATGAAATGCAGCGGCGAGTCCGCGAAATCAACAGCAAGATCAATCAAGACAAGATTACGGATGCGATCGATTTGGCCCAGCAAACGATGGAGAAGATGGGCCCCGATCCCAATGTGACGCAGCTGCTGCAGGGCGCCGAAGAAAAGCGGAAAAAGAAGGAAGATGCGGAGCGAAAAGTTACGGCGGCGCAAACGATGGTGAACAAAGGCGATCACGCCGGGGCAACGCAGTTGCTGAACGAAGTGATGGCTACGGAGATCCTTCAGCCATCCGATCCGCGGATGCAGGAGCTTCGCGGAAAGATTTCATCCCTGGCAAGCGGGAAACAAACGGGAGCGACCCAGATTCATCGACCGAAGACTGGTGTGCCGAAGCCTTCCAGTCCCGGGAAAAAGGACCAACCCGCCGCTGCCAAGCCGGCGGCTCCGACTGGCGACATGACGCACGTCAGCGAGTCCGCGCAAGATATTCCCGCAGATGGATTTTCCGCCACACGAGTCATTGGTCCGGGAGACAGGCCAGCAGTGCGGAAAGATGGTGTTGTCCCGCGGCGCCCGGATTCCGAAGGGAGAGTCGCGGCTGCCAAAAAGACAGAAGCTCCTGATGCGGCGGTCATTGCCGGTCCTGCTGTTCGGCAGCCGGGTGCAACGAAGGCTGCGCCCGCAGAGCCGCGACAGAGTGGAACCGTAGCGGCAGCCTCGGCGCAGCCGGTTTCTCGAGCCAAGCCCGGCCCCGATTTTCTGGCGCAAGTCATGACCATCTTGCGGCGCCCGCCGGTGCTCGCCGGTATGGGCGTGGTTGTGGTTGTGATTCTGGCGCTGATGCTTTGGCCGCACAAGACGAGCGGCGGCGCACCCTCGGCCAAAGACTTGAAACTGAAGCAGCAAGCCGAAGAGCTGTGGCAGAACCGGCAATTCGATCAGTCCGAACAAGTTTGGCAGGGGTTGGCTAAGGTCAAGGGGCCATTACAGAGTGATGCTGCCAAGCTGGTCGGTCAAATTGAAGAGAAGCGCGCCGAGGAACAAAAGCGGTTTGACGACGGCGAGGCTTTGCTGAAGGACAAGAAAGAATATGCAGGTGCGCAGCAGGCGTTTCAAGATGTGATTCAAATGAACTTGTGGCACTTCGATGACGCTAACCGGGAACTGGACGTGGCCAAAGCGGGTCTAAGCGCTACAGACGTACACAAACAGGAGCAGGACCACTTCGATCAAGGCGTAACGTTGTATCAAGCGAAGGATTACGAGAAGGCGCGCAAAGAGTTTCGCGCAATGCTGGATCTGAATGTCGCCGACTCCGCTCTTAAACCTCAGGCGGAGAATTACCTGAGCAAAATAAGGCAGACTGGTACCGACCAGAAGACTTACGACAGCGCAGTGCAAGCCGTGAAAGACGAAAACTGGGCGGAGGCGCGCGATCAGTTCCAAGAGGTAATCAACCGGAAGGGAGTTCAGAGCGGCGAAGCAAAGAAGCAATTGCCGGCCGTAGAGAAGGCGCTGCAAGCCCTGAACGCTGCTGAAGACAACATTCGCACCGGCTCATTCCGCGCGGCCAAAGCCCAACTGGATAACGCACAACAATGGAACAAGACCCACGACAAATTGCTGAAGGAAATGCACGTAGCCGAGCAACGGGAGTTCGATACGATTCGAAGCAACGCGCAGGCGGCGGAGAGCAAGGGCGATACCGCAGCCATTCAACACGTGCAAGATGAGCTGCACGGATTTGAAGGTCGCGTAGAGGACCCTGCTTTAGTCCCGGCTTCACGCGACTTGGACAAGCGCCTAGCAGATGCCTACACCAAAGCGGCCGAGAAGAACGGCGATAAAGCGGCGTTCGACGCTGCCGTACAACATTTTGAGCAAGCGAAACAGAAGAAGGACATTGAGCTGCTGGCGCACGGTGTGACGCAGGAATTTCAAAAAATTGCCGCAGGCGCCGGTATTTACCGGGAGAACGCGGCGCTGTACGTGAAAACGACGATTCCCGCCGCGATTCAAGCCGTGACGCAGACTTCGGGGAAATTTCCGCTGCCCGCTATTTCTTGTGGTCCTGGCCGGCCGGCGGCACAAATCCCGTCCGTCGGTGGCGCCGTCAATTGCGCGCAACTGGATGCGAACTCTCCTCTGCAATGGGTTGGCGTGCCGATGGTGGAGTTTCCCGATAATGCGAACCAGCCGGGAAGGCTGCCGTATTCCCTTACGATTATCGTTACCGTGGACTCGAATGGGAATGTGAAGATCGACAAGGACGGGAATCCCGATAAGGACTTTTTCAAGAAGGTAAAAGACAGTTCGAAGCACTGGAAAGCGTCCGCACCCAAATCGGAAGGAAAGCCGGTGACGGTACGATTTCCGCTTACGATAACCTTCCAGCGCTGATATCCTCCGCCCGGGATGAGGTTTTTAGGATTAACGGTGCAGGGTCACCTCCGTTTTCATAAGCCAAGTCCGAAAGGGTAGGCCATGCTCCAAGACTGCCACGGTCTACCTGCGGCGCGCCACAGGCATCGACGGAATGAGGAAGCTACGACTTCCCGGCAGGGGCCGAGGCCGTCACCTTATGACCTGTCAATTCCTCGACGACCGAGAATTCTCCGCCATTCTTCGCCATCTCGAGCTTGAAGGTGTATTCCGTGCTGGAGACGTGCTTGATTGTGACGCGCACACTGTACTTGTCATCGCCCATTTTGGAATCGGCGGTCCAGTTCCAAGTGTCGCCGTTCACCGTGCCTTTCGCATCGATCACACCGCCCGCGCTGCCGAATTCATGAAAGGTGTAAACTTTTTGGTCCGCATCATAGCCCATGAAGGAGACGCTTTTCTCTGGCGTCATCGGGCCTGTGCCTTCCGAGTGGCAGGTGACAAAAAATCCTCCCGAATACCATGAGCACTTTTCGGTGGACGTGATCTTGCCTCCGGGCATGGGACCGAACGGCTTGGCGTCGCCCTCGACGTTCCAGGTGCCGACGTTATAGGCGAGTTTCTTGATCTCTGGCCCCGGCTTCGGTGGGCCCTGAGGGGCCTGCGCTT
>Ga0307478_10000344_pt1 | contig 50219 bp, 46 predicted proteins | sample atmos_gasesECM4C_2_FD_203713 | JGI IMG/M metagenome (GOLD analysis project Ga0307478, IMG submission 203713) | Hardwood forest soil microbial communities from Morgan-Monroe State Forest, Indiana, United States - atmos_gasesECM4C_05 | ecosystem: Environmental > Terrestrial > Soil > Temperate...
ATAGTCACAACCTATAATGATCATGTTCGGCTCCTTTCTCCCGAGCCTGTTGGTTGGCTTTAGCACCATCAACTTTACTCGGGCCGGGGAGCCGACATTGTTATGGAATCATTTCACTCATGGACCCTCAAAAGGCGAACAAACGGCGCAAGCGCGAGAGCGAAAAACGTTCACTTAACACAAACAGCGTGGTAAGCCTAGAATCGGTGCCATGCTGATAGCCGATGGACTTAGTGCCTTTGGCGGCGCACTCCCGTGGATACTCATGTTCCTTGCGATCATTTTTCTGGCGGGCATGGCAGTCGGTAGCGTTTTCACCTACTGGGCTATGCGGCGAAAGAAGAATCCATGAATATCCGCGAAGCCGGTGCGAAGTTTAGCGATGGCGAACAGTGCTTGCAATACATTGAGAAGATGCACTAGCCAGATGGAATCGTGCGCTGTCCGACCTGCGTTCACCCCGCCTTAAAAGTCAAAACAACCCACTACCCGCGCTCCATTGTTGTTCCGTGCTCGTCAGAGATTACAGCCGTATTGTGACATAACTTGATTCGGAGGCGGCCTATCAAAAGGCTTCGGAGGGCCTACGTCTCGCATCGTTGGCGAAAAATCCACATTCCATCTATTGATGGCAGGGAGGGGGTTTTTGGTGTAAAGGAAGCTTCTCAATAACTACAATGCCCTGGGATATCTCCTGATGCGAAAAACTAAAGGAATCGCATTCATCATCCTGAGCGTCTTACTGTGCGGCGCCATCATCGTGATGTTGCGCGTTCAGTGGAACTCTCCCGTTGACCACTGGCTTACTGCTATCAGCGGCCTGCTGTTGTCCTTCGGTCTCGTTCTGGATGTCGGAGTGTTATCTCTGTGCGCCTGTGCGGCGCTCATTTCCGGACTTCTTTTCCTGACCAGCGATTCAAGCAAGCCGGTCGGTATCGGTTGGCAGTTTGTCTGGTTTCTATTGCACTCGGCAGCGGTATACACGATCGTTCTATCGTGCACGCCTCGATTGGCAGGCTGGATCAGCTCATCTCTCTTGCCATTTGTGAGCGGTCCCACGTCGTCGAGTAGCTTTCAATTTCTTTTCTCACACATATTCGAGTTCAGCTTCATTCCAGCATTGATTGCCGGATCCTCGAACGCCGGATTCAAGCACAAAGCTGCGCAATATGTGTGGCTCGTCCCAACCATTGTTCTTGGATATAAATTCGTTACCTTTCCGACACCAACGCCGTCTGTCTTCGATCGCGCGTCGTCGGCTTTTCCCAAACTCTCAGCCGCATTTCACCAATACTTCGGCGGGGGTTTTCTGATTGGCGAGTATCGTGATTTGGACGAGCTCTGGCGCTTGGTGGAGTCGAACGCTGACATGACGCGAGGAATGGCTCAGCTCGGGGTCACGGCTCCCTTTTACGCGGGGGTCGGATATTCTCTGGCCGCGTGGATTGGCCTCCGTTTCCAAGCCCACCAAAAGTTCTTAGAACGGCTAAAGGTTTGGGAATGATGGGGACTCGGTTGCTCATAAGCCGAATTGGCGAAAGGAATCACCCATGAAGACGGCCCCGAGTCGTCACTGTGGCAGTGCTGATGGTCGCAAGCGCATTGGCGCTACATTTGCTATGGGCGGAGCGGGCAGTGAATACGCCGGCCAATGAAAATCGAAAGGAGCCGTCGAACATGACGAGCGAAAAGGTGATCATGCTGATCCAGGCAAAAATTCAGCCGCAGCGCCGCGCGGAACTGGTCGAGGCCGCACGCCAATACCTGCCGTTGGTGCGGGCGGAGCCGGGCGTGGAAGCGTTTTACCTCACGGTCCTGAAAGACGATCCCAATACATTTGTTTTCTATGAGATTTACAAGTCGCAAGCAGCACAGGATTTCCATCTGCAGCAGGACTTCACCAAGAAATTCCTGGCGACGCTAAAGAGTGCGCAGGTCGGAGACCGAGTGCGGACAAATCTCGTCGAACTGGGCACGGGGGGAGAGATGCATTCCGAGTAGGGGGATTCTCATTGGCCTGGGGATTCTGAGTGTAATCGCTGCTTACAACAGTCGCGGTATCCGTTAGGGACGGCACAATCATCGCCGCTTTGCATTACAGTAGCGTCCCGTCGGACGAAAACAACAAAGTCTTTGGCCAGGTCCAGTCTTTCGTTCCCGGCCCTCCCACAAACATTCAGTTTATGGTCAAGGACTCAACAAAATACGCCGCAACCGGAGGCTGGGGGTTCGCTCACTTTCAGGACGGCAAACCTGGCGATGCGGCTTTCATGAAATCCTGCTTCCCCTGCCATGAGAAGGCCAAAGCAACCGACCTTGTCTTTACTCGTTACGCACCTTGATGCTGAAAACTAGAGCAGAAAGGAACGACACGATGGCCACGCACAGATCAAATCGAGTCGTGTGCGAAGATGCACTCACTCACCAGATCGGCTTCCGGGGTGGTCGGGAACTGGGAACCTGGCTTGTAGTTGACGTTAAATCTCTCGATCACACTCAAAACCCCTCCTGCCGGGGTCAAATGAAGGAATTTGGGTCACGGCAGAAAATCGCAAGTTGGATGGATCAAACCGTTGGTGCGAAAGGGGGGACTCGAACCCCCACGGGTTTCCCCGCCAGATCCTAAGTCTGGTGCGTCTGCCAATTCCGCCACTTTCGCAGGTGCGGGTTCAATCAGAGAACCGCGAACAACGTGACTGGGCTTATTGTAACTGCATGGGCTGCGGTGGCGCCAAGGGAACAGGGGTTTGAGAAGGGCAAGCGCTCCGTACCCATCGGCCCCGAACGCTTGCCCGGAGCAGCACCTCCCCCTGAGAGACTGCCCCATGCAGTTCTAGCCTTAGAAGCAGACAAAACGTAATGGCACGGGCGGGCTTGGGATTGGCACAAAGGTGACGATTTGGCCGTATCCAGTATCCGGAGTTCAGCGGTGGCCTAGTCTGTGGCGAGGAAATCTCACAAGGGCGAGTATCGCCCGCCGCATCGCTACCCCCACAATCGCGCGGAACGCGATTGAATGAGATTCCCCGACCGTGTGGTCCAGTCAGCGCAGAGGTCGCACACTTGGTGTCTAATAGAGCGATGGTGGGCATGTCTTCCAGCCTGATATTTGTGCCTCTCAGTTGCCTTCTGTGGGCACAGCATCCCGATCCCAGGCAGGCGGAGGAGGCCACCATCGAACGCGTCAAGTCCTTGCAGGTCTCATCGCTGGATCACGATTTGCCGAACGTGACGCTGGAGTTCTTTTTGAAGTACGAAGGAGAAGGCGCGCCGATCAAATGGCGGACGAGCCACTGCGATCAGGTAAAAGGGAATCCGGTTACTGATGGCAAACGGGACCGAGGTACATGTATCGAGGCTGAGGTCGATCTCAAGGACAAACGTTCCGCGACTGTCGTGGTTTCGCTCGGAACAAGCGACGGGCGCGCTGTCAGCGTTCCGACTGTCTTCAACGTAACGGTCACCGACCAAAACGGGCGGATCCACGACGTTCGTCGCTTGAGCGAGTTACCGATGGAGTTGCATCGTCCGCTGCAAAAATCGCCCAGAGACTTGCCTCTTCCTGTGGGCGCGGCGTGATCGCGTGGATGTGGTTTGCCGCGTTCGATCGCTGCTCCTTGCGATTGAGTGGGGTCACGACACTCCCGCTTTGGGTTTTGAACTTTCCCAAACTGGAAAAGGCCGAGCCATCCAAAACCCGCAAAGCTTGCGTTTTCATTTGCCGAGCGATTGGGGGAAGACGTGCAATAGCGATGGCATGATTCTACTTGTCACTCCTTCTGCACGAATTCAGGAATGTGCTGATGCCATTCATGCGGCCACCGGCAAACCTACGGACCTGGCGGCGACGTTGCAGGCTGCCGTGGGTCATCTGCGCGCCGGCGAGTATGCCGCGGTTGTCATCGACCAGTTTCTGCTGGAAGCTGATCCCGACGAAGCCGAGCAGATGCTCGGGCATTTGGGCACGGCGGTGCCGGTGCATGTGAACTGCGCCATCAGTGGCGTGGAGCGCGTGGTGCGCGAGGTGCGCGCCGCTCTGGGGCGGCGTCAACTGGAAGAACGTGTCGCGCGGCGATCGGCCGAGCAGGCCGTGTGGAACGAATTGAAAGAAAGCATCACCACCGTGCTGCTTTCCTGCGACCTGGCATTAACTGCGCCGGGAATGCCCGACCAGGCGGCCGAGAAGATTCGCACCATTCACGAAGCTGCCCAGCAGATCCGCTTGCGTCTGGAAAAGTCTGAGCAGGGAATTCCGGTGGGGGCCCATTGAGCTGTGCTGGTTCATTCTGCCATCGCCGGCAAAAGCGTTCACCACAGAGGACACGGAGTCGTACGAAGGAAACTAAGAGAGACACTTAGTTGTTAGCTGTTACGTCTTAGGGTCTTGGGCCTTAGTGCGGGGTTCCGAGAAAGAAAAAACCGGACTCCTTGTGTCCCTTGGTGTCCTTTGTGGCTGATGGTTTTTGCCTAGACAGCGTCGGAGATGAGCGATTCTCCCGATCATACTCGCCGCCCAGCCCCAAGATCTTTCACCACGAAGGACACGAAGTCTCACAAAGGAAAAAGCCGAAGAACGTTTCAGCAACGAAAGCCAGTGAATTGCTTCTTGTACCTCCGTGTCCTCTGTGTCCTCTGTGGTTAATGGTTTTTCTTGGAGCCTAACCCAGCGCTCGCGAGAATCGGCGCTGGCCTGTGCTGCGTGCGGAGTTGCCGTGGGCCCTGCCACGCACTGCATGCAGGACGGCCTCACCCCATCCGGCGGCGCCGGGTTGGTGGGCGCGTGGAATGCGGGGCATGGCGTGGAGGACCTCCTCGGCAAAGTGGCCGTCGGGTTTTGGCATCAGGATGGGCCGATCTACCAGGCGCAGCATGGAAAGATCGTTTCCCCCGTCGCCCAGCGCCACGGTGATAATGCGCGCCTGCCAGGCCACGCGGTAGAAGCCGATCAGCACGCTCAGGGCGAGTCCTTTGTCGCAGCCGCCTGAAAAATGCCAGAAGCGCCCGCCGCGCAGCACCGAGTAGCCGCGCTCCTGGGCACGCCGGCAGAAGCGGCGAATCGCGGCAGGAGTCGCGCCGCGGAATCGGAACGGCTCGCCGGTTTCGCGCTGGCGGGCACGATGGGCCTCGCGCAGCGTCAACCCGGTTTCGCGGGCTACTTCCTCGTCGCTCATCTGGTGAAAGCCGCGCACGCTGGTGCCGGTGTCCTGCGCAATTCGCTTTAATTCGTGAATGAGTTCCTCGTAAGGCCGGCCCATGATCAGCGTAAACGCTCTGGTGTTCCGGCCGAAGGGAGACACCTGCGGAAAGTAGCCAGCTGGGATCACGATGGCGCCGCCGTTCTCGACGATAAATGGGTGAGGATTTCCCATCGCGCGGCGCAGCGATTTGATCTCGGTGCGAGTCTTGCTCGAGCAGAAAATCAGCGGGATCTTGCGGCGGCGCAGTTCCTCGAGCGCCCGCGACGCACCACTCCACGAATAGGAGTAGTGGTCGAGCAGACTGCCGTCAAGATCGGTGAAGACGAGGGTTCGCGTCGGCTTAGAGATGGCGAAAGACCTCCTCTTCCGCCACCGAAGACCGGACCTTGGCTTCCAGCCACTGCCGCGCCATGTCGCGCGCACCCAGGCCGAAGGCAATGGCCAGGGCAAACACGATGCCGGCAAACACAATCGCAAATGCCACCAGCAGCGGCAGGCTTCCGATGTGCAGCTGCTCGAGCGCAATGACGATCGCCAGGGTCATCACCAGCACACGCACGCCCCCGGCAATCAGCCGGGCCGCCGGCCATTGCGCATTGACCGCAGCCAGCAGCGCGCTGCGCGAAATCATCCGGCTCACCACCACGCCCAGCAGGAGCACCAGGCCGGCCGCGATCAGGTTCGGAATGTAGTCGACAAAGCGACGAACCAGTTCAACGCTCGCCGGCGTGTCGGCGGCACTGAGGGCGAACAAAACAACGAACAACCACATCAGAGCCTGCACAAAGCGCGCGCCCAGGTCTGCGGGCGAGCGGAACACGCCGGTGCGCTCGATCATGCCGGCAAAGCCGGTCCGCTGCACGAGGTGATCGAAGCGGGCGAGCTGGAGCAGGCGGTAAGTGAGCCAGCGGACACAGTAGGCCAGAAAGCCGCCCACCAGCAGCGTGACCAGCACCATGATCAGGATCGGCACGACGTGGGTAGACTGCTCCGCGAGACGATTGAAGGGTTCGAGCAACATCCGATCAAACAGACTGCGCATGGACTTTCTCCTTCCCTGCGGCGTCCCAATATTCGGTGAGGTAGGGCTTTTCGTTTTCGAAGACCTGGCAAAGGCCTTCGATACGTTCTTCCACCTGGGTGGCTGTACTGTCGGTGACTTCGAGAACGAACGACGCCGTACGCCCCAGGTACAGCGGCACCAGCGACTGCAGCAGGTGTTCGCGGTCGAGCACCCGGTAGTGGTAGGCAATGGCCGCCTGGTAAATCATGCGGACCCAGAGCTGATCGGGAATATGAAAACCTTTCCCGTTGCGGTGAACGTAGTTGGTGAGATCGACCAGCGTTTGCGCCGAAAGGAATGAACTATAGATCTCGCGCAGGTCCGACACGCCTTGCTGGGCAGCGTGGATCATGCGGTCGGTATTCACCGTAAGCGGCTCGACCCCCACCTCGAACGGAAATCCAAACAGTGGCACTGTGTCGTGGGATTGAACCTGCTTCCAGACGTTCTCGTAGCTTCCCATGAGGCTGAAGAACGAGCCGATGACCTGGCGGAACATGCTGGTCAGGTCGGCCCCGGGATCCTTCGCGTCGTGAATCTTGGCGCCCAGATACGCCTGGCCCACGCGGAACCCTTCGGCGATCGCCGTGACGGTCATCCAGATATCAATGCCGAAGCGGGCCACGTCGGTGTCCCAGACATCTTTTTCCAGATAGCGCGCGGCGAGCGTGCCGGAGAAGCCGAACTCCCCGCCAATCGGCTGCCGCACCGACTTGCCGTACAGCGTGCGCGTCATGGGATAGATAATGCCGTTCGTGATGGTGCCGTCGTATTTGTGGCGATGGTAGTAAGGCGCGATGTAATCGTATCCGTGTTCGAGCACCGGACGGGCCAGCAGTTCGATCCAGCCGGGTGTGATGCTGCGCAAGTCGGAGTCCACCACCACGCAAGCGCGGGCGTTCAACTGTCGCGCCACGGCGAAAATTGTCCGGAAAGCGCTGCCCTTGCCGGGGATGCCGTGATAGGGCGTGCTGATGCGGTAACTGGTATGCACCGGGTGCGAGACCAGCAGAAGATCGTCGGCGCCGCCCTCGGCATGCATCACGACTTCCTGCGTCTTGTCCTTGGAACCACCGTCGGAGTTGACGATCACCGAGCGTTGGGCAGGGAAGTACTTGGCCAGCCCGACCGACACCGCGCGAACTACATGACCGATGGTGCGCGCATTGTTGTAGCTCGGGATGCCGACCACGATGTCGGCTTCGCCAATCTGCGCCAGGCGCGCTTTCAATTCAGTTGGAAAAAGGTCATCCACTTAGCGCGCTTCTTTCATGGGTTTGTCTCTTAATAGTTAAGTCAACTCGCGGCTGACATTCCGGCGACGCTGGCGGCGGTTTCATTGTCGGCATCCACGGCTTCACGTACATCTTCAAGGAACGCCGGTAGAGCCGCGCTGACGCGCATCCAGTTCGGTATCGGCGGGGCGCCCAGCGGGTCGGCGAAGAATTCTTCCGCCGCCAGCTTCAGCGCCTGGGTAAAGGTCTCGACCGCCGTCTCTTCTTCGTGCCGGTCGAAGAGCAGGCCGTTGATCATGGCATCGGCGTGGTACTTGCTGATGTTATTTTCCGCCATTCGCTGGTAGCGCACCAGCAGCGTAAGCATCATACCGCTGTCGAACTTCACGCCTTCTGCGGCAAGAATCCGGAACAGCGATTTGCAGATGTCCATGGCCATCTTCATCAGGCCCTTGGAGGGATCGCCCTGGGACAGGTCCTGGTGCTTGTGCTCGTAATTTTCCGCGATATCGACCTGGCAGATGCGGCGGATGGAGCAGTTGCGGTAGACCTCCGCCAGCACGCCGACTTCAAGGCCCCAGTCGGAGGGCAGGCGGTTGACGCGGGCCAGGTCGGCCTGCATGGCAAATTCGCCGGCCAGCGGATAGCGGAAGCTGTCGAGATAGACGAGGAACGGCAGAAAGCCGACCATCGATTGCAGTGCGCGAATGAGCGGCGTCATCAGCAGGCGCGTGACCCGGCCATGCATCTGGTGGCTGAGGCGGGCGTAGTAGCCCTTGCTGAATTCGAAGCCGATATCGGGGTGAACCACCGGATAGCAAAGCCGTGCCAGAATCTCGCGGCTGTAATTGACGATATCGCAATCGTGCAGCGCGATGATCGAAGCCTTGCGGCTGGCCAGAACGTAGCCGTAGGCCATCCAGCACTGCCGGCCCTTGCCGTCGGGACCAATCTGCAGCCGGTTTTCTTCCAGCGTCTTATAGAGGCGCTGCATGCGGGGGCCGTCGTGCCAAAGCACACGCACTTCGCCGGGTAGCATGCTGACGCGTTTCTGCACCTCTTCGAACTGTTCGGAGGTAGCCTGGGCGAGGGTGAGCACGAACTGGCGCACGTACGTGGCGCGGCTCAGTTCGCTGAGGATCGTCTGCATCGCCGGCTTTTCGAACTCGGAATACAGCGCGGGCAACACCAGCGCGATGGGTTGCTGGCGCGAGAAGTATTCGAGTTGCCGCTCGATTACGGTGAGATCGCCCTGCCCTAAACGGTGCAGTGTGGCAATGATTCCGGTCTGGTAGAAATCTGCCATGCACGATCCTCCTGGTGGAGATTGTTTGCGGTGCGAACCTCGGCGGTGCAAGCCGCCGAGAGTGCCAACACGCCAAACCGCAGCCTGCGAGAAACGGTGATTGCTCTTGAGCTAGCGAAGCGGCGAACACTGGCTCGTGGCGCGAGCGTACGGAACTATTCAGGTGTGGAACGGACACTTTTGTCCGTCGCAAAAAACTCTCTATCGGGCCGGAGCCCAATCCACACTAATAACGACGAGGTGGCTTCGATGGCCTGACGACCCCTTGAAAAGCCGGGTCTTGCAGGCCGATTCCGTATCGCGAGCCCTGTATAGGGCAGGGCAGTGCGAAAGAACACAGTGGCGTTCTGCTACCGTAACCCTATGAGCCTGCTACGGTCAATACGGTTTTTCCAAGTCGTGCATGAGGGTTTATCCCGATTGAAGCTGTTGAAATAAAACCCGCTTACGGCGGGGAGAGATGGCTTGCGGCGGTTTCCGTTTGGCTCGCGCCAGCAGTAGACGCGTCTTACATGGTGCAATTCCTTGCAGACTCAGCCGGAACTCGAAGAAACTCTTCAAAGGAAAGGGATATCCCGACTAAAATACTGCCCAAGTTGTTAGCGCGAGCTCGGCGCGGTTGTACCGGCCAAAAGGACCCTAATGCACGTTCTCGTCACTACCGACACGATCTCAGGAGTGTGGTCCTATACTCGCGAACTGGTCAGCGGACTGGTGAGCCGCGGCCTGCGGGTGACGCTGGTCAGCTTTGGCGAGGTTCCGCTCCCCGAGCAAACCTCGTGGATGGAAAGCCTGCATGGGCTGGATTACCGCCCGACCGCCTTCCGCCTGGAGTGGATGCACGAGGGCGAGCAGGATTACTCGGATTCGGCGGCGTATCTCAGTGCGCTGGCCCAGGAAATTCAGCCCGACGTTCTGCATCTGAGCCAGTTCTGCTACGGCGACCTGGCCGTGGATGTTCCGCGCGTGGTGGTGGCGCATGGTGACTTGATCACCTGGTGGGTGGCCGTGCACGGCCAGGAGCCGAAAGCGGCTCGCTGGCTGAGCCGCTACCGCGAAGTGGTGAGCCGTGGATTGACGAGCGCCAACGTGGTAGTGGCGCCCTCGGGCTGCATGCTCGATTCGCTGCGCGATCATTACGCCTCGCCCCGGCGCGAGCAGGTCATTTACAACGGGCGCAATCCGATCTTTTTTAATCCCTACGTCAGTAAGGAAGACTCGGTGCTATCGGTTGGGCGGCTGCTCGATGCCGGCCGGCAAGTGCACCTGCTGACGCAGCATCAGTATCCGTTCTCGGTGTGCATTGTCGGAACGGATCATCCGGTACAGACGTCGCGCATTCCGATTCGCGCCGATGTGAAGGTCGCCACCGACCAGCAATGTGTGTCCTTGAAAGGCCCGCAGACCGAAGCACAGCTGCGCACGCTCTACAGCAAGGCCGCGGTCTATGCGGCAACCGCGCGCTACGAGCCCTTTGGCATGGAACCGCTCGAGGCCGCGCTCTCGCGTTGCGCGATTGTAGCCAACGATATTCCCAGTTTCCGCGAGATCTGGGGCGACGATGCCGTGTACTTTCGCACGAACGACGGCGACAGCCTGGCGGCGGCGATCCGCGACCTAGGCGAAGACCGGGAGAAATGCCGCGCCTATGCCAACCGCGCCTACCATCGCGCGCGCGAGCGCTACAATCACAAGCGCATGATCGACGAGTACCTGCAACTCTATCGCGGCCTCAGTTCAGCGAGCTGGGCGGCTGCGTGAAAACCAGCATTTGGCATTTGGCGGTTAGCGTTTAGCAGCCGAACTCTGATCCAACCTAAGAACCAAGACCTGACACCTAAGACCTAACACCTGAGTTTACGGAGGCAATCGTGGCGCAAGTGAAGATCACCGTGAAACCGAATGGCCCATATCGCGTGGAAGCTCCCGAAGGAACTATCGAACTGGTCGACGCCAACGGCACGGCGTATGACCTGACCGGCAAGCCGGCATTTGCCCTGTGCCGCTGCGGAGGGAGCACCAACAAGCCTTTCTGCGACGGAACTCACAGCAAGATCGGGTTTCAGGCCGCGGAAGCGGCCGTGCGGGCGGAGAATAAGTAGTAGCTTCCAAAGGGAACTCTACAACCTGCGATGCCACTGTGTCGTTTTCCCCACACAGGAGTTCCACTGCGTTGACTCTACGTCACCACGGAGTTGAGCTATGCTCGTCCCATTGCGACATGTTGCGTGTTTGCTGAGTGCTGTATTGGCTGCCACCACTCTGGCGCAATCAAACACGAAACCGAAGCCGCCGGAAAACTGCGAGGCCCCCGAGAATCCGGCACGAGGTATTACTCCGCCCCGCCTCATTAGTGCTCCCGATCCCGCCTATCCCCGTGGTGTCCGCGAAGAGGCAGGACCCCAGACGGTCACTTTGTCAGTCGTCGTAGGTAGTAATGGCAAGGCATGCAACCCGCAGGTGAACGATTCTCCGGGTCCGGAATTCGAGCGGGCAGCGTTGGACGCAATTCGTGATTGGAGATGGAAACCCGGTTCTCGAGAAGGCAAGCCTATCGCCGTTCAAATCACAGTCGAGATGACCTTTCAGACGTCGAGAAGGTAGAAAACAAATTAGCTTGCTAAGAGCAAACGACCATCAGCCACCAGCTAGTGAATGGTCTTCGTCTTGCGCGACATGTAGTCCATCAGCAGATACTGGCCGAGCGTGTAGGGCGTGGTGAAGTACGCTTTGCCGCGACACATCTCGGTGACTTTCTGCACGAAGTTCACCAGGCCTGAGTCCGACGCGAGCATGAAGGTGTTGATCAGCACGCCGGCGCGCTTGCACTTCGACACCTCTTCGAGGGTCTGGCTGACCACCAGCGGATCAAGGCCGAAGGCGTTTTTATAGATGCGGCCATCTTCCATGGTCAGCGCCGACGGCTTGCCGTCGGTGATCATCACAATCTGCTTCATGTCCTTGCGTTGCCGCTGCAGGATGCGCTGCGCCAGCCGCAACCCCTCGCGCGTGTTGGTGTAATACGGGCCGACTTTCACGCGCGCCAGTTGGGTGAGGGGAACTTCTTCCGCCGAATCGTGAAACAGCACCAGCGACAGCGAGTCGCCCGGATACTGCGTCCGGATCAACTGCGACAACGCCATGGCGACTTTCTTCGCCGGCGTGAAGCGGTCCTCGCCGTAAAGAATCATCGAATGCGAGCAGTCGAGCATCAGCACCGTCGCGCAGGAGGACTGGTACTCGCATTGATGAACATTGAGGTCCGAATATTCGATGTTCAGCGGCAGCGTCAGCCCTTCGCGCTGAATCGCGCTCGAAAGCGTCGCAGTGATGTCGAGGTTCAGCGTGTCGCCGAACTCGTATTGCCTCGATGCGCCACTGGCCTCGATGCCGGTGGCCATGTCGCGTGTGTCGTGGCGTCCAAAGCTCGATTTGCCAAGTGAGCCCAGCAGGTCGCGCAGGGCTTTGAAGCCCAGGAAGTCGAGGCTCTTGTCGGTAATTTCGAACTTAGCTTGCTGGCCGTCGCCCATCTGCCCGCCGGCCGACGACGGCTGCGACGGATCGGGCGGGTCGTCGATCGAGATGAAGTCTTCCTGCTCCATGCGTTCGATGAGTTTTTCGATCAACTCGTCGAGCGATCCCTCCATCTGCATTTGTTGCAGCTTCTCCCGCAACTCCTCGTCGAACTGGTCGCTGTTCAGGAGTGCTTGCTCGATTGCCTCGCGCAACGCGTCGAGCGACTGCTCGCCCTCGGGCATTTCGTAGAACATGTAATTCTGAAAGCCGCTCTGCAGCAGATAATCCGAGAGAGCGCTGAGCAGATCTTCCATGCTCATCTCGCCCGCCGGGTCGGGCACGTATTTGGAATAACGGATGCGACGCATAAAGGCAGTACCCAGTTGTTAGTACCCAGTACTCAGATTGTTCTGCGGTGAAACGGTTGCGGATCGTTTTGATTTACCGAGTACTGTGTACTGGGTACTGAGTACTCGGTACCACCCGCTAGTTATACGGTCTCCTCCCCCGAAATGGTTCTTCCCGCTCATAGGTGCGCTCCACTTTCTTCGGCTGCTTCTCTCCGGCGGTGAAGACCCGTTCTTCAGTGCGGCCGATGCGCTTGTGCGCGTGCAGGCCTTCGAGTACGAACTCGGCCGCCGAGACCAGCGATTCCACGCTGTCTTTCGGAGAGACGCCGAGCGCTGAAACCTTCTCCATCAGGCCCTGGATGCCTCGCACCGCCTCCAGCACTTCGCGCGCGCCCGCGCTCTCCGAGACTTTGATTTCGCCGCCCAAATCGAACCACTGCACGATCTGGCGCATGTCGACGCCGCTGAAATAATCGTCGAACGTCTTCGCGATGGCGGTGCGGATCAATTCGCGGCTCACGTGGTCGGCGCCCTTCATCTCGCCTTCGTATTCCAGTTCGAGCTTGCCCGTGATCGCCGGAAGCGCGGCGTACACGTCGCTGATGCGCGGCACGACCGTCTTCTCCTGGTTGCGAATGGCACGGCGCTCGGCGTTTGACACGACATTTTCCGTTGCCGAAATCGGCAGGCGCTGGCTCACGCCCGAGCGCTTGTCAACTTTCTTATCCTCGCGCGCCGCGAAGGCCACGCGCTCGATGACTTGCTGCACGTACTTGGGAAGATGAAGCTGGTAGCCGTCGCGCGCCGTCCAGGCTTCCTGCGCGGTGATGGCAATGCCTTCCTCGACCGTGGCTGGATAATGCGTGCGCACCTCCGACCCGATGCGGTCCTTCAAGGGCGTGATGATTTTTCCCCGGGCGGTGTAGTCCTCTGGGTTTGCGCTGAACACCATGGCAATGTCGAGGGGCAGGCGCACCGGGTATCCCTTAATTTGCACGTCGCCCTCTTGCATGATGTTGAACAGGCCGACTTGAATTTTCCCGGCGAGATCCGGGAGTTCGTTGATGGCGAAGATGCCGCGATTGGCGCGGGGCAGCAGTCCGTAATGCACCGTGAGTTCGCTGCTCAATTCCTGCCCGCCACGCGCGGCTTTGATGGGATCGATGTCGCCAATCAGGTCGGCGATGGTGACGTCGGGGGTGGCCAGCTTCTCGACGTAGCGCTCGTCGGGCGAGAGATAGGCGATTTGAATCTGGTCCCCGTACTGCGAGATCTGGTCGCGGCAGCGGCGGCAGATCGGCAGGTAAGGATTGTCGTGAATCTCGCAGCCGGCGATGTAAGGAGTTTCTGGATCGAGCAGGTTCGTCAAGGCGCGCAGAATCCGGCTTTTCGCCTGGCCGCGCAGGCCCAGCAGGATGAAATTATGGCGGGAAAGTATGGCGTTCGTGATCTGCGGTACGACCGTATCGTCATATCCGACGATGCCTGGAAACACCTGGCCCGTTTCGCGCAGCTTGGCGATCAGATTGTCGCGCAGTTCGTCTTTGACGTTTCGACCGCGCAGACGCTGCTCGGAGAAAGGACTTTTCCGCAACTCGCCCAGAGTGCGAGGAAGACTCATGACGGGAACCCCCAACCAAGAACTACTTTGGATGCGATTATACGCTTGACCGGTTCAAGCTCATTGGATGCGGTTCGCTGGGGTTGGCGTCGCCTAGGATCAGATCTCAGTACTCAGTACCCAGTACTCAGTTCTCTGTTCTCAGTCTTAAGCCAGAGCGATAAAAAAGCTCTGTGGCCCGTTGTTGATTCTTGCCCTTCTCTGTGTCTCTGTGTCTCCGTGGTGGACGGGTTCTTTACTGAGAACTGTGCACTGGGAACCGAGAACTGTTTACCGCGCATGACCGTTGCCGCCGGCCTTCTGGCGGATCATCACGGCGCGGCGCAGGCTGGGAACGAGGCCTTCGAAATATTCGATGACGGAGCGGATCCGCTGGGCTTCCGAGCGCAGCCCGAGCAGTTTCTGCTTGAAATCGAGATCGAGCGGCAGCGATCCTGCCAGATGATACGAAAGTGGTGGATCTTCACCCTCGGGCAGGTCCTGCTGCGCGTTGGCGAGCGCCAGAATCTGGCGGTGCAGTTCGATGGCGTGATCGCGCTCGGCTTCCGTGGGTTTTTCCGCATCATCGGAGACATAGAGAATCTCGCCGCGCAGGAAGGAGCGCTCCTGGTTGACGACGAGGAGTTCGAAACGTTCGCGGCCTTGCGTCACGATGTCCATGCGGCCATCGTCGTAGCGCTTGGTCACGGCGAGAATCTCGGCGGTGCAGCCGACGTCGGCCAGATTGCTGTCCTGTGCGCGGATCACTCCGAAAAACTTCTTCTCCTCCATGCACTCGCCGATCATTTCCCTGTAGCGCGGCTCGAAGATGTGCAAGGGCAGAGGAGTTCCCGGGAAGAGCACGACATCGAGCGGGAACAAAGCGAGCAAGGAATCCACAAGACCTCCGGCTGATGCAAGCAGCGCCGGGATGGTTCGATTGTACAACTCTAGCTTCCTTGGCCAGTCGACGAAGGATGGAAGGAAAGCGGCGTGCAGCTTTATTTAAGCTGTGGGCCCATCCGCCGGCTTTTCGCTGTCGCAGGCGTCCGCGCTACACTGGAGGCTCGCTCCAAACAGAATATGAAACTTGCGAATCAGGTTGCCGTTGTAACCGGGGCTTCCATGGGGATCGGCGAAGCCATTGCCAGATCATTGGCCGCCGAGGGCGCAGGCGTCGTGCTGCTCTCGCGCGATTCCGGGCGCGCCGAGGCCGCACGCGGGCGTATCGGTCACACGGAGCGGACGCTCGCCCTGGCTTGTGACGTGCGGCATCGCGAGGAGATCGATCGCGTGATCGGGTTGGTGATGCATCACTTTGGTCGGATCGATGTCTGGGTCAACAACGCAGGCCACGGCCTGATCGATTCGGTCGCACAAATGGATATGGAAAGTTGCCGCGACATGTTCGACACGAATTTGTTCGGCGCGATTGCCAGCATGCAGGCCGTGGTTCCCATCATGAAGCAGCAGGGTGGCGGATCTATCGTCAACATTTCGAGCGTTGCCGGACACATCCCGCTGCCCTACAGCGCCGGATACTCGGGCACCAAGTTCGCCATGAACGCCATGGGGAAAGCTGCGCGGATCGAGTTGCGAAAACGCAACATCAATGTTCTGACGGTGTGCCCCGGGTACGTGCGCACCGATTTCAGCGCGAACGCGGTGCGGGGCAGTGAACCGAAGAAGGTGCGGCCCGCCGCGGTCCGAGGCATCACCGCCGAGCGCGTGGCGCGCGCGACGCTGGCTGGATTAGTGAAGCGCAAACGCGAAGTGATCGTCCCCTGGACGATGATTCCGGTGGTGAAGCTCTACCAGTTGTTCCCGGGAGTCGTGGAGCAGGCGATGGTGCGGATGGCGAAGCCGGCGGAGTGAGCAGGTGAAAAAAGGTCTCAGTTTTCTCACGAAGAACCAATTTCACCACAGAGACACAGAGGCACAGAGAAGTGAACAAAATCGAGCTTGCTCAATCAACCTTTGGGCTCCGGCTTTCGAACTGAGAACTGAGCCATAAAGTCACGAGCCATCAGCCACTCGCCACCCTATCCCAGGTCTGCCAGCATGCCTTCCATCTCCGACTGGGCGTGCCCGTTGCCGGTGCGGCGGGCCGAGACGATGCCATCGCTCAGCATTTTCTTCGCTTCGTCGGTGCGGTTGGCTTTGGCCAAGGTCTGCGCGGCCATGAAATATCCGGCAGTGTAGTCGGGGTGCGTGGTCAGCAGCTTGCCGAACTCGTCCAAGGCCCGGTCGACCTCGCCTTGATTGGAATATTCCAAGGCCAATCCGTAGCGCGCGAACGCATCGTTGGGGTTCTGGCTGAGGATTTCAGTCAGCATCGCGACTCGGTCCATGGGAAACCAGTTCTCCGTTACTCAGTACTCGGTACTCAGTAGCCAGTACTCAGCTCCCACTCCTTCAGCGCATTTGCGCCTGTTCTCACTTCGGCCACAGGTTTCCCTGATGGTCAGGACTGGGAGCTGGTGACTTGCATCACGCAGGGTACTACATCGAAAGCAAGAAATGCTGCGGATTCGGATCCCACGCTGCCGCCCGCAATTTGCAATCTAAAATCTGAAATCTGCAATCTGAAATCTTCAATCTAAAATCTCTACTGGAAATCTTTTCCGCGCCGCCAGTCGTCTGAGTACAATGTCCGGTCGTCTCAATCCTTGCGGATTTACTGGAGTGTGCGCTTTGGTTTGTCCATACTTCATGCCGACCCATGCGCTCGAGGGCGGCGCGTGGCTTCATCCTTCCCGTTTGCCCTTGGGCGGCGGCTGGCAGGGACACTGTACGGCTCCCGGCCACGAGGGCGCAGTCCCCGAAATTGAGGAGATGCAGGAAGGGTGCAATCTGGGCTATGCGTCGCGCTGTCCGCGGTTACCGGAAAACCGCGATCGGGATGCGGTGCGCTTTGGGATGTCGCGCGAGAGCGATACTCACTTCTTTGTGGCGTACGTGTGCGAGCGCCAGCATCTGCCAGTCGAGCACGGGATTCTGGAGTTCCGTATCCACGATTCGCACTGCTTGCAGCCACATCCCGATGCCCGCATTCAGAAAATGGCGGAGTGCTTCGTCGAGTCGCGCCTGCGCCGCTCCCGGGCGACTGACGGCGGGAATGGAAGCGAGCTGTCATGAATCCTGCTGATCCGGTGGCGCCGCGTCCGGTGCGCGACTCGCAGTCGGAGATGGTGGAGATCGTTCTGCCGAACGATGCCAATCCGCTTAACGCGCTGCTGGGCGGCCGGCTAATGCACTGGATCGATATGGCCGGCGCGATGGCCGCCCACCGCCACGCACGCAGCTACGTGGTGACGGCCTCGGTCGACCACATCGACTTCCTGGTGCCGGTGCGCGTGGGTTCGCACGTGGTGCTGCGTTCCTCAGTGAACCGCGTCTTCCGCACTTCGATGGAAGTCGGCGTCAAGGTTTGGGTGGAAGACTATATTCAGGACAAGCGGCAGCACGTCGCCTCCGCCCACCTGACCTTCGTTGCCATTGACGGCAAGGGAGGCCGTCTCGTGGTCCCCCAGGTGATTCCGGAAACCGAGGAGCAGAAGCGGCGCTACGACGATGCCGGCCGCCGCCGGGAGCTGTGGCGCTCCGAGAAGGAACGTCGCAAGAGCCTGCCGTGATCGCGCCGATGTGATGGTGATCACATCAGGTGGGTCGCGCGCCCCGGCATAATGCTCCTTTTGGAGCCGTTCAAGGAGCAAAATGGATAGCGCAGCCTTGGTTCACCGCCTGCACTTTGCATTTACTATTACCTTCCACTACCTGTTTCCTCAGCTGACCATGGGGCTGGCGCCCCTGATCGTCGTACTGAAAACGCTGGCCCTGCGCCGCAACGACGAGACCTACACCCAGGCGGCGCGCTTCTGGGCACGCATCTTCGGGATCAATTTCGTGATCGGTGTGGTCACCGGCATCCCGATGGAATTTCAGTTCGGTACGAACTGGTCGCACTTCTCGCGCTTCGCCGGCGGCGTGATTGGACAGACGCTTGCCATGGAAGGCATGTTTGCCTTCTTCCTTGAGTCAGCGTTCCTCGGGCTATTTCTCTACGGCGAGAAGCGGCTCAGTCCGCGGGCGCACTGGTGGTCGGCGGTCGCGGTGTTTCTGGGTTCGTGGCTATCGGGATTCTTTATCGTGGCTACCGATGCCTGGATGCAGAATCCGGTGGGCTACAGCAAGGCCGCCGACGGCTCGGTGCAATTGAGCAGCTTCTGGGAACTGGTTTTGAATCCGTGGGCCTGGTGGCAGTATGCGCACAACATGAGCGGGGCGGTCATCACGGGCGCGTTTGTGATGGCATCGGTGGGAGCGTTTTATCTTCTGTGGGGCAAGTTCGAGGAGCATGCCCGGATCTTCGTGCGGGTTGGCGTGATCGCGGGATTGATCTTTACGATTCTGCAGGTGTTCCCAACCGGCGACAGCCAAGGTCGGATGATTGCTCACAAACAGCCCGTCACCCTGGCAGCGATGGAAGCGTTGTTTGACAATACGCCGGGCGCGCCGCTGGTGCTCATCGGTCAACCTGATGTCGCCCAGCGCAAGATCGACAATCCGCTGGTGCTGCCGAAGATGCTGAGCTTTCTGACCTATCGCCGGTGGGAAGCGGAGGTGAAGGGCCTGAACAACTTTCCACCCGACGCCTGGCCCGATAACATTCCGCTGCTGTACTTCGCCTACCACATCATGGTCGGGCTTGGCACGATCTTCATCGCGGTGATGGTCGTGGCCGCGCTGCTGTTGTGGCGTGGAGTGCTGTTCCGCTCCCGCTGGATGCTGTGGATTCTTCTGCTGAGTCTGCCGTTCCCCTACATCGCGAACACCGCCGGTTGGATGACCGCCGAAATTGGGCGCCAGCCTTGGCTGGTCTACGGCCTGATGCGCACCAGCGAGGGCTACTCGAAGCTGGTGTCGGCCGGCAACGGATTGTTTACCCTGCTCGGCTTCATGGGAATGTATACCGTGCTTGCCATTCTTTTCCTGTTCCTGGTTGGCCGTGAAATCGAAAACGGTCCGGTGGCGCAGCCCGCGGCTGCTCACTAGAGGAGTGCGATGCCTACAGTCTGGTTCATCATTGTTTCGGTCATGATCGCCGCCTATGTGGTGCTCGATGGGTTTGATCTGGGCGCGGGAATTATCTATCTGTTCGCGGGCCGCACTACCGATGACCGGCGCACGATTCTGCGCTCGATCGGGCCGGTATGGGACGGCAACGAGGTGTGGCTACTGGCGGCGGGAGGCACGCTGTACTTCGCCTACCCACAGCTTTACGCGTCGGCGTTCAGCGGATTCTATCTCCCACTGATGATGGTGCTCTGGCTGCTCATGCTGCGCGGCATCGGGATCGAGTTGCGCTCGCACATGGAGAATCCCGTGTGGCAGGGCTTCTTTGACGTGGTGTTCTGCTGCTCGAGTGGGCTGCTGGCGATTTTCTTCGGCGCCGCTCTGGGGAATGTAATCCGCGGCGTGCCCCTGGGTTCGGACGGATACTTCTTCGAGCCGCTCTGGACGAACTTCCGCCTCGGCCCGTATCCCGGGATTCTCGACTGGTACACGGTGATGGCTGGAGTGGTGGCGCTGGTCACGCTGACGGCGCATGGTGCCCTCTATTTGACCCTGAAGACCGACGGCGAGCTGGGCATACGCGCGCGCGGAGTCGCCATGACGGTGTGGCCGGTGCAAGTGGCGCTGACCTTGCTCAGCCTGGTGGCGACCTGGTTCGTGCGGCCTTCGATCAAGGAGAACTATCTCGCCTACCCGATCGGTTTTCTGATCCCACTGGTGGTGTTCGCCAGCCTGGTCATGCTCCGCGTTGCAACCGGTAAGGGGAAAGAATTGCAGGCGTTTCTGGCGTCGTGCGTTTACATCACCGGGATGCTGGTGGGCGCCGTGTTTGCGCTGTATCCGGTGGTGCTGCCGGCGAGCACCGATCCGGCCTATAACCTGACCATCTACAACGCTTCGGCGGCGCATCATGGCCTGATCGTCGGCCTGGTGTGGTGGACGATTGGGATGATTCTCTGCGTGGGATATTTTGTCTTTGTCTATCGCATGTTCCGCGGGAAGGTGCAGCTCGAAGGCGGGGGGTACTAGAAAGGCCTGTGGAGCGCGGGCGTCCTCGCCCGCGAAACGTGTCCCTTTCCACCCAAGAGGCAACCTCTTGCCGACCGCCGCGCTAAGTGTCCGAGGAACTGCATTTTCTTTTCCCCGCTGGTAGATTAGTCCGCGTGTCACGCCTCCAGGGAAAGACTGCCATCATCACCGGCGCCGGGACGGGCATTGGCCGCGCGATTGCGCTGGCCTATGCGCGCGAGGGTGCGCAGATCGCGCTCGTCGGCCGGCGCAGCGAACCACTCCACGACGTCGCAAAACAAGCTGGTGGTTCGCCGCTGGTCCTTTCCGGCGACGTTTCCCAGCAGAGCGACATTGATCGCGTGCTGAGCGCCGTGAAAGATCGCTTTGGCGGCCTCAACGTGCTGGTGAACAATGCCGGCGTGCTTCATATCGGGACGGCCGAGCAAATCACCGAAGAGCAATGGGACCAGACGTTCAACGTCAACGTCCGCGGGCTCTGGCTGTTGTCGCGGGCCGTGCTGCCGTTCATGCGGGCGGCGGGCGGCGGATCGATCGTCAACATAGCATCGGTGCTCGGCATCAACGGCGCGCGAAACCGGGCATCGTACGCACCTTCGAAGGGCGCGGTGATTCTGCTGACCAAGTGCATGGCCATCGATCATGGCGTCGAGAACATCCGGGTCAATGCGATTTGCCCGTCGTTTGTGGAGACCGATCTGACTGCCGACGTGTTGCGCAAAGCGCCCGACCCGGCCGCGGTGCGGCGCGAGCGCGTCTCGGTTCATCCGATTGGAAGGCTCGGCCAGCCTGACGATATTGCGGGCATGGCGGTGTACCTGGCGAGCGATGAGTCGTCGTGGGTGACCGGTGCGGCTCTGGCGGTCGATGGCGGGTATTTGGCGGTGTAGGTTGCGTGAGGATGGCCTTCACTTTTCAGATGGTCAGTTGGGAGGAGTGAGGTGTTAGCGGAACGCAGTCGAAAACCTGCCCTGAGCTTGCCGACGAGACCCTCGGCCTGCGGCCAGCATGACAGTCAAAGGCGTTTTCACCACAGAGACACAGAGACACAGAGGAATTTCGCAATTGGGTAATTTGGTAATTGAGTAATTAAAAACCAAACGTTGCTGCGGGCGGACGGATTTCACTTTCCCGATTACTCAATTTTCCAATCTCCGATTCCCTCTGTGTTCTCCGTGTCTCTGTGGTGAAAACGCTCTTTTGCCTGTTATGCTGCCGCGGCTGAGGCGGGGTCTTTCGACTGCGTTCGGCTAACGCCTCACTCCGCTCAAGATGACAGTCTATTATTCAATTACCCAATTACCCGATTACTCAATTACGAAATTCCTTTTTGTCTCTGTGGTGAACTCGGCCTTAGGGGCATGATTCAAGCCAGGAAAGCTGTTTTCACCGCAGAGGCACAGAGGACACAGAGAAGGCGGAAGCGCCTTGTATAATCATAGTTTCGGCCGCTAGTTGCGGCCCGATTGGAAGGTGAGCCGTGAGTCACATGCATGCAGGTCAGCAACCTCCGAGTCCGCAGCCGCTTCCGGGCGTGTCGAACATCATTGCCGTCGGATCGGGGAAAGGCGGAGTGGGGAAGACCACGCTCTCGGTAAACCTCGCATTGGCGTTGGCGAAGCTCGGGCACAAGGTCGGGTTGCTCGATGCCGACGTCTATGGCCCCAACGTTCCCCTGATGCTGGGAACCAATGCGCAGCCGCGCGCGACCGGCACTGAACGCATCGAGCCCATCCTTGCGCAGGGGCTCAAGGTCATTTCCGTGGGATTTCTGAATCCCGGGGACAAGCCGATTATCTGGCGTGGCCCGATGTTGCACCAGATCATTCGCCAGTTCCTGAATTCAGTGGAGTGGGGCCAGCTCGACTACCTGGTGATCGATCTGCCGCCGGGCACGGGCGACGTGGCCCTGTCGCTGGTGCAGACCGTGCCGCTTACCGGCGCCGTGGTGGTTTCGACGCCTTCCGACGTTTCGCTACAGGACGGGCGCAAGGCCATCGAGATGTTCCGGCAGATGAAGGTCGACCTGATCGGCGTGGTCGAGAACATGAGCTTCTTCGTGTGCCCGCATTGCAACCATGAGATTGACATCTTCTCGCGCGGCGGCGCGGAGAAGACAGCGGCGCAGTTCGGGGTGGCGTTCCTGGGCGCGATTCAACTCGATCCCGAGCTCCGCAAGGGCGGCGACACCGGCAAGCCGACCGTGTTGGAGGGCGAAAACTCCCCGCATGCCAAGCCGCTCTACGATTTCGCACGCAAGGTGATCGCGCGCGTGGATGAGATCCGCGCCAGCGCGCCGGTGGGTGTGATTCAGATTCAGTAGCCGGGAAGACCTTTTCACCACAGGGGCACGGAGGCACGGAGGAATTGGGTAATCGGGTAATCGGGTAATTTGGTGATTGGGTAATTTAAAACCAAACGTTGCGGCGGGCGGACGGATCAATTTCCCGATTACTCAATTCTCCAATTTCCCGATTCCGTCTGTGTCTCTGTGACTCTGTGGTGAGCTAAGAGTTTTCGGTGTCATGCGCGGAACCTTCCCAGTCTCCAGCAGGCGGGCGCCTCGCCTGCTTTAATCACCAGCTTCGCGACAAGCTCTCCGAGCGCGGGTCCGTGCTTGAAGCCGTGGCCCGAGCCGCCTCCTACGAGCCACACCTGCTCGGCTTCTGGATGGCGGTCGACGATGAAGTGATCGTCAGCGGTCTGCTCGTACTGGCAGACGCGCGATTCGACGAGCGGCGCGTCCTTCATTCCGGGAAAGCGGAACGCCATGTATGCGCGGGCAAGCCGCAGGCGTTCGGGGTCGATAGTGCGTTCGCCGGTGGTCGGATCAAAATCGGGGCCGCGGGTATCGTCGGCAATCTTGAAGCCTCGGCCTTGATTGCCTGGAATGCCATACATGAAGCGTCCGCGATGATTGGCCCAGACGGGGAGATGGCGATCGTCGAAGCGCCGGTCGCCCTTGGGCGGGCCGAAGAAAAAAACGTCTTGCCGGGTCGATCGAACCTTTCCACCGATGGCGCGGGGAAACAGCTGCCCCATCCACGGACCGCAGGCGAAGACGTAACGATCGGCGGCGAGCTCGGAGCCATCCGACAGGCGTAGCGCCTTCCACGAGCCGGGCTCCAGGTTTTCAGCTAGCACGGCAGCTTGCCGATAGGTTCCTCCGTCCGCCACGAAGCCCTCCACAACAGCCCGACAGGCGACGCGAGCGGTGAGATATCCGCTCTCGGGTTCGAAGATGCCCCACTCCACATCTTCGAAATTGATTTGCGGCCAGCGCCGCGCCAGCGCGCGGGCTGACAGGCGCTCGTAAAGAATGCCGGCATCCTTCAAAGCGTCGAGCGAGCCGCGCTCCCAGGCATCGTCGTTCGAGGCGGCCATCCAGAGAACCCCGATGCAGTGTAGAAACTGTCGCTTCCACTTGCGCTCATTCGAACGCCATAGCTCGAACGAACGGGCGGCAAGTTCTGTGTAGGGCTGATTCGGCCCATAGGTGCCACGGATGACCCGCGTCTCGCCACCCGACGAAGCCCGGGAGTTTCCCGGTCCCCAGGTGTCGACAAGGGTCACCCGCGCTCCGGCGCGCAACAGGTAAAGTGCGATCCAACCGCCGAAGGCTCCGGCACCGACAACGGCGACGTGAAGTTTTCGTCTCATGATCTCAGCCGAACCATCTAGCGCTTAAAGAAAAACTGGATCTAACTCGCGCCATGAACCATGCTTGGCGCGATTTAAGCTTTAAGCGACGAGTGATTTACCCGCCGTCGCTACCGGCCACGGCAAGAGTGCATAGGTCCTTCGCCTCGCTCAGGGTGACAAGCCTTTTTGGAGACACCTCTGACAGGATAGCGTACCCACGATAGCGACTCTGCGGCGCCCCGCGGAGCGAGAGATCAGGATAAAGATCGAGGGATCAGATAAAGATGAAGATGAGCGGGATAAAGCAAGAGGAGATCAAGCCCTTTTCAGCACTCGGCGCCTCGAAGTGCCAACACTTGACAGCATTCCGCTCAGGTTCCTAGAATCAACGGGTTGGGATCGTTGATGAATCCTATCGTAAGTTTCTGCATCTAAAGTGTTTAGCAGCTCAGCCGCGGGACTCCACTCTGATCACTTCCAGCGTCTGGCTCAAGGTGATACAAGGAAGTCATGCCACCGCCAGGGACCATCGGTCACCGCGAACGCGAGATTTTGACAGCGATTGTGGAGACCTTTATTGCTACAGGAGAACCTGTCGGTTCGCGGGTATTGTCACGTTCGAATCGCGAAGGGCTCAGTCCGGCGACTATTCGCAACGTGATGGCGGACCTGTCGGACGCCGGCTTCCTGGAGCAGCCACACACGTCCTCGGGCCGGGTCCCGACGACGGAAGCCTATCGATATTATGTCGAACAGATATCCGGTGAGGCGCATCTTTCTCCGGGAGACGAATCGATTATTCGCGATTCGCTGGCGGGCGCAACCGATGTGGCGGAATTCATGGAACGCACGTCGCGGGTGCTCTCGCTGATTTCGCGTAATGTTGGCGTGGCCGTGGCGGTTCGGGGCCAGAAGAACGAGCTTGAGCACGTGTACTTCTCGCGGCTCGGCGATCAGAAGGTGCTGGCTGTGGTCGTGACCCGATCGGGGCTGGTGCGCGATCGCGTATTGCGTCTCGACATTTCGCAGGCGGATCTGGACGCGGCAGCGCGGTATATCAACGAGAACTTCCGCGGCTGGACGATGACTGAGATGCGCGCCGAGCTCGAGCGGCGGCTGGAAGCCGAGCGCAGCGAATACGACCGCTTGATGCAGTCGCTCGAGCAGCTCTACAAGCAGGGCGCGCTGGCATCGGATCCCGCAGGGCAGACGGTTTTCGTCGAAGGCGCGTCGAACCTGGTGGCCAACGAACAGGACCGGGAGCGCTTGCAGGAAATGCTCAAGACGCTGGAAGAGAAGGGAAAGATCGTTCAGTTGCTGCAGGCGTACCTGGATACCAAGCAGGAAGCGGTGCGCGTCGTGATTGGACTGGATGAAGCGTTGCCTTCCATGAGCAACTTCGTGCTGATTGGAGCGCCCGCGCGCGTGGGCAGCGAGGTCATGGGGTCGCTGGCCGTGATTGGACCGACCCGCATCGACTATCAGCACACTATGACCGCCGTGTCATACATTGCGCGGCTCTTCGACAAAATTCTCAACGAATCGGAGTAAGTAAGTTTTTATGGGGAAGACGAACGGAAAATCGCAGGCGGATCCGCGGGAGCTCGACGTCGATCACGAGTTGCCAGCCTCGGACGAAACCGCGGAAGTTGATACCCGAACAACCGCCGCGCCGGGCGCTACCAGCGCGGAAGCGACGGAACTGCAGAAGCTGCGCAGCGAGCGCGATACGCTGATCGACCGGCTGGCGCGGCTGCAGGCTGAATTTGAGAATGCGCGCAAGCGGGCCGCGCGCGAGCAACAGGAATTCCGGGACTTCGCCGCCGCCGATACCATCAAGGCGTTGTTGCCGGCGCTCGACAGCTTTGAGCGTGCCCTGCGCGCGCCGGCCGGCCAGCCCAATGAATTCCGTAATGGCGTCGAATTGATCTACAAGCAACTGCAGGACGCGCTAACCAAGCTAGGTGTGCGGCCGGTTCCCGCCAAAGGCGAGCCGTTCGATCCGCGCGTGCATGAAGCGATCGAGATGGTTGAAACCGATGAAGTTCCCGACCACCAGGTGATCGACGAATTGCAGCGTGGCTACAAACTGAAAGATCGTCTGCTGCGGCCGGCGATGGTACGGGTTGCGCAAAACTCCAGGCACTAACGAAAGACGCTGTTGCGCTAAGCAGGGGGAAGCCATTCTGACCAGTAACGTGAAACGCGACTACTACGAGGTGTTGGGAGTCGAGCGCAACTGCGCCGAACCGGAAATCAAGAGCGCCTACCGCAAGCTGGCGATGCAGTTTCATCCCGACCGCAATCCGAACAACCCTGATGCGGAAGAGAAATTTAAGGAAGTCACCGAGGCGTATGCCGTCCTGATCGATGCCGACAAGCGCTCGGCCTACGACCGCTTCGGCCATGCGGGCGTTTCGGGTTCGGCGGGCGGCGGATTCGATCCCAGCGCCTTCCAGGATCTCAGCGACATCTTCGGCGAGTTTTTCGGCATCGGCGACTTGTTCGGCGGTGCTGGCCGGCGGCGGACGCGATCGCAGCGCGGTCCGGATCTGCGCGAGGATCTTACCCTCGAGTTCGAAGAGGCAGTGTTTGGCACTGAGACCAAGGTTTCTGTGCGGCGCCACGAGGCTTGCGAGGAATGTTCGGGAGCCGGAACGGCGCCGGGCAAGTCGCCGGTGACCTGCCGTTCCTGCCAGGGCAGGGGACAAGTCCGCTACCAGCAGGGGTTCTTCTCGATGGCGCGCACTTGTCCGACGTGCCAGGGAGCGGGCAGCGTGATCACCGACCCATGCCCCAAGTGCAAGGGCGAAGGTCGCGTACTGCGCCAGCGAACGGTGGAGGCGAAAGTTCCCGCGGGCGTGGAAGACGGAACGCGCATCCGGTTTGCCGGATACGGGGAAGCGGGCGCGTACGGCGGACCGCCCGGAGACCTGTACGTCGTTCTCCACGTGAAGGAGCATCCCTTCTTTACCCGCGAAGCGAATGACCTGCACTGCGTGATTCCGATTTCGTTTACGCAGGCCGCGCTCGGCGACGAGATCAAGGTCCCGACGCTCGAGGGTGAGCAGACTCTGAAGATCCCCGAGGGCACGCAATCGGGCACGACGTTCCGCATCAGGAACAAGGGTGTGCCGGTGCTGCAGGGGCGAGGCAAGGGAGACTTGTTCGTCGAGGTTCGCGCGCAAACTCCCACCAAGCTGACCAAGCGGCAGCGCGAATTGCTGCAAGAACTCGACGGGCTGACGCACATCGAGAACAAGCCACAGCGCAGCACCCTGGTCGAAAAAATGAAAGACATCTTCGGGTAGTAGCCGCGGGAGCAGCGGAGTTCATCTTTCACGGAACCTTGCCGCTTCGCCCCCACTCTCATGACTCGCCGCCGCTGGATTGCCGACGAAGTCGCAGGAAATCGCGCTGCCCTGGTGGGTCCTCATGCGGAACACCTTGCGGTGGTCCTGCGCGCCCGCGTGGGACAGCAATTTGTCATTGCGACCGGCAGCTCCCTGCGGATGGGCAGCATCACGTCCGTTACACCGGAGCGGGTTGAGTTCGAACTCGGTGAGGAGCTGGCTTCTCCGTCACTTCCGAAAATTGTTCTGATGCTCTCCATTTTCAAATTCGATCGCATGGAATGGGCGATTGAGAAATGCGTGGAGCTGGGAGTCGCGGGAATTATTCCTGTGATCGCGCGCCGCACCGATAGCCACCTGGCGCGCGCGGCGCAGGCGCGAGCGGAACGCTGGCAAAGGCTTGTCCGCCAGGCCTCAGAGCAGGCGCGTCGCACAGCATTGCCCGACTTCGAGACGCCGATGCGGTTACAAGACGCGATCTCGCGACCGGCGCCAACCCGAATCGTGCTGGCCGAGACGCAGCGTCACTGCCTGCTCAAAGACGCGTTGCAATCGCACTCGCCGCAGGATGAGTTGCTGCTGGCCCTCGGGCCGGAAGGCGGCTGGGTCGACGACGAGCTTGCGCTCTTTCACGATGCGGGATGGATGTCCGCTTCGCTGGGCCGGACGATTCTTCGTGCCGAAACTGCGGCGATCGCGGCCACGGCAATTGCGATGGCAGAACTTTGCTAGCCAGAACCTCAACCACAGAGGGCACAGAGGTACACGGAGGAATTTTGTAGCAAATCCTTTCGAGATGCCATGATGCTTGTGGCGCCGGCATCTTGCCGGCTGTCGCGAGGGCGTCTCGCCCTCGCCCACGGCGGGCGGGACGCCAGCCGGACAGGCGCCGGGGCGGCGGCGCTACGTTAACAGAAAAGGGCGATCCCAGTTGTTGCGAGCGTGCGTGTCCTTCGACGTGATCGCATACTTCACCGGCTCGCTTTGGTTTGTGTTCCTTCGTGTCCTTGGTGGTTAATCGAAAAACCTCAAACCACGAAGGACACAAAGGAACACGAACCTGGTCCCCGAGATTCGCACAGAACTTTCACACCTTCGTCTGCTATGCTCCGAACCATGCCGTCTTCGAAGTCCAGTTCGCGGGCGAATGCGTTTGTCCCCGACGAACGCCAGCGGGAGGCCATCGAGCATGTTCGCGGTCCCATGCTGGTGGTGGCCGGCGCGGGCACGGGGAAGACGACGGTCCTTACCCGGCGCATCGCCGCTTTGATTCGCAACGGGCATGCGCGCGCCAGCGAGATTCTCGCCCTCACCTACACCGACAACGCGGCTGACGAGATGCGAGAGCGCGTCCGCGAAGAGCTTCGCGGCACCGACGTCTCCGGCCTGCGCGCGCTGACCTTCCACGCCTACTGCAACGAACTGCTGAAGGCCAACCAGCGCGGCTTCGGGGTTCTCGACGATAAGGATCTGTGGATATATCTGCGCAAGCGGATTCGCGACCTCGACCTGAACTACTTCGTGCGCGCCGCCAATGTCACCCAGTTTCTTGACGATCTGCTGGAGTTCATACGCAAGTGTCACGATGAACTCATTGGACCACAGAAGTATGCCGAGTACGTGCGCAGGTTGGAGCAGGCCGAGTTGCCGATCCCGCGGGTCACGCGCTCGAAGGATTCCGACCAGCTTTCCGACGACGAAGTGCTGGGCCGTTGCCGCGAAATCGCTGCGGTGTTTGCCAAGGTCGAGCGCATGCTCGGGGACGAGAACCTCGGCACCTTCAGCCACATGATCACGCGGGCTTACGAGTTGCTGCAGCAGGATCCGAACCTGCTCACGCACGAACGGCTGCGCGCCCGCTTTCTGCTGGTGGACGAGTTTCAGGACGCAAACTTCGCGCAGGTCAAAATTCTCTCGGCGCTCGCGGGCGAGGAGCGCAACGTCTTCGCGGTGGGTGATCCCGATCAGGCGATCTATCGTTTCCGTGGCGCATCGAGCGCGGCCTTCGGATTGTTCCAGCGGCATTTTCCCGGCGGGCGCCTGGTAGTCCTGGAAAAGAATCAGCGTTCGACCACGCCGATCCTGCGCTGCGCCTTCGCGGTGATCGACAGGAATCCTCCGGTGTTTGCGACGGGGCAAGTCGGCGTGCCACCGAACCTCACTTATAAGCGGGCGCCTTTGCAGTCGGCTCGGGAAGAGCGCGCGTTGGCAAAGGAGAAGCCGCTGGCCAGCACTCCGGTGGAAGTCGTGCCTTTGAGCGGACGTGACTACGAGGCGGCCGACATTGTGCAGACCATGGAAGACCAGCGGCGCCAGTCGCGCGGCTCGTGGAAGGACTTTGCCGTGCTCTACCGGTCCCACTTCCACCGGGACGAGATCGCGCGCGAACTGGGTGAGCGCGGCATCCCCTACGCCATCGAAAACATGGATGTGCAGGACACGCCCGAGGTGCGCGATCTGCTCGCCTGCCTGGGCGCGGTCGATTCGACCGCCGATGCTGCCAGCCTTTTGCGAGTCGCAGCGCTGCCGCAGTTCTGCATCGATCCCGAGAAATTCCGCGCGGCTATGCGCGCCGTTCCTCGCAACCCAATCGAAGGCGCGCCGGTGACACTGGTAGGGCTGCTTCGCGAGGTGGAGGGTGGCACGGCCGTGCTCCAGGCATTGCAGCGGGTGCGCGAGGAAATTGCGGGCGGCGGCCTGAAGACTCTCGCTGCCCTCGAACTCCTGATCCGCCGCTTTGGGTTTGAAAGGGACGCTCCGCCGCTGCGGGCGCTACTGAAGTTCGTGGAGGCCTGGGAACAGAAGCCTCTGACCAAGACGGGGCAGGTGGGTGAATTTCTCGAATACCTCGGGTACTTCCGGGAGGCGCGCGGATCGGTGTGCCTGCAGTCGGACGATCAGGATGCCGTCCGGCTTATGACTGCGCATGCGGCCAAGGGGCTCGAATTCCCGCATGTGTTCATCATCCGCGCGACCTCGAATTCCTTTCCCTCACAGTACAAGGAGCCGCTGGTGGAGTTCCCGCAGGAATTGCGCGACGAAGAATCGATGGGCGAGGGTGACGGTAAGACCCTGCATGAGCAGGAGGAGCGCCGGCTGTTCTACGTGGCTATGACGCGGGCGCGCGACTCGCTGGTGCTCTACGGCAAGCAGGGAATTGGAAAAGATAAGACGCCGCCGGGACTGATCCGGGAGTTGATCCGGCATCCGGGTCTGCGGCAATCCCTGGTGGAGCGTCCGGCCCGCGAATTCCAGACCGACCTGTTCGGACATGCGGAGCCCGCGCCGTCGTTTGTGTCGCGCACGGCCGAGTGGCTCTCGTTGGCACCGGCATTCCCGCTGACCCGGCTGAGCGCCACCGCCGTCGAGAGTTACGAAGTCTGCCCGCTCCAGTTCAAGCTCGAACGCGAGTGGCGGATTCCGCGTGACGTACCGGCGGCCATGCACTATGGCGCTTCCATGCACCGCGTGCTGAAGACCTACTACGAATCGGTGCAGTTGGAGCGAACGCTGTCGGAAGACGAACTGCTTGATCTGTTTCACACCGATTTTGCGCAAGCGGTGATCGACGATCCCTACCAGCGCGAACTATACGAGCAGCAGGGCATCCAGCAGCTGCGGGATTTCCTGGAGATGGCTCGCCGTGGCGATCCGCCCCGCGTACTGCACACCGAGGAGCATTTTGAAATGCGCATGGGCGAGGCGACGGTGGCCGGCCGCATCGACCGCATCGACGATCTCGGGGACGGCCGAGTGGCGATTGTCGACTACAAGACCGGCAAGCCCCGCGCGCAGGAAGACGCTGACGACAGCCTACAGCTTTCCATCTATGCCATGGCGGCGCGCGAGAAGTGGGGCTACCAGGCCGAGCGCCTGGTCTTCTACAACCTCGAGGAAAACAGCGCGGTCACGACGGCGCGCGGCCCCCTGCAGATCGAGGAGGCGAAGATGAAGGTGTCGAATGTCGCGGAACGGATCGCCGCCGGACAATTCGACCCCAAGCCCGGCTATCATTGCCGCTTTTGCCCCTACCGTAATCTTTGCCCCGCCACCGAACGGCCCGTATTCAGTCCAGAGCTGGCTAAAAAAGCGGCGACGAACTGATCGGGTATCTCCCGAGGTGCTTCCTCGCAGGGGTCAGTGTGTTCCCGGGGGTGTTTGAAGCGAAGGAGAGAAACCGCGAAGGCAGTGATTCAGAAAACTTCGAAGCAAAAAACTTAGGGGACGCTTTTCGCGTCCCCCCTTTGCCTGTTTAAAGCCAACTTCTAGTGTTTCTTTTTCTTCTTAGCTGCCTTCTTCTTGGTTGCCATTGATCTATTCTCCCTTTCCATTGTTCATGGACTATGCAACGGTCTTCAGTTGCAACTATTGGAATGTATAGAGTCAATGAAAAATGATGTCAAGAGAAAAATGGTGTTGCGCACTCGACGGAAGCGTGCACTAAAGTCACCGCGAGGTGATGATGCGATGAAAATTCTTCGAGCATCACTTCACCGCATCGCGCGGAACACTGATGAATGCTGGCGATGATGTATGCCGCGATGGAGTATGCCGCGGCGCGAAGTATGGTCGCGAGCGGTGGAGGCGGACACGAGGTCGTGTATCCAATTTTCAACTTTTCGTCCGCACCCACATCTATAATTGAGAGGGGAACTCATTAAGGAGCAGGTTTATGGCGGGTGGGAAGGATGTTGTCATCATCTCGGGGTGCCGGACCCCGGTCGGAAAATTCCAGGGGAGCCTTACCGATTTCACGGCACCGCAACTGGGCGCGATCGTGGTCCGCGAGGCGGTGAAGCGGGCCAACCTCGATCCCAAGCAGGTCGATGAATGCATCATGGGCAACGTGTTGAGCGCAGGGCTGGGGCAGAATCCCGCGCGGCAGGCTGCGATCTTCGGCGGATTGGCGCCCGAGGTAGGTGCCATGACAATCAACAAGGTCTGCGGCTCGGGATTGAAAGCCGTGGCTCTTGCGGCCCAGGCGATTCAGACCGAAAACAGCTCGATCGTGGTTGCCGGGGGCATGGAGTCGATGACCAATGCTCCCTACCTGCTACCCCAGGCGCGCAAGGGATACCGGCTGGGCAACGCGACCATCGTCGATTCCATGGTGCATGACGGGCTGTGGGACGTTTACAACGACTACCACATGGGCATCACGGGGGAGAACGTAGCGGAGAAGTACGGCATTACGCGGGAGGAGCAGGACGAGTTCGCCCTCAACTCGCACCGCAAGGCGATCGCGGCCATCAAGGAATGCCGTTTCAAGGCCCAGGTCGTCCCAGTCGAGCTGCCGGCGAAGAAGAAGGGAGCACCCGCGGTGATCTTCGACAAGGATGAGGGTCCCCGTGAGGATACGACGATCGAAATCCTGCGCGCGCTGAAGCCGGCATTCAAGAAGGACGGCACGGTAACGGCAGGCAATGCGCCCGGGGTAAACGATGGCGCAGCGGCGGTGGTGGTGACCAGCGCCGAACGGGCGAAGGATCTGGGAGCCAACCCCATGGTGCGGATCGTGGCGCAGGCGACCAGCGGCGTCGAGCCGAAGTGGGTGATGATGGCGCCCGTGGGCGCCGTGCGCACAATCTGGGAGAAGACGGGCTGGAAGAAAGACGAGGTCGACCTCTACGAACTCAACGAGGCGTTCTCGGTGCAGGCGCTCGGGGTGATCCGGGAACTCGGCCTCGACATGAACAAGGTCAACGTTAACGGAGGCGCGGTCGCCATCGGCCATCCCATCGGGGCAAGCGGCGCGCGGGTGCTGGTTACGCTGATCTATGAAATGATTCGCCGCGACGTGCATCGCGGCATCGCCGCACTCTGCCTGGGTGGCGGCAACGCCGTGGCGATGGCAGTCGAGCGCTGAGGATCGATTGCCGCCTACGACACGGCAGATCCCAGGTTGGTTCTGCCGGGGCTCAGCGGCGGTGTGAGGCGATGTCCCAGGCGAATCATTGAGCCGGCGGCACAATTTTTGGAGGACCGCTTGGCCGTGCAGACCAGGCCGAGACCGCCTTTCCTCTTGCCCTGCTTCCCGCAACAAAGCTATAGTTTCAGCACATTTCTGGACCTTCCCCTCAAACCGCGGAGGTCGCGTTGAGAAAATTTGGCAGCTTCCTTTTCGTTCTGCTGGCTACGTGTGTCTGGGGTCAGCAGTTTTCCCATCGGCTTTCGAATCAGGACGTCATCGACATGGTGACGATGGGTTTGTCGGATGACGTCATCATGGCCAAGATTCACAGCGCAGCGAAGCCCGAGGATCTGGCTTTCGACACCAGCACCGAAGGGTTGAAAGCGCTCAAGGCGGGCAAGGTGTCGGATGCGCTGATCAAGGTGATGATCAACCCGGCGCCGGCTTCGTCCGCACCCACGCCGAGCGTGGTCGCGCCGGCTCCAGTCGCGGTTGCGCCCGCTCCCGCACCGGTTGCGGCAAGTCCCGGGGCCGCGGTGGCCAGCGACCCGAACCTGCCTCCCGCCGAAGTCGGCGTCTACTGGAAAGACGGGTACAGCTTCATGCGGGTCGAGAGCGAGATTGTGAGTCAGGCCAAAGTGGGTGGGCGCGCCGGCAGCATGTTCACCTATGGCATGCGTTCGGAGCACTGGGACGCTTACGTGAATGGCACGACATCCAGGAACCGGGTCAAAGAGCGGAGGCCTTCGTTCTACTTCTATGTTCCCGATGGCGGCAGCGCGTCGGATTTCTTCCTGATCAAGCTGGAAAAGAAAGGGAACCGCCGCGAATTTCAGATCGGCTCGTTCGGGGGGCTGACCGCGGGCAAGTCCGGGGTGAAGCGCAGCAAGGAAGTGGTCTTCAAGGCGGAGCACGTTGCCGTGCGCACCTATCGCGTCACGCTGGAAGAGGATCTGAAGCCGGGCGAATACGGCTTCTTCATGGAGACCGGCCAGCAGGCCATGATGTCGAGCAATCGCGGCGGCACGTCGGGCGGCGCGGCGGCGGGAAGGCTGTACGATTTCACGATTCCGGACTGAGACCTGTTAAGACTGACGCGTCTATCGGCTGGATGAGAGGCCGCGCGTGATGGGTTTCCCTGCCTTGTGGTAAGTTTAGCCATTCTTCCAGACCGCCGTTGACGAGGTCTGTCATTCTTGTTCTCGGAGACGATACAGCGTGACCTTGGTGGGGTTCTTGTTGGTGCTCTTGACCGCAGCCTGTATGGCGGTAGCCAACGTTCTGATGAAAGCTGGGATTGCGCATGCAGGATTCGCGCCTTCGGTGGGGGCCTTGCTGAATCTGCTGCGACAGCCCTCGTTCGTATGCGGATTCCTGTTGACGGGCGTTGCGGCGCTGGTCTGGTTTCGCATTCTCGCTACCCAGAAGCTCTCTACCTGCTATCCCCTTTTCGTGAGCCTTACGTATACGCTCATCACCGTGGGGGCGTTTTATTTCCTGCACGAGAAAATTTCCACGCAGAAGCTGATCGGGTTGTTGATCATTGTGGCTGGCATCACCACGGTTGCCCGTGGATAGGGCGACCATGAACGCCGATCCGCAGACCACTGGTTTGCCACTGGGGGACGCGCGACGCTTGGCAGGGTTGTCTGTCGTCGTGCCGGTCTATGGCAGCGAGGAGATTCTGCCGGAACTGGTGCGGCAACTGGGGGAGGTGCTGCCTTGCCTCGCCGAAAATCATGAGTTGGTGCTGGTCAACGATTGCAGTCCGGACGGAAGTTGGCGAGTGATCGAACAGCTCACGGCGCAGCATACGTGGATTCGAGGCATCAATTTGATGCGCAATTACGGGCAGCACAACGCGCTGCTGTGCGGGATTCGGGCGGCGCAGTTTGGCGTGATCGTCACCATGGATGATGACTTGCAGCATCCGCCTGAAGAAATCCCCAAGCTCTTGGCGGTACTTGAGCAGGGTTATGACGTCGTGTATGGCCGGCCCGAACAGGAGCAGCATGGCCTGATGCGCGATCTGGCTTCGCTGACCACCAAGCTCGCGCTCAAGGGCGTGATGGGCGCCGAGATCGCCCGCCAGGTAAGCGCATTCCGCGTCTTCCGCGCCGAGGTGGCCAACGCATTCAGTCATTACGAGGGAGCGTTCGTCTCGATCGATGTGCTGTTGACCTGGGGCACGAACCGCTTCGCCGCAACCCCCGCGCGCCACGAACCGCGCAGCCGTGGCACCTCCGGCTACACCTTCCGCAAGCTGGTGACCCACGCCCTGAACATGACTACCGGCTTCAGCACGGTTCCGCTGCAGATTGCCAGCCTCGTCGGTTTCTTCTTCACTCTGTTCGGGGTGGGCGTGCTGATCTATGTGGTTGGCAGGTACTTTCTCTATGGCAGAGGAGTACCCGGCTTCCCGTTCCTGGCATCAATCATCGCTCTGTTTTCGGGGGCGCAGTTATTTGCCCTTGGTATTATCGGCGAGTATCTCGCCCGAATACATTTCCGTAGCATGCGACGCCCGAGCTACGTAGAACGCGAGATCATACGCGGCGAAGATTCCAAAAGAACAACCTGAGCTCAATGCTTTAGAGCGAACAAGGGAGGGCGTTTGATCCCAGAATCAAGCGATGTAGCCTATTCAGAAGTTGATAGCGACCGGTTCGGAGTTCGGATAGCCAGGGCCAGGATGAACGCAGAAAACTTAGATCGCGTTTTTAGGTTTTGTGGAGATCAGAAAATTGCCCTGCTGATTGCTCGCGCGAAAACCGATGATTGGACGGCAATTCACGGATTGGAGCAGCAAGGTTCACTTCTAATGGACGTTCTCGTTTACTACAGCTTCGATCTGCAGAAACGCGAAGTGCCGCAAGATCTTGGACAAATCGAGGTCCGGTCTTTTCGTTCAGACGATGCACCGCAGATCGAGCAAGTCGCAGCTTCCTCGTTCAAGGGCTATTTTGGTCATTACCATGCCGATCCCCGATTAGACCGCCGAAAAGCAGACGAGGGATACACTTCCTGGGCGGTGCGTTCATGTGCTGCAAAGGATGTGGCTGACGAGGTTCTTGTAGCCGATCGCGATTGCGAGATCTTGGGCTTTGCTACGTTGAGGATGAACTCTCCACAGGAAGGAGAGGGCGTGTTGTTCGGTGTGGCGCCGGAGGCTCAGGGCTTGGGAATCTATCGATCTTTTATGATTGCTGGAATGCAGTGGTGCAAGCGGCAAAACGCGCAAAAAATGGTGGTCTCCACTCAGGTGACGAACATAGCTGTCCAAAAAGTCTGGTGCCGCGTGGGATTTGAGCCGAGCCACTCCTACTGCACCTTTCATAAGTGGTTCTAGAAGTGGTTCGCCTGGAATATGACCATGAACTCCCTTCCCGCGCCTCGCACCAGTTTTACCCTCGGTGAGGAGGCACAGTTCAGCAAATCATTTACCCAAGAGGAGGTTGAGAATTTCAGTCGCTTGTCCGGGGATATCAATCCTGTGCATCTTGACGAGAATTATGCTCGGCACACACTTTTCGGCGAACGCATCATTCATGGGATGCTGGTTGCCTCGCTCATCTCCACTGTCCTGGGAACGATTCTGCCGGGAAAGGGATCGATCTACTTAAGCCAGGAACTGTCTTTTCGCGCGCCAGCCAAAGTGGGCGAGACCCTGACGGCGAAGGTTCGCGTGCTCGCTTGGGATGGAACAAAAGGTCGTGTTCTTTTAGCAACCGAAGTTCTCGACAGTAAAGGAAAGCAGTTAATCGTCGGTGAAGCGAAACTGGTTTTAGTTTCTTTTCTCAAATGAGCATCTCCATCCCGTTCAACCGCCCCTGCCTGGTTGGCAACGAATACAAGTACATTGCCGAAGCGATTGCCAACGGTCACGCTTCTGGTGACGGCCCGTTCACCCGCCGCTGTCACGAACTTCTCGAGAAGGAACTTGGAGCGGCGAAGGTTCTGCTGACGACCTCGTGCACCCACGCTCTCGAGATGGCGGCGATTCTTCTCGACTGCGGTCCGGGAGATGAAGTGATTTTGCCTTCGTTTACCTTTGTATCGACTGCGAATGCGTTTGTGTTGCGCGGGGCAAGGATCGTTTTCGCCGATATTCGCCCTGACACATTAAATATGGATGAGGCGAAATTGGAAGAATTGGTGACCGAGCGGACCAAGGCCATCGTGCCGGTGCACTACGCAGGTGTGGCATGCGAAATGGATGCGATTTGTGCGATTGCCCGCCGGCACGGAGCGCGGATCGTTGAAGACAATGCGCACGCATTGTTTGGACGCTACCGGGGAAAGCACACGGGCACCTTCGGAGCGATGGCCACGCAAAGCTTCCACGAAACGAAGAATGTCACATGCGGGGAAGGTGGGGCGCTGGTGGTGAACGATCCCGATTTGGTCGAACGGGCATTGATTGTTCGTGAAAAAGGCACCAATCGCAGCCAATTTTTTCGTCGCCAGGTGGATAAGTACACGTGGGTCGATATTGGTTCAAGTTATCTGCCTTCTGATTTGCTGGCGGCATTTCTACTGGCGCAGCTGGAGGCGCGGGAAGAAATCCAGAAAAAGCGCCAGCGCATCTGGTCGTTCTATGAGCAGCATCTGCGGGACTGGGCGATCAAGCGGGGCGTGCGGATGCCAGTCGTGCCGGCTCAATGCGAACAGACCTATCACATGTTCTACCTGATCCTGCCGTCGCTCGAATACCGTCAGGCATTGATTGCCCATCTGAAGGCGAGGGGCATTCTGAGCGTGTTTCACTATGTCCCGCTGCATCTTTCGGAGATGGGGCGACAGTGGGCTGCAAGGGAAGCGAGTTGCCCGGTGACCGAGGACCTGAGCCAGCGGTTGTTGCGGCTGCCGTTTTATAACGACCTGACGGAAGCGGATCAGACTCGGGTGGTCGACGGGGTGACGTCGTTTGAGGCCTGAGGGGAAAAACGTCGCGAGAAACCGGCACTGGCGGGAAGTCAGGCGATCAACCCGAATCGATCTGTATGTACCTCGCCTTGCGGCGCAACGGCTTTACCAGCGGAACGGGTTCATCAGCAGCAGTTTACAGCTCTGATATCACCTCTGGTTTCGGCGCTGAAGGGCTTGATTTTGACCATCCCCTTCTGGCCGGGAGTACAATCAGGATATTCGGGCCCTCACATCCATCTCATAACGCTGTCCGGATTCATTCCAGCCACACGTAAGCCCCGCAATTCTGACAAGGTTCATCCCAAGGAGGAGCCATGTCGCTTCATCCGCGCGGCGTAATGCTGATGACCGTGTTGGCTTTGCTCTCGATTCCCACCAGCGGGCAGTCGGCCAATCCCAAGTACGACTCAACCACTGAAGCAAAGACCAAGGGCACGGTGGAGGAGTTGAAGCTTCCCACGAAAGAAAACGCCAAAGGGGTTGCGCACTTGCTCGTGAAGAGCGGTACGGACACGCTCGATATCTATCTCTGCCCCAAGGCGTTTCTCGACGACATGGGCGCGACCTTCGCCAAGGGGGACGAGGTTGTCGTCACCGGCTCGAAGGTCAAACAGGACAATGCCGATTTGATCCTTGCACGCGAAGTCGGTAAGGGTCCCGACACGCTGGTCCTGCGGGATGACAAGGGCAAACCCGTGTGGGACTGGAAGCACTAGAGTCGGTTCCAGCGGGTCGTTCCCGCAGCTTTACGATCGCGGTCGTAAGGTTTCTGCCTGCGCTCTGCGCACCCCGGCGCAAGCGCGGTCCCGCCATCGCTTATACTTGTAAAACTCTGTGGCCCGGGGACGTGCATACTCTTTTTGCTGCCCGCCGTCCAATAGCCGTCGGTCTCAATTCTTCACGGAGAAATGATGAATATCCGGCGCGTTCTAGCGCTTACCCTCATACTTCTGCTCAGAGCGGCTGCACAAACCGAGGCATCCCACGCCGAGCCACCTCGCACCGCACCCAGGCCGGACGATCGCTTCAAAGCGGATTTACTTTTGATTGTGGCGCATCCCGATGATGAGACCGGAGTGTCGGGGTATCTTGCGCAGCTGCTCGATCAGGGAAAACGGGTTGCCGCGGTCTACCTGACCCACGGAGAAGCCGGACACAACAACATGGGAGCAGAGCGAGCAGTTTCGCTCGGAGCCGTGCGTGAGATGGAGCTCCGCCACGCCATGGCACAGCTCGGGGTGCAGAACGTATGGTTCCTCGAGGGGAAAGATACGCCCAGCCAGGACGTTCTGCAGTCGCTCGGAAACTGGGGTCACGGGGCGAATCTCGAGGATGTTGTACGCATCGTGCGTATCACGCGCCCGCAGGTCATTCTTTCGTGGCTGCCGGCAATTTTCGTGGGTGAAAATCATGGCGACCACCAGGCCGCGGGCGTGCTCGCGGTCGAAGCCTTCGATAGCGCCGGCGATCCCGCCATGTTTCCTTCCCAGCTGGCGCAGCCGCGAAAGATCAACGAGACGCTTCTGGAAGGATTGCGCCCGTGGCAACCGCAGAAGATTTACTTCTTCTCCGACGCCACCGACGACAAGATAATCAAGGGCAAGGGCCCGCAGTATCCCACGACCGCGATCTCACCCAGTCACCATCTGCCGTACTGGCGTGTTTCGATGGATGTGTTCCGTTTTCACCTGACGCAATACCGCAGCTACATCGAGAAGCTGCAATCTCTGAATGACGAGCAACTGGAGAAGCTGGCGGGTGCGGACCAGGATGGCTGGTCGACGCCGGTGGAGCTGGTTTTTGGCAAGTCGCTGGTACAGAGTACGCCCGCGGGCGACGTGTTTGAGGGGGTGCAGGCACAGCCGCTCGCCTTTGACCGGTTGCCCAGCCCGAATCCGAAAGTGCGCACCGGACTTTCCATTGAGATCGGCGGGCCCTGGAGTTTCTACGACGACTTCCGCGCCGCACACGACCTTCCTGATTTGCCGAAGGCCGAGGTGCCTGAGATCGCGGTGGCGGCGGGAACCACCTTGCAGCTCCCGGTGATTCTTCGCAATGACGACAAAGAGCCGGCGGAGGTCACGCTTTCGACGAATGTTCCGGAGGGTTGGGCGTTGAAGGAACCTCTGCCGCCGCACTTCAAGCTCTCACCAGGAGATGTTTTCCCGATTGAAGTGGAATTCACGACGCCGGCCAAGAAAACAGATCATGCGGCTGAGTTGAGCTGCCGGGCAGAGGCTGCGGGCAAAGAGATTGGAACAGTGAAGCTGCGCGTCAGCGTGCGCAGTGGAGGCCTGCCTCAGTGATTGTCGCGGCAACATCTCTAACGTGGTCGATGGGACCTCTAGTTCGCCGCGCGTCGGCTGGCTCGCTTCCAGTAAAGATATCCGGGGACACCGAGTAACACGATGATGCCGCTCGCGAAAGCTTCGCGGGGACGCTGCCAGAGAGTATTCACCACCCAACCGCCGGCCAGGATGACGTAGATCGCAGGCAGCCAGGGATAACCGGTGCAGCGGTAAGGCCTGTCGAGGTCCGGACGCCTCCAGCGCAGCACGAACATACCCACAACGGTTAGCGTGTAGGAAACCACCATGCCGAAGATCACGTAGGTATAGAGCTGATCGTAGCGGCCGCTTACTGTCAACAACGCAGCCCAGACGGCTTGTCCGATGAGACTCAGCGCGGGCGTCCGCCACTTGGGGTGAACTTCGGCCATGCGTTGAAAGAAGACGCCATCACGCGCCATGGCGTAGTACACGCGGGCGCCGGACAGCGTGCAGCTGGCCATTGCGCCGAAGCAGGAAAGTGCGATGACTGCCGAGAGCCAGTTCGCCGCACGAGGAGAGAACAGCACGCCCGCGGCGGTGGCAGCGATGGTTTCGTGCTGTGCGATTTCCGTGAGCGGCATCGCGTAGACGTAGGTCAGGTTCATTGCGAGGTAGACGATGGCAACCACGATGATGCCCAGCACCATGGCCCGGGGCACATTGCGGCGCGGTTCCCGGACCTCACCAGCAACCCAGGTGATGTAGACCCATCCGTCATAAGCCCAGAAAACGGCGATCAATCCAACCCCGAGCGCGGAAGCAAGTTGGCCGGGGCTCATCCCCATGGTGATACCCGCCGTGGTCCCGCCATGTTGCGTGAAGTTTGCCCAGTGGCCTTTCCCGATGGCAAATCCCAGGATTGCAAATGCGGCCATGGCCACGAATTTGGCCCAGGTGGCGACATTCTGCAGAATCGCACCCCGTCGCAGGCCCACGACGTTGATCCAGGTCACGACCGTGATCGAAAGCAGTGCGACGACGTGGACGCGGGTGAACGCGATTCCGGCGGCTCGAAAGACTACGTGTTCCTGGGAGATCGCCGGGAAGATCGCACTCAGATAAACGGCCGAGGCAACCGAGAGAGCGGCGATCGTCCCGCCGTTTGCAACCGCGAAAAGCATCCAGCCGTAAAGGAAAGCGGTGAGATCGCCGAAGGCCTCGCGCAGATAGACGTATTGGCCGCCGGAATCCGGGAACATGGAACCCAGTTCTGCGAATGCGAACGCCGCGCACAATGAGATCAGAGCTCCCAGCACCCACACCAGGAAGAACAATACGGGATGCGGGAGCGGGCCGGCGATGTCCTTTGCGGTCAGGAAAATCGAGGATCCAATAATGCCGCCCGCCAGCAACAGGATGGAATCGAGCAGCGAAAGGCCCCGCACCAGGCTGACTTTTGACTCGGATTGTTCGCTGGCAGTTTCCGCGACGACAGGCGTTTCCATCCGTTATCCGATCCCGAGTTCGTCGGGCGATTCCAGCGGCGATCCGCACTGCCGGCAAATCACGGCGGAGCAGTCACCGCAGGTCAATGGGTCCGTGACTTCCCGGGCGCACTGCGGACAGTAGAGGACTGGGGTGGGTGCGGGTGGATCCGGCGCCGCCGGCTCGCTTGGTGCCATGAGGAAGGCAAATGTAGCATAGGACGGCGGGTTTGGAGCAATGAACCGAGGTTGAGAGGAAGGGCGAATGGTCGAAAAGCAACGTACCCCCGACGAAAATCTACAGCAGGAATTCAATCGCTGGGCTGAGGCGGGTGAAGGCGAGAAGATGCAGAACCATCATCTCAATATCACCGAGAAGACCCTCCGTCGCATGAATCTCCGGCCGGGGGAGCGGGTGCTCGATCTTGGCTGTGGCTCGGGATGGGCCACGAGGTTGCTTGCGAGATTGGTGGCCGACGGTCCGGAGGGTTTTGGCCAGGTAGTCGGCGTGGATATTTCCGACGAAATGATTCGACAGGCGCGTGCCGCTTCGAAAGAGTTCGAGAACGTGATGTATGTCTGGGGATCGGCTACGCAGATTCCCTGGGAAGAGAACTTCTTCGACAAGATGCTGTCGGTCGAGTCTTTTTACTACTATCCGGATCAAGATCGCGCGCTCTCGGAGCTTTTTCGGGTGATGGCGCCGAGAGGGCGCATGTTCATTCTGATCAATCTGTACCGCGATAATCCGTATTCCCTGCAGTGGGTCGACAAGCTGAAGGTGCCGGTGCAGGTGCGATCGGCAGCTGAGTATGTCGAACTGCTGAAGAAACATTTATTTGAGAATGTCGAATATGCGCAGATTCCCGACGATACGCCCACACCCGACGACTATGTCACAAAGTCGTTCCACAACCTCGACGATCTGAAGGCATTCAAAAAGACGGGGGCGTTGCTCTTGATGGCAACCAAGCCCGATTTCCGAACACCGGCTCCGGGATACACGGTGTACTAGGAGCGTTCAGCCACTTGAACTCAACCCTCGAAGGTGGTTGATGTAAGGGCCAGGCCGTGTCAAATCAAAGCGCCGAGCTTTTTAAAGGTTGGAATACTTTGTAGTGTTGGAATGGAAGGGGCAATGTACAGGCCGCTGCGAGTGGTTACTACCCGCGTCGAAGCTTTCATAGCTGTGGCGCTGACAGGTTGGGTGCTTGCGCTTCACTTTCGCGAGCAGTTGACGAGCAGAGTTTCTCCATGGCTGGGTCTTGGATTTTTTCCTGTTTGGGCAGTGGTCGTCATCAACTTTGCGTTTTTCGCGATTATTTTTCAGTTGGGGGTTGCACTAGTTCTGGCCCCGTTACGGAAAGACGAAAAGGCTCTTTTAGTCGCATTCGTCGGGGATGTAATGCTGACGCCGATAGGTGCCCTGTTTCCGAGAATGGTTCGCAGCGTCCATGTGGTGCAAACATTCCTCATTCTTGTTTCCTTCTTAGGGGCAGTCGCTATCCTATTGTCATTTTGGAACATTCCAGTGAGCCCGCGGCGTGACGAGCCCGTTTAGCAACGCATGTACTTTCTCCGTCCTTAGAGCAAAACCAGTCCCATGCGAATGCCGATGGTGACGGCTTCGGTGCGGCTCGACGCGCCGAGCTTTGCGAGAATCGAGCTGATGTGGAACTTCGCGGTGTGATCCGAAATGCCAAGCCGCGCGGCGATTTCCTTGTTACCCAGGCCTTCCGCGAGCAGTCGCAGCACTTGAACTTCGCGCGCGGTGAGATCTTCGATCATTTCCGCAGAACTCTCGTTACGCTCGCCACGCACGGAGCCGGCAAGATTCTGCGCGATCTCAGGGTCCAGAAGAATCAGGCCATTGACGACGGCTTGAATCGCCGAGTGAATCTCGCTGGCTGTCGATTCTCGCGGGAGAACCGCACTCACGCCGGCGCGCAGGAGGCGTGCGGTCCAAGTAGGATCGGGTTCGTCGATCAAGACGAGGACGGATGCGCCGGCGTCTTTCAGGGTGGCGGCGGTGGCGGAGAATTGGGGATCGGGCTGGGGCAGATCGATAAGTACGGCATCCGGATGCAGTTCGCGTGCGCGCTCGAGAAGGCCGATCGTGCCGGGCACCGATCCGGCTAGCTTCAGGGACGGGCCCTCGCGAACGATCGTCTCCAGTCCACTCCGGCGAACCGCAGAGGTGGCGGCCACGAGCACGCCGGTCACGCCACCTCCATGGGGATTGGCCATTCCACGCTTACCTGGCGGGTCGGTCGGTAAGGGCGACGGACATTTTCTGTGAAACACCCGCGCGCCATACCGTGACCTGAACCGTGTCGCCGACTTTCGTACTGGCGAGCAGGTGCTGCAGGTCTCCGGTGTCTTCGACCGCTTTGCCCTGGAAATCGACGACGACGTCTCCCAACAGGATGCCTGCTTTGTCAGCAGGACCGTCTGGTTCGACGTGCACGACCAGTACGGCGCTGGTTACGGGTCGTTCGGTTTTTTTGCGAAGCGATTCCGGCAGCCCTACGGGTTGCATGGCGAGGCCGAGGTAGGGGCGCGCAATGTGTCCTTTCTCCAGGAGTTCGTCGACGATCCGATTCACTGTGGTGAGCGGGATGGTGACTCCCCGCCCGCGAGATAGGCCTCGGGTGTTGATGCCCACGACCTTACCCTGTGCATTCACGAGCGGTCCGCCGGAAAACCCGGGATAGAGTTCGAGAGAAAGGCGAATGTGCTGTTCGAGTCGCCCGCCGCGGTGTGGCTCCCACTCTCCACTGACGCCCCCGATAATTCCGGCGCTCGCTACCAGGTTCGCGGACCGGGATCGTCCCAGCGCGAGCACCAGTTGGCCGAGTTTCACGGAGGCTGCCTCGCCAAATTGAGGCAGCGGCAAGGCGGCGTCGTCGGCAAGCTTCAAAATTGCGAGGTCGGTGCTGGGGTCGCGGCCAGCAAGCTTCGCTTTCAGAGACTTTCCTCCCTCGGCAACGACAGTGATGTCTTCCTCGCGCCGGATGGTATGGTCCGCAGTCACGATCACTCCCTTGCGCCATTGGATGCCGCTGGAGGGCATCCAGCGTCTTCCATAAATGGCGACCACGGCTGCCCCGGCTGCCTCGGCCGCGGCTGCAAAGTCATTCGAAAGTGTTTCCAGAACTGATGAAGCCATTTCAATTTCTCCTGCACCACGAATCTGTTGTGCATTTCTAGAATGATGCTTTTGGATTTTGGGCACATCCGCCAGATGGGTAGGCGCTAGCCTGGAAGGTCGGGCAGGCCGCCAAGCCTGTGCTATAGTGCGGCGTTTCGCAGTAAGGAGTCGTTCATGCGCCAGACTGGGTTTGCCAAATGTGGCCGTGTTCTTCTATCTACCTGTCTCATCTTCCTCAACATTTCAAACAAAAATGTTTGGGCGCAGTCGGGCCTCAGTCCCGACTTGCGGGACAAGATTGACAGGGCTGCGCAAGACGTCCTGAACCAGACGGGTGTTCCTAGTGCCTCGGTCGCGGTGGTGAAGGACGGAGAGATCGCTTACCTGCAGGCCTACGGTTCGGCGCGGCTGGAGCCGAAGACTGCGGCCAAGCCCGAAATGCGCTACAGCATCGGTTCGATCAGCAAGCAGTTCACGGCTTCCGCCGTCCTGTTGCTGCAGGAGGATGGAACGCTTTCGCTCGATGACAAAGTCTCGAAGTTTCTTCCGAATCTGACTCGGGCCAACGAAGTTTCGATTCGCCAACTGTTGTCGCATACGTCCGGCTACCAGGACTACTGGCCGCAGGACTATGTGCCGCCATTCATGCTGACGCCCATTACATCTGAAAAGATCATGGATCTGTGGGCGCGCAAGCCGCTCGACTTCGATCCGGGGACCAAATGGCAATACAGCAATACGAACTATGTAATTGCGGGCGTAATCATCGAGAAAATGAGCGGCGAGCCTTTGCTGAAATTTCTGCAGGAACGCATTTTCACGCCTCTGGGAATGAAAAGCGTTGCCAATATCGATCAGGAAAAACTCGGCGACACGGATGCGACTGGTTACATGCGATACGCTCTCGGCCCTTTACGTCCCGCACCGAAGGAAGGGAAGGGCTGGCTGTTTGCCGCCGGCGAACTGGCGATGCCGGCTGGCGACCTCGCCCGATGGGACATTTCCATCATCCAGCAAAAGTTGCTGAAGCCGGCTTCGTATGTCGAGCTCGAGACGGAAGTGCGGCTGAAGAATGGTCTCGGAACGCAGTATGGTCTTGGACTCGACGTCACGACCCAACAGGACCGGCGTGCTCTGATGCATGGCGGGGAAGTCTCGGGCTTTACCACCGAAAACATGGTCTTTCCCGATGACCGGGCGGCAGTTGTGGTGCTCACCAATCAGGATGCGGCCCGCGCTTCGGGCGAGCTGGCGCGGCGCGTTTCCGCGATTCTGTTCACCGTGCAGGATGTGGCGACAGTGGCAAAAACTGAGCAGGCCCGCAAGATTTTCGAAGGGTTGCAGCATGGCAACATCGACCGCTCGCTGTTCACCGAAAACGCAAACAGCTACTTCGACGAGCAGGCCTTGAAGGACTTTGCCAGCGGCCTGGGGTCTCTGGGTGCACCAGTAGAGTTCAGTCAGACCCGGGAAGCGCTGCGCGGGGGCATGACTCTGCGGGTCTACCGGGTCCGATTCCCCCAGCAGTTCCTGCGAGCCTGGACCTACGAGATGCCCGACGGCAAACTCGAGCAGTACCAGGTTTCGACGGAGTAGGGGCGTCGCCGATGTCCTTTGCCACAACGGACTTGCCGTGGAGGTAACGCGATTCGTACAAGCCCTTCCGTAACCTTCTTTTCGTAGTTACCCGGCCCCATACTCATGCCTGATCTATGAACGCCCTCCCCCAACAGCATTCCTTGCCGCGGACACCGCGCGTTCACCTCGAAAACAGCACCCCCGCCGTGATCCGATTTGATGGCGGCCAAAGTGTGTCGGGAGAACTGCAGGTCGTGTCCCTTACCGGCGGCCTGCTTTCCTTGCCGAGACCGGTCTCTCAAGGGTCGCAGGTGAAGCTGATGTTTCTGATCCGCCCCGGGTCCGTGCTCGCAGGGGCCGAGATGCTCAGCCCGCTGAATAATACCCAACAGCCCTTCCGTTTTGTTTCGCTGCCCGTGAAAGACCGGCGCAAGCTTGAGTCGATCATTCCGCTGTCGGTCTACGACGACATTCGCGAGCCCAACTGGATGAAGAAGCTGCGAGTGGCCTCGGAAGTTCGTTACGAGCCGGTGAACTGGCGGCGGCGAATCGCTGCCTGCGCGGTGGGACTGATTGCCCTGGGTTTGGCGGGCGCCATGTATCTTCGTTATTTCCAAGTACTGAAATAAGGTCTGGCGCCATGACACCGCCGGCTGCGAACTCGAGGGCTGTCGCCAATACCCGCCGTTGGCCCCGGTTTCAGGTTCATCTCCCAGTATTTATCGCGGCCGAAACGGCTGACTCCCAGATTGCGATTCCGGGCATGGTGAGCGCGCTGAGCCGCGCCGGCATGGAGGTCTACGGTGGTGTACCGCTGCAGCCTGGCGATCTGATGGAAGTCGAGTTTCGCACGGCGGGTCCAGTGCGCATTTCCGGAGTAGTGCGCAACCGCTCCGGCTATTGCTTCGGATTAGAGTTCCTGCGCGTAGCCTCCATCGGCGAGGTGGATGCGGATTCCATCCTTTCCCCTGAAATTGTGGGCGAGTCGGCGCTGCCAGACTGGGCCGCGTTCGATATTGCTGGTCTGGGCGGCGGATCGTTGGGTTCGGTGGTGATTGAGGCTGCCCCAGCCGATGAAACGCTGGCCGAGTTGTTCATCGAGCGTCACCAGGCGTTCCTGCGGTCCAGTCAGCGGGAAATCGATCGCTTACGCCGCAGCGCACTGCAGATCCGGCAAATGCGGCAGGCGATGGAACGCCTCCTCCAACAGCGAGCATCCGGACGCTAGCGTCGGCCAAGACTACCTAGTGCTACTTCTCACTGAGCCGACTTGGGTAAGGGTAGGGAAGACTGGCCGAATACATACCGCCAGCCGGCAGGAGTGCGTACGTAGGTGTCGCTGAACCAGACGACGTAGTCGAAAGGCTTGCCGTTGTTCGTTCCTTTCTCCCACAGTTTTGCTGTGACCACCGCGGTGTCGCCCCAAATGCGAACGGTTTGATTCGTGTCTTCCTGATGTTCGTAGTGGAAGTTCCCGCTCCGAGCCTCGGCGAGAAGGTCGGCTTTGGAATAGGTCTTGCCAGAGCCGGTGACCAGCGTGAAGTCGTCGGCCAGAATGCGGTCCATGGTTGCCGCATCGTTGACTTTGACCGCGGCCTGGTACTGGGTATCGAGCCCGGCGACGGTTTCCTGATCCTTGGAAGCCTCAGCGGTGCTGTGTGGTTTGAACATCAGGTCGAACCAAAGGGCCCAGGTTGTGCCGCCATCGAGGGAGGTGACCGCCGTCTCGCGAACTCCTTCATCAAGGGCTTTCCAGGTGCCGCGAATCTGTTTGTCTTTTCCTTCTGCGGTCCGCTCCACCGCGGTGAGAACCATTTCGCCGGACTGCAGGCCGCCGTCGAGCAGCAAGAGCTGGCCCCGATTGGTTACCCAACTCTGGTGCCATTGTTTGTGCGACGCGTCGAAGATGCTGAAGCTTTGCCCTTTGTGTCCGTTAGTATCCTGGTAATCTTCCCGCAGCACGCAGCCACCCAGGATTCGATCGACTTGAACGTGCGCCACGTACTTGTCGGCCTCGGCGAGATCGAACACGTCCCAATCTCCGGCCCAAAAATCGAATTGATGATTTTCAGGAGCCACGCAGGCTTCGGTTGCCGCAGAGATAGACGAAGGGACGGTGCAATTGGCAATGCCGGTGAATACAGCAAGGAAGAGCACGCTGCAGATTCTCGACCAACGGTTGTCAGAAGTCATTTCGCGTTTTCCTTTTCGTAAGTGAGTGCCGTGCCTTATCTATGACGGGAACGACCTCCTGGAAAGTACCGTAACCGCGCTGGTAGGCCGTTTTCGCCACGACATGCGGCTTCATGTCGCCGCACCTCCACAGGCTTGGGAAGGCTGGACTGCAACAGGAGCAATACAACACATAGTCCTCTGACGCCGCGGCAGTACGAATGGCGTACGAGCCATTCCGGTACGGGCTGAAGCCGATCAGGTACCGGGTGCGGCACTTGGGACACTCTACGCAGCAGCGAATATGGAAGCGCATGACGACGGCTTACGAAGATATCCTGTTGCCGAAGAAATGTTGGACGTTCGCGGACACGGCTGTAAGAGTTTTCGTCAAGTTTGCAGCATGGTCCGAAAACGTCCAGCAGGAGACCGGCGAGCGGATATCATCAGTGGAGGCTATGGAACTCGATTTCCAGGTTTGTTCCCGAGCGAGGCTGTCGCGCGATCCGCGCTTCGATGGGAAGTTCTTCATCGGCGTTCGCGGAAGCGGGGTGTACTGCCGCTCAATTTGTCCGGCGCCTACGGCCAAAGAAAAGAACGTACGCTATTTCCCGAGTGCCGCGGCGGCCGCGGAAGCGGGCTTTCGACCATGCCTGCGATGTCGCCCTGAGTGTTCCCCGGGAACGCCAGCCTGGTTGGGAACGCCGAATACTGTGTCGCGGGCTTTGCGGCTAATTGCGGAGGGCGGGTTGGAGGACGGAGGCGTCGAGTTGTTAGCCGACCGTCTTGGCGTGGGTTCACGGCATCTGCGGCGGCTGTTTGTGCAGCACCTGGGGGCTACCCCAAGCTCCGTGGCCCAAACGCGCCGGCTCCATTTCGCCAAGAAGCTGATCGATGAGACCAGTCTGCCGATGAGCGAGATTGCCCTGGCCTCGGGCTTCGGCTGCGTGCGGCGCTTCAATGCCGCGATTCGGAAGGTGTATCGTCGCACGCCGACGCAAATCCGCCGCCTTTCCCACCAGGCCGGTGTTCAGGCAGAGAACCAGTATCTGTTTCGCCTTCGTTATCGGCCGCCGTATCACTGGGAAGGAATGCTGCGATTCCTGGAGCCTCGTGCAACGCCCGGCGTTGAATGGGTCGAGAACGGCGAATACGTTCGCTCGATCACATGGAATGGGAATCACGGCTCCATCGCGGTGTCGCACGACCCAGAGCATCACGCTCTGGTCGCGCGCGTGCAATTTGGCGATCCCCGCTCTTTGTTTTTTATCGTCGAACGCATCCGGGCAATGTTCGATTTGAACGCAGACTGGAGCGCCATCGCACCCAGCTTGCGAGTGGACCCGACGCTGGCGC
>Ga0307478_10000345_pt1 | contig 50163 bp, 47 predicted proteins | sample atmos_gasesECM4C_2_FD_203713 | JGI IMG/M metagenome (GOLD analysis project Ga0307478, IMG submission 203713) | Hardwood forest soil microbial communities from Morgan-Monroe State Forest, Indiana, United States - atmos_gasesECM4C_05 | ecosystem: Environmental > Terrestrial > Soil > Temperate...
CTAAGCCGAAAAATCAAAGCTGCCGTGTGTTCGCTGGAGAACATCCAGATCAGCGAATTGATGAAGCTGCTGGCCTTAGCCAAGACCGAAGAGATGGCTGCTTGACGCGGCATCGTCATTGGCGTGCTCGGGGAAATTCGGACCAATATCCAACATTAAGCACGCCCGTGTATTTCTTGCTGAGTTGCGGCGGAAGGTGCCAGTCAACGATGAACTGAAAGAACGCGTTGCCGGGTGCCCGCAAACCAAGGATAGTGAAAAGATAATTGAGAATACGGGGCGCGAACCTGGGCACCAATCAGAATACCTGGGCCAGTTGCGTCATCGCGGACATCGATGCGTTTAAGGGCCACCCGCTCGCCGATCCAACAATGGCGGGATGTGGCGTTGCTACTGGTAAACACAGTGACGGCATCAAGAAGTTCCTTCACGCTTACTCCCCTATGCGATCAGCCGGTTGGGAACTATTCGGCCCTAAACCAGGACCGTTCCGCCATCGACCACAACCGTCTGGCCAGTGCTGAATCCTTCCTTCATTAAAAACAGATAGGCTTGTGCAATGTCATGAGCTTCGCCGACTCGTCCTACAGGCAGCCGCTTGCCCACGCTTTCGAAGAGCTGTTCCCTTTCTGCTGAGCTCATGTTCTGCCACAGGTTTGTCCGAACGACTCCAGGGCATACAGCGTTAACCCGGATCGGCGCCAGTTCAACCGCCAGGGCACGTGTTAAAGCTTCAATAGTTCCGCAGACGCTTGCCGCAATTACCCATCCACTGTGCGGGCGCCGGCCGGCGGCTCCCGTCGTGAGAACGATAGAGCCGCCCTTGCGAATCTGGGGATTTCCATACTTGACGGCGGCAAGGGCAGACCAATAACGCAGTTCAAATGCGTGCCTGGCCCGCTTGAGATCCGTATCAGCAAGCTGGTGCAATTGCAGGCTGTCACCTGCAGTGAAAACCAGGTGATCAAAGGCGCCAAGCTTTGCAAAGAAACTTTCCACAGCCTCTTCATCCGACACGTCAAGCGCCTGTCCCCGTGCTTTTCCTCCGATAGATCGAATCGCTTCCTGAACTCGTTCCGCGTTGCTGGAGACGATGACGACCTCGGCTCCCTGCGATGCCGCCTCTTCGGCGACTGCCAAGCCGATTCCCGACGATCCACCTACGATGACCACCCGCTTATTCTCGAAACCGTTTTCTCGTGGCATTGAATTTCTCCGTTGCAGTTCTGTCGACTTACAGAGCTGAAGATGAGCAGACACAGGCATGCGGATCATGCATAATAAGCATGATGTCTATGCGTCTAGAGAAATTACGCCAGGCTGATTTGAATCTCCTGGTTACATTTGCCGCGATTGCGGAGGAGAAAAGCGTTACTGCGGCTGCATCTCGGCTGTTGCTGAGCCAGCCCGCGGTCAGCCGCGCGTTGCAACGCGCCCGAGCGATGCTTCAAGATGACCTTCTGATCCGGTCGCCGCAAGGTTTCGAGCTCACCTTGCGAGGCCGCAAGGTTCTCCAAGAGCTTGAGGGATTATTACCCAGGATGGAGAATCTGGTCACGCCGAGCCTGTTCGATCCAACGCGGGAGAAAAGCCACTTCCGCATCTCGGGCCCTGACAATGTTTGCACTGCCCTACTTCCGCGGTTGTGCCGGCAGTATGGGGACGGTTACCAAGTACAGTTTGAATTCCTTCCCTGGCAGGCCGGTATTTCGGAACTGGTGGAACATGGGCAACTCGATCTTATTCTTCACATTGATGACGGGCTTCTGCCGGTGCACTTTCACACTGAAAGGCTCTATCGCGAGGATTGGGTTTGCGCCGTCGCGCGTGACAGCCACTTTGGAGACCGGCTCTCGCTAAAGCACTACCTGGCAGCGAGCCACATTGTTGTTGCTACTTATGGCGGCGTGCAGACAATTCCAGACAAGCAGCTCGCAGCAGTCGGTGCGAAACGCAGTTCCTCTATTCGGATACCTTACTTCGGTGTGGCTTTGCAATGCCTGCCCGGTACAGAACTTGTGCTGACCTTAACTACTGGCATGACCTCAGCGGTCAAACGGAATCGTGACCTACGCCTCGTAAAAGCACCCCAAGAGTTGCGTCCGTTTTATTTCTTGATGGCTTGGCATCCAAGGCTGAACAGCGAACCGCCGCATGTCTGGCTCCGTCAAGCCGTGCGATCGGCGGCCGGACCTCTTACTGGCTCGTAACGGCTCTCTGCAATATCGCGTATGCGTCTGGCACAATTACGTCAGGCAAACCTCGACCTTCTCAAGTCACCAATGCTGTACGAACGCTGCGAGACTGCTACGCAATTCATGGCTGCGTCGCAGGCTTCGCGCTGAAGATGCCCTTGAAGCTTTCACGGTACTGAGTGAAGACCAGTACCCACAGTACAGAGGCCACTAGGGCCGGAGGAATGCTCGCCGGCGCCAGCGTCAGGTGAAACGCAAGGATGTTGTAGAGCTCCGCCGCCAACACTGTCAGCGCAAGTGGCACGCAGTAGCCCAAAAGCAAGAGCAGCCCACCGAGCAATTGAATCGCGAAGAAGAACGCAGCAAAGTGCGATGCGCTGACGGCAACAAAGAACTGCATTGCCAGCGGATTCGCCGGGGGCGGCTGGTGGATGAAGTTGAGAAATCCGTTCAACCCAAAGACCGTAAACATAAGGCCCAGTAGATAGCGAGCAACAATTGAAGTAGTTTTCATGAGTGTCCTCTCTATAAGGTCTGCGCGTGCGTCTGCACGGCCTGAAGATGCGGCGCAAGAAACGCGTTCCGGTCACGCCCCTGGTTCAGCACGCTGGTCCCCCCTGCGGTGAGGAAGGTTGCGTCCGTCACGCCAAGAAAGCCAAACACGGACCGCAAATATGGCTCCACGAAATTGAACGAAGCCCGCTGCGTCTGGGCATCGTAGATCCCGCCGGTTGCGATGATGAAGGTCGCCTTCTTGCCCCGAATCAGGCCCTTCGGCCCTCCCTCCCCGTAGGAAAAGGTCCTGCCGACCCGAGCAATCTGATCGATCCATAGCTTGAGCACGGAAGGCACACCGAAATTGTGCATCGGGACTCCGATGACGTACTCGTCGGCCTCCTCCAGTTCGGCGAGCAGCGAGTCGGAGAGCGAAAGCAATTCCTTCTGCTGCGGAGTGCGGGCCGCTTCCGGGGTGTAGACGGCACCGACCCATTCCGCATTGACCGGCGGCATTACTGTTGCATTGAGGTCGCGGTCAATGACCCTTCCATCCGGGTGCGAAGCCTTCCATTGGGTGACGAACGCAGCCGTCAACTCGCGGGAGACTGACCGACCGTAGAGTGGACTGGAATCGATATGTAGCAGCGTTGACATTGATAATCCCTCCTACACGACATTTGATTAATAATAGACATTTGTCGATTCAAGAAAATAAACAAGTGTCGCTTTAGTCTGCGAGGAGGTATCCTGACAGTAGGAATGGCCCAGCTTCTTCAACCCGAGACCGGAACGGTGGATCCGCGCATTCTGCGCAGCCGCCGCATGCTCATGGATTCACTAGTAAAGTTATTGAAAAAGAAGGAGTTCGAAGACATCTCTGTCCAGGAGATAGCCGATGACGCGACCCTAAACCGGGCCACGTTTTACCTGCACTATCCGGACAAGAACGCGCTGCTTCAGGCCATGACAGAGGTCCGCTTCCGCGATCTGATTGAGCGCCGCGGCATCACCTTTAGCGACTGCCATGGAGCACTGCGCGCCATCGCACTTGGCGTCTGCGACTATCTCGCTGAAAGCACAAGCTGTCCCACTCAGTTGGCTCGGATGTCGCTCGAAGGCTCAATCATCCCGGTGGTCGAGGGCATGTTCAAGGAAGGCCTTGCCCTTCATGGGACGGCACCCGGTGTGGATGCGGCACTGCTGGCGACCACTGCGGCCTGGGCCGTTTTTGGAGCCGCGCGCAGCTGGTTTCAGACCCCCAACCGTGTCCCCGCCGAGGAGATGGCCGCCAAGATTGAAACCATGGTGAGTCCGGTTCTTTTCGGCGCCTCTCAATAGCTGACGAGTGGCAACCCTACAGCTTCCTTTTGGTTAAATGAACGGGTCGAGATGGATATAAATGGATATTCGCTTGCCCGCTCTCGGGAATCGGGTGAAAATGGGGTACGGGGAATGACTCAACCCTCCAAGGAGTGGTGTCACATGAAGTCACCGTGCTCGCCGGTTTCAATCTGGATGGTCTTTCTCTCTTTCACTTTCTTGATGATGGGAACGTCGCCAGGGCAAACATTCACTACCCTGTACTCATTCACCGGAACGACAGACGGCGAGTACCCCTTCGACAACGGGAGTTTGGTGGTGGATTCAAAGGGTGACCTCTACGGCACCACTGTATACACTGCGCAAGAAAAGGGAAGAGGCAAGGTATTTCGGCTGAGCCAGGCCGGTCAGGAGAGTGTTCTGGACGATTTCGGCAGCAACAATCCAGACGGGAAGGAGCCATTTGGGGGTTTGATCGCGGATAGGGCTGGCAACCTGTACGGTACGACATGGGCAGGTGGAGTTTACGGATGGGGCACGGTGTTCGAGTTGAGTCCTCCAAGACCTGGGCACAGCGGATGGACAGAGACGCTACTGCATAGCTTCGAGAAATATTCGGATGGAGCGGAACTGAATGGGCCCCTCATCATGGACGCTGCCGGGAACCTTTATGGTGCGGCTGTCGAGGGCGGGCACAATAACGGAGGGACTGTCTTTAGGCTGAATACGCAGGGCAATTTCGTCGTGTTACATAATTTTGGCAATGGCCCGAACGGAGAAGTGCCTGGAGGCCTAGCCCTCGATCCGGCGGGAAACGTCTACGGTAGCACGGGAGAGGGTGGTATCCAGTCATGCAATGGGGGAAGCGGTTGCGGTGTGGTGTTTAGGCTAAGTCCCACCGGCCACGAGAGCGTTCTCCACACGTTCACTGGAGGCACTGATGGCGGAGTTCCAGGCCCTGTGTTGATTCTGGATGTCCCGCAGAGAGCCCTGTATGGCATTGCTGCCGCGGGTGGTGAGTTTGACTGCGGCGTGATATTCAAGCTGGATGCGACCGGTGAGACCGTGCTCTACAGTTTCATGTGCGGAGCGGATGGGAATCTTCCCGACGCATTGATTCGAGATGCAGCGGGCAATCTCTACGGTGCTGCGGCCGAGGGCGGTGACCTGTCTTGCAACGCTCCGGATGGTTGTGGCGTGTTGTTCAAACTGGACGCCGCCAACAACTACACGGTGCTGTACACCTTCAGTCCGACCAATGGTGACTCGCCGGCTTGTTGCGGAGGATTGGTCTTAGACGGAGCAGGCAATCTTTACGGTGTCACAAAAAACGGTGGGGACCTGGATTGCGACCCTGGCGGCTGCGGAACCGTGTTCGAACTCGCAGGAGCCTCCGAGGACTAGGAAGTATGGGCACGATAAGCGGACCCTGCCAGCGCAAGCCTCTTTCGAGGAACACCCCGTTGCATCTGTCCCCGACAAGAGCGCTTGCGCTTTGCCAAGCGAGCTCAGCCACACTGCATCCCACTGCTCTATATGTTCTCTTGGACGAAGCGGGGACTGAGGTGAATGTCGAGTTGTACCAGCGGTGAATCACCAACCGCCTTAAAGCTGTGGATCTCGCCGGCCTTGATGACAAAGATGTCTCCGGCGCTGCCCTCGAAGGTCTGTCCGTTTACTGTCCACATCCCCCGGCCTTCACGGATGAACTGGATCTCGTCATAAGGATGGCGGTGCGGACCCGGCCCCGAACCGGGCTTCCCATGGTATAGGAACACCGAAACGCCGGTGTTGCCCTGCTCAGCTCCGACAAACTCATGCGAACTACCAACAAAAGGCAGGTTCTCCTGGCGCACGTGATACATCTTTCATCACCCTCCTGCCAGGATTTGATGATTGTGGCCGCGGTTTGGCTCCGCAAATACCAATGAGTGAGATGGCGATCTAACGCCTTGTTTCGGGCGTTATTTATCGTTATGTTTCTGGCTCCCCGTAGATTTCTTCCTCGGACAGTACGGGGCGCTCTCCAAATTCCTTTTCGGCCCTCGCGGCTGCGCCAAACATCGGTCCGCGAGCCGGGACCACGGGTGCGAACGCCATTAAGCCGATGTTTTCGGGTACATCGTCGTAAATAGCCTCGATGCCCCCGCGTCGAAAATAGGTTTCGTGCCAGAATCCGGTTCCGCCGGAGTCTTTCAAAAAACTCTGCCACCACTGCCGGTGGGGGTCCGAACGCGTCCACTCCAAGAGTGAATTTGGGTCACGCCAGTATTGGCGCATGCCAATATGCATTGGGAATAACGAGTAGATGATTGTCTCGTGCCGCAGCAACCCGTCGGGCTGTGCCGCAGCGGAGGAAGAAATCTTCGGCCCAAAGCCCAGCAGTGTCTTGATTCCTGCGATGCGATTCACTCGCATCCCAAGATAGATGACTACCAGATCCGGATAAGCAGACAGATTGACGGTACGCCGTTCCACAGGTGTGCGCATGGCGAAAGGCCCTCCAACTCCATGATAGCCATCACGCAGGCCGGGGCGGCCAAATTGGTGAAATCGGCGGGTGGGTCGCGAAACCTGGCTTGAAGGGGCCGCCCGTCCTACGTATAGTGCCTGCATGCGCTCGATCTTGCTGCTGCTTGGTCTAATTGTTCTGGCGTTCGGCGGGGTGGCCTATACCGGCTGTCGATCCTGGCGGAAGATGAGCGCGGGCAAACGGATCATGGGTGTGCTGCTGCTGTCACCACATTTTCTGCTTGTGGTTTGTATTGTGGTGTCATTGCTATGTGGCCATCCCCCGCAAGGATCGCGTTGTTTCAACACACAGTTTGTATGCGGCGTTCTCATGGTATTCATTCTGCCGCTTCCAGCTTTGGTAGGAACATTAACCGCGCTTGTAATGTTTAGACGCGCTCGCGTGGCTTTGTAGCCTTTAATCTTTTAAAGCTTTAATCGTGGCCAGCCGACCAATATCCCCACTCTAAATAATGCAACAAATCGGTTCAATCCGTGGCCGATTTGTCCTCCTTTAGTACGATAGAGCTGTTGATCCCGCCGCAGTTCTTTGCCGGATCATAGACCGCCGACCCTTCGCGTTTTCCCTGAGTGCCGTGAAAATACAAAATGCCGTCTTTTACCTTCTGTGGCAGACCCTTGATTTGTGTTTTGCCGTCGACGTTGGTGGCCGCTTCCAGGTCAAGATGCTTAACCCCGGCAAATCCATAGCGCATTTTGACTCGAATCCTGGCGTCGTAAACCGGCGCGCCCTTTTCATCGGTCACGGTAAAGGACACGGAACATGGCCCGGCTTCACCGTCCATCACAGGGACCTGGTGCGGGTCAGGAGTCTGGGCTCGGGCGGCCATAAAGCTCCCCGCGAGCACCAGCAACCCCATGAAAAATACTATACGTTTGCAAAACCAGCTCACTGCAATCATGGAAACAATCCTCACCTCACACTATAAACTCCGGGAAGGCGCGAAGGCGGCGAGGGTTTCTAGAGCAAAACAAAAGCCGCCAGCTTGTGGCTGACGGCTGAATGTCAAATGCTGAATGCTTTCTAACTGTTCTCGTACAGCAACACGCCTTCGGCCTTCTCCGAATCCACCGGGCGGTAGTAAAGCTTGTTGTCTTCCAGGAAGACCTCGATGAATGCCGGCCGTGTGGTGATTGTGCCCTGGATCAGGGCTTCCGACAGCGGGTCTTCAATGTACTTCTGCAAGGCCCTGCGCAGCGGACGCGCTCCGTAACTGCGGTCGCCCAGCGTCTGATTGAGAATCCACTTCTTGGCTTCGTCGGTCACCGTGACCGTGATCGCCTTCTGAGCCAGGTTCTGGTTCAACAAATTCACCATGAGTTCCAGAATCTGGATCAGATCTTGCTCGCCCAGCGCGCTGAACAGAATGATTTCATCCAGCCGGTTCAGGAACTCAGGATTGAAGGTACGCTTGACCTCGTTCTTCACCAAGTCTTCGACTTTTTCCGAGACCATGTCTTCCTTGCTCGACTGGAAGCCCAGGCCTTCGCGGCGTTGCAAATGCCGGGCTCCGATATTCGAGGTCATGATGATGATCACGTTCTTGAAGTCGACAGTGTTACCCAGACCGTCGGTGAGCTGGCCATCTTCAAACACCTGCAACAGGATGTTGAAGACGTCCGGGTGCGCTTTCTCGATTTCATCGAGCAGCACCACGGAATAAGGCGCACGCTTCACGCGCTCGGTGAGCTGACCACCCTCTTCGTAACCCACGTATCCCGGAGGCGACCCGATCAGCTTCGAGACCGAGTGCTTTTCCATGAATTCCGACATATCGAAGCGCACCAGTGACTTCTCGCTGCCAAACATGAAGTGCGCGAGTGTCCGCGCAACTTCGGTCTTGCCGACGCCTGTAGGCCCAAGGAACAGGAACGAGCCGATAGGCCGGTTGGGACTCTTCAGACCCGCCCGCGAGCGCCGAATAGCGCGCGCTAATGCAACGATGGCTTTGTCCTGCGAGATGATGCGCTTGTGCAACTCTTCTTCAATGCGCAGCAGCTTCGCCGATTCTTCTTCTTTGATCGAAGTGACCGGAACTCCAGTCCAGCGCGATACCACATCCTCGATGTCCTCCCGGCCGACAACGCCGGTAGAGGATTCATCGAGGTGGTATTTTTCGCGAAGAGCGCGCAGGTTCTCGCGCTCCTTGCGTTCTTCATCCGAGTAGAAGCGCGCCTTCTCGAACTCGTGGTTCGCGATGGCGTTCTCCATACGGTGGACGATGAACTTGATTCGCTTCTGGACTTCGGTAAGCTCTTCCGGCAGCGAGGTCTGGCGCAGTTTTACACGCGCACCGGCTTCGTCGACCAAGTCGATTGCCTTGTCCGGGAGAAAGCGGTCGGGAATGTAACGGTTGGAATGCGATACCGCAAAATTGATGGCTTCATCGGTATAAGTAACCGCATGGAACTTCTCATAGCGGTCCTTGATTCCAAACAGAATCTTGGTGGCGTTGGCTTCATCTGGCGGTGGAACTTTGACCGCCTGGAAGCGGCGCTCGAGCGAACGATCTTTCTCAATCGACTTGCGATACTCACCCGGAGTGGTCGCGCCAATGCACTGAATCTCTCCGCGTGAAAGCGCCGGCTTCAGGATGTTAGCAGCGTCGAGCGAACCTTCCGCCGAACCCGCGCCCACCAGCGTGTGCAATTCGTCAATGAAGATGATGGAATTCTGCGACTCCATCAGTTCTTTCATGATGGTCTTGAGCCGCTCTTCGAACTGGCCGCGATACTTGGTGCCGGCCACGATCAATGACAGATCCAGAGCCAGGATGCGCTTGTCCGCCAGGAACGACGGGACTTCGCCGTCTGCAATACGTTGCGCCAGGCCTTCGACGATGGCGGTCTTACCCACGCCGGGTTCGCCGATCAGCACCGGATTGTTCTTGGTGCGGCGGCAGAGAATCTGAATCACGCGTTCCAGTTCGCCATCGCGTCCTACCAGCGGGTCAAGCTGCGTATCCATCGCGGCCTGGGTCAAGTCGCGGGAAAACTCACTCAGTAAAGAAGACTCGCGCTGCCGTTGTGGCTGAGCTTTTTCCTGGCTGGTGCGGGCTAGTTCTTCGCGGATGGTTGAAAGCCGCAGTCCGCGCTCGTGCAGAATCTCGGCCGCAAAGCACTTTTCTTCTCTCAGTAAACCCAAAAGCAAGTGCTCGGTGCCAATGTGCTTGTGCGAAAGCCGCTCGGCTTCTTCAGCGGCATAGGCAAGCACGCGCTTGCATTCGTTGCTAAGCGGCAGATCCACCGAAGTCGAAACCTTCTCCCGAATGGTGGTATGCCCTTCGATCTGCTTGCGGATGGATTCCACCGAGGCATGGGAACGCAGAAAACGATTGGTCAGGGCCTTATCTTCGCGCAACAATCCCAGCAGCAGATGCTCGGTCTCAATATAAGGAGACCCAAACTGGCTGGCTTCGTAGCGCGCAAAGAAAATGACGCGTCTGGCCTTCTCCGTATAACGTTCAAACATATTGCCCTACCCCCCAACTTCTCACCGAAACCATCAGGGTCAACTCCGCGGTTTCGGGTCCTCCAGAAATCCAAACCCTTGTTACCCTGCAATCAGCGGGCCACGCCCTTACTGAAATATATCGAAACTATCGTCCTTCTGTTTGAGTTACCAAAGGCATCCTGTCTCGGTTTCCCACCGCAACAGATTGCAACTTCACGTATTTCCGATTGCGGTTTCTCCTACTACCATTCCGTCATGCCGTGCCACAAATGTCAATCGCCACAATGTGCTATACCCGTAGCTCTTTCGGTGCCACCTCCTCGACATGCCCGTCCTTGAGCCGCAGCACCCGCTGGCAGCGCCTGGCAAATGCAAGGTTGTGGGTGGCAATCAGGGAAGTTAATTGACACTCGCGATGCAATCTCGCGATCAATTCAAAAACCGCGTCCGCGGTATGACCATCGAGGTCTCCAGTGGGTTCATCCGCCAGCAGCAACTTCGGTTGCGTGATCAGCGACCTGGCCAGTGCCACCCGTTGTTGTTCACCGCCTGAAAGCTCGCCCGCGCGATGGTCGGCACGTTGCTCCAAACCAACTTCACGCAGCCAGCGCACCGCTTCCTTCTGAGCCTCATGCCAGGGACTATCGCGCAGCAAAAGCGGCATGGCCACATTCTCCAGCGCCGTAAATTCCGGCAACAAATAGTGGAACTGCCAGACAAAGCCGATCTCGCGATTGCGAAACTCGGCTGCCGCCGCTTCAGACAACGTATTCAATCGCAAGTTGGCGCAGTATACGTCACCCGCAGAAGCCCTATCAAGAGCGCCGAGGATGTGCAACAAGGTACTCTTCCCGGCTCCCGATTCACCCACAATGGCTAGCATCTCGCCCTTCGCCACCTGGAATGACAGATTTTCAAAGAGCGCGATTTCCGACTTGCCGGATCGAAATACCTTCTGAAGGCCTTCAACCCTGAACATGGCCACACTCGTTAGATGCACCGACTGCTCGGTTCGTCACATCGGTGAGAACAGCGACCTGCTCGCGACTCACGTCTATCGGCACTATTCCATTTAAACACGAGTTCCAGGCGGTTTTTGTCGCCAGTTGGTCAATTGTGCCTCGAACCGAAACCGGATTCCATAATTCATAAGTCAGACACGTGACCAGGGTCACCTGGAGTTGATTTGGCCTTGGGGCTATCGATAAAACACCCACGGTCATTCATAGCGCAAAGCTTCCGCAGGCAGGATCCGCGCTGCCGACCACGATGGGTAAATGGTAGCAACTAAGGAGATTGCAATCGCGATCAATGCCACCAGCACGCCGTCCAGCGCACGCGGCGCGAAAGGCACGTAATCAATGGAGTAAACCTCGGGAGCCAGCGCCAGCAGATGATAATGGCCTCCCGCCCAGGAAAGTGTGTAGCCCAGCACCAGGCCAATCGCAGTTCCGATCACTCCGATCAACACTCCTTGCGACACAAATATGCGGCGCACTTGCGACTTGCGCGTGCCCATTGACATGAGTACGGCGATGTCTCGCGTCTTCTCCATCACCATCATGGTCAGCGAAATGAGGATGTTCAGCGCAGCCACGAACACGATCAGGCCTATCGTAATGAAGGTGACCAACCGTTCCAGGCGCAACGCTCGGAAGATGGCCTTGTTCTGCTCCATCCAGTTGGTGGCCATGAAACCTTTGCCCGCCGCCTGTTCGATTTCCTTTGCGATCTGACCTGCCTGATAAATGTCGTCGACTTTGAATTCGAGCACGGAAATCTCATCGCCTAGACCGAAGAGTTGTTGCGCGTCGCTGAGCCGGGCGAATGCCCAGGAGAAATCGTAGTCGTAGAATCCTGAATTGAAGATCCCAGCCACCCGAAAGCGCGAGTACTTGGGCACAATGCCAAACGGCGTCAGTTCCCCCTGCGGACTGGTGACAAGAACAATCGATCCCACCGTCGCGCCCAACTCGTCAGCCATGTCTTTTCCCAGAATAATCGGAGGCATGGCGACGACTCGGTGCTGCACGTCGGCAAGAGCGTCGGAAGTCTGATCTGCCGGTGTGGGGCGGGCACTCTTGTCTGCCGCCGTTGGTTGTGAAGCTGTTTGTGGGCTCACCTCATCCAACGCCTCAGCCGAACCAATCTTCACCGTATTCAACAGATCACTGACTTTGCGTTCATCCCCCGGAATCAACCCCTTCAGCACCGCTCCCCGCGCCCGCGGCCCGCGTGAGATCAAAACTTGCTCATAGATGGCCGGCGCAGCCGCCACCACATGAGGCTGTTTCGCCAGCCGATCCATCAACGGACGCCAGTCTTTAATTCCGTCGCTCTCCACCCGCAGCAAATTGATATGCGAAGTCGATCCCAGCAGCCGGTCCTGCAAGTCCTGACGAAATCCGTTGTTGATGGCCAAAGCCACTACCAGAGACGCTACCCCAGCCGCCACTCCGGCGATCGAAATGCCGGTGATGACGCCGATAAACGCCTGGCGGCGCTTGGCGCGGAGATAACGCGAGGCGATGAAAAGCTCAAAGCGCATGATCGAGAATGCGGCTGCTTCGAATTATACGGTGCAAGCAGAAAAAGACTGCTCCGATCGCATCAGTAAATCTAGCCCCTCGGTTGGGTAACCTTGGTGATTTGTTTAGAAAGCACGGGGAGGATAAAGTTAGGTATTCATGGCCCGCAAGCTCAAGTCCGGCCTCGTCGTGATTGCACTGATCGCTGGAGCTTTCGCTTCCTTCTCGTTCGGACAGACTCAGCAAGCTCCTCTCCCCGAGCAATCACCCGGAACCGTCATCGGAACCGTAGTCGACCAAAGCGGAGCTGTAATGGTCGGAGCCCATGTAAGGCTTAATAGCCAAGCGCCATCCCCAAGCCAGGAGGTGCTAACTGGCAGCGATGGCCAATTCTCTTTCGCCAACGTCGCTCCCGGACCGTTCCAACTCACCATTACCTCGCCGCGCTTCACGACCCATACGTCGTCCGGCACCCTGCATTCCGGTGAAACCTACCTCGTCCCGCGGATCGCCTTGGCGGTTGCTGCCGATATCGAAGTGCAAGTCGGAGTCTCACCCGACCAAGTCGCCGAAGAGCAAATCAAGGTTGAAGAGAAGCAGCGGGTGCTCGGCGTGATTCCGAATTTCTATGTCAGCTACGTCCCCAATGCGGCTCCCCTCAACTCAAAACAAAAGTTCAAGCTCGCGTGGAAATCGACCATCGATCCCGTCACCATCTTGATCGTTGGCGCGGTTGCAGGAGTTGAGCAGGCACAAAATCACTTCCGCGGATATGGCCAGGGTGCTGAAGGCTATGGAAAACGTTTCGGCGCCGGCTATGCCGACACGGTGACCAGCACCTTTATCGGTGGCGCCATCCTGCCCTCGCTCCTGAAGCAAGATCCGCGGTATTTCTACAAAGGAACGGGCACAACACGATCGCGGACTCTCTATGCGATCGCCAATTCAGTGATTTGCAAGGGCGATAATGGACGCTGGCAGCCAAATTACTCGAACATCTTGGGGAACCTGGCCGCTGGCGGTATTTCAAACCTTTACTATCCAGCCGAAGATCGCAATGGCGCGGGATTGACTTTCGAAAATGCCGCCATCGGAATTGGCGCCACTGCCATCGCCAATCTCTTCCAGGAATTTGTTGTGCGCAAGTTCACACCAAAGCTCCCTAACAATGACCCCGCCCGGCCCTAACATGTCTACTTGTCGATCACCGGACATTCTGAGAAACGTACAAGCTCTCCACATCTAAGGTTCGCATCCAACCGAGGACTCCAGCACATTCATGTGGAGGCAAGGAAATTCGCTTGTTCTGCAAATCTTCTACACCGCTACCGATATAGGGCGCACACTTGCTGCGAAGATCGGTGAGTTGTTCATGTGTGTACGAAGTCTTCGTGTTCCATTCGAGTGCGAGTCTAGCCAGTTGCTCCTGCGTAAAGTGAGGCGGAGCCTCAATTTCAAATTCATTCTGTTCTGGTGCCGGCAGCGGATTAGGTTTTTCAGGCCCCTTATAAAGATGGAAGTCAACTTGGACGCTGACCCTCACGGCGACCGGCTTGCCATCTTTCATCGCCGGCTTGAACCTCCATCGGTTGACTGCTTCCATGGCCTTTTCGTCCAAGCCAAGGCCCAAGGTACGCGATACTTTAATATCGCGCGGTCGGCCATCGGCATCCACCACCATCCATAGCACGCACGTGCCTTGATACTTGGCGTGTCGTGCTTCCTTGGAATATTCCGGTTCGGGTGAATATATGAGGGCTGGCGGGCTCACGCCTTCGCCAACTTTGAAAACCCTATCTTTTTCGGCGTCTGTACCAATCTGCGCAAACGCACCGCCGATGCAGAGTACAACAACAGCGCTCAGGATGATCCGCGTCTTGAGCAAACGCAGCCAATCCGTGCTTGGTAAGCTCACCATTGAAATACTCTCTTACAGAACTGCTTCCTGCGCTCAATAGCTTACATCGTCGTTTATGTTCTAGCCAGATGCTCGCCCCTACCCAGTTGACACTACCCTCCTACCTAACGACAATCAGTACTCATGCGTAATCTCCGCTGCATCGTTCTCCTGTTTTTCTGCGCTGTTCAGGGATACGCCCAGAAGGAAAACACCCAAACCAATTCTTACCTCTTCGTTTGGGCAGGCGACGACGCCAAGAAAAGCAGCGACTTCCTCGCCGTACTCGATGGCGACCCAAAATCTCCTCACTACGGTCAGGCAGTTGCTTCGGTCGCGGTTCCCGGCCGCAGCGGTACCCCGCACCACACCGAATCGCAAATGCCGGCTGACGGCTTTCTACTGGCCAACGCCTTCGAGAGCGGCCGCACAGTTCTGTTCAACCTGCACGATCCGCTGCATCCATCGGTGATTACGTCGTTCGGCGATCTCGATGGCTACATGCACCCGCACACCTACATTCGTTTACCGAACGGCCACGTTCTCGCCACATTCCAATATCACGGTGGGCACGACGCCAAGTCGGACGGAGGTGGCCTCGTCGAGTTCGATGAGCGCGGACACGTCATTCGCAGCGGCAGCGCCCTGGACCCAGCCGCGAAAGCCGAACTCATTCGTCCTTACAGCTTGGTGGCCCTCCCCAGCCTAAACCGCGCGGTCAGCACTAATACTTCCATGCATCGCGCGAGCGACGGAGATACTCGAACCGTACAGGTTTGGCGGCTTTCGGATTTGAAGTTGCTGCGGACCCTCACATTGCCAGCAGGGCCGCGAGGAGGCGAGCAGCTAATGCCCGGTGAGCCGCGGCTGCTTGCCGACGGCAAGACCGTGCTCATACACACATTCAGATGCGGCCTGTATCAGTTGGATGGCATTGACGGCGGCCAACCTTCAATCCACCACTTGAAAACCTTTGACGGAGAAATCTGTGCCGTGCCATTGCAGATCGGCCACTACTGGGTTCAGACCTTGTTTTCTGCGCACGCGCTCGCGGCGTACGACATTTCTGATCTCGCTCACATCCGAGAAGTGTCGCGAATCACATTCGATGACAAGCAAAAGCCGCATTGGATTTCTCCGGATGCAGACAATCGCCGCATCATCTTGAACTCCGGCGAATACGGCGAGCATCGTCTGTTCATGATCAATTTCGATCCGCAAACTGGCGCTCTGACACTCGATGAACATTTCCGCGATCCCGGCAGTGACAAAGCGGGTGTGAGCATGGACGGCAAGTCCTGGCCGCACGGCTTCAAAGGCGATGCCTATGCCCACGGCACTGTCTTCTCGCGTCCTCCGGTTACCCCGCAGCCGCCGAGCTAGAACGGATCGTGTTATAACTCTCCCACATGCCGACCCATCAAGGATCGATACGCCTGTTCCGCGCCGCCGGCATCACCGTCTTCCTGCACTGGTCTTGGTTCCTGGTTGCCGCCTATGAAATTAACGGCCGCGGCAGAAGTTATTCCTCTCTCACCTTCAACGCCCTCGAGTATCTGGCGCTATTTCTCATCGTACTGATGCATGAGTTCGGCCACTCGCTGGCCTGCCGCCAGGTTGGAGGCACGGCAAATCAGATCGTGCTGTGGCCGCTTGGCGGTGTGGCGTATGTCGATCCTCCGCCGCGTCCGGGGGCTACGCTTTGGAGCATCGCTGCCGGGCCGCTGGTGAATGTCGTTCTCATGCCAGTCCTATTAGGCCTCGGCATGTTGAGCCGGTCGTTGGGCTGGGCTGAGACTATGCCCAACTTCCATCAGTTGTTGCGCACCATCGCGTTCATCAACTTGTCGCTGCTGGTGTTCAACCTGCTGCCCATCTATCCGCTGGATGGCGGCCAGATTCTACGCTCCCTGCTGTGGTTCGTACTGGGACGCGCCCGCAGTCTGTTCGTCGCCACCATCATCGGCTTCATCGGCGTTGCTGCGTTCATCGGCCTGGCTTTGTGGGCTCAGTCGGTCTGGTATGGCGTTCTCGCCGCCTTCATGCTGATGAATTGCTGGAGCGGCTTGCAACACGCGCGCTTCCTCTCGCGCTTGGCGAAGTTACCGCGTCGCGACGGATTCGCCTGTCCCAGATGCAACACCGCTCCACCGGTGGGAAACTTCTGGAAATGTGGCCAATGCGGTCAACCCTTCGACACCTTTCAGACCCAGGGTGTCTGCCCCCACTGCGGAACTCAGTTTGCCGCGAGTAGGTGTTTGGATTGCGGTGGACTGCATCCTCTGAGCGAGTGGATTGCGCCTGGGGGTACGATCGCGAAGCAGTAAACCCCCAAGCCGACCTCCTCTGTGCCGCTCTGTGTCCTCTGTGGTAGGCCCTTCTCATGGTGTAAAATCGGCCCTGCTCTTGTTCGGATAAAGCCGTAGCTGGCAGCGCTCCGCTCCCAGGAGTCTCAATCTGATCGGCCGCACACTCTCGCATTATCGGGTCACCGCCGCCATCGGCGCCGGCGGAATGGGCGAAGTGTATCGCGCCACCGACACCAAGCTGGGCCGCGACGTCGCCCTAAAAGTCCTGCCGCCGGACGTTGCTCGCGATCCCGAACGCCTCGCCCGCTTCCAGCGCGAAGCTCGCGCCATCGCCGCGCTCAATCATCCCCACATCGTCACCATCTTCTCCGTCGAGGAAACCGACGGCGTCCACTTCCTAACCATGGAACTGGTCGAAGGCGAGTCGCTCGACCGTTTGATCTCCGCTAGCGGCCTTCCCGTCGAGCAAATCGTCGAGATCGCCAGCGCCCTAGCCGATGCCCTCGCTGCCGCTCACGACAAAGGCATCGTGCATCGCGACTTGAAGCCTGCCAATGTCATGGTCTCGGGCGATGGCCGCGTCAAAGTGCTGGATTTCGGTCTGGCAAAAGATGTTCGCGCGGACAGCTCCAACGATGCCACGTTGACCTCGGCCGGACACACCCAGGCTGGCATCGTCATGGGAACGCCGGCCTACATGTCGCCCGAACAGGTCGCCGGGCGCTCGCTCGACCATCGCACCGACATCTTCTCGCTCGGCATCATCCTCTACGAAATGGCCACCGGCCATCGCCCCTTTGAAGGGACATCCTCGGCGGAATTGGCTTCCGCGATCCTGCGCGACACACCCGCGGCCATCGCCTCCGCGCGCGCCGATCTACCTGCCGATCTAACCCGCATCATTCGCCGCTGTCTCGAAAAAGATCCGCGCCACCGCGTACAGACCGCCCGCGACGTTGCCAACGAATTTCGTGATTTCGACCGCCAGTCCTCATCCCAGCCAGTGGCTGCGCAGCCTTCACGATCCGCCGTCATAACTCCCGTCTCCGGCGCAGTTCGTGCCGACGAAGGCTTCTGGGTCGCAGTGCTCCCTTTCAAATACACCGGCAGCAACACCGAACTCACCGCGTTGGCTGATGGACTCACCGATGACGTCTTGACCGGTCTATCGCGTTTCTCTTACTTACGAGTGATCGCGCGCGGCTCCACTGCGAAATATTCCAGCGAATCCGGCGACATCCGGACCATCGGCAAAGAACTGGGCGCTCGCTATGTGATGGAGGGCAGCCTGCGTCTTGCGGGACAGAAGGTACGCATAGCGGTTCAACTAGTAGATGCCAGTTCCGGCGCTGGCCTGTGGGCTGAGACCTACGACCGCCCGTTCACGCCGGAGTCGACTCTTGATCTGCTCGATGATGTCGTCCCGCGCATCGTCGCCACTGTCGGTGACACTCAGGGCATTCTGCCGCATAGCATGACCGGAGCGCTCCGCAATCGCGATTCAGAATCGCTCACGCCTTACGAAGCAATGGTGCGGAGCTTCGGATACCATCAGCGGGTCAGTCCATCGGAGCACCTGGTGGCGAGAACCGCGCTGGAGCGGGCGGTGAAACAAGAACCGGACCGGGCCGATTGCTGGGCCATGCTCTCTTGGATCTACCGGGGCGAATACACCCACGGATTCAATCCCCTACCCGATCCTCTCGACCGCTCGCTGGCGGCCGCACGCCGTGCCCTGGACCTGGCGCCCTCGAATCCGCTTGCCCACGTCGCTCTGGCCTCGGTCTTGTTCTGCCGCCACGAATTTGGCGCCTTCCGCACTGCCGCGCAGCGTGCCCTCTCCCTCAACCGCATGGAGGGATATGCCACTGCCTATCTTGGTTTACAGATGGCGTTTGCCGGCGACTGGGACGCCGGCTGCGAAGTAGTGGAGCGGGCAACCCAACTCAATCCCAACCATCCCGGCTGGTTCTGGGTGCCTCTGGCCTTCAACGCTTATCGCCAGCAAGATGTCCAACGCGCGTTGGAGTTCGTCCTCAAGATCAACATGCCGGGTCTCTGGCTTGGGCAAATCGCGCTCGCGGTTGTACGCAGCCAACTCGGCGAGATGCAAGCGGCCCGCATCGCGGTTCGGGACCTGCTCGCCCTGCGCCCGGATTTCGCAGCCAACGTGGATGAAGAACTTTCCAAATGGTGGCAACCCGATCTGGTTTCCCGGATTGCCGCCGACCTCCGCAAAGCAGGGCTGGAGATTCTCCACCAGGATGCTCGTCCAGTTTCCGCCCCGGCTTCAGCCAACACCGCCTCGAGCGCGGCTCGCGCCGAAGAAGGATTCTGGGTCGCAGTGCTGCCGTTTAGGTACACGGGTACAAGCGCTGAGCTGAAGTCACTCGCGGATGGCCTGTCGGAAGAAGTCGTCACCGGATTGTCGCGCTTCTCGTACCTGCGAGTCATCGCCCGAAGCTCGACCGTGAAGTATTCGAGCGACGCAGGGGACGTCCGCGCTATAGGCAAGGAACTTGGAGCTCGCTATGTCATGGAAGGCAGCCTGCGCCAGGCAGGAACCAAATTGCGCCTCGCAGTTCAACTCGTCGACGCAGTTTCCGGCGCTCATCTCTGGGCCGAAACCTACGAACGCGCATTCAATCCCGAAGCGATCTTCGAACTCCAGGACGAACTCGTCCCCCGCATCGTCTCCACCGTTGCCGACCAGTACGGCATTCTGCCGCGCAGCATGGGCGAAGTTCTCCGCACGAAGAAGGAAGAGGATCTGACCCCGTCCGAGGCTGTGCTCCGCGCCTTCAGCTATTTCACGCGCATCACTACCGAGGAACACGCTGCACTTCGAAAGATTCTCGAAGGCGCCGTCCGCGATGCTCCAGATCATGCCGATAGCTGGGCCATGTTGTCCATGATCTATCGCGGCGAATTTGCGCAGGGCTTCAACGCCCGGCCCAACCCGCTGGACCGCGCTCTGGCGGCTGCCCAGCGTGCCGTGGATCTGGCTGCTACCCATGCTCTCGGCCACTACGCCCTCGCGACGGTCTATTTCTTCCGCAAGGAGATGGTCCCTTTTCGCGTCGAGGCCGAGCGGGCCATGGCGCTCAATCCGTTGGATGCCTCGGTGAGAGCCTATCTTGGCTTGCTGATTGCCGCATCGGGCGAGTGGGACCGCGGCTGTCAGATGGTCGAGTCCGCCATGCAGTTGAATCCCAATTGTCCGGGATATTTCTATTTCGCCAGATGCTGCAACGGCTACCGGCAGGGCAAGTACGCGGAAGTACTGGAGGCCGCGGCTCGAGTCAATATGCCGAGCTACTTCCACACCCACGCGTTGCGCGCGGCCGCGCTCGGCCAACTGGGCCGACGAGAAGACGCGCGGAAAGCCTTGCAGGATCTGCTGGCTCTTCGTCCTGACTTCGCAGCAGCAGCCCGCCAGGAGTATGCCAAATGGTATAGCTCCGAGCTGATCGAGCACTTGATCGACGGCCTCCGCAAAGCTGGCCTCAAGATTCCCGGTCAGAACAAGACGCGGCCGCCTAAACCTCGCGCCAAGACAAAACCGTAAAAACATTAAGGAGCATTCTGGCATGAGCAAGCAAACTGTGCGCTTCAACGTCGATCTCACCATCAGCGAGAGAAAATTTGACGCCTTCCAGTCCATCGCTCAGGCGATGATCGCGGGCACTCAAATAGAACCTGGCGCCCTCGGATACGACTGGTGTTTGAGCGGCGATCGCAAGCGCTGCCGAATCATCGAGACCTACGCCGACCAGAATGCTACGCTGGCACACTTGAGCAGCCCGGTGGTAAAGGAGCTGGTTCCGAAACTTCTCGAGACCGCGACCCTCAACCGCTTCGAGGTTTATGGAGACCCCGGCCCCAAGGCAGCTGAGATACTCGCCGGAGTCGGAGGTGAGATCTTCCCGCTCTGGCACGGAATCAGCCGCTGAACTTCATTATTGTTTTTCTTTGCGATGTTTGCGAACACTTTGCGTCCTTCCGGTCAGAGCTTCTCACTTGCGAAATGCGCCGGTCACTGAGACCTCGAAAACAATGTCCTGAACCTCACCTGATCAGGAGAATAGGACACTACCTCATCGCCAACTATTTGTCCGATTCCTCCTTCAAGGTGATACCCTTTCCCCAGCTCACGTCGCAAGCCTGCGTGGTGACAGGATTGAATAGGAATCAGCTGAAGAAAAGCTTTCGGTCACGGAGGAACGATGGCCACTGTCGTAGCCCATCCCAATAATCCCGCGAGGCCTGTGATCGGACTGCCTGGCCGCCGTTTCGACCATCTCTTCTTCTCAACCATGGCCATGCTTCTCCTGGCCACGGTTTTTGTCGGCTTTGCGCCCACCTACTATCTCGTCGGAGTGTTCCACGCGCCCCTGCCCAGTTTGATCATTCACCTGCACGGGGCGGTGTTTTCCTGCTGGATCCTGCTGCTGGTCACGCAAACTTCCCTGGTCTCCGCCGGCCGGGTGGATATCCATCGCCGCCTCGGCATTGCCGGCTTCATTCTGGCCTGCTTGATGGTTCTCCTCGGCGTCTTGGCGGCCACTGATTTGCTCGCCCGGGGAGCCGGTCCTGGTGGCGATCCGAAGTTTTTCTACATCATCCCGCTGACCGATATGCTGATTTTTGCTACCCTCGTCTATTTTGCGTTCCGCGCCCGCTCCAATCCGCCAGCGCACAAACGCCTGATTCTTGTCGCCACCATTGCGCTGATGACCGCCGCCATCGCCCGTTGGCCATTGGCTGTCGTCCACAGAAATGCACCTGCGGCGACCCTGCTTTCTTACGGCTTCCTCCTCATCCTGGTGGCTTACGACCTGTGGTCCACGCATAAGCTTCATCGCGCAACCCTCTGGGCAGGATCTTTCCTCGTCGTCATGCAGCAGATAAGGATACCCATCGGCAAAACAGCTGCCTGGCACACCTTTGCTGGCTGGATTCAGTCCCTCGCTCGGTAGCCCTCCATAGATTCAGAAGCTCCGCTGTTGATTTTTTAGGCTGCCGACTTCTCACTTACTCAACCTCGGCACCACAGCCGGCACTCGCGCCTTGTATCGTCGATACTCCTCGCCGAATCTCGCCTCCAGTTCCCTGTCCTCCATGCGAATCATGACCGCGCCCGTGACCATGGCGAAGAATGTCAGCCCGTAGCAGACGAGCAGCCCTGTCCCGATACTCCACGCCAGCATTTCACAAAGATGCGCCAAGTACACCGGATGCCGCACCCGCGCCCGAATCCCCGTCATCACCAACCGCTGCTCGTGATGCCCCGAAACTACTTCCGGAAACCCGCCTAGTTGCCGCGCGCTGAAGTCCTGGCTCGACCGCGAGTAGAGCCACAGGCCGATGCCAAACAGAAACAACGCGGGAACCCACGGCCATCCGTTCGAGTAAACCTGCACCTGCCGCCATCGCTCAGTGGTTAGTCCCATTGCCACCCACATCGTCATCCAAGCGGGCAGCAGCACTAGAAAAGGCGACCATTTGCGCAACCGCCAATACTCCGCCTTGGGATGCACCAGAAACCAGAAGCACGGAATGGTCGAATACACCACGCAGGCCAACCAACCCGCAAGATTGAGCCATTCATTCACTGAGTCAGTGAATCACAAAAACCGGCGATCTGCTGTAGCGTCGTCGCCCCGCCGCCGCGATCTCAATCCGGGATGAAACAATGGCACAATACTTATTCATGCCCACGTCGCCCGACTCCAGACTCGGCCGCATCGCCTTCCAATATCCCGACTTTACCGCTTACGCTTTCGCCCGCTTCTGCATCGTGGCCGCGCTCGAGATGCAGTCCGTCGCCGTGGGCTGGCAGGTTTATGAAATCACCAAGCGGCCTTTGGATCTCGGGCTGGTCGGCCTGGCGCAATTCCTCCCGGGAATTGCCTTTTTTCTTCCGGCTGGTCACACTGTCGACCGCCTCGACCGGCGCCGGCTGCTGATGGCGTGTTATGCCGGGTTTGCCGTTTGTTCATCTCTGCTATTGCTCATTGCCCTTCGCGGAGTCCACTCGGCCCGCCCCATTTATGCGGTCGCGGCTTTGCTTGGCACCGTACGCTGTTTCAATTTCCCGACAGGCCGTGCCCTGCTTCCCCAGCTTGTTCCCGAGGAGCATTTTTCAAACGCCGTCGCTTGGAATTCCAGCATCTTTCAGGGAGCAACAATTCTAGGCCCAACTTTCGGTGGACTGCTGTATGCGTTCTTCCGCGGACCCGCCGCCGTTTACGCGACTGCCGTCCTCGTCGCACTGGGCGCGATCGTTGCAACTCTGAGGATCAAAGCTCGTGAAAAACCTCGTCCCCGGGAACCCATCAATCTTGCCACGGTTCTGGCTGGCTTTGGTTATATCTGGAAGCAGAAAGTAGTCCTTGGTTCCATCTCACTCGATCTCTTCGCTGTCCTGCTCGGCGGCGCAGTAGCGTTGTTGCCGGTTTATGCCCGCGAAATTCTCCACACCGGCCCTTGGGGGTTGGGCCTGCTGCGCAGCGCTCCCGGAGTAGGCGCGGCCGCCATGGCCATTTTGCTGGCGCATCGCCCGTTGAAGCGCCGCGTTGGACCCGCCATGCTGTGGTGCGTCGCCGGATTTGGCGTGTTCACGATTATCTTCGGCCTCTCTCGCAGCCTTGTCCTCTCCCTGATTTCGCTTTTGCTGGTCGGCGCCACCGACATGGTCAGCGTGGTTATACGCGCCATTCTGGTGCAATTGGGCACGCCCAATGAAATGCGCGGCCGGGTGAACGCTGTCGATATGATCTTCATTGGCGCGTCTAATCAGCTCGGCGAATTCGAGTCCGGCCTCACCGCGCACTGGTTCGGAACTGTGCCCGCCGTGGTCTTGGGAGGTGTGGGAACGCTGCTGGTGATCGCGATCTGGGCCTGGAGATTTCCCGAGTTGCGCCAGGCCGACCAGATGGTCACGGCGCAAGAACGAGCTACTTTGCCCGGATGAGCGTTTTCGCCGAAGTCATGTTGTCATAGCGATCGTAGACCCGCACTACCATCACGTGATCAACCTGTGCGGTGGTCCCCGCCGGCATGGGCGCTTCAAAGTCGTAATTCTCATTCTTCGAATCCGAAAGCTGTCCCACCGGCTCGACGAACTGCCAGTCGCCGGCATCCACTGAATACTCAGCCTTTTTGATGGAAGAAAAACTGTCCCACGCGCTGAATCTCACATGAATTCGCGCGCCCGCTACCGCAGCTTTCAGCGCCTTGATCTGCGGAGGAGTTGTGTCCACTTCAAAGCGCGCGCTTTCCCGTTCCGCGCTCAATCCTTCGCCCGGAGAATGCGAAGGCGCATCCGAAGCCACCACCTTCACCGTGTAGCCACCATCGGGAAGCAACGAGGCATCGAAAGAATAAAACTTGTCGGTAACGTTGTCTTTGAGCAAAAGCCACCGCGTCTCGCCCTCCCCGCGGTAATAAACCGAGTACACCATCTGATCGTCGTTGTCGTCGTGCACACTCCACTTCACTCCGATGGAATCGCGGTCGTGCGTCGTAGGCGGTTGCACCTCGAAATGCACCTGGCCGCTGGCACCCGAGTCGCTTCCGCTCACTTTGGGCAACGCTTGATATCGAACCCCGATCTGCACTGACACATCATCAAAATCCGGCGCGACATTCTTAGGAAGGTAATTAAGCGTAACGCTCTCCACCTTCGGAGCCACGCTGCCCGAGTGCAGCAGGGCTTTCCATTGCACAAACCTTGCCGAGGGGACGCTGACCATGCCATCTTTTTCGAGATCAACTTTCGTCCACGCGCTCCAGTTGCGGTCAGGATTATCCACGTTGCCACTGCGGGCAAAAAGTTCCACATTGCCGGCTCCGCGGAACTCCGCGCGTCCCCAGCGCGAGAAGATATGCGCGTCGAAAACGTCGCTCTCGTAACTGCCCTCCGAGGCGGCCGCTCCGCCCAGCAAAAACACTTTGCCCAAATTGCTAGTCGAGGCGTACAGCCCACTCGTAGCGCTGGCAAATGCTGTGACCTGCATGGCGCTGGCCTTCAGCAAGTCGACGAAACGGTCGTCTCCGCTGATGGCGAACACGTGACCGCGATTGCCGGTCCCGGCAAGCAGCACGCCCTGTTGATCGAAGGCAAGCGTATACACCAGGTCCTCGCGCGAACTCCATATGCGCGACGGCGAGCCGTCGGGCGCGATACGGTACACTTCCGATCCACCCGTGGCTCCAGCCCCTGGGCTTGGAATATTGATCACCATCGGCTGCGTTGTGCCAGACACTACATTTGCACCACCCGGTGCGGCTTGCGTCCCGCTGCTCGCTGTGGGAATTGAGATGGACGGAGATGTGAAACCTGACGATCCGGAAGCATGTTTCTCTCCCACTCCCGCGGCGTAGATGTTTCCATCCTTGTCGATCGCGAGCGCCGTAATCTCCTTTTTCGGCGCGCTGTAGAGAACGAACCCTTCCCCGCTCGGCGAAATTCGATATACCAAGCCGCTGCTATCGGATCCGGCAATCAGGTTGCCCTTTTTGTCGAAAGCCAGCACCCGTATGTGCGATTCGTCGCTCTTGAAGAACAGCGAATGCTCGCCCTTTGGAGTCACCCGAAAGATCTGTCCCTGGTCTCCCGTAGCCGCATAAAGATTGCCGGCTTCATCGAGCGCCACGTTCCAGATGTACTTCGTACCAGGATCGAAATAGACCGCCGCACTCCACTCGGGATTGACGTTCGAACTTTTCTCCCCTGTCGCCGTCTTCTTATCTTTCTGCGCGGTGCGATGTTCAAGTTTGTAAATCTTTCCGTCAGGATTCGTGGCCGCAAAGATAGCGCCAGTTTTGTCCACTGCCAAAGCCTGCACTTGTAATTCCTGCGGCTCGAAAATCACCGAGGACTTGCCGTCCGGCGTGATCCGATACACCCGCGCTGGCGATCCAGCCGCGGCATAAACGATACCCTCGCGATCCGCTGCAATCGACCAGATAAACGCCGACGGAGTCGTCGCCAACAATTTGAATGCGGGCGCCAGCTCCAGGCCGCCCGTGCTGCGGATAGCCACGCCCTGAGTCGTGCCCTTGATCAGTTCTTCAAACTTCGATTGTTCCCAGGTGCGGGTGCCATCGGCAAAAAGTAGTCCGGTGAAAAGTGTTGAGCAGGTGACCAGAAGCGGGATTTGATTACGCAGGCGAAACGCCAAGTCGAAACCTCAATCAGCAAATTGAAGAGATTTCAGGTTAACACAGCAGTCGGAAGCCTCTATGTTCTCTGTGTCCTCTGTGGTTAAAGACTTTTCGAACCGCCCCACCGTCGCGGTACACTAACTCACGATGCCTCCATCCCCCAATGGCGCTCGCAACCCCGACCTGAGTGTCAGTTTTGCCGGCATCCAACTCAAGAATCCCGTCATCGCCGCCAGCGGCACCTTCGGATACGGAATTGAGTTTGAAGACATTGTCCATCTCGACAAACTAGGCGGCTTCGTGGTCAAGGGATTGTCCAAGGAATCCATGGCCGGCAATCCCCCGCCACGGCTTTACGAGACCGCCGCCGGCATGCTCAACGCCATCGGATTGCAAAACATTGGCGCACGCGCCTTTGTTGACGAAAAGCTGCCCAAGCTGCGTCAGATCCAGAACATCGTTGTCCTTGCCAACGTCTTCGGTTACACCCGCGAAGATTACGAGCGCACCATCCAGATCCTGAATGAAGGCGAGGGCATCGCCGCCTACGAGCTAAACGTTTCCTGCCCCAACACTGCGCACGGAGGAATCCAGTTCGGCAGCGATCCGCGCTCGCTCGATGAAGTAGTCTCGCTTGCCCGCCGAAATTCGACACGCCCGTTGATCGTGAAACTCTCGCCCAACGTCACCAGCATCGCGCAGATGGCGCACGTCGCTCAGGAAGCCGGTGCTGACGCAATCTCGTTGGTGAATACTTTTGTGGCCATGGCCATCGACGCCGAGACCCGCAAGCCGCGCATCGCCAACGTCACCGCCGGATTGTCCGGACCGGCCATCAAGCCGATTGCCCTGCGCATGGTTTACGACGCCGCCAAAGCCGTCAAGATTCCCATCATCGGCATGGGCGGGATTTCCACCGCGGTGGACATCGTTGAGTTCATGCTGGCAGGCGCGAGCGCGGTACAGATCGGCACCGCAAGTTATTGGGATCCGTGCGCCACCGAGAAAATCGTTGATGAACTTCGCAATTGGTGTATGGAGCACAAAGTGCCGCGGCTAGCTGACTTGACTAACGGACTGGTAGTTGATTAACCACACCCTGCCACCAATGCAAATAAAAACCCGCCGAGAGGTCCTCATCGGCGGGCGAATAGGGAAGGCTGACCGAACGCAACCCGATCATCTCAAGCCCAGTGCCAGCGGGCAAGAGGCCTCGTATCCACGGGTCTCTTTACCCTAGTATTTGTGCAAGCTTCTGCACACGGCGCTGTTATTGCAACCCGGCAGATGCCAACATTTGCAGAAACTGGGCTCGGGTGCGCATATCTATTGACTGCGCCACTAGCTTGCCCTCGCGGTCATAGACCAGGCTCTTCGGAAGGCCATCTACCTGGAAAAGATCGTTGACCTTCCTGCCTGGATCAAGCAGAACTGGATAGCTGATTTTATAGTCGGCAATGAACGGCGCGACCTTGCCCTGTTCTTCATCCGAAATCGCCAGAATAACCAAGCCCTGACCGCTAAAACGCTGGTAAAGCGCTTCCAAGTCCGGCATTTCCTTGCGGCATGGCGGACACCATGTGGCCCAGAAATTTACCAGCACGACCTTGCCGCGGAGATTCTTAAGCTCCCAGGTCTTGCCCTGCAAATCTGTCAATGTGAAATCTGCCTGTTGCCGCCCCTGGTCGTCGGTGGCTAGCTTGGCCAAGGCCGTCTTGTATGCAGGGGCGTCCAGAGAAACTTGCATGTGTTCATATCGCTCAAGCTGGGCCAATTCAACATAGGGAGCTGCCGGCCCGCCTTTCTCATCGGGCTGAGGCAGTTGCCGGAGCGCCTCGGTCAGCGTGTTCGTGACTTCTTGCAAGTTATCGTGACCAAAGTCGCCTTCGGTCGAACGAGTCGCCAAACTGTATGCCAGCCGCACTTTGTTCTCAGTCGCTGGCAACTGGCGGATCTGAAGCGCGAGCTTTCTGTTAGTCTCGCCGCGAACGTCGTCCGGCAGCTTGCGCAAGCCACGCAACTGTTCGACGATCGGCTTCTCCTGATCGTTCCAGACGATCTCCTGCTTCTGCGCTCGCGCCGTCGTCGGACTAACAAACAAAGTTGTCCCAGAAAGCAAGAGCAGCGGAATCCAGAGAATGTTCGCGGTTGTATAGGTACGAGTCGTCACGAATCGTGCCACCTCATGATGAAATCATTCGAATCGGAGAAATTCGGTAAACAATCTTTCCGGGACAGCTCAATATAGACTGGCTCACCTGCCGCTGCTATACCAGATCGAGCCAGGAGAGCGGAAGTTGAGACCTTCGCCCCACACCGCCTGAGTGCGGCCCTGGTTGTCAATGTCCATCTCGAAGTAGTCGCCAAACGGGAAGCTGTAACCCTTCGACCGAATGTAGCGATAGCCCGGCACATAATTTGAAAGCTTAGCCTCCGCCGACCAGGTCGCGCCGCCGTTGCTGGAGCTGCGATAAAAGGTGTTCCACAGCGGAGCATGACGCGTGTCCATCCAGGCAATCCGCACGTCGCCCTCTTCGCCCGCCACCAGCGCCGGAAACGCATGCTCCACTCCCTTCGGCGCGAGCGACACATCCGCTGGCGCTGACCACGTTTCTCCGGCAGTAGTGGAAGAAGCGAAATACATTCTTTGCGGAGCCTGGTTCCGAGCGCCCGAATTCCACAACGCATACAGCGTGCCCGCCGCGTCGGAAGCTATCGTAATTTGTGCCCCCAAAAAGCCCCACTCACAGCGAAACGCCGAGCAGTCTGGAGCTACACTCGAAGCAGCCATCTGGATCGTGGCCCAGCTCTTGCCACCATCCGACGAGTTGCTGACGAAAAGATTTACCTGATTCCGACGCACATACCCAGCCCAGGCGACGTGAACGCCGCCTTCACCATCCACCGTAGCTCCGCCGCCCAATGCGCGTATCAGATTCAGTTCCGGATCCACATCGCCGACTGTGAATGTAATGCCGCCATCATGCGAAACCGCCACTCGCATCTCCCGCTCCCGGTTGAAGGCGAGATAAACGTCCTTGCCGCGCACCGCTAGCACAGGCTTGTCAGCATCCTCGCCGTCACGGTCCGCGACCACCACCGACCAGCTCTGGCCGAAGTCCACCGACTTGGCCACTACTGCATCCCGGTTGCGGTCCTGCAGCCAGGCCGCATACACCGTCCTATGGTCGGCGGGGTCGACCACAATCTGCGGATCAAACTGTCCCGTGAGGTGCGAAGTAATCTCCCGCGGCGGCTGCCACGTGGTCCCGTTATTGTCACTGACCAGCAGAGTCATCGAAGGCAACGGACTGTTTAATCCGGGCATTAGTCGCCCATATTGCGGATAAAGAACGTACACATGCCCAAACCCGTCGGCGGCAATCGCCGGCTCCCACTGATCTCCGAGCCTGTAACCCAGCCGCGCCTGTGGAGTAAACGCTGGAGCGCCAACCGCCGCATATAAGAATGGAGTCAACAGCAATGCCAGACAAAAAAGCCCAGCATGCCGGGAAATCCCACGTGGTGGAAGGGTTAGGGTCACAGAACCTCGAACCGGCCCGGGGAGAAGAGCCGCTACACGGAGTCTATTGTGGAATATGGGCCACGTCAACAGGGCTTAAGCGGGCTAAATCAAGTAAGCTTTAGGCTACTAAATGCGCGCTCGATCCCAATAGGCCGTCGAGGTAAGCGGCGATGATCTCAGCATCATTAGCGGAGCAAGCCACATACCCGTCGGGACGAACCAACCATATGCCGTCCCGATTGAAAGGCGCTCTTATATTCGGATCGAGCAGCGCTTTAAACCGCTTAACCAGGTCATCAATCGCTGCATTCTGTTCTGCGAAAAGCGCAAACAGCGGTCTTTCACCCGATCCCACTGCCGATTGGCCGCTGATGGGAACAACCCGTTCGCCGGGCTTCGGACCTCCTCGCAACCCCGGACCGTTCAGAGGACTATCAGGGTAGCCGATCGCAACCTCTGTCATCGAATCCGCAAACGCGTGTTGAACCGGCGCGAGCCCAAACATAAAGTGACCGGCAAGATCGCGAATGCTCTGGAGCGCAGAGTTCTTTACCGTCCCAATGGCAGTCAGCCTTCCAGCAGCCTTAAGTACTTCATCGCCGACCTTGCTGCGCTCGGGTCCGTAGCTGTTGAGGACATGCTCGCCACAAGCGCCATGAATGACTAGCGCCAACTTCCACGCCAGATTGAATGCATCCTGCATTCCCGTGTTCATGCCCTGACCACCGGCTGGACTATGAACGTGCGCCGCGTCACCAAGAAGGAAGACCCGTCCGAAGCGATAATCAGCCACCTTGCGGCCGTTGATCCTAAAACCCGCAAGCCAAATTGGGGCAAAGGCAGTCAGCCCCCCAGGGCCACGCCGATCAATGATCGCCTGCACCTGCTCCAGAGTGGGCTCGGGAGGTACTGCATCACTGGTCGCAGGCAGATCGGCGAGAACTCGATAACGCCCCGGCGATATCGGAAAGATAACAAACGCCCCATCTTTGTGCCAATAAACCGAAGCCTCGTAATCAGGAAATGGATATCCGCTCATATGGACGTCCGCCAGCATCCAGTCGCTCTCGAGCGTTTCACCCGCGAACGGTACTCCCAATGTGTGTCGCACAACGCTGTGGGCGCCGTCACACCCGAGCAGCCAATCTGATAACACCGTTTCTTCTCGTCCGTCCGCATGCCGGAGCGTGGCCTCGATTCCATCCTCCGTGCTCTTGTACCCGAAAATCTCAACCCGGCGTTCGACGGTAACGGTCAGCCTCGCAAGCCTCTCCTCAAGCAGACGCTCAGTTTCAGATTGAGGAAGCATCAATCCATATGGATAGGGGCTTTTCACAGAATCCATGGCAACGTGACCCATGAGTTTGCCATCGTTCGCGACAAAATTTACCGCCAAGGCTTTGAACCCCGCTTGGATGAACGGCGCGGAGCCTCCCGGGCCTCGGTCCAACAGTTCAAGGGTCCTGCTCCACAGCACCAGAGCTTTGGACTTGTCAGTGCGCTGCGCCGCTTTGTCGACGATGCGTACGGAGACACCGTACCGCGCCAGATCGGATGCCACTGTCATTCCCACCGGCCCGGCCCCCGCGATCAAAACTTGAGGTTGCATTACTTACCCCTTCTGAACACCCGTCGTGACGATTTAAGCACGCTGTGTGACGATGTCGAAACTTTATATCGATCTGACCAGCGGCATCAAGATAGGGCCGTGCTAACTTCCGAGGTGCCGACTTGTGGGTACCGATCCGCATATCGCAATCTGGATTACTGCCGGGTTGTCGACAACACCCCCAGAATCGTCACATGTTCTCTAACATTCTGCACAGGCTATAATTGCGCCCACGCATGGCTCTGACCTCTGGCACCCGACTTGGCCCTTACGAAATCGAATCGCCACTCGGCGCGGGTGGCATGGGCGAAGTCTATCGCGCTCGCGACACGCGATTGGAGCGCACGGTTGCCATCAAAGTATTGAACGCGCAACTGGTGGCAAGCACTGAACTGCGCGCCCGTTTCGAACGCGAAGCCAAGATCATCTCCCAGCTTCAGCATCCGCATATCTGCGTGCTCCACGATGTCGGCAATGAAGGCCCCATCGACTACCTGGTCATGGAGTTCCTGCAAGGCGAATCTCTCGCCGACAAATTGAGGAAGGGGCCACTCGCTCCCGAACAAGTGGTGACCATCGCCATCGAGATTGCCGATGCTCTCGAAAAAGCACACCGCGCCGGAGTCGTGCATCGCGACCTGAAGCCCGGCAATGTGATGCTTACCAAGTCCGGCGCCAAGCTTCTCGATTTCGGTCTGGCCAAGCCGCTCAGCGCGACCGTCGCCTCCGGAACCGGACGCACCTCTTCGGCCTCCGTTTTCGCCGCTGCTCTGACGCAGACCATGCCCGCCCAGTCGCCTGCTTCGCCGCTTTCCACGGCCGGAGCAGTCATCGGCACCGTCCAATACATGTCGCCCGAGCAGATCCAGGGTGTCGAGGCCGATGCCCGCTCCGACATCTTTTCTTTCGGCGTAATGCTGTTCGAGATGGTCACGGGCAAGCGCACCTTCGAAGGTAAAACGCAGGCCAGCATCGTAGGGCAGATTCTAGCCGTGGACCCACCCTCGGTCAGCACTCTGCGTCCACAGACGCCGCCAGGCCTGGACCGCGTCATTCGCCTGTGCCTGGATAAAGATCCCGACGAGCGCATCCAGTCTGCGCACGACCTCAAGCTCCAACTGCAAGCGATCGCCGAAGCGCCGCTAGCTGCAACCCAGTCTCCCGCAGTTGCGCCCGCACGCCGGAATTTTCTGCCGTGGACGGCGGCCGGAGTGCTTGCCATCGTCGCCATCGGCTTCGCCCTCGCCTACATTCAATCCCTGCGCGCGCCGCAAGCTTCGGTGCACTCCTACATCCTGGCGCCGGAGAAAGCCACTTTCGTGCTGACCGGAAACGACGCTGGCCCGCCGGTGCTCTCACCGGACGGGCTGCGAGTCGCCTTCGTGGCCAAAAGTGCAGACGGCAAGCAAATGCTTTGGATCCGGCCACTGAACTCGGCGGTTGCGCAACCGATGTCGGGAACCGAAGGCGCGATCTACCCGTTCTGGTCCCCCGACAGCCGCTACGTGGCGTTCTTCGCCGCTGGTAAGTTGAACAAGTTAGACGCCAGCGGCGGGCCTCCACAGGCCCTTTGCGATGCTCCGAATGGACGCGGAGGAGCCTGGAACAGCGCCGGCACCATCGTGTTTGCGCCGGATACAACCTCGGGCCTGGCGCGCGTGGATGCCGCTGGGGGCGCGCGCGTCCCCCTGACCACGCTGGATCCCAAGGAGACTTCCCATCGCTGGCCCGATTTTCTTCCCGATGGCAACCACTTTATCTACTTCGCCCACGGCTCGACCAACGCAGACAGCGCGATCTATCTGGCCGCGCTCGATTCCAAGGAGCGCAAGCTGCTGCTGCGCAATGATTCCAACGCTATCTACGCCGCACCTGGATATCTTTTGTTCGTGCGCGACAACACCCTGATGGCGCAACGCTTGAACCTGCGCAGTTTGGCATTAGAGGGCGAAGCCAAGCCTCTTGCCGACCATCTCGCCACCAATACTGACACCTGGCGAGGCATCTTGACGGCCTCGGCAAATGGCGAGTTGCTCTACCAGCACGGCGCCGCTGGCGGCGGCTCTCAACTCGTCTGGTACGACGCATCCGGCAAACAGGGAGAGCCCGTGCTGCCCGAAACCGCCGGTTACTACCAGCCCACGCTGTCCCCCGACGCAAGCAAGTTGGCCTTTGTCCTCGAAAACAACGGAATCGGCGACATCTGGGTGCTCGACCTCGCCCGCCACACCAAAACCCGCATCACCTTTGGCCCGCTATACAGCGGTTGGCCGGTATGGTGGCCCGACGGAAAATCCATTGTCTTCAGTTACGGGCCCAGTGGCAATGAGGACTCTCTCTACCGTCAAAACGCCGATGGCACAGGCAGCAAAGAGAAGCTGCTGGAAACCCCCGGTATACGCGCCATTCCATTCTCCGTCTCTCCCGATGGCCGGTACATCGCCTACATGCGGAACGATCGGAAATCGAACACTGGCTGGGATATCTGGGCGCTGCCCATGTTCCCGGATAAGGCTGGCGACCAAAAACCGTTCCCTGTAGTAGCCACGAATTTCATCGAGGTAACACCCTCCTTCTCACCCGATGGCAAATGGCTGGCCTATGCCAACAATGAGACTGGCCGCATGGAGGTTTACATTCAGCCCTTCCCCAGCGGTGCCGGCCGCTGGCAGGTATCAACCGCCGGAGGAGTGACGCCAAATTGGCGGAAGGACGGCAAGGAACTTTTCTTCTTTTCGACTGACCAGCAGGTGATGGCTGTGGACGTTAGCCAGGAGGGCGCCAGCCTGCACCTGGGCACGCCCCACGCCCTGTTCAAAACCTCTACTGTGACCAGTCCCAGCGGACCCTACACCGTTTCTGCTGATGGCAAGAAATTTGTGATGAACACTGTACTGCCGCAATCCATTACCGAACCGCTCACCCTGATCACCAACTGGCCGGCTGATTTGAAACAATGAGCCTCGCTACGGAACCAGACTCGGCGCGTGAAAGCTGCATCCCAGATGGGGTGAAAGCGGCGAAGTGGATCCGTGTCGCGTGAGTGAGTCCGCCGTAGAGTCGACAGAGTTCCTCACATTTTTGTGGCAAGCACACCGATCGTTCCCGACTCACGGGATTGGAACCTTCAAGCTACACGAATGGCGATGCCTGATGAATTGGGAATATACTCTGGGGCCATTACGGTTTCTGGAGGTCGCATGCATCGCTCGTTTGTATTCTCAATCTTAGTCTTTGTCGTTCTTACGTTTGTTCTGTTGCTCTACGGCCCGCTAGCACTCGCACAAGCCGTTTCGCCGATCCCGCCAGACGCACAAGCCGCCATGGGAGAACTGCAGAAGGAACCCTTTCGCGCTCATATGGCATTTCTCGCCGACGACTTGCTTGAGGGGCGAGGCACAGGCGCGCGTGGTCATGAAATCGCGGCGCGCTACGTCGCTGCACAGTTTGAGGCCATCGGCCTTAAACCCGCCGGCCAGGACGGAACTTATTTCCAGCGCGTACCTCTTCGCCAGCTCACGGTCGAACCGGAGAAGTGCGCCGTCAGCATCACTCAGAACGGATCGACCACGCAACTCAAATGGGGCGACGACTTTCTCATGCGGGGCAACGAGGTCTATCCGGATTCCTCGATCGAAGCCCCTGTGGTTTTCGTCGGCTATGGCGTAAGGACGCCCGATGGCAGTTACGATGACTATGCCGGAGTGGATGTCAAGGGTAAGATCGTCGCCTTGTTTGGCGGAGCGCCGCCCTCGCTCCCCTCGGAATTGCAAGCTCACTTGAGCGCTCTGCGGGAGAAGTTGCGCAATGCCCGCGATCACGGAGCAATTGGGGGCATTGCGCTCCGAAAGCCAACCGATGACAAGGGTCTGCCCTGGCCGCGGGTGGTTATTGGCGCTGGTTTCCCGTCGATGCGTTGGCTCGGTCCCGACGGTGTTCCTGGCGATGCCTATCCCGAGCTTCGCGCGAGAGCTGGTCTTTCCGTAGCCGCTTCAGAAAAACTCTTTCAACACGCTTCAAAATCATGGGCGGATGTGTTGCGCGACGCGGAAGTATCCAAGCCGCAGTCGTTCGCATTGCCGGTTACGGCAAAGCTGCACGAAGTCAGCCGTCACCAAGCGATCTCTAGCCCGAACGTGATTGCTGTGCTTCCCGGATCCGATCCTAAACTCAGCCAGGAATATGTTGTCTACAGCGCGCACGTCGATCACCTGGGCATCGGCAAGCCCATCAACGGCGATTCCATCTACAACGGGGCTGCCGACGACGCTTCCGGCACGGCCGCGTTGCTGGTCATCGCCAAAGCGTTCAAGTCAATGGCTCCGCCGCCGGCTCGATCGATCATGTTCTTGGGTGCGACTGCAGAAGAAAAGGGACTGCTGGGCTCCGATTATTTCGCGCACTTCCCTACCGTGCCGATCAAGAGCATCGTTGCGGATGTCAACATGGATGGCGCAAGTGTGTTTTACACCTTTAACGACATCATCGCGCTGGGCGCTCCCGATAGCTCTCTTGACGCCGTGGTCGCGCGCAATGCGGCACGCTTAGGATTGAGAGTGACTCCTGATCCTGAGCCGGATCAGCACTATTTTGTTCGCGCCGATCAATATTCTTTTGTGCGGCAGGGCGTGCCTTCGGTTTTCATCTCCGAAGGGGAAGAAGCTAAAGATCCTGCGGTAGATGGGAAGAAGTTTACGGAGCAATGGATCGCGACCCGCTACCACGCTCCGTCGGACGATATGAGTCAACCACTGAACTTCGACGCCGCAGTGCAATTCATGCAAATCGATTTCCTGGTGGGATATGACATCGCGCAGGCCCCGCAGCGTCCCAAGTGGAAGCCTGGGGATTTCTTCGGCGAGAATTTTGGGCCCAAGAATTAAACGATTTCGGCGGACAAACAACTTGCCCATCCGAATGCGGGGCACAGTCGGCTTATGGCCCGCATCCTCCAAAAACAAGAACTGCCGGAACCCGTCCGGCAGGTCGTTGAACGTTCGGAGTCTTAGGCTAAGGCGTGAACCCAAAAACAATCCCCGCCTCGTCGTTGCCCCCCGATGCAGTAGTAGAAAACAGATTGCCGGAAGGATCGGCAGTCAGCCCGTAATAGGGATATCCACCATCAGGTTTTTCCTTGAAGCGGTGAAGTACGGTCTCTGTCCACGTATCCTGCCCCCTCACCGGACTCATCTCGAACACGGTGCCGCAATCGCACGCAGGAAATCCACCCATCGAGGTCGTACCATACAGATCTCCTATAGTGTCGAAAACCAGCGTGCTGGTTGGATAGCCACCATCTGTTCCCTCCGCGAAGCTGTAGAGCACACTCTCTTTTTTTGCAGTTAGGTCCAGCTTAAACACGGCTCCAACCCCATTCGTGCCTCCATAGTAAGTCGTGCCGTAGAAGTTGTTCTTTCCATCGGTGATCAGCCCGCCATAAGGAAATGCAGCATCAGGTTGTCCACCGAACCCGTAAAGCGTAGTGAATTTCCATTTGCCTCCGGTTAGCGGAGACAGCCGGAACACGGTGCCGGCACTGTGCGCGCCGCCGAGTTCCGACACGCCGTAGAAGTTGCCGCTGGCAAGCAACAAGGATCCCAGCGACCCCACGGCTCCATCGTTTCCACCCGTAAATGCATGGATCACAGTCTGCTTCCACGTACCACCCTGGAGTGCGAGCTCGTACACCACTCCTTCGCTAAACTGGCCGCCGTCAGGGGTCGTGCCGTAGAGATTTCCGGACTTGTCAAACACCACGCCTCCGCCCGGACCAGATCCATCATTGCCGCCGGTGAAGTTATAGAGCACGGTTTCTGTCCAGTTGCCACCGCTATTAGTCAGCTCGAAAACCACTCCGCAACCATCGCCCGAGCACACTCCACCGCTGCCCCCGGAAACCGTCGTTCCGTAGAGATTGCCAGCCGCGTCGAAGATCACGCCGCCATAAGGATTCTTTCCGTCCGAGCCTCCCGTAAAGCTATACAGAACCGTCTCCTGAAACTTGCCACCCGAAAGACGCTTAAGTTCAAACACCGTTCCAAACCCGAATGCACCCCCGACCACAGTGGTGCCATAACCATTACCCGTGGCGTCAAAAGTTAAGCTGGTGGCCGGATCGCCGCCGTCCCCCGAACCGGTGAAGCTGTACACAATCCTTCCGTTGCTGGCCGCCCATGCTCCGCTGACCAACATCGCGGACACCACCGCCATCGCAAGAATCTTCCCCTTGAACCCAAGAAATTCGCGTTTCATCTAAAGCTCCCACCCAGAAGTAGCTTCCGTCGCCCGACCGAGCAGCGGCCAGCCACTATAGCATTGAATCCGGCCTCCACCGCAGCTTTGACCACATTTTACAAACCAGTTTTGGATCACCACGAAACATGTGGTGACAGCCGCCCTTAGCCTGCCCTGAGCAAAGCTGGAGGGGCTGTCCGCCAGCGACGCTCGGCAGCTTTACATCATGGACACCACCCCAAATCCGCGATATTATCGCCAAGTCCGCGCCGTCCCTGCCTCCCCAGCGACGCCGAATGAGGAGATCGTCTCCCGCCATGACCCGCCAATCCAAGCTCTTCCGCTGGTCAATTCTCTATGCCCTGATCCTCTCCGTCGCCCCACCAGCCTCTGCCCAATTGAAAGAGCAGCTGCTCTATAGCTTTCAAGGTGGCAGCGACGGCTCAACACCGGTCGGAGCTATAGTCTTTGATAAGCAGGGCAATCTGTACGGGGCGACCTCGTCTGGGGGAGCATCGTCGTGTTTAGGGCCGAGTGGCTGCGGCACAGTGTTTCAGCTCGCCCCGCCGGCGAAGCAAGGCGACCCGTGGACGGAAACAGTCCTTTACGTTTTTAAAGGCCGTACTTACGGTGATGGTGCCGCGCCAGCGGGCGGCTTGATCATGGATGTGGCCGGCAACCTCTACGGCACGACGGCTTATGACGGCACGGGAACGTGCACGCTGTTGGGAAGCGTCGTGGGATGTGGCATCGTATACGAAGTCTCGCCACCGGCCCAGCCGGGCGGAGCCTGGACGGAAACTGTACTGTACAGTTTCAGGGGTGGCACCGATGGCTATTCTCCTTCGGGTGACTTGGTATTTGACGGTGCCGGGAATCTTTATGGCACGACATTATTTGGCGGTGGCAAGGGCACAAACTGCGGTGACAGCCTTTATCCAAATTGCGGCACCATTTTCGAGCTGAGCCCACCGAAGACCAAGGGCGGAGCCTGGACAGAAACGGTGCTCTATAGCTTCACGGGCCTCCAACCGTGGAGCGTTAGTGGAGATGGAAGCGAACCGAATGGCGGGCTTGTCTTCGACGAGGCCGGCGATATTTACGGCACAACCTCCAACGGCGGTAGCAATATTCCGAATTGCGGATCAAACGGGTGCGGGGCAGCCTTCGAGTTGGTCCCCCCGAAGCAAGAGGGCGGGACTTGGACGGAGAACATTCTCTATCGCTTTGAAGGGCTACCTAATGACGGGAGTCGCCCAAATGGCAACCTGATTCTTGTCGAAGGGGCTCTTTACGGCACCACCCTGTCGGGCGGGAGCGGAGTATTCGGTATCGTCTATTCGCTGAAGCCGAACAAAGCGAACAATCTATGGGTCAAGACGACCGTCTACTCGTTTCTTGGCGGTCACAATCCGGACGGTCCAGCGGGCGGCTTGACCATAACCAAGGGTGGAGATGTCCTCGGAACAGCAAGAGGCGGAGGAGCGAATTTTGGCGGGGCAGTGTTCCGGCTGATGCCTCCGCATCAGGGGAGTGGGTGGAGTCTTCTGGATCTCTACGATTTTGGGCGAGCGCCCGCTGCCTCCGGCCCAATTGGAGAATTAGTTTCGGATGGTGCGGATAGCTTCTACGGAATAACCCAAGTAGGCGGCAGCGGTCAGGCATGTCAGGGAGGCTGCGGCACGGTTTACGAAGTCACCCCTTAACTCAACCCGTTCCCTGTTTGTGTCCGCCAATGTCCGAACCCCTCCAATCACGTGTGTGACTTTCTCCCATCCCCCGCATCCAATACAATCGATCCTTCAAATATTTAGGGAGCACCGAACATGTCAAAAGCCATTTTTGCCGCAGGTTGTTTTTGGGGAGTCGAAGCCACGTTCCGCCAGTTGCCGGGAGTCATCTCGACCCGCGTAGGCTATACCGGCGGCCAGACCAGCAACCCCACCTACAAAGAAGTCTGCACCGACCGCACCGGCCACGCCGAAGCAGTAGAAGTCACCTACGATCCCGCCAAGCTGGCCTACGAAAAGCTGCTCGACGTATTCTGGGAGAATCACGATCCCACCCAGGTCAACCGTCAGGGCCCGGATTACGGCAGCCAGTATCGCACCGCCATTTTCTTCACCACCCCAGAGCAGGAAACCGCCGCCCGCGCCTCAAAAGAAGCGCTCGAAAAGTCCCACCGTTTCAGCAAGCCCATTGCAACTCAAATTGTGCCCGCCGTGACCTTCTACGAAGCCGAAGACTACCACCAGCAGTATCTGGAGAAGAAAGGTCTGGCGAGCTGCCACATCAAGGCGTAACTCACGCCGCCGTCAGCAGAATCGGTTCGCCTTTGGTGATCACCAGCGTGTGCTCGTAGTGGGCGGAGAGCTTTCCGTCCGCGGTACGCACCGTCCATCCATCCTTAGCCAACACCGCCCGGCCCGATCCTGCCGCAATAATCGGTTCGACCGTAATGACCAGCCCTTCGGTCAAAATCGCATTCGCCCCGGGATCCGCATAGTTCGGCACCCGCGGTTCTTCGTGAATCGTCCGTCCAATGCCGTGCCCTCCCAGGTCGCGAATCACCGAGAAGCCGCTGCGCCGTACCTCCCGCTCCACTACCCGCCCAATCTCCGACACCCGAAATCCCGCGCGCGCCACCAGCATCGCCTTCTCAAATGCCCGCTCGGCACACTCGATCAACCTGCGGCTGGCTTCCGGAACTTCACCTACCGCCACCGTCTCCGCCGCGTCCGCCATGAATCCGTCTTTCTCGATCGTCACATCGAGCTTTACCAGATCACCGTCCTGCACCACGCGTTCTCCCGGAATGCCATGCACAGCTTCATCATTCAAGCTGATACAGTTCGTCCCCGGAAACTGGTAAACCATCTGCGGCGCTGACTTCGCTCCCTGCTGGCGCATCACCGCAGCGCCCACTTCATCCAATTCCGCGGTGCTCACACCCGGCCGCACCGCCTGCTTCATCGCCTCAATCATCTTTCGGACGATGGCCCCCGCCGCCCGCATGCCTTCCAACTCTTTGGGATCGGTTATCGACACAAACTATCTCCTAAGACTTCTCCTTCTTAGCCTATCTCATGCGATGGCGACGCAGGAAGTAGCGCCGCCGGTCCGATGGCGCCTGGCTAAATGCTGAGTGCTAAATGCCGAATGCTAATGCCCATGCTCCATCAACCCCGGGCGCACTCGCAGAAACACATGAAACGACACCGGATTATCCCCGTAAACAGGATCCAGCACCGCAGGTTTCGTGTAAAACGTCACATCCGCTCCCAACCCCAGCTGCCAATGATGGTTATGCACGAAATCACGCACTCCCCCAAACGTGTATGCCCCAATGCGGTACGAAGGTGGCGGCTGCACGTTGGGAAACAGTTCATCTTTATCCACCAACTCCAACCGCGTGTAAGCATAGTTCCTCTGCCAGAAGTTCAGCGTCGATTCCATCAAATAACTATTCTGGTTGGTGTGCTCCGTCTCCTTGTGCTTGCGCCCCCAGATCACCGACGTCGCCCAGTTCCCTTCTCCCAACCTCCCGCCCGACAACCGCCGGTTGTATTCCACTGACGCGGTTTGCCGCCGCTCGTCTTCCGGATCCACCGCCTCCGGATGCTCCAGCCGTCCATAGCTATATTGCGCCGTCCAATTGCGCGTGGGAGCCACACTGGCTCGCACCGACCACGAATCCAGCGGCGCCAACTGGATGCTCCAGCGCTCCTCATTCGGCTCGTGACCGTTGAACGCCGACCCCTCAATCCTGAAACGGTCGATGACCACACCGGTCGTCACCACTCCAAAACTGGTATGCGTCGAATCTTGCAAATGATGTCCTAACGGCGCTTCCGGATCCTCCGACGCCGATTCCCGATGGATATACGTTACTGGTCCCAAAGCCGGCTCCGCCGACGGTCCCCCGTAAAACAGCCAGGAGACCTTCTTGCTTATCGGCACCGTATAAAGCAATGCCAGCTCAGCAAAAACATTATGCGGATGCTGATGATCCACCAGCGGCTCTCCGTGATACGTCTCGCCCGTCTGAAACAGTTCCGGAAAGCCAGGGTGCGGCGACGTCAGCGACTCTGCGGAAAACATCTCGCGAAATAAAATCGTGCCCTTCCACAACTTATGCTGCTCCATGAACATAAAGTAATTCGTCGACTCGGCTTTGCCTTCACCGCGCGGCCCTCCTTGCTGATTGTAGGTAACAAAAATCACGCCGTGAGCCATCAAGTCCCAACCGCCGCGCGAAATCATCCAGTCGTGCGCGGGTACCGATGCCGGCTGCCACCCTGTCCCCGACGAGGCATGCGGAGAAGGCATGTTCGACGTTTCGTCCATGTTCATCGCACCCCCGCCCGCTCCAGCCATGTTCAAACCCGGCATGTTCATTCCTGACATGTCCGGATTGCTGTCTTGCGCCACTGACAAGGGAGTCAGTGAACTAATCGCCAAAATGCACAATGCTAACTTCTGCACGCTTAAATCCTCCGCAGCACACTCGATATGTGTGTAATCGACCCGATTATTGGCAGACGGTTTTCTGCCGGACTCTTGGCTGAAAAACAGAGAGTAGCAATCAGGCTAGATACGCAGCGAGGTGACACCCGGAGAGCCAAAGGCAAGAAGCCTTGGCTGACCCTGACAGGCAGGTTCCGGCAACGAAGGAAAAGACAATTCAATCCCGTAAGACAACTGCAGAACGGCAGACCGAAGCTCAACTGCTTCTCGCACCGCCGCGAATTGATGTCCGGCTTGGCAGCATTGATAAGTCACTGGACCGGGCGACGGAACTTTCTGGCTATGCTCATGGCAACCTGCCGGCTTTGGCTGGGAGTTCGCGGGTGGCCCATATGCCTGCGGGAGCGCCGGTGACACTATCGCCGTCAGCAGCACCAACGCGATCATTTTGCAAAGCGGTTTCATGCGAAGTTACGACCCAGTGATTTTCAAGCGCAAATCTTCCGGCAGACGTTCGCGGATTTCGGCCGGCAGGCGATCATGTACATGCCGCGCCCCAATCTTGGCCGCGTCCACCACCGCCATCGGCGCCGGAGTCGCCACCGCCACCGCCAGCCAGATCAGCGCCGACAAAGCGAACCCCGCCAGAGCCGCGATTTCCAGCCATAAAGCATTGCGTGGCCCCAGGTGACGAATGACCCCGAATGCCAACAGAAAAACTGCCGCCGAAGCTGAAGCCAGAGCAATAAGGGAGACGTCGATGGTCCGGTGCAGGCGCTGGCGCTTGTGGCAGCGCTCGCAGGCGGTGAAGTGGTCCTCATAGGCGCCACGCATCTCTGGCGCGATGCCCGAGATGTCATACCGCCAGCCCGCCAGGATTTTGCCCACGACGGGATCTACGCACTGGTTCATAATAAAGACACTGATGACCTACAACCGGATTGGTTGCATGGCCTGAGCCTGCGTCGCCAGCTCTACCCGGTTTTGCCACAACGAACGGCGCGCTTCGAGCGCCGTCTCCGCTTCTCTTTTCGCCACTTCCGGATGATTGTTTTGCTCCGAAAGGTGCGCCAATACGATGTAGGATGCATTCCCATCATAGTCGCCGGCAAAGAATTCCGCGAGCGCCTTATTCGACAAGTGTCCCGTACGGCTTCCCACCCGCTGCTTTACCGACCAGGGATATGGCCCCACCCGCAGCATCTCCAAATCATGGTTCGATTCCAGTACCAAAACGTCGCAGCCGCGCAAGTGGTCACGCACGCTGGCTGGCATGTATCCCAAATCCGTTGCCATGCCAATTTTGATGCCCTCACTGCGAAAAGTGAAGCCCACCGGATCAGCCGCGTCATGCGGAATAGTGAACGGTGTGACCGCAATGTCGCCGATCTGGAAACTTCGCCCGGAAGAGAAAAATTCAACCTGCTCTGTGTCCGGCGGCTCTCCGGTCGCGTCCCGCACCGCTCTCGACCAAGCCTGATGTGTAGCTCCCGTCATGAATACGGAAACGCCGAGCTTGCGCGCCAGCACCAGCAAACCCGCAACATGGTCGGAATGCTCATGAGTAATGACGATGGCAGACAGCGCTTGTGGGTCTTCTCCCACTTGCTTTATGCGTTTGAAAGTCTCGCGGCAGGAAATTCCCGCGTCCACCAGGATGCGCGTCGACGAACTTTGTACAATCGCGCTGTTTCCCCGGCTGCCGCTGGCCAACACCGAAACCGACACACCCATGCCCGCAGCATACTCGCCCCCGCTGTGGATGCGCGATAACTTTCTAGATAGCCCACCACCTTTGAGCAAAATCTTGTGATTCATCCTGGGATTAGGCTTTTGAGATGCCCTCACCTGGGCTATCATTCACAGATCGGCTATGGAGCGTAGAAGACCTTGTAGCCCTCTAGGAAGGCTATAAGCACCGGAGAGTGGAAAGAGCGGCGTGACTAAGAATCCTATCGTCGCAATGGGCGGAGCGGTCAGTGTGGGACTATCGGCCTTTCTTGGAGCATTGATACTTTCAGCCTTGTTAGCTAAGACCTTCACTCACACATTGGATGGGCTGATGACTTGGTTCGGCATCGGGTTTGTATGCTCGATTATGCTGTCTGTTGGGCTGTTCATTTTGGCGTTAAACAAATTAAATTCAAAGTAGCCCACTACCATTCCGCATTATCCAGTTGACACAAACCAGATTCTGGCTAAACCTTTAAGACATGACCAATGAAGACAAGTGGATTTTTGTGGCCGCAGGCGTTCTGGTTGTTCTCGTGGTTTTGCTCCTGACCGGCCACCTTCACGTTTTTCGCCATGCTCATGGGTTCTGGCGTCGCTAGTGAACTTGCCATCCGGTTCCGCCATCAGCGCTCAGGAAAACCGGCCAGTTTGGGGTTTCACTGGATGGCTGCGCTCATTTGTGATGCAGTTCATTCCACCCCTTCCGCGCCACGGACCCGCCGTAGGCGCCGGCAACGCCGGTAAGGAATCCCAGGAATGACTCGTAGATCTGCGCCCGGTAGGGCTTTTCGGTCAGGAAGATGTAAGCCAGCAACTGCACCACAGGAACAAAGACCCCTACCATGAGAATCCATCGCCAGGGCCGCTCCGGGCGAAGCAGAGCCAGCAGCATGGTCGATGCCAGCACAAAAAGCGCCGTAACCAGCAGATCACCGGCCTCGACATCCAGCGTTCCGGCGGCAATCCCCAGCCCCGCCCCCAACATGTAAACCCAACCGTCGGACTGCGCCACCCGCGTGAACTCCTCTGTGAACCTCTGTGACATCTGTGGTAAAGCTCTGTTCTGCGATCTCTGCGATGGATGAGCTTTTCACCGCCCTCACCAAAATGCCAAAGGCCAAATGCCAAGCGCCAAGTGCCTGAATGCTGATTGCTGAGTGCTGAATGCTAAAAGCTACTCCCCCGCCATCTCGTAAAGCTTGCTGACCGTATTCCAATTTCGCATGGTAGCCTTCACCGCCAATACTTTTTCCAGAACCCCATGGGTCAGCAGCTTCGCCCGCCCCATCCCATCCACGTAATAAACATAGATCTCCTTACCGCAACAATGAGCTTGCTCCGTTTTCGCAGCTCGTGCCTGCAACTTCTCCACCGCATCCGCCTTCGGAGCTTGCTCCAGGAACCCAATGAAGACATAGGCCGGATCGCTTCGGCTTTCCTTCACGAAGGGATTGCCCTCGATCGCTCGGCCCAATTCTGCCGCCGTCCGAGTGATCACCAACGCGCCAAATCCAAACTCAGCCACCATCCGCTCTTCAATTTTTTTCGACAACGTTGCCGGCGCACTCTTGCCCGTTTTGAACACCACATTCCCGCTATTGATATACGTCCGCACCTGCTCGAATCCCATCCCCTCGAACATCACGCGCAGCCGCGCCATCTCGACCCGCTTGTGGCCAGCCAGATTGATTCCCCGCAACATGGAGATGTATGTCGGCATGAATTTCTCCCTGGGATTACTCTGCGCTTTCTCTCCGCGACCTCTGCGATTCAAGGTTCTGTTCTTTTGCATCAACCACCCAGCCCTCAAAGCTGAGAGCTGACGGCTAGTATTTATAGAACCCCCGCCCGCTTTTCCTCCCCAACCACCCCGCATCCACCATCTTGATCAACAGCGGACACGGCCGATACTTCGGATCCCCCAACCCATCCTGCAAAACCCGCATGATGTCGAGACAAACATCCAACCCAATAAAATCCGCCAAGGTCAGCGGGCCCATGGGATGCGCCATCCCCAGCTTGAACACTTCATCCACCGCCTCCGGCGTAGCCACTCCTTCCATCACCGCGAACATGGCTTCGTTGAGCAGCGGCATCAGCACCCGGTTCGAGACAAATCCCGGCGCGTCATTAACCTCTACCGGCGTTTTTTCCAGCTTCACCGCCAGATCGCGCACCGTCTGGAAGGTTTCATCCGTCGTTGCCAGGCCACGAATCACTTCCACCAATTTCATCACCGGCACCGGATTAAAAAAATGCATGCCGATGACCTTATCCGCCCGCTTGGTCAACGCTCCCAGCTTGGTAATCGATATCGAAGACGTATTCGATGCCAGAATGACTTCCGGCCGGCAGACTTTATCCAGATCGCGAAAAATCTGTGACTTGATTTCGAACTTCTCTGTCGCAGCCTCAATCACAAAATCGCAAACTCCCAGCTTTGCCCGATCGACCACCGGCTCAATCCGCCCCAGTACAGCCGCCTTGTCGGCGGCGGCGATCTTGTTCTTCGCCACTTCCCGGTCCAGATTCTTGCCAATCGTCTCGAGGCCGCGATCCAGAAACCGCTGCTGCACATCGCACAAAACCACACCATAGCCGCTGCGGGCAAACACATGCGCAATACCGTTGCCCATGGTGCCCGCTCCAATCACTCCCACCCGCTCGATCGTCATTGAAAGCGTCCTCCGGAAAACCCAAAGTTTAACACTCGGACGCACAACTCGGATTCGTATCAGGGCATGGCTTCAGCCATGCCGCATGAATGTCCTAAACGACGGCTTTAGCCCCTGAGGGCCTCACCGCTGTGCCGAAAATAAAAAAACCCGCTTCTTCCGAAGCGGGCCAACAAGCAGAACGAAACCAATTTATTCCCTATCCAAACTCTCGTCGATCACCACTTTGCCGCTCTTCTCGACTGAAATCACCTTGTGCACGCTCTTGAATCCGGTCAGGGTGATGTCAATCACGTAGTTGCCGGGATTCAAATAGAAATCCGCCGGTGACGCCCGATCCACAATGCGATTGTTGACGGCAATCTGCGCCCCCTTAGGCTGGGTCTTGATACTCACCGTGCCCATCCCCGCCGCATCCGAACCGCCAAACACTTTCTTGAATTTCCCTCCAAACTTGATCTCATCAGTATTCCCCAGCGGACGCAATGTCGGCGACAGCTGGAAGGTTTGCCCGATTTGCAGGTTGGCGCTCGTAGTCTCGTCCAGGTATCCCTGCTTCTTAAAGACAAACGTATGAGTGCCCGGCCGGTCCACTGAAATCTGCGCCGGCGTCACTTTGCCGGTGTCCTTGCCATCCATCCACACTGCCGCGCCTGCCGGTTCGCTGTGCGCCGACACGCTGGCCGACATCAGCGCCAGCTGCACACTCATTACCGATTTGCTGCCTGAACTTACATCAACCGTTCGCGTGTCGGTGACAAAGCCCGGTTTGCTGACCGTCACCGAATGCTGCCCCGGCATCAGGCCCGCCAGACTGAAAGGCGTAACTCCTGCTGCTTGCCCATCTACCTGAACCTGCGCGCCCTGCGGATTCGAGTCAACATTCAACTGTCCAGCGACACTTGCTGGAGCCGCGGCCACTGGCTTTCCCTTTTTCTTGTTGCTGACTTTGGGGTTGTATTTCGGAGTAATCGAAACCGTCGGTGCCGCTTCCACCGGAGGAGCTTCCGGCACTACCTGCGCTGGTATCGGCGTGGCTGCTGCCGCTGGCGCAACCGGAAGTGCATTCGGCGCCACTGGAGTTTGCTTTGCAACTTCGTTGGCTACCGGCGCCGGAGCACTGTCATCGTCTGTATCTCCGGAGTGGATGTGATACCAAATTCCCCCAATCGCTAATAAAATCAGTGCGGCCGCTCCCGCGATCGAGTAAACGAACATTTGCGGCGGAGTCTTCTTGATCTCATTGACGGCCTGTTTCGCTATCTCACGCGGCGGAGTTCTCGGCTTCTCGGGCTCAACATGATTGCGGAAAACTGCCGCTTTCACTGGATCTGCCGGCTCGACTTCTTCCACCTCCGCCGCCGGCGTGGGATCGATATAAACCTCTTTAAGCGGCGGCAATTCGCTGATTTCGGAAAAGCTCAGACCCTTGCTACCCGCCTGCCGGTCAGGGTCCATCATCGGATCTATGTGGATCTTTGGCGCTTTCACTTGCGGAGCTTCAGGTTCCATCACGCCAGCTGACATTCTGGCTTCTTCGAGCGCGGCTGCTTCTACCGTGGCTTTTACGCAGGACGTCACAAACTGTGAACTGGGATCGAGGTGCGGAGTGGTTGGCGTGTTGCCTGCCGGTCCGGCCCAACCTGCGCTGGCTGCGGCGGCCATCGCAGCTTCCGCTGGAGCCTCTTTCTTCTGGACTGCTGGCGGTTTAGGCTGCGGAGCCACCGGCCTGGCCGCGACTGGCACTTTTGCCCTGATCGCTGGATCAGCCTTCGGCGCCACCGCCGCAGCAGGCGTTGCTCCCACCTGCACTTTCGCCGGACTCGCCTTGCACTTCTCCAAATCGTTGACCAAATCCTGTCCCGACTGATACCGCTCCTCCGGCGATTTCGCCAGCGCTTTCATAATTACCTGGCTTAGGGCGGGATGCGTCTTTGGATTCACCTGATGCACCGGCGCCGGCATGATTTCTAGAATCGCTTGCCGTACCTGATCGGCATCTTCGCCATCGAATGCTTTCCGTTCGGTGACCATTTCGTAGAGGATCGCGCCCAGTGAGAACACATTCGAGCGCGCGTCAATGGGATCACCACTCAACTGCTCCGGAGACATATAGTGCAGAATTTCGGGTGCTGGTCCTGCTGCCTGCGCTGCCGGCATTCCCGATCGCGACATGCCAAAGCCCAGCAGCTTCACGATTCCGTCCCACTGCACCATGATCTTTGCCGGCTCCAGACTGCAATGCATCACTTTGCGCACGTGCGCATGGTCCAGGCCCTGGCACGCCTGGCGCGCGATGTCCTGCAAATCCCAGATGGAAAAGCCTTCTTTACGGGCCAGCATGGTGGCGACGCTGTTGCCCTGCACGTATTCCATGGAGGCACAAAGCTTGCCTTCAATTTCCTCGACGCTGTTGAGCAAGGCAATGTTGTGGCTGGCGAGCACCTGGCTGGCCGCGGCTTCTTCCCGCACGCTCTCGATCACGGCCGCTGCCTGCTCTCCGAAGGTTTCGAGAGCAATGGCTTTCAACGCCACCGTCTTATCGCCTTCGGTGTCCGTGGCTTTGTAGACCGCACTACGGTCGGACTTCGCGAGTTCGCTAAGTATTTCGAAACGCCCGAGTTTGTTCGACATTTCTTGTGACCCTCGACACAGCAAGACGCCTCCTCTCAACTCGATAGGTGAGAGGTCCAGCGTCATTTCTTGAGGGAGGACGAGTTAAGGATAATCTCGGGGAAACCGAACCTGGGAGTTACGAAAGTGTTTGCGACGGAAGTGTGGGTTTGGCCTTCAGCAGGTCCCAGGCCTCGCGATATTGCTTGTGTTTCTCCCCCCTTCCTCCCGGGGTGAAATGCAAGGCTGTACTCACTCCGGTCACTTCGAACGGGAGGATGTACCAAGTGTCGACCGGGATCAGATAAATCGCAAAGAAATCTATGGCGCCTTTCGCGTAATGTTCGGGCTTCCATCCATGCAGGTGGAGAGCGTAGGAGTGGGTCCCGGCCCGCTGACGGTTGGTTGACTTCACTTGTATTCGCAAAATCCTGTCAGGGAGCTCGACACCGACGTCGTAACTGGAAGAATCGCCGAACGGCCGCAAGACTTTCAGGCCCATGCCGGCTGCCTTTGCCATGAAGCACAACTCGGCCCATTCGCCTTGCTCTTTGCAGGTCTTAAAAACAGTGTCCTTAATCTTCATTGTTCTCCCCAATAAAAAACGCGGCCACGTGGGCCGCGCGCTTTTGTTTGTTGTGATTTCCGAGAGCTGAAGGCTCGAGGAAATCTACTTTTCTAAGTGATTCGGAACCGAATTATGTCCGCAGGCGGGCGGGCCATCTTTGCAATACGGTAAGGTCCTAAAAACCAAAACCCCTAGACCCTAGCGCGTTTAAGGGGAGTAACGAGAGATTGTCGCGCGCAGACACCTGCAAGGATGAGGGTCACTCGGCCGCCTCTTCTATCAAAACAGGTACCTCTTCATCAGAGGACGACTGCTCCCTTTTCCCTATGAAAAGAGGAAGCCTCAGTGCTGCTACCAAAAGCAAAATATGAATGAGGCTGAGCAGCATGAAGGTTGCGGTAAAGGCTCTGGAGATGCCGGTCGCCTGGTGCGCCATACCCAGTCTCCATCCGAGAAAAGTAGCGCACAGTGTCGTCAGGGTGGGCCCTCCGAGACGCTGAACGATATTGAGCGAGGTCGTCGCCATCGGCAGGTGTTCTTGCTCGACCGAAACGTAGGCAGAGGTAATGGACGGAATGCCGACCGCGCTCAAACCCATCCCGCGGATGAAGAGCGTACATACGAGCAGGGGGAGGGACATGCCGTGGCTGGCAAGAAAAAGGAACGGCAGTGTCCCGGCTAAGGCCAAAAAGGCGCCGCTGCCCGCTACCCTGCGGATGCCGAAGCGCTGCGTCAGCACGCCGATCTTCGGATACGTGCAGATCATGCCCAGTCCGAGAGGAGCCATCAACCAGCCTGCCGCGCTGGGTGATTCGCCGCACATACGGATGAGA
>Ga0307478_10000346_pt1 | contig 50130 bp, 46 predicted proteins | sample atmos_gasesECM4C_2_FD_203713 | JGI IMG/M metagenome (GOLD analysis project Ga0307478, IMG submission 203713) | Hardwood forest soil microbial communities from Morgan-Monroe State Forest, Indiana, United States - atmos_gasesECM4C_05 | ecosystem: Environmental > Terrestrial > Soil > Temperate...
AGTCTTATCGATGAGATTGCGTGTGTAATGCTGCCGGTCCCAATTGAGATAGGGCGCCAAGGTGTCGGGCGCAACCGTCGTGTTCGAAAGGAAGGCAACCAGCTCTTGCGTTTGATCGAAGGCGGGCGCCGGAAACGTGCGCAGCTGGCCAACGAAATCCTGGATCGAAACCTGCTTTTGCGCTGCCTGCAGACTCATGATGCGCTCTCCCCCAAAAGTATATTCGCTCGGACTTCGATCGGATACAGCGCTGCTTCACTTGCAACTCCGCTACTCCACGAACATGCAGTCTCCATAAGAATAAAAGCGATATCCGGTCTCTACCGCATGTTTGTACGCGGCGAGCACCTTCTCGCGTCCCGCGAAAGCGCATACCAGCATCAGCAGCGTCGATTGCGGCAGATGGAAATTGGTGAGCATCGCCCCCACTACGCGAAAGCTGTAGCCAGGATAGATAAACAGGTCGGCCTCGCCTCTGCCCGCCACCAGGCTCCCATCGCGTGATTGGCTGGCTGCATATTCCAGAGTGCGCACCGTCGTCGTCCCCACGGCGACGATTCGGCGCTGTTTAGCCATTGCCAGGTTGATTGCTTCTGCAGTTTCTGCCGAGATCGAGTACGCCTCCTGGTGCAGACGATGATCTTCCACTCGTTCAACCCGCACCGGCTGAAATGTTCCCAGGCCGACGTGCAGCGTTACATAAACGATTGCAATGCCCCGCAGGCGCATTCGCTCCAGAATCTCGGGCGTGAAGTGCAGGCCGGCCGTCGGAGCCGCCACCGATCCGCGCTCCTGCGCATATACGGTTTGATAGCGATCACGATCCGGCGCCCGGTCTTCGCGTGCGATGTAGGGCGGCAGGGGCACGTGGCCGAGCTTTTCTACGGTTCCGAAAAAATCCTCTGCCGGCGCAAATCGAATCCGTCGCTCTCCAAAGCTGCCACGATCCGTAACCTGCGCCTGCAAATCATTGGAATCGCCGAAGAAAAGCTGCTCGCCGATCCCTATCTTCCGGCCAGGACGAACGAGACACTCCCATTCATTTGGAGTCTCACTGATCTGCTTCGTCAGAAGAACTTCGACGCGCCCGCGCAAGAATTCGCGCGATGCGGGGTTCCGAGGGCTCACAGGCTGCGCGTTGGCCCCACCTCGCCTTCCATAAAGGCGGGCAGGAAACACGCGGGTATTGTTGAGCACCACCAGGTCATCGGGCTGCAAGAGATCGGGGAAATCCCGAAAAACTCGGTCTTCCAGTCGCCCGCTCTGCCGGTCCAGGTGCAGCATGCGGGAAGCGGCCCGGTCTGGCAGCGGTTCCTGCGCAATTTGTGCTTCGGGAAGATCGTAGTGAAAGTCGGAAACGAGCACGCCGAATTATAAGAGCCGGATTCGAGCCAATTGGCAAGGGCAGCGGTAGTCCGCGGCAACCATGCGGGAGAAAATCGCATGGTTTCGTAAATGGGATTGTCGGAACCTTCCAAGGTGCGCTACCATGGCCGGGTCGGGTTCCCCCTTCTGCCGTGTCCATCCCCATGGCTTCAGAACGCCAATATCGGGAGCAGATTGTCCGCTACGGTCGCATGTTGCATGAGCGTGGCTTCGTGGCCGCTACCGACGGAAACCTCTCGGTTCGCCTGGAGGAAAACCGCATTCTTTCGACGCCCACCTGCATGAGTAAAGGCTGCATGCGCACTTCGGACCTGGTGATCGTCGACATGGAAGGTCACCTGGTTTCCGGCAAGCGCAGGGTCTCGAGCGAGATCGGTATGCACCTGCTGATTTATCGCCTGCGGCCCGACGTGAAGGGAATCGTGCACGCCCATCCGCCCACGGCCACCGGATTCGCGGCGGCAGGCGTGGCGCTGAATCAGCCGCTGGTTTGCGAAGTCGTCATCGGCCTCGGGTCGATTCCGCTGGCCAAGTACGGCACTCCGGGCACGGCCGAGCTGACCGATGCGCTCGAGCCTCTGGTGCCTGGTTTCGATGCGATTCTCATGTCGAACCACGGTGTGGTTGCCTACGGCGTCGATCTCGACCAGGCCTACATGAAGATGGAAACCGTCGAGCACTTCGCGCGGATTGCTCTCGTGACCCACCAGCTTGGCCATCAACAACCGCTGGGGGCGGCGGAACTCGAAAAATTAGACGTGGTGCGAGCCAAGTACAACGGGAGCCTCGGTTCGGCCAATGGCAACGGACGAAAAAAAACTCCCTCCGAGGCGCCTTCCAACATCGAAACCGTTCCACAGCGACGAGTCTCGCGTTAAGTCCCGCCCGTCTAGCCTCCACCGAACCGGAACCGCAAGCCCGCGCGAAAGTTGATGCCCAGCGCGGGATATCCCACTACTTCCTGATAGTGACGGTCGAGCGCGTTCTCGATATTCAAATAGCTGGTGACGTGGGAATTAATCGCAAACCATCCCCCCAAGTCAACACGCGCGTACCCCGGAGCGTGGTCGATCCCGAAACCCAGGAAGTCTGAGTCCGCCCGTCGTCCCACGAAACTTCCCGCAAGATTGGCACCCCAACGGTTGCCCAGATAACCTAGCAGCACACTGCCAGAATGTTTGGGGCGCCGTATGAGCGGGGCACCGGGCGCGTGGAACGCATCAAAGGCAAAGGGAGCCACCAGGATCTGGGTGGAGTCATAGGTGTAACCTGCGTTGAGCTGCAGCCTTCGCGCCAGTTGCGCCTTCAACTCCACTTCGACGCCGTGCGCCATCGATTTGTTGATGTTGATATACTGCCCGAAGAACGGGGAAAAGTTGAGCGTCTGGAAATCGATCTGATTGCGGAACTGGTTGTTGAAATAGATCGCCGATAGCGCGTACTTCCCCGCGTAAAAACTCTGCTCGAAGCCGGCCTCGAATGCCCGGTTTTCTTCCGCCTTCAGATGAGGACTGCCGATCACCGATGGCAGGCTGGGAAGCACTTCTTCAAAGCGCGGTTCCTTGATGCCAGTTGCATACGAAAATCGGAGCCGCGTCCCCGAGAAAATTTGTCCGCCCCGCAGCACCTGCAGCCCAAGAGCAACCCGCGGCACGCCTTTGTTCCCGAAAGTCTGATTGTGCACAAACCGCGCCCCGGCGATCAGGGAGACGCGTCCCATTCTCAGTTCCTGTTGTCCGTAGACGGCATGGTTCAACCGCGTTCCATGCTGGGTAGTGGGCGGACCGAAATCCGACGAACTGGTGAGGAAGGCATTCTCGTCTTCGAACTCGTACCCAAAAGTTGTCTGCGCCCAACTGCGCTCCGAGTAGCCCCCCTGGTAGTCGAATCCCGCGCGGTTGCCGTGCAACGTGTCGCGGTAGATGAAGTCGGTCGGACCAAACGGCGATACGCGGTTGGGATCCAGATAATCGTTCTCGTTCATTGTGCGATGGTTGTACTCGAATCCGGTGAATCGATGCTGCCAGCGCGAAGGGCCGACAATCGCCAGCTCGGCGCTGGCCAGAAGATTATTCTGTCGCGCCCGTTCGTTGATTTCTGGCGGTAGCGGCGGCACGCCATCAAACTGCCACTCGCCTTGCACGCCGGTTCGACTGTTGGAATGCCGCGCGCGAATCCGCAGGGTGGCATGGTCGCTCAGCCGCGCCCCGAGGTTCGCACCCTGAAGCGAATTCGAGTAGTCGTCGTTCGGCCCCGACCCCTGGGTATTGAACTGGTCTCCAAACACGTTGTAATCGAATCGATTCGCCGTGCCCGCCAACGACAAATACCCGTGCGCCGTTGAGAAATTTCCGCCATCTGCCCCGAAGCGCAGCTCCGGCGTTTCGGTGGAGCCCGTCTGCGTGAACACCTGAACCACGCTGGTCATCGCGTCAGAGCCGTATAGCGTGCTCTGCGCCCCGCGCAGAAATTCAAGGCGATCGGCCCCACCCAGAGGCACCGTGCCAAAATCGAATGTGCCGCCTGCATCGTTCACGGGGACACCATCAATCAGCACTTTGTTGTAGCGCGAGTCGCCGCCACGCACGAACAGCGACGACTGCCCGCCGCGCTGCCCCACGGTGTTCACAATTGCACCCGGCAAAAAGCGCACCGCGTCCGAAGCCGCCACGGGTTGCATTACCTGCAACTGCCCACTCTCGAGCGTCGAGATGCTTGCTCCCGAATCCTCCAACGGCGTAGGAGTGCGGGTTGCTGTTACCACCACGATCTCCGACCCGCCGGCGACCGCGAGCTTCACCGTCAAAGCAGCCTCCGTGGGTACCGACACGTCAATCGATTGGGGTGCGAAGCCGGGAGCCAGCACCTGCAACTGGTAATGCCCGTCGGAGAGGTCATCAATCGTCACCATGCTTTCGCTTGAACTCGTGCGCAGGGCGATAGGCGTCGATGTGCCCGCGGGATAGAGCGTGATTTGAGCACCCGCGACTGCTTCGGAATTTGGATCGAGAACTCGGACTTTCAGGTCAGCTGTCCAAGCCAAGCCGCAGAAAGGGAGCAACAAAAAAATCGTGCGGAGCACGCGCATGCAATCCTCCTTGACACGCGAAAGGGATTGTTTTGGTGGCGGTTCGCACCGGTCTCCTGGCTTCGCGAGTAAGAACGTTCGGGCGCGGCGACCAAATCGCCTTGCACGAGCAGTTCGCAGTTCTGCCTCCGGCCTTCCCGGGGGGTTCCCAGTGGCCGGCGGCGTTTTCCTCGCTCACAGTTGCGCGGCAGCGCGGGATTTGCACCCGCTTCCCAATTCTCGCCGGCAGCGGCGAGAATGCGCGAACCAGAATTTTGAAAGAGCGGAAAAAATGTGTTCAGGAAATTTACTTGGGCCGCGAACGGAAGTCAATGTGGGTCGTGCGGATCGGACGCCCTTTGCCCAACAAAGTGGAGGTCGGGCGCTACCTAAGAACATGCAGCTCGGGCGCTCGCCCGCGGCCGTTGAGTGTGGTTGTAATCGATGAATTGTGTGCTTGGCGAGTGGCGAATCGGAATCCGTGCCAATCCGCACTCATTGCTTGGCGAACGTTCCCCCGCCTGGGTTACGCCAAAAATAGGGAAACTCGTCACTACCCACTTTCTCCACATTCGCTTCCGCAAACGCCTTCACCCGGTCCAGCGATGACTGCAGCAGGCCGTTGTAATGCTCCAGTTCCTCCGACGGCATGTCTTCCGGTACCGGAATCAGACTCCCCACGCGCATCAGGGCGCGTGAAAACGGCTTTGGCACCAGCTGCCGATCCCAGGTATTCAGCGTCCACTTGCGGTCGATCGCAATGTGGAACACCGCCATCGGCGCCCCCGAAGAGCGCGCCAGCAGCACCGGGCCGGGTTTGGTCACGAAGCGTGGTCCCCGCGGCCCGTCAATCGTGAACGCCACCGTATAGCCAGCGTCGATTTCCTTGCGCATGCCGAGCAATCCACGGACTGCGCCGCGACTGCTCGATCCACGCACCGGCACAAACCCGAACCGCCGGATCATCCGCGCTGTGAATTCGCCATCAAAACTCGTGCTGCTCATCACCCGAATATCGAGATTGCGCCACAGGTAGGTCGCCGCGAATGTGCACTGGTGCCAGAAGGAATACACAAATGGCCGTTGCTCGAGGCTGATTGGGGAGTTCTCCTCGCAGGAAACCGCGAATTTCATGGTTGGCCCGATCAGCCGCACTGCGATGGTTGTCGCCCAGGAGATCAGTGTGAGCAGGACACGCTCACCGGGAGTAAACGGGGGCCGGCCGGTAAGGGGATCGATTACTTCGTCATCGGCCAGCGGCGGACTGGAGGGCACCGGGATATTCTAATGGGAAAACGAAAAGTACCGGACCGCGGCACACGCAGAAATCCAGCATCTAAGATCTACAATCGGAGATTCTAATCTCAGATTTCAGATTGAAGATTGTAGATTGAAGCACAGTGCCACACCTAGCTTTCCAGATAAGCGTCGATCCATTCCTTCAGTTTCTGCCGCCGCTCGTCCGCCGGATCGAATTTCACTCCAAACGAGTGCTTGGGTTTCTTCCAGGTCACGTTGCCCCTCACCCAGACGCGGGGCAAGGTCAGAAGCGCAAACGAGACTTCCACGGTTTGCCCTGTGCCTACATCCTCCGCGCATCTCAGTGACATTCCGCCGGAGCTGACCTCAACACTGGTTGCAGTAATTTTCTTGCTGGGCGTCTGCACGGCGACTTCGGTTATCACGGGAATGCGCACATAACGCCGGAACTCGTGCAGCACGAGCATATTGGTCGCGCGCACCAGTTTGAGCGCAGCTGAGCGCTCCACCGGCTCGTGAAAGATAGCGTTGATGCCGTACTTGGAGTAGCGCATCGCTTCCTGCGCGCTTCCCCCGAGACCGTAAATCACCATGCGGCTATTCGAGGTCGAAGTGCGCACCGCCTCCATCACCGCTGGCGCGCCGGGCCCGAGGTGGATGACACATGCCTCGAACTTCTCTTTTCGCAGGCGCTCGGCGGCATTGGCGGTCATCACCACCGACTCGATGCCAAATTGCCGGAAACACTCGCTCAGAATTGCGCGAGTGGCATCCTTCACGTCCACGATGGCAATCCTGGCGGTGGCCTTTTTGGTCTTTTGTGGAATGGGGGCCAGAGCAGTACCGAAGGCGTTGTCCATAGAAGCGGCGGCCGATCTACGCTCGAAAGCCTATTCTGGCCTGAAAACCGGCTTTGGCAAAGGTTCCTTCGGATATCCCGACGGTACAAAAGTGTCATTACAAAAGCTGGACTGAAGGGTTACTTTCGTCCCTTGCAAATCGCGAAGAGCCTTGTTTCGTGAGGACTTCGTCGGTGGCATCTCGTATCAGGGAGGATTCGTATCAAGGCGCCTATACGAACTGCATGGCGAGGGCAAGATGCCCTCGCACCCATCATGCCAAGAACGCTTGCTGGGAACCCCGGCCTCGCGACAGCCGGCGGGACCCTTCGACTCCGCTCAGATCAGGCAGCCGGCGCTACAGCCGTTTTTCCGCAGCCTGTTTAGCTGCCGGCGCGAAACTAGCCAGCGACTACAACCAGCGCTTGAACACCAGCGCGCCGTTCGTTCCACCGAAGCCAAACGAGTTCGATAGCACGTAGTCCACGCTCGCATGGCGCGCATGGTTCGGGACGAAGTCCATATCCTTCGTGTCGGGATCCTGATTCTCCAGGTTGATGGTTGGTGGCAGCATCTGATCGCGGAGGGCCAGCACAGAGATCCCCGCCTCCAAGCCGCCGGCGCCACCCAGCAGATGTCCGGTCATCGACTTCGTGGAACTCACAACCACTTTGTGATCGCCAAAGAAATTCCGGATCGCATGCGCTTCCAACACGTCGCCGATCGGCGTTGAAGTCCCATGAGCGTTGACGTAGCCGATTTCCTTAGGCTGCACCTTGGCATCGCGCAGAGCATTCTTCATCACCCGGAAGCCGCCTTCATGTTCCGGAGCCGGCTGCGTGATGTGATACGCGTCGCCGCTCATACCGTAACCGACCAACTCAGCCAGGATCGGGGCCCCGCGCCGCTTGGCAAACTCCAGGTCTTCAAGAATCAGGATCCCCGCGCCCTCACCGATTACGAATCCGTCGCGTGCCGCATCCCACGGCCGGCTCGCCTTCTCAGGCTCATCGTTTCTCGTGGAAAGCGCGCGCATCGCGGCAAACCCACCAACCCCCATGGGGGTGATGGCCGCCTCCGAACCGCCCGCGATCATCACGTCAGCGTCACCGTGTTGGATGATCCGGAATGAATCGCCCAGGGAGTGCGCGCTGGTGGTGCAAGCAGTGGCGGTGGCTTCGTTCGGGCCTTTGGCCCCAAAGCGCATGGAGACATGCCCGGCGGCAAGATTCACGATAGCCGCCGGAATGAAGAATGGGGAGATCTTGCGCGGCCCGCCTTCCAGCAGCGCGCGGTGTTCGCGCTCGATAACGTCGAACCCGCCGATCCCGGAGCCAATATGCACGCCCACGCGCTCGGCAATTTCGGGGGTGACCTTGAGGCCGCTAGCCTTCATCGCCTCGTCGGAGGCGGCGAGGGCAAAGTAGATGAAGCGGCCCATTTTCTTGACTTCTTTTTTCTCGACGAAGTTCAGCGGGTCGAAGTTCTTGACCTCGGCGGCAATCTGGCAGGCGTGGGCCGAGGCGTCGAACTGCGTGATTCTTCCCACGCCGCTTTTGCCCGCGAGCAGATTCTTCCAGACTTCGTCTGTGTTATTGCCGACACCGCAGACCAGGCCGATGCCGGTAACTACGACCCGCCTCGTCAAACTTACTTCCCGCCTTTCGCGTGCTTGCCGATGTAATCAACGGCATCCTGCACGGTGCGGATCTTTTCCGCGTCCTCGTCGGGAATCTCGATGTCGAAGGCCTCCTCAAAGGCCATCACCAGTTCGACCGTGTCGAGCGAATCGGCGCCCAGATCGTCGACGAACGACGCATTGGTGGTGACTTCTCCCTCATCGACTCCCAGCTGCTCGACAATAATCTGCTTCACCTTCTCGTCAACGCCGGCCATTCGTTCTCCTAACCAGCCGCGCCCCGGGGCGCCAGGCTGCGCTTCAGCTGTGCTATTTGCTCACTTTGGAATGCTTGTCGATGTAGTCGATGGCATCCTGCACGGTGCGGATCTTTTCCGCATCCTCGTCGGGAATTTCGATATCGAAGTGTTCCTCGAGCGCCATCACCAGCTCGACCGTGTCGAGCGAGTCGGCGCCCAGGTCGTCCACAAACGATGCGCTGGGGGTTACTTCGGCCTCTTCCACGCCCAGTTGCTCCGAAATAATCTGTTTTACCTTCTCCGTAATCTCTTTCAGCTTATCGCCTGATGCCATGGAAATCCTCCACCTTTGAATTCTTGTATGGAAACGTTCAGTGTAATGGTCGGTACGAATGCGTGTAAAGCGACGAGGGATTGATTCCCGGGAACCAGAGAAGTCCCGCCGCGAATCGTCGTCTCCCAAGCATCCTAACGGCTGATAGAAGCGCGGTCAACGCGGTTGGCGGAGCGCGCCAATCGAGATTTATTTCGAATACTCGTCGCGCAGACGGGTTTGCCGGCTGGTCATCGGAATCTCCTCGCCGCCAATAAAGACGCGCTTCACGTCGGTCTTTACATCGAGCGGGTCGCCGTTTGCCACGACGACATTTGCCGTCTTGCCTTCGTCCAGTGAGCCGAGCTGGTCCCCGAGCCCCCAGATTTCCGCGGCACTCAGCGTGATCGCCTTTAGTGCCTGGTCGGGTGGAAGCCCGAACCCGGTCGCGAACCCTGCCTGGTAAGGAAGGTTGCGGGCGTTGTGAGCATCGAAGCTCGCGAACGCAATTTTCACCCCTCGCTTATACAGTTCCGCCGGCAGGCTGTAGACGGCGTCGAAGCGCTCGTACTCTTTCGGTGTTTCGTAGATCGGCCCGACAATCACCGGAACCTTGAGGCTGGCCACATAGTCAAGCATGGGACGCGAGTGGCTGATGTGGTTCAGCACGAACTTCAGATTGAACTCCTGCGCCAGCCGCACGGCCGTCTCGAGGTCGCTCGGGCTCTCCGCCGCGAGCACAATCATTTTTTTCCCCTGCAGGTAGGGCAGGAGTGCCTCCAGCTTCAGATCGCGCTTGGGGGCCGCCGGCGGCGATTTCTTGTCGCGCTCCGCATCGGCTTTCTTCTTCTCGTAGTCCGCGGCCTTCTGTTGATAGTCCTGAGCATCCAGAAAAGCCTGCCGGAGCTGCGCCGCCATGCCCATGCGCGTCTGCGGGAACTTGCGCTTCTCCCACGACTCGTTACGCCGCTGCTCGCCGGTGAAATTCAACGGCATGGCAATGTCGCGGACCAGGAGCATCTCTGTCGCCGAGGGGCCAGCCAGCTGGATGAACGAATCCTGCCCCGGCAAAGTGTCGGCGCTGTCAGGCGCGACGATCGCATTGGTGATTCCGTTCAGCCGCGTGACCGGAATCAGATCCGACTCGGCGTGAAACGCGTCGTAGACATGCATGTGCGGCATGATCTCGTCACTCAACTCGATCCGGTCGTTGCTCATGGCTTCGGCGGAGATTTCGGTGAGCCCGAGCGAAGTCTCCGAGTCGATCAGCCCCGGATATACGGTCATCCCAGTGACATCGATTACCTTGGCGTCTCGCGGTACCTTCACCGAGGCCGCAGTCCCAAGAGCGCTGATCTTGCCCCCTTGCATCACCAGCACGCCGTCGTCTACGACACCATGCGAAACCGTCAGCAGCTTCCCCCCCTTGAGCACAATGGCCTGCTGTTGTGCCATCCCGCGCCCGCCAAGCAGCAGCAAGGAGAGCAGAGAAGCCGCAAGCAGTCGCGCGACACCAGGGTTCCTATTCAGCTGCGACCTGACACCTGTCACCTGTTCCCTTTCACCTGTGACCTGCATCACTGACCCTCCGAGTAGTGCGGCATTCCGTATCCCGGCAGCGCACGATCAAAATACACATCGCCATCGATCAGCACTTTGTTCGGTACGGCCGAACTCGACAGCGGATATCCGTCCCAGATCACAAGATCGGCATCTTTGCCGACCTCGATCGACCCAACCTTGTCGTCGACGCCCACAATCCATGCGGCGTTCAGCGTGATCATCTTTAAGGCTTCTTCTTCGGTCGCCCCGCCGTAACGCATGGTCTTGGCGGCCTCCTGATTCAGGCGTCGCGCGAAATCATTCGAATCGCTTTTGATGGCGACGCGCACGCCCTTGCGCATGGCCATCACCGCATTCCACGGAATCGCGTCCCAGGCTTCCTGTTTGTAGCCCCACCAGTCGGCAAACGTCGCAATCCCGATGTTCTCCGCCGCCAGCCTCTCCGGGACCTTGTACGCCTCGAGCGCATGGTGGAATGCCCGGATGTGGTAGCCGAACTCCTTGGCCATCGCAATCTCGGTGAGGAATTCATCAGCGCGATAGCAATGGATTTGCACCATCAGCTTGCCGCGCAGCACATCGGCCAGCGCCTCGAGCTTCAGATCACGCTTTGGCGCCGTGGCATCCTTGTCGCCGCGCTTTACCTTTGCGTTGTACTCATCCCAGGAGCGCATGTAATCCTGCGCCTGCACCAGCGCGTCGCGTTGCATCGCGAAATTCCCCATGCGTGTCGAAGGCAGCTCGTTTCGGCTTCCATACACGCGCTTGGGATTTTCGCCGCTGGCAAACTTGATCGACCGCGGCGCTCCCGGAAACAGCATGGCATCGCGTCCGGCGCCATACTTGTGCTTGATCACGATGGCCTGCCCGCCGATCATGTTGGCAGATCCGTGCAGCAGCAGCGATGTAGTCACCCCGCCCGCCAGCGCGTGATAAATCGCCTTGTCCTGGTAATCGAAGGCGTCCTGCATCATCATCTGCGGTGTGACCGGGCTGGTCGCCTCGTTGACATCGTCATCGAGCGCCAGGTGCGAGTGCGAGTCGACAATGCCGGGAGTGAGATACTTCCCCCCCGCGTCGATCACGGTCGCTGAGGACGGCGCGTCTACGGTCTCGCCCACGGCGGCAATCTTGCCATCTTTAATGTAGATCGAGCCGTTCTTGATGTTCCCGTGCGTCACCGTCATCACGATGGCATTCTTGATGACCACCTCGTTGTGCGCCGACGAAGCCGGTTGCTGCTGCGCCAGAAGCAAGCTGGCTGCGAAAACGAAACTCAATACCGATGGCACGCTCCACACCGTCGTGTTACGAAACATTCAGTGCTCCTTGCCGGCAACTGGAACGACGTGCGATTGTAGGCGGGCGTTTCCTGAGGGTCAATGCAGGAAGCATGCGCCCGTCACTCAAGTCGGGGTTGCTGCACAAGCAGCGCGGGCAGCTGACCTGAAACTTGCTGAGAGCCCCGCGCTCCTACTTAGGATATTGCTTTCAACAAAACAACCAGGGACACTTTGTTGTATGCGCACTGTCGTTCAAAGAGTAAGTCGAGCCACGGTCACCGTGGCAGGGGAAGTCACTGGCGAAATCGGGATCGGCCTGTTGGTCCTCTTGGGTGTAGGTCACGATGACAACGAACGCGGCGCCGACTACCTGGCCGACAAAATCGCCGGCCTGCGCATCTTTGAAGACGACGCCGGCAAAATGAACCGCTCGGTCGTAGATGCGGGCGGCTCAATTCTGGTGGTCTCGCAATTCACCTTGTACGGCGACGTTCGCAAAGGCAAACGGCCGTCCTTTGATGCTGCCGCGCCGCCCGACACGGCGCGCCGACTCTACGAGCATTTCGTAGAACGGATTCGCGCCGCCGGTCTGCGCTGCGAAACCGGACGCTTTCAGGAAATAATGAAGGTCGAACTGGTCAATGAGGGCCCGGTGACGATTCTGCTGGATTCGGAGAAGAGTTTCTAGCGTTTTTCCGTGCGCTATCGTTCCGGCTCCAAGAGATAACCAGGGTTGGCGGCAAACGTTCCGTCAAACACGTGCTTGTCTGCCTCTCGCATATCCCAGGCTACAACTGAAGCGGGCGCGATCTGAATGGTCATGTCGTCCCAGGCTGCGAACACCGGGCCCACTTTCGGGTTGCCCATCGCGGCCTCGCTCAGGTATTTGCGATGAACACGCTCGTTCACTGTCCGCGACGCGCCGCCGGTGAGGGCCGTTCCGTTGCCCATGACGGTCACGCCACAAGACGCAGCGGGATCGCGCGAATCGATCATCAGAGAAACGGAGGAATCCGATTGCAGATTCTTTGCCTTCCGCGTGCGCGTCGAGGTGGCAACATAGATGTCTTTGCCGTCGTACCAATACCAGACGGCCACCATGTGGATGCAACCGTCTGGGTTTTTTGTGGCCAGCGTGGCGATATACCGGCCTTCCAGGAGCTGCTTCACCAGAGGATCGGACAATGACGCCATAGAAGAGGACCTCCTTGCGAACTCCATCTTCTCCACACATCACACGACGACATCCGCCGCACGCACCGCCTCAACACTTGCCCGCACGTCATGCGTGCGAATCACGTGCGTTCCCTTCAGGATCACCGCTGTCTCGGCAGCGAGCGTACCGTAGAGCCGCTCATCCACCGGAGCATCCTGCCCGTTGCGCGCCAGCATGCGTCCGACAAACGATTTCCGCGAAATGCCCGCCAGCAGCGGGTATCGCAGCTGATGAAATTCGTCAAAGCGCCGCAGCATCGGATAGTTCTGTTCGAAATTTTTTCCGAAGCCGAACCCGGGATCGAGCACCATGCGCTCACGTTTTACCCCCGCGAGCACAGCGGCATCACTCCACTCGCGCAGTTCGCGCTTTACCAGCACCACGATGTCAGCCACCGGCTCCAGCGTCCGCCACTCCTCCGGACGCCCGCGCATATGCATCAGGACCGCCCCGCACTTCAGGTCGGCCACTGTCTTCGCCATCTTTGGATCCCAGCGGAAAGCGCTCACGTCGTTGACGATCTCCGCGCCAGCCTCGACCGCGGCTCGCGCGACGCTCGCTCGGTAGGTGTCCACCGACACCACGGCACTGGGCCGCTTCTGCTTCAGTTCACGAATCACTGGCAGCACCCGTTCCAGCTCCTGCTTCTCGGTGACCGTCTTTTCCGTATCGGCTTTCTTGGCACCAGACCCGGCCACCTTTGCCCCCGGCCGCGTCGACTCCCCACCCACATCCACCATGTCGGCGCCGTCGTCCAGCAGTCGCAGGGCGTGCTCGACCGCCTTCTCTGGTTCCAGGAACTGGCCCCCGTCGGAGAACGAGTCGGGGGTAACGTTCACAACCCCCATCACCAGGGTGCGCTTGCCCAGTGGCAGCGAGCGCGAGCCGATGTTCCACTCAAAAACTGGACGCATGCGGCGCGATTCTAAATCACTTCTACCGCCGCCGAAGGGACGATGTCGACCAGAAAGGGAAGGGCGCTCGAGACCGCACCTCCCACGCAATCCCTTGGCTGCACTGTTTTCAATGCTAGAATCTCTTCTGAGAACATCCATGCGCCGGTTTGCGATCCGCGTCGCTCTCGCTTTTTCCCTTTGCCTGTCTCTCATCCTGCCCACCGCGGCTCAAAAAAAGAAGCCCCTTTCGGAGCGTATTGCCGCCATCCTGGCGCAACCCGACATGGTGCGCGGTTTCTGGGGCATCGAGATTACCTCGCTGAACACCGGCAAGATTCTATACGCCCAGAACCCCGAGCGGCTCTTTACTCCGGCCTCGAACACCAAGCTGTTCACCACGGCGACCGCGCTCGCCCTCATCGGTCCTGACTACCGCTTCAACACGTCGGTCGAAACCAACGGGATCCTCGATACCCATGGCCGCCTGAACGGCAACTTGTTGCTCATCGGCCGCGGTGATCCTAACCTCTCCGGGCGCGAGCTTCCCTACGACCTGCGCACGCAGCGCAACGACCATCCCATCAAGGTTTTAGAAGACCTTGCCGATAGCCTGGTGCAGAAGGGTGTGAAGTACGTTGACGGCGATCTCATCGCTGACGATTCCTTCTTCGCGTTTGAACGCTACGGTGAAGGCTGGAGTCAGGATGACCTGGTTTGGGGCGACGGAGCACCCGTCTCGGCGCTGACTATCAACGACAACGTGGTGGTCGTGAACATCCTTCCCGCCGATCGTCCCGGCGAGCGCGCCTTTGTCACCATCATCCCCTTCGCGGGCTACTACCACGTCGACAATCGCATCATGACCACGCCCGCCGGCACCGCGCGCCGCATCTTCTTCAACCGTGAGCCCGGTTCCACCTCGCTCACGCTTTGGGGTGAAATGCCCATCGACGATAAGGGCGCCAACCAGGCACTCGCCATCGACGATCCCGCTGCCTACGCGTCTTCGCTGTTTCGAAGTCTGCTTGAAAAACGCGGCATCACGATCTACGGCCGGGAACGCACGCACCACACCGAGCTTGCCGGACTCTCCACCTTCAGCGTGACCGCCACTGCCGAAGCCCGTGGCAGCGAGGGCGACGCGCCGCGGCCGGGTCAGCCTCAGAATCTTGTACTCGCGAATTTCGAATCCAAGCCGCTCATCGAAGACATTCGCGTCATCAACAAGGTCAGCCAGAACCTGCACGCGGAAATTCTTCTTCGCCTGCTGGGACGCGAGAAGGGCACGGCTGCCACCGTCGATAGCGGCCTCGAGGTTGTGCGCGCCTTTCTCACTCGCGCCGGCATCCCCAACGATCAATACGTTTTCTACGATGGCTCGGGACTTTCCCGCCAGAACCTGGTCACGCCCCATGCCGTGGTGACGCTCCTGCAATATGCTTCACGTCAGCCTTGGGGCGGCGCGTTTCGCGACACACTGCCGCTTGCCGGCGTCGATGGCTCGCTGGCTGATCGTTTTCATGGGACCATTGCCCAAGGCCGTGTTTACGGCAAAACCGGTTCGCTCGGTGGCGTAAAGACTCTCGCTGGGTACGCCACGACCAATCACGGCGAGCCCTTCGCCTTCGCCATTTTCACCAATAACTTCAACCTCCCAGCCAAGCGAATCACCGACACCATCGACGACATCATTATCAACATCGTCGACGACGACGCGCACAAGTAGCGCCCTGACCCGCGTCTCAATTCATGAGTTGAGCTTGCTTCAGAGGATGGTGACTTCCTCACGGCGTTTAGGTTGCCGAAACCGCGTCAGGATGGGCGTCGCGCGGCTTTCCGCAGCCCAACGACGGCGCCCATGGGACCGGTGCCCGTCGGTGGCTTCTTCATTCCGTCTAGCAATTCTTTCAGCACGACGGCATTGTTGTGCTCCGTATCTTTGAAAGCGTAAAGCAGCGTGAGCCGCTTTCGTCCGCGGGAGAGTTCATAGAGTTTTTGCAACGCCTCCGCCGCCTCGGGCCGCTCGAGTTCTTTCAGGTAGCGTTTGCGGAACATCGACCACGCTTCGCGATGCGCGTGGGCCCACTGCCGCAGCCCATCGGAAGGAGCCAGCTCCTTCAGCCAGGCATCGAGGGAGGCTTCTTTCTTGGTGAGCCCGCGCGGCCAAAGGCGGTCGACCAGCACGCGGGTGCCGTCGGCACGCGAAGGCTTTTCGTAAACTCGTTTGACCGCGACGGCCATGGCTTTGCTCTATTATTGTACGTCCGGAGTCGGAAGCTCGGGCAAGCGTCCAGCCTCTCTAGAGGCGCGTTTTCTGGAAGCACAATCCACAATCACGGTTCGAGGAGCACCATGGATTTTTCGCTACGTCGGCCAACGCAAACTGCGCGCAATCGTCGATTCGTGGGGTGGCTTTGTGCGGCAGCGCTGCTGCTTCTTACCGGCTGCGATGCGGAGCGCCGCAAGTCCGACGCCGAACTGGGATTGAATCCGCAGCAGGCCGCCGGGCGCCGCGTCTACGACCGGCACTGCGACCAGTGCCACGAGCCCTATTCGACGCGCGGCAAAAAAGGCCCCGGCCTGAAGGGAATCTTCAAGAAAGAATACCTCTCCGAGAGCGGCTTGCCCGCCAACGACGACCGTGTCGGCGAAATCATCCGCTTCGGCCGCAGCAAAATGCCCGGCTTCGGACAGACGCTCGACCAGCAGCAGGTCCAGGATCTTCTGGCGTATTTGCATACCCTGTGAGGGGAGCTTGCACGAGCTCAAGCAACACGCCGTCCTCAAGAGTGCCGACACCTTTTCGCTTCCGACGCTGCATCCCGGCGCCGTGGGATAATCTTCCCCGGTGAAGGCACCCTCGAAGTCGGACCTCTACCGCAAGCTTCCCTCGGTCGACGAAGTCCTCCGCGACCCCGATCTCGCCGACTCTGTCGCTCGCGATGGCCGAGCCGCCGTCACCAACGCAGCGCGTAAAGTCCTCGAAGCCCTCCGGCAGGAAATCGACTCCGCGCCGCTCTCTGCTGAAGCTCTCGACCTTGCCCTCTCGGGCCTCGCGACGGCGATCGAGCGCGAACTACGCCGGGCTGTCGGATATTCGCTACGCCCCGTCATCAATGGCACCGGCGTCATTCTTCATACCAACCTGGGCCGGGCCCCGCTGGCGCCCGCGGCCATCGAAAATGTCCAGAACACCGCCGCCGGATATTCGAATCTCGAATTCGATCTGGCGACCGGCGAGCGCGGCGAGCGCGACGTGCACATCGATCGCTTGTTCCGTGGGCTTTTCGCCGCAGAGAGCACCGGACGCGACCTCTCCACCATCGTCGTCAACAACAATGCCGCGGCAGTCTGGCTCGCGCTCAACACCCTGGCCGCCGGCGGCGAAGTGATCGTCTCGCGCGGAGAGCTGGTCGAAATCGGCGGATCCTTCCGCATCCCCGACGTGATGGCGCAATCGAACGGCATCCTGAAGGAAGTCGGCACCACCAACCGCACTCGCATTGCCGACTATGAAAAAGCCATCACTGAGAAGACGCGCCTGCTGCTGCGCGTTCACCGCTCAAACTTCCAGATTACCGGCTTCACCGAACAGCCCGCCCTGGAAGAACTCGTATCTCTGGCCCGGGCGCGCCGCATCCCGCTCGTCGAAGACCTCGGGAGCGGTGCCTTGTTCGACCTCCGTTCTGTTGGCATAACCGGCGAGACCGGCGTCCCCGAGAGCCTGCGCGCCGGAGTCGACGTCGTCACCTACAGCGGCGACAAGCTTCTCGGCGGCCCGCAAGCCGGCATGCTGACCGGACGCGCCGACCTTGTCCGCCGCATGCGCTCGAATTCCTTGTTCCGCGCGCTGCGCGTCGACAAGCTCACCTACGCTGCACTGGAAGCCACGCTGCTGGCGTACGTCAAAGGCGACCACGACTCGATCCCTGCACTGCGCATGATTCGGGCATCCAAGCAAGAAATCTCCTCTCGGGCTCTCGCACTCGCTGCGAAGCTGCGCGGACTGGCGGATGTCGACATAGAGATCCTCGACGGAGAGTCGGTGATTGGCGGCGGCGCCGCCCCGTCCTCTACGTTGCAAACACACTTGCTCTCAGTTTTAGTGAAGGGCATGAGCGCCGACCATCTCCTCGCACAGCTGCGATACGCGGAACCGCCGATCATTGCCCGCGTTCAGGACGCGCGCGTGCTACTCGACCTGCGAACCGTGTTGGTGCAACAGGAGCCGGCGATCGTCTCGGCCCTGCGGCAGATCGCCGAAGGACCAAAATAAACGTGTGGCGTGGGCGCCCTGCACGCGTTTCCGCGCATCTTGACAGTCTTGGCCACTCTCTACACCATCGGCCACTCCACTCGCACACTCGACGAGTTGATCGCCGTCCTGCACGCGCACAAGATTGAAACTCTCGTCGACATCCGCACCTTCCCGATGTCGCGCCGATTGCCTCACTTCAATCGCGAGTCGCTCGAGAAAGCGCTTACCGCAGCCGGCATCCACTATCTTTGGATGAAATCCCTCGGCGGGTATCGCAAGAAGACTCGCGACGACTCGCCCAACACCGCCCTCCGCCACCCCAGCTTCCGTAACTATGCCGACCACATGCTGACGCCCGAGTTCGACCAAGCCATTCACGAACTCATTCGCGTGGCCGAGAAGTCCCGCACCGCCTATATGTGTGCCGAGCGTGTATGGTTCCACTGCCACCGCATGCTGGTCTCCGACTGGCTCACCGCTCATGGACACATCGTCCTGCACATCGACGGCAAAGCCGCGCCGAAACCGCACCGGCTGACTGCCGAAGCCCGGCTGGTCGACAACCAACTTTTCTACGACGGCGGAAGTCTCTTTTCGTGAGTGCTACTGTGCGAATGTTGCGAATGTCGAGGCGCCGTCGCCAGCCGTGAGACACAAGCCGCCAGTCGCAAACCCGCGACGAGCTACCGGCGATGAGCCACAAGCCACCAGCGACTGGCGACCAGCGACTGATGTCTGTTAACGTTGCCCCATGATCGTAGGCACCGGCATCGACATCGCCGAGGTTCCCCGCATTCGTGAGACGATCGAGCGGCATGGCGAACGCTTCCTGAGGCGCATCTTCACCGAAGGCGAGATTCAGTACTGCGAGTCGAAAGCGAACCGCATCGAACGCTACGCCGCCCGTTTCGCCGCCAAAGAAGCCGGCATGAAAGCCATCGGCACGGGTTGGAACCACGGAGTCCGGTGGCGCGACATTGAAGTTTCTCGTAAGCCGGGCGGCCGCCCGACGCTGCTGTTTCACGGCAAAGCCGCAGAATTCGCTGCCAAGCTTGGCGCCACCAATATCGCTCTTTCTCTCACTCATACCGCCGAGCAGGCTATGGCCCAGGTGATTCTGGAAAACTGAAGATTCTGCTGCCGAGAAGGCCCGGCGCTGCAGTCTGCTAGACTGCCGTCCACAGAACCCATGGCTTCCGCCGTTTCTCCAACTCAAGCCCCAGTCGCATCGGTCGCTATTCGCTCTTGCACCCTGCTGTCAGGCATTGGGCTCAGCAGCTTCGCCGCCCTCCTGCTCGAACTCGCCCTCACCCGGCTGTTCTCGGTCGTGCTCTTCTACCACTTCGCGTTCCTGTCGATTTCCATCGCCTTACTTGGCCTCGGTGCCGGAGGGGTCTTCGCCTACATCTACAAGGCCCGGCTCAGTCGGATCGAAACCCGCCCATTCGCCTCAACGCTCTGTTCACTGAACGCGATCGCCATTCCGATCGTGCTCGAGATCGTCCTGCACGTGCCGGTCTCGCTCGATCTCTCCTGGAATAACCTGCTGAAGCTCACTGTGCTCTATCTTTGCTCGGCAATTCCCTTTTTTCTAACCGGACTTCTCTTCTCGGTCGTCTTCGCGCGCGAAGCGCGCACCATCACCCGCCTGTATGGCGCCGATCTGCTCGGAGGCGCGGTCGCCTGCCTGTGTGTGGTTCCCCTGCTGAATCGGCTGGGCGGCCCGAACGCAATTCTCGTCGCCGCACTCGTGATGTCCGTTGCGGCTGCCATCTGGGCCGCTGCGCCGCGCTTGCGCGCCATCGCGGCAACACTTGGTGGCATCCTCGTCCTTCTCATCGCCGCCAACTACTCCGGCCGCCTCATCGACGTCGTCTACGCCAAGGGCGTCCTCCGCGACAAATCCTGGGTGGAATTCGCCCGTTGGAACGCGATCTCACGCGTGGAGGTCGACCTGCAGGGTGATAGCGGCAAGGACATTGTTATCGATGCAGACGCCTCCACCTTCATCATGAACGTCGATCCTCATGCCTGGCAGGGCACCGACTGGCAGAAGAACCTGATGGCCGCTCCGCCCGCCCTTGCTAACGTCCTGCGCCCGCATGGAGAGTTTGCCATCATCGGACCCGGTGGCGGCGTCGATGTCCTCCGGGCTCTCGCCAACGGCAGCCCGAGCGTCACCGCCATCGAAATCAATCCCATCATCGCTAACACGATCATGCGTGGACGCTATGCCGACTATTCCTACCACCTCTACCAGCGGCCCGAAGTCCACCTGCATGTCACCGATGGCCGCTCTTTCGTGCGCAATGCAAAACAGAATTTCGACGTCGTCCAGATGACCCTCGTCGATACCTGGGCTTCGACTGCCGCCGGAGCCTTTGCCCTCAGTGAGAACAGCCTCTACACGGTTGATGCCTTCCGCGAATACTTCGAACATCTCAGGCCCGATGGCATGATCGCCATCACGCGCTGGGAATTCCAGCAGCCTCGGGAGGCTCTGCGCGTCGTATCGGTTGCCACCGAAGCTCTCCACCAGTTCGGTGTTGCCGATCCCGCGAAACACTTTATCGTGGTCTCCCAGGGTGACCTCGACGAAGATGGCATCCCCGTTGCTGTCTTGGCCAAGAAGTCACCGTTTACTTCCGAGGAAGAAGCTGCCGTCAAAGCGCACCTCGACGCGAACCCCGATCTGGTCGCCCTCTACACCCCCTCGGCTCCGGGGCAGAATGCCTTCTCCGCCCTGATCGCGAGCAACAATCCTCGCGCCTTCGCGCGTGACTACCCCTACAACGTTGCGCCGGTGGACGACAACGCCCCGTTTTTCTTCTTTACCCTGAAAACCGATCAGATCCTGCGCAACGGGCCCCTGCAGCGTGGAATTGACTGGAAGGTGAACCTCGGCGTGGTCGTGCTTGGGATCGTGTTCGTGATCTCGATCGTTGCTGTTCTTGCGTTCCTGATCGTTCCAATGCTTCTCCGCGGCGGAGGGCAGAAACGCGCGCTGCCTCTGCTCTACTTCGTCGCCGTCGGCCTCGGATACATCCTGGTTGAAATCTCCTGCATTCAGCGCTTCGTGCTCTTTCTCGGCCACCCCACCTATGCGCTCACGGTGGTCATCTTTTTGCTCCTGCTGTCGAGCGGAGCCGGCAGCCTGCTTTCCCGCCGTTGGCTTTCCGACATGGCGCGCGGATGGATTCCCCTCGTCATCCTGATCCTCGGAATTGCCCTGAACACCTGGGCGCTTCCGGACTTTCTCTCCGCCCTCATCGGCTTGCCGTTCCTCCTCAAACTCGGAGTGAGCGCAATCGTTCTCTGTCCCCTCGGACTCGCCATGGGGATGCCGTTCCCCACCGGGCTCCGCGCAATTGCCAAGACACCGGAACTCGAAATTCCCGCGACCGAGTTCGGCGAACCGGCAACCAGTGACGACAACGCGGTCGAATGGGCGTGGGCGATGAACGCCGCCTCCAGCGTCCTCGGCTCCGTGCTCGCCATGGTCATCGCCATCCGCTTCGGCCTCAATGCCACGCTGGCCAGCGGGGCGGCCGCGTATCTCCTGGCGATTGCCCTGTTTCCCACGCTGGCTACCCGTCGCGCCTTGCCGTGATGGTGTCCCGCTTCGTCTGCTATGATCAGCCCATTCCACCTGCCGTCCGTGGAGAGGTGTTAATGGCATTGGTTGGATGCTTGGGCCGGGCGCCGATTCCGTCCGGGCGAGGGATGCGTGCCTAGCCAGAAGCAGCTGCAGTGGTCACAACTGCGAGTCGGCCTGACCGTACTGTTCGCCAGCATCACGCTGGGTGTGCTCATCTTTCTCATGAGCGGCACTACTGGCCTGTTCACCTCCAAGATCACCTTGAAATCCTATTTCGATAATGCCGGCGGCCTGCGCAACGGCGCTCCCGTACGCCTGCAAGGCGTTGACGTTGGCAACGTCGCTGGCGTTCGCGTCGTCCCCGACAAGCCACTCACCCCGGTGGAAGTCACCATGAAGGTGACCACTAAGTACCATAAAGGACTGCGCAAGGATTCCGTCACCTCGCTCGAGACCGCCGGGGTACTCGGCGAAACCTACATCGACATCGATAGTGCTCACGCCAAGGGTCCCGAAGTCGGCGATGGCGACGTCCTCGCCACCCGCGAGACACCCCAAATCGAGGACGTTGTCCGCGCCAGCCAGAGCACTCTCCAAAATCTGGACGCCCTGCTCAAACGCACCGACCGCATCCTCGCCTTCGTTGAAAGCGGACAGGGTTCGATTGGCAAGCTCATCTACGATCCCGCCCTCTATAATCGCTTCTCCGACACAGTTAACGAATTCAAGGGCATCGTAGACGAGGTCCGCAACGGCCAGGGCAGTCTCGGCAAACTTGTGGCCACCGATGAGGCCTACAACAAGGTGATTGCCGCCGTCGACAAGCTGAATCTCATGATCGACGACCTGCAGCAGGGCAAAGGCACCGCCGGCAAGTTCCTCAAAGATCCCGCCCTCTACAACAACGCCAATGACACCATCGCCAACGTGAAGAAGCTTACCGACGACATTAACGCCGGCAAGGGTACCATCGGCAAACTCACCAAGGACGAAGCCCTCGCCCAGAAGCTCGACAACACGATCACCAAGCTCTCGCTCCTCACCGACCGCCTCGAAGCGGGCGAGGGCACCGCCGGCAAGCTCTTCAAGGATCCTTCGCTCTATAACAACAGCGACCAGATGCTCATCGAGACCCGTCAGCTGGTGAAGTCCATTCGCGAAAACCCCAAGAAGTACCTGACCTTCAAAGTGAAGGTCTTCTAGGCTCGCCTGGCGCCTGCTTCGCCTGTTCGGATTTGAACTCCCTCGATCCTGACCGTATACTTCTCAACCGCCATGAAGGTTGTGGTCATCATTCCCGCTGCCGGTCTGGGAACGCGTATGGCTCCTGCCGCCTCCAGGGCCAAGACGCCCTCCAAGCAATTCACCGAACTGGACGGCACCCCGATCCTCGTTCATACTTTGCGGAAATTTGCCGCCAGCCCTCTGGTGGGCGAAATTTTCGTGGCCCTGCGTAAGGACGAGATTGCCGGCTTCCGCGAGCGCCTCGAGGCTGCCGATGCCGACCAGAAGACCCTGCTCCGCAAGAAGGTTGAACTGGTCGAAGGCGGCGAGCATCGCCAGCATTCCGTGGCCAACGCGCTTGCTGCGGTCTCCGCTGCGCCCGATGATGTCGTACTGGTACACGATGCGGTTCGTCCGCTGGTGACACCGGAAATCATCGCCGAAGTCATCCGGGGGGCTGAAAAATTCGGCGCTGCGATCGCCGGCATGCCTGCCGTCGACACGGTAAAGAAAGTCGAGCGCACCGCCGACGGTGCCCTCATCACCGCGACCATTCCTCGCGAACACGTGGTCATGGCCCAGACGCCGCAGGGCTTCCGTTACCACGTCCTGAAGAAGGCCTTCGACGAGGCCGCCGCGGACGGATTCGTCGGCACCGACGAAGCCTCGCTGGTCGAGCGCTCCGGTCACGAAGTCGCCGTCGTCATGGGCTCTCCCAGAAACATCAAAATCACCAGCCCCGGCGACATGGAACTCGCGGAGTTCTACTTGCACAAGGTAGGATGAGCGATCAACAACTTGTTAAGAAGAACGCCAGTGGCCACCCAGGAGCCAGCAGCCCGATGACACGGATTGGTTTCGGCTGGGACTCGCACGAGTTCGTCTCCGGCGTCCCGTTGAAAATCGGGGGAGTCGCCTTGCCTCACGCCAAAGGTCTCGGCGGTCACTCCGACGGCGACGTTCTTCTGCATGCCATTACTGACGCGCTCCTCGGCGCCATCGGCGCGCCCGATATCGGCACCCTCTTCCCGCCTGGCGACCCGCAATGGAAGGGCGCCAACTCCGTCGTTTTTCTGAATGAAGCTCTCAAGCGCGTTCGTGGCGCTGGTTATTCTATTGGTAACGTCGATTCGTGCTTAATTCTGCTTGCGCCGAAGATCGGCCCGCACGCCGCCGCCATTCGCGAGCGCGTGGCGCAACTGCTAGGAGTTCCCCTGGATTGCGTCGGATTGAAGGCAAAGACTCCGGAAGGAATCGGAGCCGATAATGCCGCCATCGCGAATGTGGCGGTGTTGCTGGAGAAAAGCGCGGCGCCTGCGAAAAAATCCGCCGCCGCAAAGGGATCGACAAAACCGCCGAAAGTTTAACGGGTGGCCATCCTAACGGCGCGCTTTTTGCGACGTTAGGGTGGGGATTTTCTCTATCGAACACTCCCGGCGGCTTCGACCTTGCCCGACCTTGTCATCCCGATACGTCAGCGGAGCGAGCAACGAGAAATCCGCGTTCTTTCTCACAAAGCGACAATTTATTCCGTTAACTCCGCTTCCACCACTTCTCTCCCGCCCTGACCAGCGCCCGAAAAATCTCCCGCGACGCCCCATCCTCATCCACCGACCGCTCCGGGTGCCACTGCACCGCCAGCACAAAGTGATCCGGATCCGTCCCCTCAATGGCCTCGATGATTCCGTCCTCGGGACAACGCGCCGAAACCCGCAATCCCTCGCCGATCGCCTTCGCCGATTGGTGATGACTCGAGTTCACCGGCACCCGTGCCGCACTCGCGCCCGACTCCCGCACAATGCCGTGCAAAAGCGATCCCGCATCCACTACCACGTCATGCGCCACAGCGACCTTGCGTCCTGCCTCGTGGTTCACCGGCGACTCGATGTGCTGCACCAGCGACCCGGCACGATGCACGTTCAGAATCTGCAACCCGTAACAAATTCCCAGAACCGGCTTGCGCTGCGCGTAAGCATCATGCAGCAGAATCTCATCTACATCGTCCCGGCGAACATCTGCATCCGCCGTCTTCGGATCGCGCGCCGCCCGGTACTTCGCCGGATCCACATCGGCGCGGCTCCCCGGCAGCAGCACCGCATCGCACCCGGCAATCAGCGTCTTAATATCAGCTAGGTTGCCGCCAAGCGGAATCGCCACCGGCTGCCCGCCGGCCAATTCCACCGCCCGCTCATATTGGGGCAAAGCCCGCCCCGCATATTCCGGATCCCCGGAGTGCGGCACCGGTATGGCAACACGAGGACGCATATCTGACGCCTACCAACCAGCACGACCGCAACGCTTCACCTGCCAACTGTGCCCTGTCAGCCGTGACCTGGTTACCGGCTCACCCGAGCTATTCCCGCCAGCGCCTTTGCCTGCCGATAGTGCCGGACTTCCATCACGATCGACAAAACCAGCACGACCGACCCCGCCACCAGTGCCGCCGGAAACGCCACGTGCCGGTAAGCAAAGCGCATGTCCGGAGTGCCTCCTCGAACCGCGGCCCCCACCACGAGAACCACAATCGCCCCAAGCAGCACCACCGCGAATGAAAGCAGGGTCAGCAGGAACGTCACGAACAGAATCCGCCCCGGGATCGTGTACCAGCGGGGTCCCGAAATCCTCGCAGCGGCAGGCATAACTCATTAGGGTACACCGCCTTCGCAGCTTCTGCTCCAGTCTGCCCGATGACGTGCGTTACAATGCTCGCATATGTCGCAAGCCGCTCCAGCCTTGACGCGAACCCCCGCCGAGGTGGTCCGTCAAACTCCCGTCTCGCAGGCTTCCAACGGCGTCTGCTATGCCATGTCGGGCGAGGTCACGATTTCTGATGGCGACCTGGAACGCATGGTCGCCGCCATTCCGGGCAGCGCCGCAGCCGCGCTCGAACGCAAGGCCTACTATTTCGTCCCGCTCACCGTCAGCCAGGGCGACGACACCGTCATCGCCGACCGCTATGACGTCGGGCTGAGTGACAACGCCGTCTGTCATCGCAACCTCAACCTGGGCGATGCGCAGTGCGTTTTCATCTCCACCCGGCTCATGGACGACAAGTTCTCCGTCGCCTTCGAGTTCTACATCAATGTCGGCCATGCCATCGTGGAACGGATCGGCGTCTCGCAAGCCTTTGCCGACCTCGCGTGGAAACAGGTCGAAGCCGATGTGCGCGGCGAAACTTCGCTCGATGCCTGGGACGCCCGCAAGGCCTCCACAGGTTCCGGTCCCAACACCGAGAAGGCCAAGAACGAGTACTTCGCGGCGGCCTTCGCCGATGCTATCTCGATCTATCTGCTCTCGCTTTATCTCGACGTCGACTACTACGACCTGCGCGAGCGCGACTACCCGCTGCTGACTCCGAGCGCCATGGCCGAGCGCCTCAGAAAAATCGCCGAACTGTTCCCGCCGAACCCCGGCTTCGAATTCGCGATTTACCACAAGCGGCGGACGTAGCGCCGCCGTCCTACTGTCGCCGCGGGCGTCTGCCCGCGTGCCTGCGGATCCCAACACACCCTCGTTTTCACAATCGCCGCTTCAGCCTCTACAATCATCCCGCCCATGCCTGTCACCGTCCGCTCCTTCGCCAAGATCAATTTCGGCTTGCGCATTGGCCCGCGGCGCGCTGACGGCTTCCACGAACTGAAGACGGTTTATCAGACCATCGGTTTGCACGATGTTCTGCGGCTGAGCGTGCAACACGGCTCAGGCATCGAGATCCGCTGCGCCGATCCGCGCGTACCTACGGACCAGAGCAATACCTGCTTCAAGATTCTCGAGCGTGCCATGGCAGCGCTTGGAGCAAAGGGGCGAGTCGTTCTCGAGATTGAAAAGCGCCTTCCTGTGCAGGGTGGACTGGGCGGGGCTTCGGGCAACGCCGTGGCCGCGCTGCGGGCGCTGGAAATCGCGTTGAAAAAGGAGCTTTCGGGGTCCGAGCGCCTGCGCCTCGCCGCGGAAGTCGGTTCCGACGTACCGCTCTTCCTGGTCGCCGGCACCGTTCTCGGCGTCGGCCGCGGCGAAGACGTCTATCCGCTTCCCGACCTGCCCGCCACCTCATGCGTCATCGCCACTCCGGAGATCGGCGTCTCGACGCCAAAGGCGTTCGCGGACTGGGACGCCCTGACCTCCGCATCAAAATTGACCGAATGCCACCCCTCCGATAGAATGAATGAGTTCAGCCGTAGGATTTCCGCGTGTCTGAGCAGCGTTCCATCGAAGAAAACGTCGAAAGGACGCTTATCCGGTGTCCCTGCCAAGGGCGGGGGCCGGGCCGAGACCCTGCTTCTCGACCTCGTCCGTACCGGGATTGAAAACGACTTCGAACAAGTCGTCTTTCCCAAATATCCCGCACTACGTGACGTGAAGTGTGTACTCGAGCGAGCCGGTGCGATCTATGCATCGCTGTCCGGATCGGGTTCGGCTGTGTACGGGCTCTTTAAAACCAGGGCGGCAGCAGAAAAGGCCACCACGCGGCTGCGGAAAGAAGGCGTTCCGGCCCAGGCGACGACTACCCTGACGCGCCCGCAGTACTGGAAGAAGTTTCGAGTATCGAGTTTCTAGTTTCGAGTATGAACGGTTGAGCACCGAACTCTTTTGACCGACCGACGCGAAAGTAAGCGACTGGCTCGAAAGAGCGAGGGATTCGTATCAGGGCATCGCTTTAGCGACGCCGAACGCAACTTTCCACGATGGCCCCTTTAGGGTCTGATGTGGCAAAGGCAAGAAGTTCCTGCTTGCAACTCGAAACCAGAAACTTGAAACTGTAGGTACTCAACTGGGCCGTCGACTAATGGTAGGTCAAGTGCCTTTGGAGCACTTTGTCTAGGTTCGAATCCTAGCGGCCCAGCCAAGTTCTGTGCGGTCGATCGGGGGACCACGTTGTGGATAGCGATGCGGGCGGACACCAACGCTCCCTTCGCCCACTCGAAACCGGAACCTTACACTGTCTACGAGAGAGCCCACATGGCAACTTTAGCGACGCCGGCGGAAAAAAAAGGCCAGCAGGTGCCTGAAGAGAAGAGCGAGCGCAAACCGCGCCCGCGCGTGGACGAAAAATTCAAGATCTTCAGCGGGACCGCGAACGAAGCTCTCGCTGATGAAGTCTGTCACTTCCTCGGGCTGACGCGTGGCCAGGCCATGATCACGCGCTTCCGGGATGGCGAATGCTACGTGCAGATCCAGGAAAACGTGCGCGGCGCTGACGTCTTCGTCATGCAGCCGACCTGTCGCCCCGTGGACGAGCACCTGATGGAATTGCTTTTGATGATCGACGCCCTCAAGCGAGCTTCGGCGCGACGGATCACGGCCGTGATTCCGTACTACGGCTACGCCCGCCAGGATCGCAAGGACAAGCCTCGCGTTCCGATCTCTTCCAAGCTGGTCGCCGATTTGCTGACGACCGCCGGCGCCGATCGCGCGCTGGTCGTCGATTTGCACGCCCCTCAGCTCCAAGGTTTCTTCAATATCCCGGTCGATCACCTCTTCGGCTCGCCCGTGCTGGTCAGCTACTTCAAGGAGCTGAATCTGCCCAAGCTCACGGTCGTCTCGCCCGACGCCGGCGGTGTGGAACGCGCCCGCTTTTTCGCCAAGAAGATGGACGCCGCCCTCGCCATCGTCGATAAGCGCCGCGTCGAGATGAACGTTGCCGAAGTCATGCACGTTATCGGCGATGTCAACGGCCGCACCTGTCTGGTCATCGACGACCTGATCGATACCGCCGGCACACTGGTGAAAACCGCGCACGCGCTGCTGGAAAACGGCGCGACCTCCGTCTACGCCTGCTGCTCGCACCCGGTCTTTTCCGAGCCGGCGATTGAAAACATTTCGCAATCCCCCATCACGCAGGTAGTGGTCACCAATACCATCCCGCTCAGCGAAGCCGCCGAACGGGAACCCAAGATCAAGAAGCTCACCATCGCCGGACTGATTGGCCGTGCCATCCAGTCCATCCATGAGGAGACTTCGGTTAGCAAATTATTCAGTTAGGCAGGAATCCAAACAGCTATGGCAACCGTTACTGATACCAACATTCTCGAAGCGCAGCCGCGGACCGCGGGCAACAAAAACGAAGCTCGCCGGGTTCGCCAGGGAGGCAAAATCCCAGCGGTGGTCTATGGCGCCGGACAGCAATCGCTTTCCGTCTCCGTCGACCCGCGCCAGGTCACCCGCATCCTGAACTCCGAGACCGGACACAACACCATCTTCGACCTCACCCTCGACGGCTCCAAGACCAAAGCCATGATCGTCGATTGGCAGTATGAGCCCATCAAGGGCAAGTTGCTCCACATCGACGTCAAGCGCATCGCCATGGACAAGAAGCTCGCCGTCAAGGTGCCCATCTTCCTGAAGGGCGAGGCGGCCGGCGTGAAGCAGCAGGGCGGTATTCTTGAGCAGATGCTGCGTGAGGTCGAAGTCGAGTGCCTTCCGCAGGACATTCCCAGCCACATCGATGCCGACGTCAGCGAACTTGTCTTCGGCAAGGTGCTACGCGTCGCCGACCTGCCGCACAACGATAAGGTGAAGTTCGTTACCGACGAGAATCAGCCGGTCGCGCACGTGACCTCGGTGAAGGAAGAAGTGGCTCCGACGCCCGAAGCCGCCGCTGCCGAAGCCGCAGCCCCGGCCGAGCCCGAAGTCATCAAGAAAGGCAAGCAGGAGACCGAGGAGGAAGGCGCAGCTGCTGCTCCCGAGAAGGCGGAGAAGGCTGAAAAGAAGGAGAAGAAATAAGCTCGTGTGGCGCGGGCACCATCGCCCGCGCTTTTTGGGGTCGTTTGCAAGAAGCTGGAGAGACTGAGGCGACAAGCTACGAGCCACGAGCTACAAGCTGCGAGCGATGAACCGTGAAACTGATCGTCGGGCTGGGCAATCCTGGAATCGAATATCAGTTCACGCCGCATAACCTGGGCTTCCTCACCATCGACCGCATCGCAAACGATCGCGGGGTCGACGTCAGGAACCACCAGTGCCGGGCTTTAACCGCCCGCGCCGAGATCGCGAACCAGCAGGTTCTTCTGGCGAAGCCAGACACGTTTATGAACCTGAGTGGCATGTCGGTGCGGGAATTGCTGGGTGAGTATCAGCTTCGGCCGGAAGCCGACCTGATCGTCATTTACGACGAACTGGATCTTCCGCTGGGCACGATTCGTATCCGGCAGCGTGGCAGTTCCGCGGGACACAATGGGATGAAGTCGATCATCGGGGCGCTCAATACGCAGGAGTTCCTGCGTATCCGCCTCGGGATCGCTCCCGAGAAACGAATTTTGAAGCCGTTCACCAAGCGGCAGCTCAAGGTCGTCGACGAAGTACTCGACACCGCCGCCGACGCCGTGAACGTGATTTTGACCGAAGGTCCGGCAGCGGCGATGAACCGCTTCAATCGCAAGAAGGATGACGACGACGCGGCTCCGGACGCGACCTAGAATTTGGAGAGAAAACGAATGAATCGTACTTACGAACTGATGTTCATCGTTCGCCCCGACATGGCGGAAGAGGACCTCGACAAGCTGATCTCAACGCTCGAGACCGCCGTGTCTTCGACAGGCGGCATCGTGAAAAGCGTCGAGCGCATGGGGAAACGCCGTTTGGCCTACACCGTTCGCCGTTTTCATGATGGCGTCTACGTCCTGCTCACCGTCGAGGGCGGCGGCGGCTTGATCCACGAACTCGAACGCCGTTTGCGCGTGACCGAGCCCGTGATCAAGTTCATCAGCGTGCGCATCGACGAAGAGCAGAAGCGTCTCGACAAGATCAAGGCCATTCGCGACGCCCGGAAGAAGGCGTCGGCGGCCCCGGCGCCCGCGGCAGAGGGCAGCGGAGAAGCTTCGCCTGCGACCGTCTAACGCAAAGTTGGCGGACAAGAGTGTCCGCCCCACCATTGAAATCGAAGGCGGCGGACAACAGCGTCCGCGCCACAAAGTGAAGGAGCATCATGGCTGACGAAACGAAAGCACCTGCCGCGACGTCCGAAGCGCCGGCGGCAACCGAAGGACATAGCCAACGTCCGCCTTCCCGGGGCCCGCGCCCTGGTGGCGGGCCGGGTGGCCCCCGCGAAGGCGGCCGCAAGTATTTCCGCCGCAAGAAGGTTTGCAAGTTCTGCGTCGAGAAAATCGAAAACATCAACTACAAGGACGTGCGCCTGCTCGCGCAATTCGTTGCCGAGAGTGGCAAGATTGTCCCGCGCCGCCTGACCGGGGTCTGTACTCCGCACCAGCGGCGGCTCTCGAGCGCCATCAAAATGGCCCGCAACATCGCGTTGCTGCCGTTTGCCGGTCGAGCGATGTAGACAGTTGGGTAATTTGGTAATTGAGTAATTTAAGAGCTCATGGTTCGCCAAGCCCGGTTACCAAATCACATGGAAAGCTAGCAACCGCATGGGGATCGGTTTCCAATTACTCAATTACACAATTTCCCAATTTTAGGAGTTCCCATGGAAGTCATTCTGAAAGAAGATGTACCGAAGCTTGGCTCGCGTGGCGACGTGGTGAAAGTCGCTGAGGGCTACGGCCGCAATTTCCTGCTGCCCCGCAAGCTCGCCATCGAAGCCAACGCCGCCAACAAAGCCGTCATCGAACAGATGAAGGCTGCCGCCGTGCGCCGCTCCGCCAAGGAGAAGCACGAAGCCGAAGCCCTCGCCAAGCAGTTCGAAGGACTCTCGGTCAGCTTCCAGCGCCGCTCCGGGGAAAACGATCAGCTCTTCGGATCGGTTACCTCGAGTGATATCGCCGAGGCGCTCGAGAAGAAGTCCTTCCACATCGACCGCCGCAAGATTCAGTTGCATGAAGCACTGAAGTCGGTGGGCGAATTCGACGTCCCCGTGAAGCTCCACACGGACGTCACCGCGCATGTGAAGGTCGTGATCGAAAAAGAAATCGCCGAGTAACCCCGTCCCGGCAAACGGAGTTCATTCGGCAGCCCTCCCCCAAAGGGCCAACATTCGAGAAGCTCGGGACGAAATTCCCGGGCTTCTGCGCGCTCGGACCCACTTGATGGCACCCCAATTTCTGGACCGTGCATAATTGCCCGACATCTTGGACTGGGGACAGCCCTCGCCGCCGTGTGTTAAACAACTTTTACAATTTTCCGCTCTACCTGACATCCAAACCCTGTCTAGGATGCCCTGCATCCTGAACAGATCAGCGCTAAAATAGAGTTAAATCAATGGGTTGTGAGTGGAGCCGCGGGAACGCAAGAATCTTGCCAAACCGTATTTCTCCTGCTCACGGTTCAGATGCTGCCTCGTCCATTACTACGCAACCCCAAAAAGCTCGAAGTGAGGGTTTGCTGAGGATAACGGACAGACATGCCGGCCGACGCGTGCGTGGTACCAATTACGGTTGGCGAACGTTCCTTCCCGGGCACGATGAACTCCCGGCCGAACACCAGTAGCGGAACCCATAACCCCGCCGTACGGAGCCAGATGGCTGGGCAAGGAAGCCGCATCGACGACACGATGTTGATCCGCGAGGCCCAGCGCGGCAACCGCGCTGCCTTCGAGGAACTCGTTCGCCATTACGATCAGGCGGTCCTCCGACTCGCCCTCCATCTCACCGGTTCCGAGCACGATGCCCAGGATATTTTCCAGGACGCCTTCCTCAAGGCCTATAAGAACGTAGGCAGCTTCCGCTTCGAGTGCTCGTTCTATACCTGGATCTACCGCATTGTGACCAACCTGTGCCTCGATCACCTGCGGAAACGCCAGGTGCGCAAAGAAGACGCGCCAGTCTCGGTTGACGCCTCGGGCGAAGAGTACAACCTGCTCGATCAGGTGCCCGATGGCCGCGCCGGGGCGAATCCCGAACGCGATCTCATGCGCCGCCAGCTGGGCGCGCGCATCAGCTGCGCGCTCGAGAAGCTCACGCCCCGCGAGCGCATGGTTTTTGAATTGAAGCATTACCACGGCATGAAGCTCAGAACCGTGGGCGAGATTTTGAATACCACGGAAGAGACCGCCAAGAACACGCTCTTCCGGGCCACGCAGAAACTGCGCGGCGCGCTGGCTGACTTGCGGTGAAGTCGCCGGCCACGAATTTTGATTTTGATAAGGAGTAGCCCCGCAAGGGGGTGCGATTATGAAGTGTGAATGGGTACAAGAAAACATTCTGCTGTATGTTTATAACGAGCTCGCTGACGACGCTCGTTACGAACTCGAGCAACACTTGGGCCGCTGTCCCGAATGCGCCACAGAGCTGAAGTCCGCCCGCGCCTTCCACGCGACCCTCTCCAAACTGCCGGTCGCCGAGCCTACGCCAAACCTGCTCGCCGCCTCGCGGATGCGAATGCAGGAGAGCCTTGAAACCGCGGAGCAGGGCGGTTGGTGGCATCGCCTGACCTTCGACCCGGCCAACTGGCTGCGGCAGATTCACTTCTCCCCGGCCTTGGCGGCCGTCATTTTCATGATTGGCTTCGGCGGCGGCATCGCAATGATGACGCAGCTGCCCAAGATTCCCGGCCAGCCAGGGCCCGGACCGGAACCTCAACCCCAATTCTCGGATCTTTCCACCATCGCCGGCTTCCGCTCCGTGATCCAGGACCCCAGCTCCAATCAGGTCACCATCAAATACGACACCGTGCGGACGGAGCAGACTCAGGGATCCATCAACGACCAGCGTATTCAGCAACTGCTTCTCTACGCTAGTCGCAATAACTACAACTCGGGCGTGCGGATGGACTCGGTCGACCTGCTCACGCAGAAGCCCAACGACAGCCGCGTCCGGGAGGCTCTGATCTATTCGCTGCGTAATGACAGCAATCCGGGCGTCCGCCTGAAGGCGATCGAGGGCTTGGGATCGTACGTCAAAGACGACATTAGCGTCCGCGATGCCGTTCTCAATGCACTCGTAACCGACAAGAACCAGGGCGTCCGCACCCAGGCCTTGCTGCTGCTTGAGCCGGTCAAAGCCGACAGCAGCGTGCGCGCGGCGCTGCAACATCTGGCCGAAACCGACCAGAACCAGTACATCCGCTCTCAGGCCCGTACGGTCCTGGCCCAGTTGCCCGAGATCGACTAGGAAGCAACCGAATGCGAGCCAACGCAAGATTCGTATCCGACCGGATTTGAAAGAGGCTCGGTCCGGGATCGTGTGAGCCCGGGGGTGGTACTAGTCTGGGATCGCATCACTCTGAATTCGTATCAGGGCGTCGCTTTAGCGACGCCGTAGACAGTTTGCTGTACCGCCCCTCTTAGGGGCTGAGGCGCAACGTTTCCAGACATCTGGACTTTGCGCCCAGAAAGCATTATCAATTCGGAGCAAATGCTCCTAAAAAGGAGAAGACGCCACTCATCAGGACTCGCTAGACCCCTGAAGTCAAGGCTCAACCAACGCCATGTCCAAGATGTTCTCCAAATTCGCCGGAGCGTTCCTCGCGACAGCGCTTCTGGTCACCCTCGCGTCTGCCCAGCAGACGCGTGTTTTCCGCGACGGTGATTCCTGGACCGAAGAAATCACCGGTTCTCTCCCCGCTGCAAAGATCCTTCGCCTCCAGGTCGATTTCGGTTCGGTTCACGTGCAGGGCGGCTCTCAGCAGGACATTACCTACGTCATTCGCACTCGTTCCTACGTTCCTGACGAGAAACAGGCCCGCCGCGAATTCGAGTCCTACAAGATCAACGCGTCGGCGCATGGAGACACCGCCCTCATCCAGGGCGATTGGCAAGGTCACCGTCATAACCTCTGTTCGGGCGAATTCACCATCAACGTGCCCCACAACCTCGAACTCGCTAAGATCGAAACCAATGGCGGAGGCGTCTTCGTCACCGCAATTTCCGGCCGCGTCGAAGCCGAAAGTGGCGGCGGCAAGATTCATCTCGACGACATAGGTGGCACCGTAACCGCCGAAACTGGCGGCGACAGCATCGAGATCGGCACGATCAACGGCGACATGCACCTTGAAACCGGCGGCGGCAAAATTTCCATCGCCAACGCCAAAGGCAAAGTCAGCGCCACCACGGGCGGGGGCAACATCGTCCTCATGGCTGCCTCACAGGATGCGATTCTCGAAGCCGGCGGCGGCAATATCGAGGTCAAGCAGTGTGGCGGCAAGCTTAAAGTTTCTACCGGCGGCGGCAATATTGAACTCGGCGACATTTCTGGCCCCGTCGAGATCGAAACTGGCGGCGGCAGCATTCGTCTCGGCTGGGCCAAGGGCCTGGTGCGCGCCGAAACTGGCGCGGGACGCATCGAGCTGAACGGCGTCTCTTCGGCGCACGCCGAAACCGGAGCCGGCGCCATCCAGGCGAAATTCATCTCGTCCACCGGAGAGCGCGTGGACTCGGTCCTTGAGACTTCGGCCGGCGACATCATCGTCTATATCGCGCCTGACGTCGCCCTCACGATTCGTGCCAGCATCGATTTGGCCAACGGTCACAAAATCTCGACCGACTTCAACGATATCCGTGTGAGCAGCGAAGGCGGCGACTGGCCCGGCCCGAAGAGCTTTAGTGCGGAAGGCAAGCTGAACGGCGGGGGGCCCACCTTGAAGGTGCGTACCACCACCGGCGACATCAAGTTCTTGCGCGCCAGCCGCTGAGGATCTGTAGCGCCGGGCGTCCCGCCGGCTGTCGCGAGAATGGGTACTCGGCAAGCGTGCTCTTGGCTTGCTGGGATGTGAGGGCATCTTGCCCTCGCGCCTATTGACCAGGGAAGCTGTCGGCTTCACTCGTGCGGGAAGGACACGGCTTCAGCAGTGCCCACCCGAGCCGATAAAGCGGGGCTTAGCCCCTGAGGTTCGCGCTCGAGCGCCACAAATCGATAGCCGGAGGATTCCGTATGCGTTTGTCCATCCTGCTTTCTCCGATTTTCCTCTCCGCTCTCACCGTCGCCGCTCACCCGGCCGAATGCCCCGTGATCGACGGCCCTTCCGTGTCCTATCCGCTGAGCCTGATCTCCTCCGACACTGGCTTCGGCGACGAAGAGAACTCTGGCGCCTACATGGGTGTCGACATCGCCGACGTCACTCCGGAGCGCCTCGCCGCTCTCAAGCTCAAGGACGAACGCGGCGTCGAGGTCACCATGGTCGACCAGGACGCGCCTGCCGGCAAGGCTGGCCTGAAAGAACATGACGTCATCCTGAGCATGAATGGAACTAACGTCGAGAGCGGCGCGCAGCTGCGCCGGATGATCCGGGAAACTCCTGCCGGACGCGTGGTCACGCTCGGCATCAGCCGCGACGGCCAGCCCCTGACCCTCAAGGTGCAGCTCGCCGATCGCCGCAAGTCGATGGCCTGGGGACCGAAGCCCAAGGACTTCAAATTCGAGATGCCCAATATACCGGCCATGCCCGACTTTGATGTCCCGGTCTCCGTCGTCGTCGCGCACTCCTCCATACGCAGTGGCCTGATGGTCGAAAACATCACCCCGCAACTCGGCGAGTTCTTCGGCGTGAAGAACGGCAAAGGCGTCCTGGTGCGCTCTGTCGAAAAAAACAGCCGGGCGGAAAAATCCGGTTTCCGCGCCGGCGACGTTATCGTCCGCGTTAATGACCAACCCGTGAACGACACCAGCGACTTCAGCCACGCCATCCGCTCCGCCACCAGCGGCAGCGTGAACGTGGGCATCATCCGCGAAAAACACGAGCAGAATCTGACCTTGCCCTTGCCTGAAGGTAAGGATTCCGGCAGCTGGTTCGAAGATAGTTTCGATCTACCCGACTTCGACGCTGAAACTCATTTGGATATGACCAAGTGGCGCGACCAGATGGCGCAACTGCAGCCGCAATTACAGTTTGCGATTCAGGAATCGCGTCGCGAGCTTGAAGAAGTTCGCCCCGAAATCGAGAAGGTCAAGCGCGCCGCCATGGAAGAACTCGAGCGCCAGAAACCCGAGATCGAGCGCGCTCTACGCGAAGCCCAGGATGCCACCCGGCGCACCCAGGCCGAAATCGCTGCCCATCAGCGCGCTATGCGGGAACAGGCCCAGAAACTGCAGAAGGAATTGCAGAAGCAGCGGAAAGACATCCTGCGCGAAAACCGCAAACAGCTCGAACGCCTGCAGCATGAAATGCACGGCGACTGGATGCCGATCTGATTGTGTGTGGGCGGACGCCCCCGTCCGCCACCGGAACTCGAGGGCCGCCCCGCCTGAGTGGCGACTCGATCAGTTTGTTGTGAAGACCTTGGTCGATGCGCTCTCTTCGTAGAGACCTTCGCTCAACAGCGGGGATATGTCCGGCACGGGATGTACGTACCACAGCCCGTCTTGATCCTTAATCACCATCGTTCTCCGTAGATGGTTCTTGCCACTTGCCAGTGCTACCTCCACGTCCACAAACATCACGTCTTGAAAGTCGAGCGCTGCATATCCATAGGAGGCGGGACCGCCCTTGGTCAAATGGCGCGCTGCATAGACCCTGACAATCTTACGAGGGTTATCTGGCGCTGTTTTCAGGGTTGCCTGCTTCAGGTGGTCCGATACGCCGTCCAGATAGGTCGAATACTCGGCACGCGATTGTCCTGTTCCATACGGTCGGATGCAGACCTTTCGGAACCAGCTAGCATCTCCGTTTATGAAAGCTCTAGCGAGATCGCTAGCTGCACCTTCGGGAGTAGCTCCGGTTGGAAAGCCGTCTGTGGCAATTTTTGATGTCGGTTTTTGTGCGCAGCTTGCGATGATGGAAGAAAACAGGAACAGAAGGATTACAACTAACCGAAACGAAATTCTCACTCCGCCGCTCCCTGCGCCGCCGCCTTGTAGCATGTCGGGCCAAGCAGCACGCGGTTCCGTCCACTCTGCTTCGCCGCGTACAGCCCGGCATCGGCCGACTTGACCAGTTCGTCGCGCGTCGTCCCATGATCGGGATACGTCGCCACTCCCGCACTGATCGTCACCGCGCGTGGCACACCCGGGAACTGCCAGTTCTCCACCAACCGCCGCAGTTTCTCGGCCACCTGCAATGCATGCTGCGGATTCGTCTGCGACAGCAAAATCCCGAATTCCTCGCCGCCGTAGCGGCACACCACGTCAATCTTGCGTACCTGCCCATGGAACATCGATGAAACCTGGCGCAGGACTTCATCCCCCAGCAGGTGTCCGAACTCATCATTCAGCCGTTTGAACTGATCGATGTCGATCATCAACACGGCCATGCCTGTGTTGAACCGTCGCGCCCGATCGATTTCCTCCACCACCCGCAGCTCGAAGAACCGCCGGTTGAAAATTCCTGTCAGCCCGTCCAGATACGCCAACTGCTTCACGCGTTCGACGTAGTGCGCGTTCTGGATCGCCGTCGCACAAATGTCCGCCACCGCTTCCAGCGACTCGATGTCCACGTCCTGGAAGCTTCCTGGCTGCTCGCTATCCAGCATCAGCACGCCCAGGGTTTGACCGAACGACACCAGAGGAATGCACATCCGTGACTGCGTCTCCTGGTAGAACCCCACATACTCCGGACACTCCCGCACGTCGTTTTCGATCAGCGTCTTGCCCGCCGCTAACGCCCGCCCCCAGAGCCCGCTCGTTGCCGGAAGCCGCCCGTCCGCGGCCGCGCAAGCCGTGAACCTCCCCTGGCTTCCACGAAGTGTGAGCCCCTCCTCGTCGCGCAATAGGACTGAAACCTGCCCCACCTGAAACGTCTGTTGAATCACGGCGCACACCTTGATCAACAGCTCCTCCTGGTCGAGCACGGCCGTGGTCTCGCGCGCAATCGCATTGATGACTTCAAGATGCCGCGCCCGTTGCCGCTCCAGGGAATAGAGCTGCGCGTTCTGCAGGGCCATCGACGCCTGCGTGGAAAACAGCGTCAGCAGGTCGATGGTGTCGTTGTCGAAATGATTGGGATTCGCGCTCTGGCAATCGAGCACACCCACCACTTCACCCCGTGCCATCAGGGGAATTGCCAGCTCCGACCGCGTGCTCCCGGCGGAAGAAACATACTGCGGATCGTTCAACACATCGGGCGAGTAGATTGGGCGCTTCTGCCGCGCCGCAGCTCCCGTCACGCCACGATCAAGCCCCAGCCGGGTGTGCTCGTGTCCCGCATCCCAGCCGATCTGGCAACGCGGGTACAGTTCCGGTTTTTCCTTGTCCAGCATCAGGATGGCGACGTTCTGCAAATGAAAATAGTCGCGCGCGATCACCAGGATCTGCCGCAGCACCTCGTCCAGTTCAAAGGTCGAGAGCACCGCTTGGCTCGCGTCGTAGAGAATGGCGATTTTTTGCATTCGCGCAAGAATTCTATCCGCATCCCGGCGGGTTACCGAGGTTCCGAAAGTAACCACACGGCGACCGTAGCGCCCGCGTCTCGCCGGCCGAAGTGCTTCAGCCTCACCTCGCGTTCTTTGTTGGGCGCCCCACCCTAAAGGGCGTGCCCTTTGTGACGTTTAGGGTGGGATTCCACGATCCCATCGTCCATCAGGAACCCCCATCTCCCGAACTCCCCCTCATCCCCCAACTGTTAAACTAGCTACTTGCCTCCCCGCAAACCATCGTCGCTGAAGCAGTCCGCGCCACCCAAGCCCGGCCCCACACCCGTTCCTGCCGCCAAAAACCGCGTATTCCTCATCGACACGATGTCCTTCATCTTCCGCGCCTATCACGCCATGGCGCGCCAGCGGCCCATGACGACCAAGACCGGCCTCCCCACCGCCGCCATCTACGTGTTCGTCAACATGCTGCGCAAGCTGCGCGAGGACTTCTCCCCCGAGTACCTTGCCGCTGTCTTCGACGTCGTCGGCCCCACTTTCCGCGATCAGGAGGCCGAGGCCATCACCACCGTCCGCAAGTTCGACCTCAAGACGCAAAGCTTCCAGGAAATCCAGTACCACGGCTACAAGGCCAACCGCTCGGCAATGCCCGAGGACCTCGCACAGCAGGTCCCTTACATCCGTCGTGCGCTCGAGTCTTACCGCATCCCTATCCTCGAACAGCAGGGCTTCGAGGCCGACGACCTCATCGGCACTCTGGCCCGCAAGGCCGCCGCCGAGTCCTATCTTGTCTACGTCGTCTCCAGCGACAAAGACATGCTCCAGCTCGTCACCGACAAGGTCCTCGTCCTCAACCCGCCCAAGGACAATCTCATCGCCGACTCCGCCAAGGTTGAAGAAATTCTCGGCGTTCCGCCCGAGCGCGTCATCGACCTGATGGCCTTGCGCGGTGATTCCATCGACAACATTCCCGGTGCCCCCGGCATCGGCGAAAAAGGATCCCTCGAACTCATCAAGCGCTTCGGCACAGTGGAAGCCGCGCTCGATCGTGCCGCCGAAGTCGAGAAGAAAACCTACCGCGAGTCCCTGCTCCACAATCGCGACATTGTTCTCTTTAGCAAGCGCATGGCAACCATCGACTGCAACGTCCCCGTCGCCCTCGATCTCAACGCCATGCGCGCCGGCGAACCCGACGTCGCCACCCTCCGTGCGCTGTTCTCCGAACTCGAATTCACCTCGCTTCTGAAGGAACTTCTCCCCGTCGTCGAAGTCACCGAGGCTCGCTACACCGAAGCCAGATCTGCCGCCGATGCCGAGGCTGTCCTGAAGGAGGTTCCCGCAAAGGGCTCACTCGCGATCGCCCTCGAGGCGCCCACTGTGACCGCCGCCGACAGCGAAGAAGTTGACGAGCCTGAGCTTGAAGAGGGCATGCTTCCCTTGCAACTCGGAACTCCGACTCCAACTGCGCCCCCGATTACCCGCACCATCGCCATCTCGGCCACATCGGGCGCTGCCATTCTCATCCCGCTCAACTCCGAGGCAGGAACAGAACTGAAGTCCATCCTCGCCAACGAGCAGATCGCCAAGTCAGTGCACGACTTCAAAGCCGCCCTGCACGCATTCAACTCTGCGGCCATAGAGCTCTCCGGCGTCCGCCATGACTCACGCCTTTACTCGTACTTGCTCGATCCGACCTATTCCTCGCACGCTCTACCCGAAGTCGCGCTGCGCCGCCTCAATCTCAAGCTCTCCGGAAATCTTGCCGAATCCGCCGATGTCACTGGCCGCCTCGCCACCACACTCGCGCACGAAGTCGAACAAGGTGGACTCAGGAAGCTTTACGAAACCATTGACCTCCCGCTGGTCCCCGTTCTTGCCCGCATGGAAGAAGCCGGAGTGAAGATCGACACCGCGGCCCTGGCCCGCATGTCCACGCGCCTGGAGCGTGAAATCGACGGCAAGGCCCGGGAGATCTACGGGCATTGCGGCCTCGAATTCAACATCAACTCGCCTCGCCAGCTCGGCGACGTCCTCTTCAACAAACTCAACCTGCCCAAGCCCGTGAAGTACGGCAAAGGGAAAACTATCTCTACCGCCGTCGATGTGCTCGAGGGCCTGGCCGCCGATCACGAAGTCCCGCGCCTCGTGCTCGAGTTTCGCCAGCTCTCGAAGCTTAAATCGACCTACGTCGATACTCTTCCCGCATTGCTCAGTCCATCCACCGGGCGTCTCCATACCACTTTCGATCAGACCGGCACCGCGACCGGACGCCTTTCCTCGGCCAACCCCAACCTGCAGAACATTCCCATCCGCACCGAACTCGGCCGCGAGATCCGAGCGGCCTTCACCGTTGAGCCCGGCCACGTCCTGCTCGCCGCCGATTACTCGCAAATCGAGCTTCGGCTGCTTGCGCACTACTCCAATGATTCGCTGCTGGTCGAAGCCTTCCGCCGCGGTGACGACATCCACACCCTCACTGCCTCGCAGGTCTTCGGTGTCCCACCACTGATGGTCACCCCCGACCATCGCCGCCAAGCCAAGGTCGTCAACTTCGGCATCGTTTATGGCCTCTCCGCATTCGGGCTCTCGCAAAATCTCGGCATCGAGCCGGGTGAGGCCAAGCAATTCATCAACGCTTACTTCGAAAAGTACGCAGGCGTCCGCTCCTTCATCGACAAAACCCTCGACGACGCCCGCCACACCCAGCGCGTCCAGACTCTGTTCGGCCGCATCCGCCCCATGCCCGACATCAACGCCAAGAACGTTCAGCAGCGCGGATTCGCCGAACGCACCGCCGTCAATACTCCCCTGCAAGGTACCGCCGCCGACCTCATCAAGCTGGCGATGATCCGCATCGACGAAGCCATCCGCGAACGCAACTTGAAATCGCGCATGACCCTGCAAGTCCACGACGAGTTGGTCTTTGAAGTGCCAGAAGAAGAACTGGACGTCATGCGGTCGCTGGTCCGCGAGTACATGGAAAAAGTCCACCCCCTCACCGTTCCGCTCGTCGTAGAAATTGGAATCGGAAAAAACTGGCGCGATCTGGAGTAATTCAGCGGAATCTGGAATAACAGCCTGCTCGTGCTGACTCGGCGTAAGTGCGGGGCCTGCATTCAGTTCTTGTACCTTGGATATAATGTGCGGCAGCGTTGTTTCTGCTCTCGTGACCTGAACCGGGAGCCCTCCACAAATGCTCCGCATCCGCGCCGCCACTATTGAAGACGTGCCCTTGCTCGAAGCGATGATCCGGGAGTTTGCCACGTTTGAACGGCTGGCAGCCGAAGTTACGATCACCGTGGAGATGCTGGCGCGCGACGGCTTCGGTCCACACCCACGCTTTCGGGCATTGCTGGCGGAGTGGGATGGCAGGCCAGCAGGATACGCAATGTTTTTCAATTTCTATAGCAGCTTCCAGGGGCCAGGACTGTTTCTCGAGGACATCTACGTGCGCGAGGAATTTCGCGGCAAAGGGATCGGCCGGATCTTGATGGCCGAAGTCGCGTCGATCGCCCTGCGTGAAGGATTCTGGGCAATGCGCTGGGAGGTGCTCGAGTGGAATCAGCCGGCCATTGACTTCTACAAGCGGCTCGGCGCGAAGTTTCTGCACGATTGGATGGAAGTCCGGATCGAGGGCGACGCTTTGCGGCAGCTGGCGGAGGGAGCGGCCAAGTGATGGTTGTTCGAATTATCGGCGCCGGGCTGGCAGGCTCCGAAGCTGCCTGGCAATGCGCACGGCGCGGAATCCGAGTAGAACTGTTCGAGATGCGCCCGGTACGTTCCACTCCCGCGCATCAGACGGCCGACTTCTCCGAACTGGTCTGCTCGAACTCGCTGAAGTCCGACAGCGCGAACACCGCTCCCTGGCTGCTTAAAGAAGAAATGCGGCGTGCCGGATCGCTGCTGCTCGAGATCGCCCGCGCCTGCGCCGTGCCCGCAGGACACGCATTGGCCGTCGATCGAACCGCATTCTCCGCGAAAGTTACGGAAGCGATTTCGTGCGAGCCGCTCATTTCTGCTCGGCGAGAAGAGGTCACCAGGATCAATGAAGCGCAGATCACCGTGATCGCCAGCGGACCGCTTACTTCCGAGGCGTTGGTCGCGGAAATTTCGCGCTTGAGTGGGAGCGCGAACGATCCCGGAGCTTCGCCGACGGCATCCGAGAAAGAAGGGCCAGCGTCGCCACAGCTCTACTTCTACGATTCCATTAGCCCCATTGTCGAGGCCGACTCGATCGATATGTCGAAGGTGTATCTGGCCGCGCGTTACGACAAGGGCACGGCAGACTACATCAACTGTCCCATGTCGAAGGAAGAGTACGACCGCTTTTACGACGCCTTGGTGACGGCGGAGTCGGTCGAGGAGCGGGACTGGGAAAAGCTGAACTACTTCGAAGGCTGCCTTCCGATTGAAGAGATCGCCCGCCGCGGCCGCGACACGCTGCGCTTTGGACCCATGAAGCCGGTGGGCCTGCGTGATCCCCGCACCGGCAAGCCACCCCATGCCGTCGTGCAGCTGCGGAAGGAAAATCTGCGCGCCGATTCCTATAATCTGGTCGGTTTTCAGAATCACCTGAGGTTTGGTGACCAGGCTCGCGTTCTCCGCCTCATTCCCGGGCTCGAGCAGGCCCGTTTCCTCCGCTATGGACAGATCCATCGGAACACGTACATCAATGGACCAACACTGCTACGCGAGACTCTGCAGATGAAGACGCATCCTCGCGTATTGTTCGCCGGGCAAATCTGCGGGGTGGAGGGTTACGTCGAATCGATCGCCACTGGACTGATGGCGGGCGTGCACGCGGCTACACTGGCGAACGGCGGGGAGCCGCTGGGGCCCCCTCGCGCGTCGGCCTTCGGATCGCTGGTGCACTACGTCGCACAAGCCGATCCACGGAATTTCCAGCCGGCCAACATAACATTCGATCTGTTGCCGCCACTGGACCGCCGGGTACGCGACCGCCAGGAGCGGCACCGATTGCAGTGCGCGGCAGCCTTAAGCGAGTTTGACGCCTGGCTCGAGCGGGTCGGAGCGGTCGCCGCATAACCTGAAGCGCCTTCCAAAGCGCTGGGCGACATCCCCAATTTGCTTGCAAGTCGCTCGGAATTACCTTGTTACCTGAAGGGCTAGCGGCATCGGACCCCTCCAGCTCCAAAACCTGAGGAGATCGCGAACAAAAGCTCCCCCACCTGCGTATCTACCACTGGACGGCCCCGGGCGCATCGCGGGCAACTTCCCGTTTCGGCCTCAAAATACGCCTGATTACTGACAACGAACCGCCCCGTCCAACGAAGCAATGATCCTGCGCGATCTCATTGGCGATGTCTTCCGGACGTTATGGGCGCACAAGCTGCGCACCTTTCTCACCATGTTCGGGATTGCCTGGGGCATCGTGTCGATCGTGCTGATGGTGGCCGCCGGGGAAGGTTTGCGCGTCGGCCAGGCGAAGGTCGCCGAGACCCTCGGCAAAGACGTCATGATCGTCTTTCATGGGCGCACGAGCCTGCAAGCGGGTGGACAGCGTGCCGGTCGACCCGTGCAATGGAGCGATAACGATTTGCCTTACCTGCAGACCATGGCCACGGAATGCCAGTACATCTTGCCCGAGCTTGAGCAGGAGACCGTGCGCACGCACAGTGCGTATAACAATGCGGCATTTCTGGTGAGCGGATCCATGCCCGAATTCGGCTGGGTACGCACGCTGAATCCGGGCGAGGGCCGTTTCTATAACGACAGCGACGTGAAAGAAGCTCGCCGTGTCGCGTTCCTGGGGACCGATGCGGCCAAGCAGTTATTTCCCGGCACCAGCGCCGTAGGCCAGTTGATTCATCTGAACGATTTTCCCTACACCGTTATTGGAGTGATGCAGAAGAAGAAGCAGGATTCCAGCTACGACGGCTGGGACGTGAACAAGGTCTTCATCCCGTTCACCACGATGCAGCGCGATTTTCCCGCGAAACCGCCCGCCAAAGCGCACGACATCGATCAATTCCTGGTCACGCCGCGCGCGGTGGATCTGCACGATGTCTGCAAGTACCAGATCCGGCGCGCGCTGGGGCACCTGCACAACTTCGATGCGAACGATAAAGAAGCGTGTCCCATCTGGGACACGGTGCAGGAAGCCAAAGCCTTCGAGACCATGACCAACGGGATGAAGTATTTTCTCGGCGCCGTGGGGCTGGTCACGCTGGTACTCGGTGGATTGGGTGTGATGAACGTGATGCTCGTGGCGGTTCGCGAACGTACCCGCGAGATTGGGGTGCGCAAGGCGCTCGGCGCCCGGAGTGGAGAAATCCTGCGTCAGTTTTTCTTTGAAGCTCTGCTGATTGCCGCTCTGAGCGGCGCGGTCGGTTTGGGCATTGCTTATGGCTTATGCGCCTTGGTCAACATGCTGCCCATGCCTGACTTTTTCGCCGGACTGCTCCCCACGTGGGGAACGGGCGTGCTGGCCTGCACGCTGCTGGGAATGATCGCCGTGTTTTCGGCTTTGTATCCGGCGAGGCGCGCGGCCTCGGTCGATCCCATCGAGGCGCTGCGGTATGAGGCGGGAGGCTGAGAAGCAGTTACTGGTCGCTAATCGTCGGTCACTAGTCGCCAGCGAAAGGCTCAGTCGTTGGTCGTTAGTGGCGAAAGCGAATTGGGTGTCAGGAGCTAGCAGCCAGAAGCTACTAGCTACAGGCCGTCAGCCAAGAGCTGGTTTCTCATGCTTATTGAAGTCATTCTCGAAGCCTGGATCGCGCTGAAGCGGAACCGGACCCGCAGCGCCCTCACCATGCTGGGCATCGTGTGGGGCATCGCCACAGTCACGCTGCTGATCGCCTACGGCAACAGTTTCCGCTCGATCCTGGTGAACGGCTTTAATGCCTTCGGCAAGGGCGCGGTCGTCTGCTGGCCACAACAGACCAGCGAGCAACCGGGCGGACAGCGCGCCGGGAAGAAGGTCGTCTTCGAAAAACAAGACGTCGAACTGGTCAAGGAAACTGCACCGCTCGTCAAGCATGTGTGCCTGGAGACGGTGAGACGCCCCGGCATTGCGTACGAAGACCGCATGGCGGGAACGGCACCAGTGCGCGGAGTCTGTCCCGAGTACGGCGACATGCGCAACGAGGTTCCCGCGGAAGGCCGCTGGATCAGCAAGCTCGATGATCTGGAGCGGCGGCGCGTCATTTTTCTTGGCGCTCGGGTCAAAGAGCAGTTGTTCAGCGGACGCCCCGCCGTCGGCGAAACCGTTCTCGTGCAAGGCGTCCCCTTTCAAGTGATCGGCGTGATGGCGCGAAAAATCCAGATGAGCAATTATTTTTCCAGCGATGATGACTCCACCTGGATTCCCTATTCAGCGGCGGGCGATTTGTGGAACACGCGCTATGCCGAAGTCCTGATATTCGAACCGATCGCCCCGCAGTTTGAAAAACGTGCCGAAGCCCAGGTGCTGGCCGCCGTGGCTTCGCGCCAGCAATTCTCGCCCACCGATCCAAAGGCCATTCAGATGTTCGGGCGCGAAGAGTTTCGTCCCGTCATCGACGGAATTACCATCGGCCTGCAGGTGCTGCTCACCTTCATCGGCACTCTGACGCTCGGCATTGGTGGCGTGGGCGTGATGAACATCATGCTGGTGTCGGTGGACGAGCGTATTCGCGAAATCGGCCTGCGACGAGCGCTCGGCGCGCGCAAGCGGCACATCAAGATGCAGTTCCTGGCGGAAACCATCATGATCATGCTGCTGGGAGGAGCCATCGGAATCCTCGTGTCGTACTTGATTGCCCTCACCGTGGGTACATTGCCGCTACTTGGCCCTCTGTTCGAAGACGACTCCGGGAAGGCCGACATTCACCTGCGGATTTCGCTGATGACAGTGCTGCTCTCGACGGGCGTACTGCTGCTGGTGGGCGTTGCCAGCGGCATGGTGCCGGCGCTACGGGCCTCAAGGCTCGATCCCGTGGAGGCTTTGCGATACGAGTGAGCTGACTCGCCATCTTGGAATTGCACAGCGCATCGATCTCCATTTTCTGAGCGGCGCTCAGGCTCGGCATTTCAGCGTGATTAGTGGCTGCGCACAATTCCATTGACCCCCTCTTACCTTCGCAGTACTTTGCGAATTGAGATTCCACTCGGAGGCATGTCTTGGCCAAGTCCGCGCTCGAAGTGGTAAGAACCGCTTTCGCGCACGCAGCCGACCAACTCGCGGAGCCGTTCCGGCTTGGACAGTGGACGCGGCTGGCTTTGCTGGCCCTGGCAACGGGCGAAATCAGTTCAGGAGGCAGCTGCAACAGCATGAGCAGCCTGCCGTCGAAAATCCCCCACTCCCAGAGTTTCGCGGACACGCCCGATCTCTTCTGGAGAAACATCTTCCATGGCATGGACCCGGCAATACTCGCCACGGTGATCCTGATTGCGATCTTCGGCGGCCTGGTGCTGATGCTGGTATGGATCTATATCTCCAGCGTCTCCCGGTTCATCCTGTTTGAAGCCGTTCTGCGCAAGAACTGCGACTCGCTCTCCGACGGCTGGCAGCGCTGGCAGAGCCAGGGCCTGCGTTTCTTCTGGTGGCAGCTGGCAGTCGCCGTTGTGGGCTTGGCTGTGGCGGCTGCGCTGTTCATCCCCTTGCTGATCCCCCTGCTCGCCACCATGCGCAATCACAAGCAACCTGGCCTAGAAACTTTCGCCGCTTTTCTCCCGATGGTCCTCGTGTTCATGCTGTTTGGACTGGCGATGACGCTGATCACCGTACTCGCCAAGGATTTCGTTATTCCCTACATGGCCATCGACGGCACTGGAGTCATTGAAGGCTGGCAGCGCGTGCTGGCCAGCATGAAGGCGGAATTGGGAAGCTACGCCGGTTACATTGGGATGAAAATTGTGCTGGCGATCGGTGCCTCGATCATGTTCGGCATTCTTTCCTGGATCGCGGCCATGATCTGTCTGATCCCGGTGGGAATTCTGGCTGTGATCGTGGTGATCTTCGGTAGAGCGGCGGGCCTGGGCTGGGATGTCTTTACGATCACAACGGCGATTGTCGCGGGAACGGTCGTGTTGGGCGCTGTGATCTACGTGGTCGCCCTGGTGTGCGTGCCCATCGCGGTCTTCTTCCCGGCCTATGCGATGTACTTTCTGGCGGAACGATATCCGGCCCTGCACGCGCGCTTGTATCCGCCGCCCCCCATGGCGCCACGTCCGCCAGAACCGCCGCCGCTTGCTCCGGCACCCGCGCCGATTGGATAGTTGCTACTTTGTTAGCCGGTGGAGGGACGGGCGTCTCGCCCGTCCGGCGGGCGGGGACCCCCGGCCGCTCCATCGAACAGCACGAGTCGCCATCCCCTGCCGTCGCGCACTTGATCCACGACCACGGAGTCAGCGTCCTGCATCCCCGCCCGAGGACGTCTTCACGTGCGCATGTTTCTCGTGTGTCCACGAAAAGCGGCGCCCGACGATGCATTTCACGATCAGGTGATCGGTAGCAGGCGTGAGTCCCCAACCCACGCCAAAGTTGAACTCCCACTTCGGCGAGACGTTCAGATCGATTGTGGGGAAGATCTGGTGCTGTTGCTGGTCGACGGGATCGAATTCGGTGGCCGGGCCAACTGCGCCATAGTACTCGATGCCGGCGGCGATCTTCTTGGTGACGTCATAGCTGATCTTCACATTCGGCGAAAATCCCCAGCCTTTGGTGACCGTCGGGCCGTGCAGCGTGCGGTCGAAAACAGGATTGAAGCCCAGATACCAGGGACCGATCGTCTTGTCGATAATTGGGCGCAGTTCGTACGTCCAGGTATCGCCGGTAAACTTCGCCTGCGTGTAACCAATCTCCTGCGAGATGCTGAGCCCTACGGGCCAGTGCCATTTTTCCGGAATCGCGAAGCGCGGACGAATATGATCCCCCACCCACTGCCAGCCGCCTTTCGGCTGAATAGAGCTGAAGACGTAAAAGCCGGTTTCAAACCAGTCGGTGAAGCCCTGCGTGATTTCCAGCGTCTCATGCTCGGCGTGGTTCGTGGGTTGGACACCGTCGATGACGCTCTTGCTCCCATTTACGGTGAAATTGGAGTGAATCTCGACCATCGTGGTGCGCGGCGGCACCAGCTCAGAGGCGTACACCTGGATCTCGTAATTGTCCTGCGCGTGCGCACAAGCGAAAGCCAGCGCCAGAAACCAGCTCAGCACGAGAAATCGTCCGGTGTGCATAGGGAAAGTTCGCCGATGCAAGCCGGAAGAGGGAACGATCCAACGTGCTGGTCGACGCGTCGATTCTAAAGGAATTCGTTACCGCTCGTTAAATTTAGGTCGCCCCGTACGAGGAGCGCTCGCGTAGACGGGAACCCGTTCGCACCGCCGGGTGTCCAATCTCTCAGACACGCCGCGTGACCCGAAGGAGAACATCATGGCAATGTCGATGGGAGGCGGTGGTGCGTCTGGGCCGCAGATGAACGTGACCCCGCTGATCGATGTGCTGCTGGTGCTGATCATCATCTTCATGGTGATCGTGGCCAAGTCGAAGCCCGAGTACAAAGGTCTGGACGCGCAGATTCCGCAGCCGACGAATGAATCCGTGCCAACACCTGAGCACACGATCGTGATTCAGTTGGACGATCAGCCAGCTGAGGAGAAGCCCCTGGTGAAAATCAATCAACAGCCCGTGGCTTGGGCGGAACTGCAGGGCCGGCTGCGGGACATCTTCAAACAGCGTGCCGAGAAGGTCGCCTTCGTGCAAGGCGAAGACGGCGTCGACTTCGAGTACGTGGCCGATGTCATCGACACCGCGCGCGCAGCCGGTGTGCAACGGGTGGGCCTGCTACCGAAAGAAATGGCCTCCGCCCGTTGACTGCGCAATTCGGTACTCTCGCTGCGCACAAATTGCCTTCCTGCGGAACGGTCGCGTACAACTGCCGAATCCTCGAGGTTTTATCTCAGCAGCTTCGGGAGTGGCACTGTGGAGGATTTCGAACGGCGAGTGAGGGAGAGTTTCGGACGCCAGGCTTTCATGAAGACGCTGGGCGCCACGATCGCGGCGGAGAAACAGGGCGAGGTGGAGATCCGGTTTCCATTTCATTCTTCACTTACGCAGCAAAATGATTTCGTCCACGCCGGTGCGATCACCAGCATTCTTGATTCGGCCTGTGGCTATGCGGCTTTAAGCGTCGCGCCTGAAGGTCACGACGTGTTGAGCGTGGAATTCAAGGTGAACTTCCTCGCTCCAGCCGTTGGCGAAGAATTCTGTGCACGCTC
>Ga0307478_10000348_pt1 | contig 49902 bp, 53 predicted proteins | sample atmos_gasesECM4C_2_FD_203713 | JGI IMG/M metagenome (GOLD analysis project Ga0307478, IMG submission 203713) | Hardwood forest soil microbial communities from Morgan-Monroe State Forest, Indiana, United States - atmos_gasesECM4C_05 | ecosystem: Environmental > Terrestrial > Soil > Temperate...
AGTGCCAGCTGGCGGAATAGAGGCAGAGCAGTGCTGTGCCCCTACTTTGGTGCCTATGCTACCGCAGGTTGCAGGATGCCTGCATATTCGGCATCGTCGTCGAATTCTTCGATGTTCGCCGTCGCGACTGCAGGCTGTAAAGTTTCTACATAGTCATCTTCACGGCGCCACCATTCCGGTACTTCCGGAGATTGGTGGATCGAGAAGTGAGCAACCAGTGTTTTCGTTTGTTGATTGAAGACGATGTATTCGCCGGGCGAATCGGCGAGCAACTCCCAGACACGAAGCCGGGCTGCACTCAATTCCTTCGCGGCTTCCACCCACGCCAGACTGTCGTCACTCAGGACTTTGATGATGTCGAAAGGATTGTGTTCCACCGAGCGTCCCTCCCTGGGATTAGAGCTCCCTCAAATGGTGCGCGTGCAAAGTAACTGGCGCGGGCGTAGTGCGCTATCCGGTAAACCGCTTACCGAACGGGATGAATTGTCGTAGGGGCGGGACCTGCGGAACTCATGCGGGCGGCTAGAAACGTGTACGGAAAATCCATGGCCAAAATGCGAGTGTTGACCTGATTGCGAGATTTACGCAACCGAGTAGATTTTGTAACAGGAGGCCCCGGTCCCATGATGGAATCAACCTCGCTGCTAGAACAAGCCATCGAACGCATCCTGGAGATGTCCGCGGATTTGCAGATCAAGCGGATGGCGACCACGCAATACTCGCTCGAGTTTCATGAGCACGGTGTGGCGATAGCGGCTTACGGCAGAGTGCTGGCAACGCTCACCAAGCTCCAGCAACAGGAGGAGTGCTCGCCGGCTCTGACCCTTCTCGGTGCCATGCAGACTTGCCAAGGATCGCGCGGTGTCCTTCCATTAGATGCGCAACGTTCAGCGTGCTAAAACGCAACACGTCCACACGCGCGCTCGTCCACTAAGATCCTCCACTGAGGCGACTCCGACGGCTGGAACCTGCTAAAATCTCCAGTCATGAAAAGACGAAGACTGCTGCAGTCACTACCCGCTGTAACTCTGCTTCCCAATGCCACCTGGGCTGCTATGCAGCCGAAGGCGGGGCCAACATCGACCACGGTGTACGAACTTCGCATTTATCACACCTACGAAGGCAAGCTCGACGATCTGCTCAAGCGCTTTCGCGAGCACACGACGAAGCTTTTCGAGAAGCATGGAATGAAGAACGTGGCGTATTGGGCGCCGCTCGACGAACCAGCGAAGAGCACCACGCTCATTTATGTCCTGGCACATCCCAGCCGGGAAGCGGCGACGGCCAACTGGAAGGCGTTCCAGGACGATCCGGAATGGAAGAGCGTTCGCGACAAATCCGAAGAGAATGGGAAAATTGTGGAGAAAGTAGACTCCACCTTCATGGCTCTGACGGACTTCTCTCCGGGGCAATGAATCTGCCACTTACTCGGTCGGCCCGAATCGTACCAGTCTAGTCGGAAGTGTTTTGATGGAACCCGCAAAGTTTTCGCCGAGCGAGCTGGGGGATTTGGTCGCGCAAACGGTTTCCTGGATGCGGGAGCAGCGTGAGAAATTTCTTCCCTCAAGCCACTCTCTTAGCGAGGACCAACATAAAAACCTGCTGCCTTTCTTTTCAGCGGAAATCCTGAACCGCCTGCGCGTCGTGGACGCCGCCGCGACCGGCCAAAAAATCCCTTATCCGCCGTTCTACGAGAAGGTGCGCGCAGGCGGCGCTCGTGTGGTGCCCGATGCCGCGCACATGACCGCCATGCCGTTCATTGATGTCGCAGTCTTTAACCGCAGGCCGACCTTGCGGACGCTATTTCACACGTTGGTGCACGTCGCGCAGTTTGAGTCCGTAGGTTTAGAGAAGGTAATGAAGGGCTACTTTGAAACGCTCAACGAATCCGGCCTGTGGATGGTCGTTCCTTACGAGGAACAAGCCTACCAGTTGGACGCGCGCTATACGCGCGATCCCAAAGACGTTTTCCGCGTAGAGGATGAAGTCCGCTACTGGCTACGCGATGGGCGTTTTCCTTGAGTCCTCGATCCTCTCCGCGAAGGTTACGCCAGATCGAGGGCCCTCGCGAGAGCGCGGTTGAGTTCCGCAAGCTTGGCAGGACCGAGTGAACCAACATAATTGGTTAGGTCTGTCTTGCGCAGGCTCACCAGATTGTCACACATTATCCAACCCTGATGCTTCAGGCCCTCGTCAGGCCCGACAGAGACTTGGGTAGACAATGCCTCACCGCTTGTGAATACGGGGGCGCACGCTACGGTCGAGAATGTGGAATCGATCAGCACCTGACGGCTGACCACGACGAAGGCGCGGGACTGTTTTGGGTCGCCCGCAGGTTTGTGGACTCTGTAGAGTTCGCCGCGATTCATGGGCAACTGTGAATCTAGATTTCTCCTGCCTGATAATCGAGCACGTCTGCGGCTTCCAGATTCAAGCGCTCGGCGGCCCGATTGATACGCTCCAAGTCGCGGTTGTGTAATGCGCGGCGGCGCCGATCGCGAATATATCTGCGGAGAATGCGTTCGATGAAGGCAGAACGTGAATGCTTGGAACCTGCCAAGCGGTCGACTTGGGCGAGCAAATCCTTGGAGAGTGTGATAGAAGTCTTCTCTTTCATACCACTATCCTACTACCGAGTTGGAGAGGTGACAACCGTTCCCGTTTCAGGCTGGTGAATCTGCGCGGGGAGCCAACCTAGCGGCTGGCGGCGGTCTCGCGACGGATCGTAACGCCGCCCGGGCCCAGCTGGTAACCTTCATCGCGCACAGTCTTGTCGGCCGCGGCGCGCAGCGTCTGCTCGTCCGCATTTTTAGGGGAGTCGCAATACCGGCGTATCACTTCTTCGCCGCTCTGAATGCGCATCAACCATTTGGACTTACCGGGGTCCCAGGAGACTTCCACTCGATCAGCAGTCATAGCATCCTCCAGGGCGAGTTAACTACATTGTAGTCCAATTGCAGCCCTTGAGGGGCGTTTGCATCTCCATTTCGAAAGTAATTTCGTCGCCCGGTGGCACCAACCATTGACGCCATGTGCGGGCGGATATAGCTTTTGATGGACCCACGTTTCGGATGTATAAGCGATAAGAGGCATTGCAGATGGCCGATGGAGCCGCAGCCGCAGATAGCGTAGACCTGTTTGCGGAAGAAGGCGCAGGAAGCGTCGAGCACGTCGATGTGCTGATCGTGGGCGCCGGTCTTTCCGGAATCGGCGCCGCCTATCATCTGCAGAACCAGTGCCCCTCGAAAAACTTCATCATTCTGGAAGGCCGCCACACGATGGGTGGGACCTGGGACCTGTTTCGCTATCCGGGAGTCCGGTCTGATTCCGACATGTATACGCTCGGATACAACTTCCGCCCGTGGCACGGGGCCAAGGCCATTGCCGACGGCCCCTCCATTCTGCGATACATTCGCGAAACGGCAGCCGAATATGGAATCGAGCAAAGGATTCGCTATGGCCATCAAGTGACCCACGCTTCATGGTCTTCGCACAACGCTAGATGGACCGTGGAGGCCACGCTGTCGAAAGGCCAGACGGTGCGGTTCACCAGCAATTTTCTGTACATGTGCAGCGGCTACTACGACTATGCGCAAGGCTATATGCCGGGCTGGCCTGCGATGGATCGCTACACGGGCCGTATCGTGCACCCGCAGAAGTGGCCCGACGACCTCGATTGCGCCGGCAAGCGCGTCGTCGTGATCGGCAGCGGCGCTACGGCGGTGACGTTGGTTCCGGCGCTGGCCGAGTCGGCCGCGCATGTGATCATGTTGCAACGCTCGCCTACATACATTGTGGCGCTTCCGTCCGAAGACTTCATCGCCAATTGGCTGCGGCGAACTATGCCGGCCCGCCTGGCTTATGGGATCGTTCGCTGGAAGAACGTGTTCCTGCAGATGTACTTTTACGGTCGGGCTCGGCGAAAGCCGGGAAAAACAAAGAAGGGGATCATGCGTCTTGCACAAAAGGCCCTTGGTCCAGAGTACGACGTCGAAAAGCATTTCTCACCTCGTTACAATCCGTGGGACCAGCGCCTTTGCCTGATACCCGACGCTGACTTATTTTCGGCCATTCGTTCCGGCAAGGCCTCGGTGATTACCGATGAGATCGCGGAGTTTACGGAAAGAGGTCTGCGGCTGCAATCTGGCGATGAGCTGGAAGCGGACATCATCGTCACCGCCACCGGCCTGAAGCTGAAGTTACTGGGCGGAATGCGGTTACTCGTGGATGGTGTGGCCGCCCCTGCGTCTCGAGCGATGACGTACAAAGGGATGATGTACAGCGAAATCCCCAATCTGGCCTCTGCCTTCGGATATACGAATGCTTCGTGGACGCTGAAAGCCGATCTAACCGCGGAGTATGTTTGCCGTCTGCTGAACTATATGGACGCGCGCGGGTATGACTATTGCACGCCGCGTAGGCGCGATCCGTCCATTACGGAGGAGCCTGCGATCAACTTCACGTCCGGCTATATCCAGCGGGCCAGCGACGTGCTTCCCAAGCAGGGGTCCAAGAAGCCGTGGAGGCTTCATCAAAACTACGCTCTGGACTTGCTGGATTTAAGGTTCGCCAAGATCGACGATGGCACCATGGAGTTCACGCGTCTCGAAAAGAAGGAACAGGCGGTGAGGCCGGTGGGTGAAACAGAGAGCGAGCGCCGAGTAGCGTCGCTAAGGAGTGTGGAATGAGGAAGGTCAAGTGGGGAATCCTGGGAGCAGCGTCCATCGCCTTGCGCAAAGTCATTCCCGGTATGCAAAACGGGGCGTACAGCGAAATCACCGCGATCGCTTCCCGCGATTTGAAGAAAGCGGAAGAAGTAGCGCGCAAACTTGGCATTCCGAAGGCCTATGGGTCGTACGAAGAACTTTTGCGAGACCGCGAGATTGAAGCCGTCTACAATCCGCTGCCCAATCATTTGCACGTGCCCTGGTCGATCAAAGCCGCCGAAGCGGGGAAGCACGTGCTCTGCGAGAAGCCGATCAGTTTAACGGTGGCCGAGGCGAAGACGTTGCTGGCCGCGCGAAACCGCACGGGCGTAAAAATCGGCGAAGCGTTCATGGTGAAGACGCACCCGCAGTGGTTACGCACGCAGGAACTTGTGCGCAGCGGAGCGATAGGGAAATTGCAGTCGGCGATGTGTGTCTTCAGCTACTTCAATCGGGAGCCTGACAATGTGCGGCACAAAGTAGAATGGGGTGGAGGCGGTTTGCTGGACATCGGTTGTTATCCCATTACGATGTCGCGCTTTATTTTCGCAGAGGAGCCGCTGCGGGTAGCTGGCGCGTTGGAGCGAGATCCCGATTTTGGCACCGACCGATTGTCTTCGGCGATCCTGGAATTTCCTTCCGGGCAGTCAACCTTCACGTGCCTCACGCAAGGCGCCTACTTTCAAACCATGCATTTTCTCGGTTCGGCGGGCCGCGTGGAAATTGAAATTCCCTGGAACGCACCCAATGACCGGCCATGCCGAATCTTCGTTGGGGATGCGACCCGGGCAGCGCCCAAGGTCGAAGAGTTTCCGATCGTCGACCAGTACACCATTCAGGGTGATGAGTTTTCCCGAGCGATTCGCGGCGAGCGCGAAGTCCCCGTGCCTCTGGAGGACGCCATCGCCAATATGGCGGTGATTGAGGCGATATTTCGGGCCGCGGATTCCGGCAAATGGGAGAAACCAGAAAAAACGGAATACAGCGCGCACCGAGGCGCGTAGCTCCTAGGGTATTCAGGCCGAGAGGCAATTGTGGCGGTCAGGACTATTTTACAGTTGGGGGATCCCGGATTGCGGGAAGTAGCCGTGCGGGTTGACGACCCCGCTGCGCCTGAAATCCGATCGCTGATCGCGGATTTGGCGGACACTCTGGCGTATTGGCGGGCGAGCACAGGGTATGGACGCGGTATCGCCGCGCCCCAGCTTGGGGCGGCGAAGCGCGTGATCTTCCTGCAATTGCCGGGAGCCGAGCCATGGCCGCTGATAAATCCACAGATTACTTGGCGCAGCGCGGAAAAAATTGTGGTCTGGGATGCCTGTTTGAGTTTTTTGTCGATCTTCATGCAGGTCGAGCGGCATCGGGAGATTGTCGTGCGCTATCGAAACCTGCAGCGGGAGTGGCAGGAAATTCGCGCGGGAGAAGAGCGCAATCTGTCCGAGCTGTTGCAGCACGAAATCGATCATCTCGATGGGATTTTGGCCGTGGATCGCATCACCGATATTCGGACCTTATGTACGCGCGAAGAGTTCGAGAAGAGGTATCGGGCGCAGAGCCCGTATGCGGCAGCCGCGCCTCTAACTGGGACGGTGTGACCACGCTACTGGCATGATGGGGCCTACCACAAAAATCCAAGCCGCAGCGCCCAGCACGGTTACTATGCTGGTAATCACGAATACCAGGAAGAAATTGCCGGTGCGTTGCACGATGAATCCGATCAGCGCCGGCGTTATCCATCCCGCCAAATTACCTGTGAAATTCTGCAAGCCGGTCCATTTCCCGGAGGTCGCCGGCCCGGCCAGCGTTTGCGTCACCGCCCACAGATTTGAAGTGCACATGCCGAGGCCAACGCAGGCGAACATCAACAGCGCGATAGCGATGCTGTGATTGGCGACGATCACGACCAGCATGATGCTCGAGGCGATTAAGGGACCGGCGCCGGTGAAAGTCTTGCGCACGCGCGTGGGCGTCCCTCCTGCCGCAATCCATTTGTCGGAAAGCCATCCGGATATCAGGGCAGAGGTCGCTAAGACCAGAAAGGCGAAGCCGGTAACAAGGGACATCCGTTGGACGGAGAAACCGCGCTCGCGAATGAGATAGAACGGCAGCCAGGTGATAAAGAAATACCAGAGATAGTTGTAGGCAAACAGCCCGGCGAAGGTGCCCCAGGCGGAGCGTTGCTGAAGGATTTGCAGAATGCTTGCGCTGACAAGCTTCGCGTGTGGATCGATCTTTGTCGTTTGAGCGATTGTAGAGCCACTGGCCGGTAAGATGTCGGCGCTCACCAAGGTTGTGGGTCTGCGAAGAAACCTGAGCCACGGGAGCAGCCATAGGGAACTGGCCACGCCAAAAATCACGAAAAAGAGTCTCCACCCCACGCGGGCCATAAGCATGCCGCCGATTACGGTGCCAAAAGCCGGCCCGGAGGCCTGGCCGGCCGAAATGAGCGAGTTGGCGCGGCCGCGCTGATATTCGGAAAAGTGGCGAGAGATGATTTTGCTGTAGGAAGGGTAAGCAACCGATTCGCCGATGCCGAGGATAAGCCTCATGGCCAGCAGCGAACTGAAGGTATGGATGAGGCCCGTGCCGAACGTGGCGGCTGACCACAGTAGAATTCCCAGCGCAAGCACCCAGTTGACCGGGAAGCGGTCGACCAGCCAGCCCGAAACAATCTGGAAAATGGCATAGGTCCAGAAGAAGGAGGATAAAAGAATCCCCAGTTGGGACAGCGAGAGGCCCAGTTCGTCTTTGATAAGCGGCGCGGCAAGCGCAAGATTCCCGCGATCGATGTAATTGATGAAGATGGACAGTGCGAGAAGAACGGCGAGGCGAGTAAGTTCGGGAGAGAGCCGGGAATTGGCCGCGGCAGACGGCGATGCGTTGGAAGTCGCAGTCATTGTTGCGGCGCTCCGCGAGTCCAGAGAAACAGATTGTTTCTAGTAGTGGCTTGCCATCCTCGGGAGTTGCTCATGGAGCCGGGATAAGATCGAGGATGAGCAAAGTGATGTCGTCCTCTTGGGTCCGCTGACGTTCCGCGCTGGACCAGCGACGCAGTTCGAGCAGCAGCGCGTCTGCGAGTTGGGACGCTGACGACGAGGACGCGGCGAGGAATGTCTTCAAACGCGACTTGCCGAACTCTTCGCGCGCGGCGTTCGTCGATTCCAGGATCCCGTCGGTGTAAAGAAGAATGCGGGCCCCGGCGTCGAGCGGAATTTCTACCGAAGAATATGTCGCCTCGGGAAAGAGGCCAAGCATCAAGCCATTGGCTTCGATCTCGCGGCTCTCGGATTTCCGCGGAAGCTCGGTGCGTCCTGTGAGAAGCAGCGGTGGGTGCCCGGCGCCGGCGTAGCGCAAAAGAAATTTCTCCAGGTCCAGGAAAACGTAAGCCGCCGTGACAAAGTGTTCTTCAAATTTTCCGCACAGCGCCCGATTCAGGCCCCCAAGCACCCGCGCAGGATCATCGGCATGCGCTCCCTGCCCAGCGAAGGCCACTTTGAGCATGGACGCGATGAGCGCGGCGGGTACCCCATGGCCGGTGACATCGGCGACTAGGATGCCGATTTGCTTTTCGTCGACCACCAGAAAATCGTAGAAGTCCCCGGCAACCGCGCTCATCGGCAAATAGCGCGCGACGATTTCCAAGCCGGCAAGCTGGGGCACCTCACGCGGCAAAATCGACGATTGAATTTGGTTGGCAATCTGCAGTTCCTTATTGATTTCCAGAAGGCTCTCTTCTTTTGCAAGGGTACGATAGGTCGCAACATAGCCCAAGCAGCACACGAACAACAAAAAGCCGATTGGCTCGGTGTTACGGTGAGACGGAATTAGTCTTAGGTCCCGAAGATTGGTCTCGATGGCGAACAGCGCAAAGATCGCCACTCCCGCGAACGTGATCTTGACGTCGCGTGAGGTGCCTTGCGCCGGACGTCCATAAATGTAATAGACGCCGACCAATGCGCAGGCTCCAATCACGGTGATATTGTTCGTCACGCTCATGGCGTGCTCGCCGATATGTAGCAGCGTGGAAAACAGGCGCATAACGCCGAAAAGAAGTTGCGCCCCGAGGACCCAGCGCAACGCGCTCTTCCACCGCGATTCGACGATTTGCAGCAAGAAAAGGGTGAACGGCACCGGGATAAAGCAATCGATGACCAGATCGATCCGATTGAAGGAGCTCTCTTCGAGCGGGAAAATCGAACGGATGATTCCTTGCCAGAACAACAAACGAGTGGCGTAGAGGATCGCAAAGGAACTGAAATAAACCAGGGTGAAATCACTAGTTCTGCGGCGGAATAGGAACACGGTCAGCGACGCAAGCCCGATCGACAATAAGATAGCGCCGACGGCTACTCCCGCGAGTTCCCAGCGCAATTCCGAACGTGCAGCCGCCGTGATCTGCGTTGCGACGATCAAGAAGAGAGACATTTGCTCACAGTTATACGGAATGACTTTACTGGTTAGCAGGGAATTCGGCCAGAGCGACTTCGTAATGACGTACGCGTTTGTCAAAATCGGTGAGCAGAACGGCGGCTTCGGCGGCCACCACCGCGGCCTCGCGGTCGGCACCAGCGAAAGCGTCCACTGCCGCGAAGGAATTCCAATAGGTGGTCACAAGAATTTCCACCGATGCGGTTAACGCCCGCGTACAAACTGTTGCGCCCAGGAATCCACCTACCCGGCGCAATTCCGGCCGCACGGCTTCACGGAAGTGATGCAGATAGGAGTCACACAGAGCAGGTGTTGTGCGAGCCGACCAGAACCGAGCGATCATCTCAGGGGGACTCCTCGGCCGTCTTTTCCTTCTGTATGCTGCCTGGCTCATCACCATGCACTTCCGCGCGACGCTGACTGCGGATTGGCACGGCCACCATCTCAGTCCGCGGGTTCGCCGATGGGGACAGTACGCGCTCTTTCGGCTGGGCACCAGGCTGCGCACCAGCACGTACAGGATCCAGATGAAAATCAGGTCGAGGGTAGTCGCCGCGATCATTCTGCAATCCGCGCAGCGCCTGACCGCCGATCGCACCCAACAACGCCACCTGTACGGCTAACAAACAGAAGACTGATGCGCGTGGCCCATAATCCTTAGTCCGCGGTTGCGTGTCCCGGGGCTGCTGCGCCTGCAGGCCGCGAATGTCGTGCCCGGAAGAAACCAACGCGATCCAGGACCTTCTCCTGGAACTCTTCGAGGTAGAGATAGATCGCCGGAGTAATGAAAAGGGTGATGAATTGCGACACGATCAGGCCGCCGACCACCACCAGTCCTAGCGGCCGGCGCGAGGCGCCATCCGCCCCGTAGCCAAGGGCGATCGGCAGCGCGCCCATGAGCGCGGCCATGGTGGTCATCATGATGGGACGGAAGCGCTCCATGCTGGCGTCGTGAATGGCCTGGTCATCCGGGACGCCATGCTCGACACGTTGTTGCGCGAAGTCCACGATCATGATGCCGTTTTTCTTCACGATGCCCATGAGCATGAACATCCCGATGAAAGCGTATAAGGAAGCCTCGGCGCCAAACAGCCACAGGGTCAGGAGGCCACCGACAAGCGCAACCGGCAACGAGGAGAGCACGGTGATCGGATGCAAGTAGCTCTCGTACAAAATGGCCAAAATCACGTACATGACAAAGACCGCGAGAAACATCAGGATGGTCAGGCTCGATACCGTGTCCCGGAACGTAAGCGCTTCGCCCTGGAACTCGCCGCGAATTCCCCGCGGCAAGACTTGCTTCGCAGTCTTCTCCACGAAATCTGTGGCCTGCCCGATGGAATAGCCTGGCTTCAAGTTGAAGAACATCGTGACGCTCGTGAATTGGTTGATGTGATTGACCGATTGCGGGCCCAACATCGGGTGCCAAGTCGCCACCGCATTGAGCGGAACCATGCGCGAGCCGTCGTCGCTCTTGATGTACAGCAGATGGAGATCCTGAGGCTCGGAACGCTGATCGTCGGCGACTTCCAGGATCACCTGGTATTGGTCGGTGGGCTTTTTGATGAGATAGACGTAGTTCTGCGAGTACGCTTGGTGCAGAAGATCAAGAATCCTCGTCTCGGAGACTCCGTAGCTCTTGGCTTGCTCGCGGAGGATGTTGACCTGCAGATTCGGGGTATGGTTGAACAGGTCGGAGTTGACAAACAGGAACCCCGGGAACTCGAACATTTTGCGCATCAGCGCTCCCGCGCTGCCATAGACCTCGTTCGGATCGATCCCGGAAATGGAGTAAGCAAACTGGCCCTGCAACTGCGCCGTGGCCCCCGTGCTGATCTGCAGCACAGGCTGGGGCTTGAGAAATGTGAGCAGCCCGGGGACTTTGGAGTTCAACTGTCCCATCAATTGCCCGGTGACCGCTTGAATCGGAGGACGCTTATCGGGAGCCTTCAAAAACGCGAGCACCAAACCTTGGTTGGCGGGGAAAAATGAATTGTTGCCGCTCATGGTGAAGGTCATATCCACGGCGGGGTTGGCGTGGAGGACCTCCTCGACCTGCATTTGGTGGGTATGCATTTCGTAGTGCGACGTACCCTCCTGAGCGATGAATACACCCAGGGAGAAGGAACTGTCCCCGATAGGGAGGAAGGCCTTCGGGACGACAGAGAACAGATAGACGGTTCCCAGCAGACAAACGACCCAAATCGCCAGCGAAATCCAGCGATAGCGAAGAAAAAACCACAGCGAACGCCCGTAAACTCCTAGCACCTTTTTTTCTGCGCCACCGATGACGCGCTCGATCCAGTTCTTCTTCGCGCGCTCGCCGCGTTCCTGGAGCAGGCCCGAACACATCAAGGGCGTGAGCGTCAGCGAAACGATACCGCTGGCGAAGATCGAAACGATGATGGTGATGGAGAACTCGCGAAAAATGCGCCCTACCAGGCCGCTCATAAAGACCAGCGGAAGGAATACCGCCGCTAGGGAAATGGTCATGGCGAGAATCGTGAAGCTGATTTCCCTGGCGGATTGTAAGGCGGCTTCGAGGGCACCGAGGCCGCTCTCCATCAGGCGAACGGTATTCTCCAGAAAGACGATGGCGTCATCGACAAGGAATCCAATGGCCAGCGTCAGGGCCATCAGCGAGAGGTTATCCAGGCTATAGCCCAGGATATTCATGACCACGAAGGTCAGCAGGAGCGAGAGAGGCAGCGCCACAACCGGGATCAAGGTGTCGCGCCCGCGCCCTAGAAAAATAAATATCACCAGGACAACCAAGGCGAACGCGACGAACAGCGTCGCCTGAACATCCTTGACGCTGTTCACGATGCTCTGCGAACGGTCATAAATGGGAACGATTGCAACGGAACTGGGGAGCTGGGCCTGCACTGCGGGAAGAAGGTCGCGGATGGATTTTGCAACCTCGACGGCATTTGATCCCGCGCGTCGAAAAACCGCAACGACAACCGTAGCGGCCGGAACCTCGTGTCCACGGTACCAAAAACGCATGCTGATGCGTTCGTCTTGCAATCCGTTTTTTACCGTGGCGATGTCTTTCAAGTAGACCGGAGCGCCGTTGCCTGGCCTGACGATTAAATTCTCATACTGGCCCGCGTCACTGAGTTGCCCTTCAGGTTGAAGCAGGAAGGTTTGGTGCGCGCCGTCAAATTGGCCCGCTCCCGTGTAGCTGGTGCCGTTCTTCAGCGCCGCCGTCAAATCATCAATCGTGAGATTGCGCGTGGCCATCGCGGAAGGGTCCGCCTTGATGCGAACCGCGGACTGAGCGCCGTACACGGCTACCTGGCTCACGCCAGGGAGAATGCTGATTCGCTCGCCGACCTGTGTATTGGCATAGTCGTAGAGCTGGCCCTGCGTGGCGCTGTCGCTGGTGATGCCCACGTACATGATGGGCTGGTCGTTAGGATTGGTTTTGGTGAAGGTAGGCGGGCTCGGCAAGTCCACAGGGAGCTGCGCCGTCGCACGCGTAATGGCTGCCTGAACGTCGGTTGCCGCGCCATCCACACTCTTGGAGAGATCAAACTGCAGGACGAAACTCGAGTGCCCCTGTCCGCTGTTCGAGGTCACCAATTGGAGCCCGGGGATCTGCATGAACTGACGCTCAAGCGGCGTGGCCACGTTGTTCGCCATGGTCTCTGGCGTTGCGCCGGGATAACCAACGCTGACTTGAATAACGGGATAATCGACGGCCGGCAGGTCGTTGACCGGCAAGGCAAAATAAGCGAGTACGCCAAAAACGATGGCCGAGATCGTGAGCACTGCGGTCATCACCGGGCGGCGAATAAATGGTTCAGACAGGTTCATGGGTCTTCGTTCTCGTTACTTTGCGCTCGCCGGCGCACCCGGCTGCGTGCCCGCTGCGGGAGTGGCACCGGCGGTATCCACACGTACCTTGCTGTTCGGAAGCACCATCATCTGGCCCGCGACGATGACGTTCTCTCCCGCCGCAACGCCTTGCGTAATCACCACGTTATCCCCCTGCCGCTGGCCCAAAGTCACCAGCCGGAGGTCAGCGGTGCTATCCGGTTTCACCACGTAGACGAAGGGACCTTTTTGGCTGATTTGCGTGGCTTGGCTAGGGATCAGCACCGCCTTCTTCTGCGTCGCCAGGACCAGCCTGACGTTTACAAATTGACCGGGCCAGAAATGATGATCAGGGTTGGAGATAGTCGCGCGCAAATTCACCGTGCCGGTGCCGTTCTGGACGGTGTTATCGAGAAATGTGAGTTGGCCGCTGCGGACGCGGTCCTCCGAATCGGATGGCACCCTCACCAAGGTCTTCAAGGTTCCGCGAGTCATCTCCTTCTGCACGTTGGGGAGATCGCGCTCGGTTATGGTGAAGTCCGCGTAAATCGGATCCAGTCGCTGGATCAGCAACAATCCGGTGGTGTTGGCCTGCACGACGTTTCCGACGTCGACCAGTCGCGCGCCGGCGCGGCCCTGGATCGGTGAGTGGATATAGCAATATTCTAGGTTGAGCTGGGCGGTTTCGAGGGCCGCTTCGGCCGATTCCACTTGTGCCTGATCGACGGCGACGGTGCTCTCTTTAGTGTCGTAATCCTGTTTAGGGGTGACCTTGGATGCGAATAGCTCGGAGCTGCGTGCGAACTCCACCTTGGCAAGTTGGAGCGCCGCTTTTGCCTGCGCCAGAGCGCCCTTTGCCGAATCAAGCTGCGCCTGATACGGGCGCGGATCAATCACAAAAAGCAACTGCCCTTTGGCCAGATCGGCGCCATCCTGGAATTGCCTTTGCGTAATGCGCCCCCCGACCTGTGGGGTTACCGTAACCGACTCGAAAGCATAGCTCTTGCCGATCTCGTCGAGGTAAACGGGCACATCTTGGGCTTGCGCCTTGACCACACTCACCAGCGCTGGAGGCGGGAGTTGAGGACCAGCAGCTTGGGGATTCGCGCGGTTACAGCCCGACGCTGCGATCTGCAAGGCAAACAGCGGTAGGACATACAGAAATCCGAGCTTCAACTTCATTCTCAGCCCCCTCGTCTTTCTATACGCTACCAGCCAAGGGTATATTTCGCTCCAAGCCCAACAACCATAGTCGATACCACGCCTTGCACGTATCTCTGAAGGTTGCTTCCGCTCATGAAGCGAATACACACCCATACCAGATTAGACGTTAGCGAGGGAAATGCGTTACTTTTTCGGCGGTTCCAGTGTGAGCCCGCGGCAATCTGCGCCTCAGGAGTCACGGTGTCAATTGTACCCCGCCAGTAGCTGCCTCGTCGGCCCCATTCTTCCGGAATCGACACTCAGTACAAATCGCGCGTGTCGATTTTGTTTCCGGAAAGGCCTAGTTGCAGCACTTCCATCTGTTCCGGTCGATCGAACACTTTACCCGGCAGCATTCTCTTGATGAAGATGCGAAACCCGCCGAACGCCACGCCAAAAGCGACAGCCATAACCATGAAAACGCCGGTGCCCACAAAAATCCGATACAAAACCACTGCCCAGGGCGGATCGGTGGCCGTCGCGCCTGGCTCGTTCCAGGTTACCTGCGTCTCGTAATTGACCGCGCCGCGCAAACTCTCCGCATAAGCCGCCGAACTCGGCCCGATCACCATCGACAACAGCGATCCTCTCCGCTCAATCTTGATTCCAGCGTCCTTCGCAGTCTCCGCGAGAGTGTCCTCCAGATGTCGCGAATGCAATTCCGCAAGCTGTGGCGTCGGATAGTCGATCAGCAGCAGCACACCCGACTCGCGCCCGCGATGATATTGCGCCAGCATCGCCTCCGCGCCCTGTGCAAAGCCCACCGCGCTAGTCAGCCCGGCGATCTCCGGCTTGCCCACAGATTCCGCCGCCGCGCGCAATGCCTCCGGTCCCAAGGCGTAACGCTGCGTCGCATTCACCAAATCTTCCTTAGGCAGGTACTCGCGAATCGGCGGCAGCGGCGTCTTGTCTGACTGTGCCGCAATAATGGATGTAAGCTCCCGCAAATCCTTCGTCGGGACACGCCGAGGCTGAATAATTTCAACCACAACATTGCCGACCAGGATCAATAGACCCTTGTCGTCTACTGCGGTGAATCTCCCCACGATGGATGGCTGCATGGTGGGCCGCAACAGGGAAGTGTAAACCTCGTACGCACTGCTGGGGTCGCGGTATCGGCCAGCCCAGATTCCAGCTTTTTGCTTACCTGATGAGAACTCGCAAGCACGAAACTCGCGCATACCGGCTTCTTGTGACAGCTCAGGGTGCTCCGGCAAATCGACGCAGCTGCCGATACGCCAAAATCCAAAGACGTCGGGGAGGACTGATTGTTGAGCGGAACCGCTATTCTGCGGCGATTTGCTTTGCTGGGCGGACAGGTTCGCCGCGCTCAGCAGAGCTATTAGGCAAGCAAAAGGGACAAGAATAAATTGACGGCGCATCCCTACAACCTTTTCTTTGACACCACTAGATTAGCGTTGGTTCCGCGATTGTTCAACCGAGGCGCTTACGGAGCTGGAGGAAGCAGGCTTTCCCGGGACGTTCATGGTCATGCTGTTCAGGCTTTGCAGATAGTTGGCCACGCCTTGATACAAGCCCTCGGCTACGCGCTGGCGGTGCTCGGGATTTTTCAAGAGCCGTTCGTCGGCGGGATTGCTAAGGAACGAAATCTCCGTAAGAATCGACGGCATATCGGCGCCGACCAGCACCACGAACGGCGCCTTGCGCACACCGCGGTCTTTTACCGTTTTGTTCAGCTTCTGGATGCGCTTGGCCAGCGATTCCTGAATATCCGCCGCGAATTCGCGCGATTCGTCAATTTTCTCGCTGCGCGCGATCTTCTTTACGATGTCTTCCAGGTCGTGAATACTCTCTTGCGCCGTGGCGTTTTCGCGCGAAGCCACTTCCATCGCGTCCGGAGACCCTTTCAAGTTCAAGTAATAGGTTTCAATTCCGCGCGCGGCATGGTCATGGCTGGAATTCGCATGGATGGAAATGAATAGGTCGGCCTTGGATTCGTTGGCGATGCGCGTGCGCTCTTCCAGCGGAATAAATGTGTCGTCGGAGCGCGTATACACCACTTCCGCGCCAGGCAAGCGTTGGTGAATGATTTTGCCGAGCCGCAGCGCCACATCCAAGCAAATGTCTTTCTCCATCAAGCCCGTCGGGCCAATCGTTCCGGTGTCGTGCCCGCCATGGCCGGCATCGATGACGATGCGGCCGATCTTAAGCCCTAAAGCACGCGTCAGCGTGGACTGTCCGTCGCGCGTGGGCAACGCTGCATTCGCCGGCTGAATCAGGTCCGGCTTGGCGCCAACCGCCTTCGCATTTTTCGACCTGGATTTGCCGCTCGCCGGCGGCATCAAACTCGAATTGCTCGGGGCCGGAAGCGCCGAAGTAGGTGCGCCGGACGTCCCCGCGGTACTCGTTACGATCGCCCCGCCACCGGCGGACGTCTGTGGTCCAAACGGTTCGACGCGAGTCGCCGCCGTGGATACCGCCTGTACGCCGGTTCGTTCTTCGCGAACCACAGCAGAATCGACATTCGGCTCTTCGATCGGGCCCGGCGCCGTATTGCGTTTGGCCTTGGCTGCGCGCACCGCTGGCCCGCGCGTGTCCGGATACAGATCGATCACCAGTTGCGGCGGATTGGTCACCAGGGAAGCGCTATAGTCCTTCACTCCGCTGATATTCAGCACCACGCGCACAACACCGGTCTGGTTCTGCGCCACGCGTACCGCGGAGAGCAGATCGCCTTCCACGTGAATATTCTGCCGCGCCAGTTCGGGAGTGAGCCGCGCGGCGTGCAAATCAAAGAAAATCCGGTCCGGGTTGCGGATCCGCGCCGAATCGTATTGCACCAAATCTTCGAGGTCGATGGTCACCCGCGTGGACTCCGCCGATGCACTGGTTCCAATACGCCGCAGCCGCGGAACCTTGCCGGAATTTGACTCCGCATATACGGGAACTGCGTCCGCTGGAACTTTCCGGGCGGATTCGGCAGCCGCGGCCACTTTTTCCACCGCCTTGCCGACCTCCGGGCGGGCGGGTTCGCCTTTGCCTTCCGCCGACTCTTCGCCACTGCGCAACAGTGCAATTTCCGCCAGCGCTTCCTGCGCTTCACGCTTCCGCGCGGACCGCGGATACTTCTTCAGGAACTCCTCAAACGTTTTCGCGGCTCCCGGCGCGTCGCCCAGTTGTTCTTTCTGGAGCCGGGCCATGCGCAGCATCGCATCCTGCCCAAAATGGCTGGTGGGATATTCGTGCAGCAGGAACTTGTAGGAATCCGCGGAAAGCTGATAGTAGCTACGGCCGAATTTATCTCCCATCTCGGAGTACAGCTCCGCCACCGCCAGCAGCGCGTCGGGTACTTCCGCAGCGTGCGGCGTGATCAGATATACGCGGCGATAACTGGAAACCACTTGCTTGTATTCGGAGAGCGGGCGCTTCTCGACAGGCTTGCTGTTTAGTTCCGCGCGCATCTCTTCGGCGCGCGCGAACTGTGTGGAAGCGGCCTCGCGGCGATTTGCGTCGTTGCGAGTTCCGGAATCCTCGGACCGTGGCTCAGCCACTCTTGGCTGGGCTTCCCAGAGTTCAGCGCGAGTGGGTGTCTGGGTGACAACGACAAATCCAGCTGCTAGGAAAAACGGCGAAACGCGGGCGAACAGCTTGTGCAAAAAATTTTGGCCTGCCAACATCCCCGCCTTGCCCATCGAATTCTTGTGCTGTGGATTGGCCACTTGAAACCTGCCTGCGCAGGCAGGGTGGCCGCTACATTCGGACTTACTCGTTGGTGAAAATAACGCGGCCAGTGGAATCGGGCTCTTTGCGAATGGCGTGCGGATTGGTCCACAACCCTTCCATCCGTCCCGAGCCTGGCCGGAAATAAGCATTCTGCACTTTCTGCACGTAGTCGCGTGTTTCTCGAAACGCCGGGACCCCGTGCGCGCGATCCACCGCACCTTCACCAGCATTGTACGCCGCCAGGGCCAAATCCAGATTGCCATTGTATCGTTCTAGCAACGTCTTCAGATATCGAACCCCGGCGTCGACATTCTGTTGCGGGCTGAAGGCGTCGTACACGCCAAAGCGCACCGCGGTGGTCGGAATCAACTGCATCAAGCCGAGCGCGCCTTTGCGCGATTTCGCGGTGGCGTTCCAGCCTGATTCAGTTTCGATCACCGCGCGAACCAGCGCAGGGTCCATGTGATGGCGTTCCGCGGCTTCGCGGACCAACCGCTCGGCGCCGTCGCGGTCAATGGTCATCGCCGGACGGCTATGGCCCGCAAAGGAAGATTCCGCGGGCAGGAAGATGGTTGCGCGAGATTTCGGTGTGCCGAACTTGCTCGAAGTCGAAGCCGGGGCAAATCGGCTGGGGGCCGGATCGGAGTTAATGAAGAATTGGCGGCCGCTGCTATCGTCCACAATTTTGGCGATTTGCGCTTTGGCGGGCTGCAAGCAAAGGCCTACTGTTGCCAGGAGCATGCAAGCTCGCCAGAGCGAGAAACTCCGCCCGGGGAGGTGCGACCTCCTGGGCGAGCGGGCCGGGATTGCCGTGCGTATGCGCATCGGTGCTGGGTAGGTACAGACCTCGTACCCTGTTGATTTCGTGTTGCAAACGCGCTTGGCGAGCCGACCAAACCGTCTCGCCGGGGACACACAATTTCCAGCGCAGGCGGATTATAGCAATGGCTCCAGGAGGGAGGGAATAGACTGCAAGGCACTTTTTAGGGCCGATGTGTCCTTTCCGCCAGCCTCCGCTAAATCGGGTCTTCCACCCCCGGAACCGCCTACTTGTTTGGCCAGCTGCTGAATCAATTTGCCGGCATGGACTTTAGAGGTCAAATCCTTGGTAACCCCTGCAATTAGAGCGACTTTGCCATCATCTGGCATGCCCAGGGCGACTACCCCGGAGCCTAGTTTTTGGCGCAGGGAATCGACCAGTTGGCGCAGGCCCTCGCGGTCGACATTAGCCACTTCAGCGGCTATTACCTTGACCCCTTTGACTAGCTGGACGCGGGAGGTTAGGTCATCCAATTGCCCCAGCGCGCCCTTGCGTTTTTGCGCTTCCAGTTCCTTTTCCAAGTGCTTGGAAGTTTCCGACAGCTTTTCCACAGTTGCCAGGACAGCGTCCTCGGCGACGTTGAGTTTGCTGGCGATTTGGCTGAGCAGTTGGGCGCGCTGCTGGTAGTGTTCCAGGGCGCCGACGCCGGTTACCGCCTCGATGCGGCGCACGCCTGCGGCTACCGACTGCTCGCTGATGATCTTAAGGACGCCGATATCGCCTACGCGGTGGACGTGGGTGCCGCCGCACAGCTCCTTGCTGTAGAAACCGCGGGGCGAGCGCGCGTCGGGCATGGTGACCACGCGGACGTTGCTCTCCGGATATTTGTCGCCGAAGAAGGCCAGGGCGCCGGAGGCCAGGGCGTCTTCGAGCGAGGTGACATTGGTCTCGATCTGGCAGTTGTAGCGGATCTCGTCGTTGACTTGCTGCTCGATGTCGCGCAACTCCTCGGCATCGACATGCGCAAAGTGCGAAAAATCAAAGCGCAAACGATCGGGCGCGTTGAGCGAGCCGGCCTGCTTGACGTGCGTGCCCAGAATATTGCGCAGCGCGGCGTGAACCAAGTGCGTGCCAGAATGGTTGCGCATGATACGCGCGCGGCGCTCCGTGTCGGCCTGCACGGAAACGCGGTCGCCGACACGCAGCGTGTCTTTCGCCGTGACGCGATGCGCCACGAGCCGCGCCACCGGGTAGTACGCGCCACTTACCTCGGCGACCATCTGCGAGCCGGAGGGATCATAGAGCGCGCCGGTGTCGGCGACTTGGCCACCGGATTCGGCGTAGATTACAGTGCGATCGAGGACAACTTCGCCCGATTCGCCAGCTTTCAGTTCGGCGACCGGCCCATTCTTAGTGATGATGGCGGTGATGCGAGCGTCTTTCGCGTTCGTTGCGAAGTAAAAGTCGGGCTCGGTCTTATGCGTTTCAGCAATCTTCGCGTAAGCCGGATTCGCCGCCCCTTTCGCCCCGCCTCTCCAGGATGCCCGAGCGCGGTTGCGCTGCTCCTCCATCGCGCGTTCAAATCCGGACTCGTCAATCTGAAGTCCCGCATCCCGGACTGCATCGCGAATGAAGTCCAGCGGAAGGCCATAGGTGTCGTAGAGTCTGAAAGCCCACCCTCCCGGATAGATTTTTTCTGCTCGAGTCTCGTCAACAGCGAGCACCTTTTCTCTAAGTCCGGCTTCCTCGAGAGGAGCCGTTGCAGCGTCCCTATCAAGCTGGTGTTGCAGCGCGATCTCTTGGAGGTCGGCCTCGAGTTTTTTCAAGCCTACTGCGAGAGTTCGCCCGAACCGTCGCTCTTCATTCCGCACGATATCGGACAGGCGACGTTCGTCGTCGGCTAAATCGGGATAGGCGCGTTTCATCAATGTGATCACCTCGGGAACCATCTGTCCAAGCGTTCCCTGATGGTCGCTTAAGATTTGGCTGTGCAGGATCGCTCTACGCATGATCTTCCGCAAGACGTAACCGCGCCCTTCGTTAGAAGGCAGCACGCCGTCAGCAATCAGAAATGTAGTCGCTCGCGCGTGATCAGAGATCACGCGAAGAGAGGCAGCGCCTCCTTTTCCTTCCTCCGATCGAACTTCCTTTTCATAGTCGACGCCGCAGAGTTCTGCGGCTCGCTTCATTAACGGGACGAAGAGATCGGTGTCGTAGTTGGAGATTACGCCTTGAAGGACGGCGGCTACCCGCTCTAACCCCATGCCGGTATCAACGGATGGTTTGGGAAGTCGTTTTATTGCCAGGCAGTCGGGTCCGTGCTTGTGATTGGCCTCTAGTTGTCTAGCGCCTTCAGCAACTTTGGGATCCCAGTAAATGTAGGTTCCTTCGTCTATGCCTGACGGTCCCGATTCTCTAAGGCAAAGACGGTTGAATTGCATGAAGACTAGGTTCCAGATTTCTACGTAGCGGCCGCAATCGCAGGGGAATTTGCAGTCGGTGTGACCCTGCTCGGAGGCTTCGGGGCCCATGTCGTAGTGGATTTCGCTGCACGGGCCGCAGGGACCGGTATCGCCCATGGCCCAGAAATTTTCTTTCAGGCCGGGGATGGGGACGACGCGCTCGGCAGGGACATTTTCAGCCAACCAGAACTTGCGAGCGTCTTCGTCAATGCCCAGCGTAGTTCCTGGCGCGACTTCCGCGCCACCGAAAATCGTTACGTAGAGTTTGTCTTTCGGAATCGCGAACCATTCAGGGGAGGTGATCAGCTCCCAGGCGTAGGGGATGGCTTTCTCCTTGAAGTAGTCGCCGAAGGAAAAATTGCCGAGCATCTCGAAAAAAGTGTGGTGGCGCTTGGTGAAGCCAACGTTTTCGAGGTCGTTGTGCTTGCCGCCGGCGCGGACGCATTTTTGCGCGGTAGTGGCTTTGTCGTAGTCGCGCTTTTCGAGGCCGAGAAAGACGTCCTTGAACTGGTTCATGCCGGCGTTGGTGAAGAGCAGGGTGGGGTCGCCATGAGGGACTAGCGAGGAGCTGCGCACGCGGCGATGGCCTTTGCCCTCGAAGAAGCGGAGGAAGGTCTCGCGAATCTCGTTGCCGCTCCAAAATTTTGGTTGTGGTTGCGCGCCGCTCACATGGTCCTCAGATTAGTTTTCGATTATGGCAGAGGCCGGAAACTTGCGCCAACGGAGGGTGGTTTGAGTTTGTGTGGGTACCCCCTCCCCCCGGGGTTTCTTGGATCTGCGCATTCTAAAGGGGTTAGCTTCGGAAAGTCTTGGATCTGCGTATTCTAAAGGAGTTAGCTGATTTTGGCTGGTATTCACACTAAATGGTACCACAGGAAGTGAGTTTAGTCAATAGTTAAGTTGTTCCAAAACGGGAAAATCGGGAAAAAAGATTCAACGCAGAGGGCACGGAGGATCGCAGAGGCCGCGGAGATTTTGGGAGATCTGTCGGCGACTGTGCCGAGCGGGCGGAGGTTGGGCGCTAGTGGGGAGTTGATTTTGGTTCTAGCACGAAGGGGACTTGGCGTTCGGCGTTTAGTTTTAGGGTTTCGGTGAAATCGATGCGGTCGAGGGGGATGGAGTTTTGGCCGCCGTAGGTGGTTGTGTAATGGAGGTCGCGGCCTATGACTCGGTAGCTGGTTAGGCCGTACATCGATCCATCGAGCAACTGCAATAGAGTGACGGGGTTGCCGTCGTTTGCAGCTGGAGAGTTGTCTCCGGATTCCACTGCGTCCTCATTCAGGCCGGACTCCTCTGCATAGGCGGAGCCTGGATCTGGCATGGCGCCTAGCATCGAAAAGGAACCGAAGAAGAAGGGATCCAAAAAGAAGTTGTTGTCGAAGCAATTGAGGCTACTGGCAGAGCGCGGAAAGAAGACATCGTTCCAGCACGAGGACGAGCCGAAATGCCTGCGCGTGGGAAAGAATCCTACGGGCTGTCCGACCGCGGACCACTTTGGGTGGGGTATTTTGGGGGAAGTGGGCGATGTTTTCCCATGATGCCCAAAGATATGGACGAAGGCGTGGCCTAGCGAGTGACCTGAGGAGGAATTGCCCGAAGAGTGTCCGGCGTGGCCGCCATGAGCACCCGAACCATGACCCGATGATCCGTGACCGCCGCCGGAGCCGCCGTGTCCGCCGCCGGAGCCGCCGTGTCCGCCGCCGGGACCATTGGCGCGGGCGCAGTGCGGGAGGGTTATTACGAGTGCAAAGAGAATTGCGTAGATGCTGGCCGCGTGCTTCATAGCTAAGCGCCGCTGTTTATGCAGAATACTCCTGGTGGGACCCGATTTCCAACTCGGAATGGTCAACGGTAAAGCGCGACGGACCAAGGCACAGGGGCGGAATCTGCGGACCGGCGACCCTTTGAGGCTCAGGGTAAAGTTGAGGTGCGTCGGCTTGAGCGAAGACGGGCACGGATGTCCCGTGCCCCTACAACTTTGTTAGGCGGCGGGACGCTGGGAGTGGAGGGTCATTACTCGCTGGGCTACTTGTTTTACGTTTTGTACGCCGTATAGGGCTACTTTGACTGGGGATACGAGATTGTTATTGCTGCGGATGATGCCGGTGGTCAGGATCACGATGTCGCCGGAGCCGTCGGGGCGCTCGCGATGGTCGATGCTGAGGATGTCGGCAGGGGTGATGGATTTTACGGAGCGGGTGCTGCCGCCGGTGATGATCATTACGCGCTGGTTGGTTACGGCGTAGACGGTGTTGCCGCTTTTGAGGAAGGCCCAGAGCGGGGCGAGGATTATGCCTAGGCCGACGAAGAGGAAAGGCAAGCCGAATAGTGGGAATACGCGGAAGCCGCTGACAAGGGGGTTGTGGGCGGATTTGGACATCATGCTGGTGGCCTGATAGGCCTGGGTGACCCAGAAGAGGGCGAAGCCGGCGAAGGGAATGCCGAAGATGGCGGCTGGAAGGGCGGACAGGGAAGCGCGAACTGGGTCGGCCGTGCCGGTCCAATAAAGGCTTTCACCGGACTGGAGTTCGGACTGGGCGCGTTGCTGGGCTTCGTTGGGGTTCATGGGGGGCCTCCGTATTTAGATTTAAGTTTACGGAGGGGCTGGTGGCGGAGATTGTCAAGAAATGGTGTGTTTGCGGAAAGCGATACTGAACTAAAGGGCAAGGGGCAGAGACACGGCGGGAAGGAAAAAGATAACGCTGAGGCGAAGAGGGCGCTGAGGTTCGCAGAGAAGAGAAACTTCAAAGACCTAACACAGAGAGCACGGAGGTCGCGGAGAGGAGTTAGGAGGCGCCCACCTGAAGATGGCCGCTACGTAAGGCACCACAGGACACATTGTTAGCGGGCGGCGGCGGTTACTGCTACTCCCAGCTCTTTTAGCTTGGCGCGGGCGCGGCGCTCTTCTTCGGTGCCGGGGAAGCGCTTTACTACGTCGCGGAGCTCGCGGACTCCGGCGGTTTTCTGGCCTAGTTCGATGAGAGACATGCCTTTTTTGAGGTGGGCAGGGGCGAGCTTAAAACTTTTTGGGTAGTTGGTCAGGACGTGATCGTATTCGGTGACGGCTTGATCGTAATTTTTTTGCGAGTAGGCGATTTCGCCGAGATAGAACTGGGCGTTGGAGGCGAGGTCGGTGTCGCCGTAATACTTGAGATAGTCCTGGAATTCCTTGCGAGCAAGATCGTAGTTGCCACCGGTGATGTCGCGCAGGCCGTTGGAATAGAGAGTGTCGGCGGAAGGCGCGGGACCTGAGGATGCGCCGGCCGGAGGCAGGGCGGAACTGGTGGGTTGCGCCGTGGCGCTACCCGGATTGGCGGTGGATGGGGCCGAGCCTCCGCCACCGGAAATCTTGGCATCGACGCTTTGCACGGTGTTTTGTAGGTCGACCAACTGCTGATTCAACTTGCCGAGGCGGGATTTAATTTCCTCGAGATTGTCGGAGAGGCCCTGGACTTGCGTGGACATGGTGTCGAGGCGCGCGCCGGAATTGGCGGTGACGTCCTGCATGGATTTTTGCAGGGCGCTCATGGTGCCGTTGAGCTTGCCGACGGTGTCGCCGGATTGCTCGACGAGGGTTTTCATGACGGTGTGGTCCTGGGTCATCTGGGTGGAGAGATCCTTTTGTCCCTGAAGAATGGAAGTGACGTCGCGCTGGAGCTCGATGATCTCGCGGGCGACGGCTTCGGCTGGGCGCGGACCCATCAAGCTGCCGCCGAAGGCGCCGGCCAGCACAGCGGCGCTGAAAATGGCTATGTTGCGTACACGCATGAAAATCCTCCTAGTGTCCGGCGGGCGAACGTTCGGCCGGAGTCCCCAACGCTAGTAACTGACAAAGGCTAGGTGAGAATACTTTTACAGAAGAAGGCGGTGGGGTCAATTCCAGGTTCCCTATAAAAATAGAGTGGTTGCTTGGGCGAAGAGTTGCTTGGGGACAAACGGATGTGAACGGATTGGAAGGCCCCATGTGGTTGAAGGCGGCTTGCGCGTTATATATGGGGCTGCGCGGATCGGAAAAGCCTCAGGGGCATAAGGCGCCCCTGAGCTACAGGGTGATGACGGATGCGTTCGCGATGGCGTTGCAGAAGGCGCCGCCAAGGTCGAGGCTGCGGTCCTTCGAGGCTCGGGACACGCGGGTGCATGCACATTGCTTGGTCTCGAGTACGGTTGGTGTCAAAAGCGGCGGCGAGCCGCCGCACTCCATAAACGGCGGGACCCATTGTGCGCACATTACTGCTAGGCGTTAGGGGCGCAGCACTGCTGCGCCCCCTACGGGACGGACTCGGCTACGCCTCGTGCTTACTGGGCGCGGACGAAGTGGCCTCGGCGATTTTGTTGCCAGCAGGCTTCGTTGCTTTGGGCGCAGAAGGGCTTTTCTTTGCCGAAGCTGACGGTGCTGATGCGGTCGGCGGAGATGCCCAAGGAGACGAGATATTGCTTAGCGGCGCCGGCGCGCCGATCGCCAAGAGCGAGGTTGTATTCGGTGGAGCCGCGTTCGTCGCAATGGCCTTCGATCGTCACGCGAATGCCAGGATTATTGCGCAGGAATTCGGCGGTCTTGGTCAGCGCTTCGCGAGCGTCGGAACGAATGTCCGCTTTGTTGAAATCAAAATAGGCGTCGCGGACTTCCTTCAGAAAGAGCGCATCCAGATCCGGGGCCGCTGGCGGTGGCTCGACCGGAGGCGCGGGAGTGGTTACGGTGACGCGCGCGGTGGCGTTGGCAGAGCCGCCGGGGCCGCTGGCCGTGATGGTGTAGGTGGTGGAATCGAGCGGCGTCACTTTGGTGGAGCCTTCGGCGTTGACAGTGCCGACTTCCGGCGCGATGGTGAGCTGGGTTGCGTTGGTGGAAGTCCAGCTTAGCGTGGAAGAGTCGCCCTTGTTGACGGTGCCGGGATCGGCGGAAAGCGTTACGGTCGGTTGAGCGGGCGCGGGTGCGGGAGCCGGCGGCGGCGGCGGCGCTGGAACAGGTTTCTTCTTGCAGCCACCGGTAAAGATAGTGGCCACCAAGCCAGCCACCAACAACGCGCGGTAAAAGGGACGCGAGACCACAGTCATTCCTATCCTCCTCAGAAGTACTTAAAATTTATCCCGAGTTCGACCCACCGAGGCGCATATCGTAACACCGGCGGGCTGGTTCCGGGCGATATCTCGTATCACGATATATTCTACATACAAAAGGGACCGAGGCCGAGCAAGAGTTGCCAACGCACGTTCCTGCTATACACCGAGTCAACGGACACACTAAAAGAATTTTGGCAAGACCACAACTTTTGGTCGACCTGGCTGGAGGAACTCAGGATGACAGTAACGCTCGTTTTCCTCCAGACGAAATTATTAGTTTGGTGACCAATCAGGCGACTCGTTGTGCGGCCGATGATAAAAGCCGCAGGGCTCCGCAGATTCCGCGCTGCGCCACAGTTTCATACAAGTGGCTGCACATGCGATGCGATAAGCAGCGTAAACGGTGCAACGATTTTTACTTTGGCGACCAATTAGGCGACTCGTTGTGTCCGGTCATGGTGAGCAGGTGGGCTTGCGTGCCATCGGCGAGCATGGTCCAGATTTGGCGCTCGCCATTGCGGGTGGACTCGAAGACGATGTGACGGCCGTCGGGCGCCCAGCTGGGGCGCTCGTTTTTGCCGCTGTCGCGCGTGATCTGAATGATTTGGCGCGTGGCGGGTTCCATGATGTAGATGTCGAAATTGCCGTCGGGCCGCCGCCAACTGAAGGCGACCATTTGGCCGTTGGGAGACCAGGCTGGGTCGATCAAATAGCCTTTGTCGGGAAGATCGAGTTCGCTGGTGTTGGTGCCGTCGGCGTTCATGAGGTAGAGCTTGGGAATACCTCCGCGATCGCTGACGAATACGACGCTTTGGCCGGTCTTGGGGTTCCACGTGGGAGAAGTGCTGGCGGCAGTGGAATAGGTGACCCGCTTGGGGCGGCTGCCGTTGGCGTCGACGACGAAGAGCTCGGGATTGCCGAGCATGGAGGAGGAAAACATGATCTGCGCGCCGTCGGGCGACCATGCGGGCGCGCTGTTGGAGCCACGGAAACGGGGGAAGGAGACGACTTTATTGGCGTCGACGGAATACATGCAGATTTGCGGGCTGACCACCTTGGCGGGGCCGGCTTCAAAACAGGTGAAGGCAATGCGGGAAGCATCGGGCGACCAGCGCGGGGTGAGAGAAATAGTGTGCAGGGACGTGAGCGGATGCTGGTTGGCTCCGTCGTAATCCATTACCCAGATTTCTTTTGTGCCGGTGCGCGAGCTGACGAAGGCGATTTGCGTGGAGGCGATGCCGGGAAGTCCGCCGGAGAGACGGCTGATGATTTCGTCGGCGAATTGATGGGCGAATTTGCGGACTTGGGCGTCGGTGGGCGCGCCGCGGTAGATTTTGCCGATTACGGCCTGATTGGAGGGGCTGCGCACGTCGTAGAGCCAGGCGGAGATGATTACTTCGGTGGAGGTTTCGGTGAGATTGCCGAAGGCAACGAGATTGGCGTTGATCTGCGGGGTGATCCAGTCAGGATTGCGCAGCTCGGAGGGCTGGGTGGGTACTTGCGTTGGGTAGAAGCTGGGGCTGACGAGATCAATGATGCCGCTGAATTGCAGGTCGTCGCGGACGACTTGTGTGAAGAGCTGCGAATGCGGCTTGGTGGGGTCTTCGCGTGGCGCGAAATCGGCTACGGCGACGCGGGGTTTCTCGACGCCGAGTCCGGTGCTGGAAGTGAACCAGGCTTGCGCGGCAGCCCGGCCCGGCAAGAACAACCCGCAAACTATAGCGATGCAAAGACAAATGTAGCGTGAACGGTGCAAGATCACCTTCGCTTCCCCCTCGACGCGGGCTGCGCGGCCGGGCATAGCCAGCTTTAACGCGTCATTGCCAGATCGAAATCGAAAGTCACGTTGACGTACGAACCTGAATAATCGTTGGGCAGCGCGGGCATGGGTGAGGAGCTGAGCAGGGCGCGCTGGGCGGAGGTGTCCATGGAATAGTTGCCGCTGGTCTGCGCGACACGAATATCCTTCACGGTGCCGTCGCGGGCGATCACGAAAGTCATGGTGCACTTGGCGGTGCGGGCACTGCGCACGGCGGGGTCGATGGTGGACTGCAGCCAATTCATGCTGATTTTGCGGCGCACAGCGTCGATGTACCAGCCATAGCGAGACGCAAAATCGCCGCCGCCCTGGCCCTGGATATTGACGCCCGGGGCAGCCGAGCCCTGGACTTGCGCCGTACCGGTGGGGAGATTCAGCCTACCGCCATTTTGGGCGACCGCGTTGTCGGGAGCGGGTGTTGGTTCGTCGAAGACTTTGGAGCGGTGTACGACTTGTTTGGGCGGCTTTTCTTTCTTGAATTCGGGAATTTTCACCTCAGGCTTAGGCGGCTCGGGAGGTTTTGGTTGCGGGGTTGTCTTATAGAGGCTGTCGGTGGGATCGAAGGTGCGGCTGTCGGTGACATCGGGAGGTTTGGGCATGGGAAGGCCGACGCTGCCGACGAGCTTTACGTTGACTTCGCCTTCACTGCCGCCACCGACATCGCCCCAGCGGTTGCCTTGGAAATGAAAAACTATGGAGATAATCATGGAGAGGGCCAGCGCGGCGTGCAATAACAAGGAATAGATGAGAAAACGGCGGAGACTGAGATCGTCGGCGGCGGGGAAGGGCGGATTGGCGGCGTTGGCGGTCATGTTATTGGGTACGCGCGCGGTCGGTGATGGGCTCGGTGACGATGCTGATGTTACTGATGCCGGATTGGCGGAGAGCGTCTACCACACTGGCGAAGATGCCAAAGGGGACTTTTTCATCGCAGCGGAGGAAGACGGCTTCTTGAGGCTTTTTCTGTTGCGCGTGGATTTTAGCGCCGAGTTGATGGATGTTAACGGGATCATTGCCGAGATAAACTTTTTGGGCTTTGTCGATCGAGACGACCAAGCGCTGCTCAGTGATTTCCTTGACGGCGTGGGTTTTGGGGACATCGAGTTCGATGCCGGATTGCAGGATGGGGGCGGTGATCATGAAGATGATCAGGAGAACCAGCACGATGTCGATGAACGGCACCATGTTGATTTCGGAGAGGGAGGTTTGGGTGGATTTGTTGAGTGAAGCCATAAGTCAAACCGGATCAGGCCAAAGACAAATTCTCCTAGCTGAACGTTTTTTCGATTTGGGCGGCTACTTCTAATGTGAACACGTCGAGGCGCTGGGCCAGGTCTTTTATGTTTTGCAGGAATTGATTGTAGAAAATCACGGCGGGAATGGCGGTGGCCAAGCCGGCCGCGGTGGTCAACAGCGCTTCGGAAATTCCAGGGGCTACGGCGCGAAGGCTGGCGGCGCCGGCGCTGCCGAGGCCGGAGAAGGCGTCGATGATGCCCCAGACCGTGCCGAAGAGGCCGACGAAGGGGGCGACTGAACCAGTGGTGGCGAGCCAGGACATCCCTTTTTCCACGCGGCGCACTTCTTCGGCCGAGGCCACTTGCATATTTGCGGTTACGGCGCCGAGGCTTTTTAGTTTTGGCGGATGCGGATTGGTGGGCTGGCCGCCGACTTGACTTTGCAATTCGCGATAACCGGCGGCGTAAACTGAAGCGAAGGGCGAGCCGGCGGAAGCGAGGGCCTGCGGGTTGGCGACGCCACGTGTGGCGCGAAAAATGCGCAAGAACTGGTCGCTCTGGCGGCGGACGCGGCCGAACATGCCGAGCTTTTGAAGAATCATGGCCCAGGAAATAATGGAGAAGAGAAGCAGCAAAGCCAGAACACCACGCGCGACATATCCGGTGTTGCCCAGGATGCTTCCCAGGTCGATCAGAAAAAGACTAGCAAGCAGAGAAATACGTCATCCCCTCAGTGGTGACAAAATTTTCCCGACTTCAGCACCGTAGCACACGCCCTATGTGGAATCAACGAAAGGCGGCAGAAAAATGTTGCCTCTTTGACAGCGGTCGTAGGCGCGGGAAAACGGGAATTGGCGTGAAAGTACGTGCCCGAAACAGGCGTTGCGACTGTGCTAAACTGCGCAGTGGAAGATGGCCGGGACATTTGACATAAGTTTGGACTCGCTGGCAGGGCGTTCGGTTGCTCCAGAGAACGTTGGCAAAGCGGGTCCGTCTGCGGGTTCTCACCAAAGCGGCACTACTTTTTTCCTGGAAACTTTTGGCTGCCAGATGAACGACCACGACTCGGAGAAGGTCGCGGGTGTGTTGCTTTCGCGCGGATATAGACAGGTGGAATCGCCAGACACCGCTTCTTTGATTTTGTACAACACGTGCAGTATCCGGGAGAAGGCGGCGCAGAAAGTTTTTTCGCGGCTGGGGGAATATCGTACCAAGCAAGCGGCAGGGCAAGTGATCGGAGTGCTGGGTTGCGTGGCACAGCAAGAGGGCGAGGACATTTTCGAACGCGCGCCGTGGGTCAGCCTGGTGTGCGGATCGGCAAGTTACCGGAAATTGCCGGAGTTGCTGGCGCAGGTCGAAGCAGGGAATCAGCGGGTCACCGGACTCGATACTGATACGGATGAAACGTTTGAGACGCCGGTCACGCGACGCGATAATCCGTGGCGAGCGTATTTGACGATCATCGAAGGTTGCGACAAGGCTTGCGCGTATTGCGTGGTACCGTACACGCGAGGGCCGGAACGCAGCCGGGCGAGCGATTCGGTTTTGAAGGAAGTGGGCGAACTGGCGCAGCTGGGATACTCGGAAGTGCAATTGCTGGGGCAGACGGTAAATTCGTATGCCGATCCGTCGGCGCGGCGAATGCCGTTCTCGGATTTGTTGCTGGCTGTGGCGGATGTGGCAGGAATTCGGCGCGTGCGATTCACTACTTCGCATCCTCGCGATTTTGGCTCGGACATCGTGGCGGCGCTGGATAGCGAGCCGAGGCTGTGCAACCACGTGCATCTGCCAGTGCAGTCCGGGTCGACGCGAGTGCTACGCGAGATGGTGCGGACGTATACGCGCGAGGAATACCTTGAGAAGATTGCGATGCTGCGGCAGGCCAAGCGGCCGATTGCGATTACTACGGACATTATCGTGGGGTTCCCCGGGGAGACTGAAGCGGACTTTGGGGAGACGTTGAGCCTGCTGGAAGAAGTCCGCTACGACAGCTTGTTCTCGTTCAAATATTCGCCGAGGCCTAACACGGCGTCTTTGGCCATGCGAGATGCGATTTCCGAAGAAGAAAAAAGCCGTCGGCTCGGGATTCTGCAAGAGGAGCAGCGAGAAATTCAGAGCGAGCGCAACGCGACGCTGGTCAATACCAAGTTCGAGGTACTCGTGAGTGGTAAATCGCGGCGTGAGGATCAGTGGAGCGGTCACACTTCGTGTCACCGGGTCATAAATTTCACTTCACAAGAACGAAACCTTCTGGGAACCTACGTGCAGGTGCAAGTGACGGGCGCTGGGCCAAACAGCCTGGTGGGTGAGCAGGTGACGTAAGCAAGGGAGGCCTCGATGGAAGTGGAGATGAAGATCCGCGGCCTAATGATGGACCCCGTCACGAATATGCCCATTGTGGTGCTGAAGGATGTGCAGGGCCAAGCCATTTTGCCGATATGGGTGGGCGTTTACGAAGCGAATGCGATCGCGCTGGAAATTGAGAAAGTGCAAACACCTCGTCCGATGACGCACGATTTGCTGAAGAATGTTTTGCTGGGGCTGGAAGTGCGGGTGCAGAAGGTGGTGGTCAACGATTTGAAGGACGATACGTTCTACGCGCTGATTTGGGTGGAGCGCGACGGGCAGATGATGACCATCGATTCGCGGCCGAGCGACGCGCTGGCATTGGCACTGCGGGTGGATTGCCCGATATTTGTTGAAGACGAAGTGCTGAAGAACTCGAAGATATCCAGCGCAATTTCGGAACGTACTACCAACGAACAGCTTCGGTCCTGGCTCGAGGGATTGTCGGACGACGACCTCGGGCGCTACAAAATGTAGTCGGAACTGAGACTTCCCCAACAAAGAATGGAAGAGGGCGCGTGACTGAGTAGAACGTGGTCATCGTTGATACTACGGTCTGGGTAGATTATTTTCGCGACGTCAACAATGCAGAAGTGCAATGGCTGAACAGAGAGCTTGAGCACCAGCGCCTGGGCATGACTGACATCATCCTCTGCGAGGTATTACAGGGTATTCGCGACGAGCAGACCTTCGAAAGTGTATTTGCCGAACTCAGCATATGCGAGATATTTCCTACCGGCGGCACTGAATTTGCCCTAGCGGCGGCACGAAATTTCCGAATTCTTCGGCAGCGCCGTTACACCGTTCGCAAGACCATGGATTGCCTCATTGCAACGTTTTGTCTCAGGGAAGGGCACTCCTTATTGCATCGCGACCGCGATTTTGATCCCTTCGAGGAAAGTTTGGGGCTCTCTGTAATTCATCCCTAAGAGCGCAGCACTGTTCTTACGTGTTCACTGTCTCATGTTCGATTGAATGCGAATCCGCATTCCCGCCCGTCGAGGTTTTGCGAGAGGCCGCGGGGCCGAGTTGGGCCTGCAATACGGGAACTTCCTTGTAGAAGAAGTATGGGATGTATTGAAGAAGGATGACGGCCAGTGCCACGGCCACCACATACCAGCCGGAACCGATCCCATCGGGTTGTGTGCCACGTATGGCTGCAATCTCAGTCAGGGCGCCTAGCAGATGAAAGGGAAGTCCAGCGACGACAGCGACTGCGGCGGCCAGCAGGCCAAACAGATACATTTGTTTTAGGACGGTTCCGCGCCTCCTGATGGTGACCGGGCTAATCCCGGTGACGCTGCCGAACTGCGGCGCCGAAAGGGAATCGAGCGGAGCGGGCAGCGGCCGCGTGGGGGAAGATGTTGTGCGCCACAGGAGGAGCTGCGAAAAGAGACCGCCGGTGCGGCGGCGAAGCGCGAGAGCTGTTTCCGGCGGTACACAGCCCAGACTGAAGACTCCGCAGGTAGAACCTTGCAGATCCCGCCAGGCGATGTATACGCGGTTCGAGGGAAGCAAATTCGGAGTGCCAGAAGCAAGCGTAATGGCGGTAATTTGGTCGCGGCGCAAGGCGAAACGCGTTTCTTCTCCCCAGTAGCAAATGCGATCCGAGCGAAGGAACAGGAAGCCGAGGTCCCATTGGGCATGTCCTTCATAAGTGCGAGGCACGGGCCCGGGGGCAAGACCGACAGTCACCGCGTTCCACGCATCGGCCTGCACACCTTCCGCTTGGACCTTGGTTTTGAGTTGGGGAATTAGGCCGCGCACTTTCCTTGCCGGAAGAAAATTGCAAACAGCCAGGTAAGCCGCCACCGCCGAGGCGAACCCGCCGAGGTAAATCAAACGCTGCACCGACGAATTGAAATGAGTGAACTTGACGAGTAGCGCGAAAGCCGTGGGAGTAAGAATTATTGCGCTCAGCATGGCCAACAAGGCCTGTACAGCGTTGTTCGCCTTCCTGGCGGTGGAAAGAATCTTGTTGCCGGCGATTGCCGATGCAGGAATAAGGTAGTGCGAATCGGTTTGCGCGGTCGTGCGCGCAATCTCCGGAAGGCGATCGAGGGGAATGGCGGCTTTGCGGGCGATGGCCTGCGCGCGGCGTAGTGTGGAGGGGTGGGTCAGCCATTTCTCGCTCCACTTGCTCCAGTGCATCGGGTGCATATTGAGGCTGGCGAGTTTGAAAAGCGCGGAGATGGCCGCCTCGGGATCGCCACTGGCTTCCACCGCGCCAGCATCGGCGGCGAACTCAAAGCGACGGGACCAGAAGTAAGGGCCCAGGGTCATGATCGCGAAAAATAATCCAAAGCGGAAAAAGGGGGAGACCGGAAGGGCAGCGCGAAACGTGGTGAAGAGGAAGACGCCGAGAAACAAGCTGCCCAGAAACGCGTAGGATAATTTTTGCAAGTGTTTCAGGCGAAGATGGGAAAGCTCGTGGCCGAGAATATAATTGACTTCGCGGCGGGACATGCGCTGCAGCAGGTAATCGGTGAAGGCGATGGTATTGCCGCTGCGAGCGAAGGCGTTGGCCACCTGGCCCTTGCCCGCGGGAATCACATAAATCTGCTGGAGCTTCACGCCAAGGCGCTGGGCCACGGCGAAGGCAGTGTCGCGCAGGTCTCCGGTGGTCAGCGATTGCGGCTGCATGCCGAGAAGCTTCAGGAGCTTGGCTCGGGCCACAAATTTGATGACTAGCCCCGTAACTATCAGCAGCACTCCGGCGCGGAAGCCGCCGCGACTGATGGTGCCTATCCCTTTTATGGTCAGCAGCAAGGGCAGCAGCGCAGAGCTGAATGAATAAACCGCCTGCAGGACCAGCTCCTTGCGGGTCCACTGCAGACCGCGCAATTTTTCCTGCACGGGATGCGAGATCACCACGCAAGTAATCCAGACCAGCACGGGTGGAATCCAATTAAGCAAAGAAGAAACGACGGAGAGTAGCCAGGCGAAACGCGAGTCGTAAGTTGCGAAGAAGAAACTGGCGAGCTCATCCAGATGCGCCGTCTCCGCGGCGCCCCACCACAGAACCAGCGAGCCATTCAGCAGCCAACCTTGATAACGCAAATAACTGAACCAGACCGAGGACTTGTCGGGAACTTCTGCCGAAAGGGCCCGACGGCGCAGCCAGAGTCCAAAGGCGATAGGACCCAACAGGGCGCCAAGGAGCAGGATTCCACTGCGCTGGAGCGTGGCGGGGTCGTAGCCAACACGGACTTCAATAAAATCGGGAACGGTTGCGTTCGTCGGCCAGGAGAAGAAACGAAGAGCGGCTACGTGCTTGCTCATTTGCGCCAGGAGGGTAACTCCCGGCATGGCCACGTCGGTGCGGGGAACCGTTTCGCGCACCTGCGTTTCTGGGAGGGTGAGCTGAACCTGCAGCGAGTCGATGCCGTGTTGCTGCGCATATTCGAGCAGGGGCGTGGTGGCAATGCGATAGTCGCGCAAGAGTCCGGCCTGGGAGGCCGCTAAGGGACAAGTTCCAAAATAGAAGTCATTGGCCTTGCGGAGTTCGCTCTCGAATGTGCAATGGAAGGCCGATTCGAGGGCTGGCTTGAGGTCGCCGCGGCTGTTGCGGGTGAACGCGTAGGCGGCGAGAGTCGCTTTGCCGCTCTCTGAAAGGGTTACCGAGAGGCTGAGGACGGATGGGCGCTTGCCGTCTTCGTCGGAATCTTGCGCGCGCAGCGGACTAATGGCGCCGGTTGCGGCAAGCAAGCTCAGGGCAACAAATCGACCGAGAAACCTACGTCTCCGAGTCCGCACGAGGATGCACCTTTCCCGCTTGAACCGACCGGAACCTGCCAGGTTCGCCAGCGTAGGCGATGATTCCAGTATGTAAAGGGAGCGAGAAACGCGGACGTCGGAGGAGGACAGGAGCAACGTAGACGTTAACTACAGTATTGATTAGCTATAGTGAACCGACCGGGCTATTGACCGGTGGAGCGTTCCGTATGGGAGTCTGAGTCAATTTACGAACGGTGTCACGCCAAGCGAATAGCAAAACGATTCCGATCAGGATTAACGCGAGGCTTAGTCCAGCCCACAGCCCGAAAGCGCCCCAGCCGCGGCGAAAGCAGAGCCAGGCGCCGAGCGGCAGCCCGATAACCCAATAGCCGGTGAAATGACAAAGCATTGGCGTGCGGGTATCGCCTGCGCCGCGCAGAGCGCCAGTCGCGACGGTTTGCAGGCCGTCAAAGAGTTGGAAGGCCGCGCCGGCGGCGAGCAAGATGATCGTGGTGTGAATCACGGCCTCATCTGGCGTATACATGCGCGCGATGGGACGCGGGAAAACCAGTAGCGCCACGCTGCAAAGACCCATGAACAGTGCTCCGATGAAAATCGCAGTGCCGCCGGCATCGGCTGCACCTGCGGGATCCTCGCGGCCGATGGCTTGGCCGACGCGTACTGCGGCGGCGGACGAGATGCCAAGCGGGACCATATACGTCAGGGCCACTGTGTTGAGCGCGATCTGGTGGGCAGCGAGCGGAACGGCGCCGAGCCGACCGATGAGCGCGGCCGTCAACGCGAAGACGCTGATCTCCAGAGTGATCTGTGTTGCCGCAGGCAAACCTAGGATGATGAGGCGACGTATGCGGGTGAAGTCGATGTTTACGGGCGTCTTGAGCAATTCGGTACGGTGACGGCGGTCGTACCAGAGCAGATAGCCGACCAGGACCATGGCCATGTAGAGGCGAGCGAGCGCGGTGGACCATCCGGAGCCGACGACGCCCATGGCCGGAGCTCCCCACCTGCCATAGATGAGCACCCAGTTGAAAAGAAGATTGATGAGATTCGCAGTGACTAGAGCGAAGGCGACGGGCCGCACCATGTCCATCGCCTGGATGCAACGACGCACCGCGAAATAGAGCAGCAATGGAAATAAGGCGATGGCCAACGCTTTCATGTACGGAACCGCGAGGCGTGCGACCGAAGGATCAATATGGAGGGATTGCAAAAGCGGGCCAAAAAACCAGACTGGGGCCATCAGGAAGGGCGTCATGACCAGGCTGAGGTAAATGCCGTTCACCAGCGAGCGATGGCAATCTTCGCGCTTGCCCGCGCCGAATGCCTGCGCGACCAGGGTGTCCAGACCAATCAGCAAGCCGCCACCGAAAAACGCGAGAACGTTGAAAATGCTGGAGCTGATGCTGACCGCGCCGATGGCATTGGCACTGTCTGGCAAATGGCCGACCATCACGGTGTCAACGATGCCCATGGTCATCCAGCCGATTTCGGCGAGCACGAGCGGAACAGCCAGCCGGAGGGTCGGGCGCATTTCGGCGCGTAATGTTTGCAGGCGAAGCATGGCGCTTTGTAGCGGCTTGAAAGTCTAAGCGTCGACCGAGAACGAACGCAAACGGAACGAAACGATAACGGCGCTGGGAAGGTCCAGGTAGGGTGGGCATGACACGCATGTTCCAGAGTAGGACGCCCTAAGGGTTTAGAGGTATTGTTCGGTTGGGGTAAGGGCGGGTAGGGTATTTGCGGTGTCCATGACCGTATGCTCCTTCGAATTCACTGGGCATCACTTTGGAGACAGGTAGCTCACGATGCCAAAAATGACTGAAAAGCCCAGCGTAACCTTGCCTGGAAAAGTTGAGAAAATCATTAAACCTCCTCACCAGGGTGTCCCGGAAAAGGCGGAGATAGCGGTCGATGGGGCGGATGATTTGTATCGAGAGATTCGCATCGAGAACAAATTGACCGATGAGGAAGGCAACGAAGTGAAGCTAAAGGAAGGCGCACCAGTCGAGGTGACGGTGGAGGCCGAAGCCGCCGCGACTGCGGTCACCAAAAACGCGATCGCCGCTGCCAAGAGCAAGAAAAGCCAAACCTTTGAGAGTCGAGAGTGATGAGGTCGGATCGAGTTCGCAAGTCTTAGCGGCGCTCACTACCGCGTTTTCTGTTTCGCCAAAGCCAGAATAGCCTTCAAATAGATTGCTTACCCCCGCGTACGACAGCTTGGTCACCTACGATCCACGCCGTAAAGAAGGTGCGCGGGTCATGAGCCGAGCGCAACGTGTACGTTTCCGATGCGCGTGAGAGAAAAAGTCCCGCCTGTGCGCCAGTTCAAAAGCTTGATGGATTCTGGTTTACCGCCACTGAGAACCGCTATTTCGTTTTTCGAATTGGGTATGAGTAAGATTCCGGCCGGTTCGGGAGATTAATCCGTTGGACACCAAAGGTGCGAATTTTGGTGATCGGGGACTATGATGAGTCGCCACGACAGCACGGGTTGGCAACCGAAGTTTTCCACTGGCCTGCGCGGGCGATAGCACTTTTTCCTTGCGTTGCCAAGGGTGGCGAACGTAAAGTGGCCTAGGTCTAGGGGGTTTTCTGGGGACGGCACCTATATATAGCAATCCGGTTGCCGGGGCGCATCGGCGCTATCCTGCTCGCGGGGGTGGAGGCGGAAGCCTATGACTGCCATCATCACGATAGCGAATCAAAAAGGCGGCGTGGGGAAGACGACCACGGCAATTAATCTGTCCGCCGCGATTGCCAATCGTGGAAAGCGCACATTGCTGATTGATCTCGACCCGCAGGCCAATTCGACGATCGCGTTTTATGACACCGGCGAGATCGCCAGCTCGATGTTTGAAGTGCTGAGCGAAACGCGGACGCCGATGGCGGCGATGATCAAGCCGACCAAAGATCCGATGCTGTTTCTGGGGCCGGGACGTTTGGCATTGGCAAAGCTGGAGCAGGTGCTGGCCGGGCAGTTCGACGCGCCCTATCGATTGAAGGATGCGCTCGCGCCGATTTTGAAGGATTACGAGTATGTGGTGTTGGATACGCCCCCTTCGCTCGGAATTTTGACGGTGAACGCGCTGGTGGCTTCGACACACTTAATGGTGCCGATTCAGGCGGCGTATTTTGCGATTGAGGGCACCGATGATTTGCTGGAGACCTACGAACGTATTCGCGCCCGCCCCAATCCCGGGTTGAAAGTGCTGGGCGTTGTCATCACGCTGTTTGATAAACGAACCAATATTTCACGCGACACGCATGGGCAGATTCGCACCGTGTTTGGCGAGGTGCTGTTCAAGACGAAAATCAGCAAGAACGTGCGGCTGGAAGAAAGTCCCGCGTACAAGGAAACGATTTTGACGTTCGCGCCGAAATCACCCGGCGCAGTCGAATACAAGAAGCTGGCTGCGGAGGTTATCCAACGTGTTGAAGAGAGCCGGGTTACCCGTCACGCTGAAGATGCGGCATGACTCGCACTACGTCGAGTCACTAACAAGCTATAGCGGAGCGGCCATCGGGCGGATGATTCCGGTGGAGCAGATTCGCCCCAATCCGGACCAGCCGCGCAAGGCCATCGGCGACTTGCGGGAGCTTACCGATTCAGTGCGCGAGAAGGGCGTGCTGGAGCCACTGCTGGTGCGCTTTGTGCCGCGCGAGGATTGCTACTATCTGATTTCCGGAGAGCGGCGCTATCACGCTGCGCGGGCGGCGGGTTTGCGCGAAGTGCCGTGCATCGAGAAAACGGCCGATGATGCAGAGACACTTGAGATCGGATTGATCGAAAATATTCAGCGCAAGGATTTGACCGCGTTTGAGGAGGCCGACGGGCTGCACCGCTTGGCGACGCAATTCGAGTACACGCATGAGGACGTGGCGCGTAAGATCGGGCGGGCGCGTTCTTCGGTAACTGAGACGCTTTCCTTGCGCAACATTCCGGATGGACTCCGCAAAAAGTGCATCGAGCAGGGAGTTGTCTCCAAATCGCTGCTGCTGCAGATCGCGCGGCAGCCCACCGAGAAGAAAATGGTGGAGATGCTGCGCCGAATCCTGCAGGGCGGCTTGACGCGCGACGAGGCGCGACGGGAGCGGCGGGAAGAGCAGTCCGGTCCGCAGCGTCCCCAGCCATTTATTTTTCAGTTTGAACCGGAGAGCGAGACGTTTAAGTTTCGGATTCAATTCAAGAAAAGCCATGTTTCCCGCGACGAGCTGATTGGAACATTGCGGGAGATCCTGGCTCAATTGGAAGGCTCGTCGTCTTCTTCCGACTCCGAGGCGGATTCGACCGCGGCGTAGATCCAAGCGTGCTTAGGACGGGCACGGGTGCCCCGTGCCGCTACACTCCATGTCGGAATTAACTCCGCAGCAAATGAAGGTGCTGGAGCGGTTGTTTGCGGCAGGATTTCGTCCGATCGCGATTCCGCCTTACGAGAGCGCCCTTTGCGTGCGGCGGGGTGAATGCGCGGCGCTGCTTGCGCCCGTTGCCAATGCGGGATTGCGATTGCTTGCCGCGCCAACTTATATCGTCGATGGCAATCTCAGCGCGAAGCTTCGGCGAGGCAGCGGCGAAGTCTTTGTGTGGAAGAAGAAAGAGATCGCGGCGACACCTGAGCGTCTGCAGGAGCTTGCAGCCTTCCGTCAAGACCTAACCGCCATTTTGGACGAAGCAACTACTCAATAGGCGCATTGCCCTCCGATTGCAATTCCTTAGCACTCCCGGCACACTGAAATTCTTATGAGCGAGTATGACGTAATTTGTATTGGGGCTGGGCCAACCGGCTTGGCCACAGCGATCGAAGCCAAGCGCGCAGGGATGCGGGCGCTGGTCATCGATAAAGGCTGCCTGTGCAATTCTATTTTCAACTATCCAGTGAACATGGTGTTCTTCACCACGCCAGAGCTGCTGGAGATCGGCGATCTGCCGCTGGTGAGCCCCAATGAAAAGCCGACGCGCGTCGAGGCGCTGAAATATTATCGGAAGGCCGCGGAGCATTATGAACTCGACTTGCGGCTGTCGGAGTTGGTGGTTCGCGTGGAGGGGAGCGACGGGAACTTTACGGTGCTCACCCGACCGGAGAATGGGACAGCGCAGAAATATCAGAGCAGGAAAATTGTGGTGGCCACCGGATACTACGACTTGCCAAACAAGTTAAATGTACCGGGCGAGGATTTGCAACACGTTTCGCATTACTACACGGAGCCGCATGCATTCTGGCGGGAAAACCTCGTGGTGATTGGCGGAAAGAACTCCGCGGCGGAAGCGGCTTTGGACCTGTATCGCAACGGCGCTAAGGTGACGCTGGTACATCGCGACGCGCATCTCGGTCAAAGCATAAAATATTGGGTAAAGCCGGACATCGAGAATAGGATCAAAGCCGGGCAGATCCGGGCGCTGTTTGAAACGCACGTGAAGGAGATTACCCCTCAGGAGGTGATCGTCAGCAACGCCGCGGGTGAACAGCGTCTAGTCGCAAAACAGGTCTTTGCGCTGACAGGTTACCACCCCGATTTTTCATTTATCCAGAGCTTGGGAGTGCATCTCGATCCCGTTACCTGCAAGCCATCGCTTGACCACAACACGCTGGAGAGTAATGTTCCGGGAATTCATCTGGCCGGCGTCGTGATTGGCGGTCGGCACACTGGCGAAATCTTCATCGAGAACGGGCGATTCCACGGCAAACAGATCATCCAGGCGCTCTCCTCGCAACGAACGAACCGGCACTCCGCCTAACCTCCCAGCAGAGATCGATACATGACGAGCGCATCGACGAAGCCGAGGTTCGGGTGATGGAAGGCCCCGGGCAGCCGACCGACAATTTCGAATCCGAAGCTGCGCCATAGGTGAACGGCCGGCTCGTTAGTGCTCACCACAAAATTGAACTGCATGGCGCGGAACCCGCGCTCGCCGGCTCGCGCAAGCGAATGACCGCACATGGCTCGGGCTACGCCGCGTCCTGTAGCCCAAGGCGCGGTGACATATCCGCAATTGGCCACGTGAGAGCCGGCGCCTTCTTGGTTGGGTTGCAGGAAATATGTGCCGAGGATCCGGTCGTCTTCTTCCGCGGCAAAAACCTCGTGCTGGGGAGCAAACCAATACGCCAACGCCTGCTCACGCGGCATGTCGGCCGGCAGCGTGTATGTCTCCGCCGCCCGAATAGTTGGTTCGAGAATGGCCCAAATCGGTTCGGCGTCGGCGGATCGCGAGGCTGGCCGGATCTGCATAGCTAACTTTGGCAGCGCATAGTGATTACGTCAATTTGACGCATCCCATTGCCCATCGCCCGATAGCGAATTTGCCGCAACTACCGTCGTTTGCTAGACTTCTCGAATGGCCAACATCATCCGGGAAGTTGCCGAGACGTTCAGCACGCTCGCGCAGGGATTCAGCGTGACGTTTCGAAACATGTTTCGGAAGACGGTCACGGAGAATTATCCGCACGAGCCAGTGCATTTTCAGCCCCGCTATCGCGGAATTCATGTGCTGCATCGCGACGAAAGTGGACTGGAAAAGTGCGTGGGGTGCTTTTTATGTGCCGCGGCGTGCCCGGCGAATTGTATTTATATCGAAGCGGCGGAAAACACGGATGTAAATCGCATTTCCGCTGGCGAGCGCTACGCCAGCGTCTACAATATTGACTATTCACGCTGCATTTTCTGCGGTTATTGCGTGGAGGCTTGCCCCACCGATGCCATCACGCATGGACACGGATTTGAACTGGCGACGTACGATATTAATTCGCTTGTCTACCGCAAGGAACAACTTCTGGAAAAGGGCCCGGTGGTAAAGACCGCCGCTCAGTAATACCTCCCCAGTTTCGGCCCAAAACAATCTGAATCGTTTAGAGCGCCCTTGTTAGCGTGCTGGTGGGAGTTCGTGTACGCGAGGTCCGCCGAAGAAATCCCCGTGTCTTCTAATAAATAAACAGGTGCTTAGACGTAACGCTGGGAGGCGGCGATGTTGACGGCGCGGGCGACGGTGCTGGATGTGGGTTGCGGGGCGCGAGTGTGCTCGCTGCTGTGGGATGGCTCCGCGGTGCGGCATAAGTGTGACGGTTGTGGTTCGCGGCACGACACACGTCCGCGCGGCTGCGGTGAAACGAGGTTCTTGGCGTGCGATGGTGGCGGCGCCGCGGCACGGCCGCAAAATCCGGTCCGCGCGTCACTTTCGATCGCGAATTGCGGGCGGCGAGGCCGGTTGATCCACGAAAAAATTATCGGACACGGCTTGCGCGGTCTTGCCGCGTCCATCGCCATTTACCGCGGCTTCTTCCACCCCAGGGTGCTCGCGCTGGCGCATCAACCAGCGCGCCAGCAACGCCGAGGTGTTCTCTTCCAACCAGGAATCCAGCAACTGGGTGATCTCCTTTCGCAGATTGGCGGCATGGTTCAATCGCGAGAGTTCGTAGCTCTGCAGGGAATTGCTGGAAGCGGAGAGCAGGAACTCCCACGGGGGCTGAGTTTTGTAATTCAAAGGGACCTCCAGAGGGAACTACGACAAACTATCTATATTAATGATAGCGGCAATAGTACTAAGTACGTACGTAGTGTGGAAAAGTGTGAAAAGTCTTGCTTGGCACGGCGGACCTGGAGTGCGCGTCGCTCCGAACGACGAGCGCGATCATGAGGCACGCAACTGATGTGCCGCGAGGGCAGCTTGGAGCCTGCAGCGGGTGTGCCGGCGACTATGAAGACCCGGAGCGCACCACGCGCGATGCTTGCGACGAGGCCGACACCGACGAGGCAAACGTGGGGGCGAGAGAGCCCGCGCCGCACGACCGATTTCCTGTTCGGGAGGAATAGAGCAGGGAAGGAGGCGAGGAGATGCGAAGAAATCGCAAGACAAGCGGGAAACTGCACATGCTGCCAACGCAACGCGAGGTGCTGCGCGACGTCATGCTGGCGGCGGGGAGGTATGGCGCTTGGATGACGCTGGGCGAGCTGGCCCGATTGACGCGTTACGGGGAGACGAGCATTTCCGCGCAATTGCGGCATCTGCGCAAAGCGAAGTGCGGGGGCTATACGCTGGAAAAGCGCGTGCGCCTGCCGGAAGTGGTGAGCAGCGAAGAACACTTTGTGGTGTGGGAGTACAGGTTGATGCCGCGGCGCGCCTGCACGGACCGAAGAGAGGGCTTGCGGCGGCGGAGACGGCGGTGAGCGTCAAGCCGGAGTTGGCGTTTGATGTTTGCTGGGAAGTGTATCGCGGTGCGCGCGAAGTGCTGGAGGCCAAGCGCGGCATGTCCGCGATGGACTGGAAGGAAGCCACCAAGTATTTGTGGCGGCCGGATTTTCGTCCGCGGCTGGCCGAGTGGGTGGCGGACTTTGCGCTGGCCGGCCAGGCGGCCCTTGAGTCGCCGAAGTATGCTTCGCGCATGGTGCTGTTCCGGCTGTATTACCTGGGAATGGCGCCGTACGAAAACGCGCGGCATTTTCTCGGCTTAAGCGAGCAAGGCTGGGTGAACTGGTCGGAGGAAGTGCGCCGGCGCGTCGGAAAGGAACTGCTGCGCCGCGGGATGTTCCCGCCACGTAAATATTTTCGCGATTCGGCGTAACACATTGATTCCACGGATTTGAAGCAGTTTTTGCGGCCGCCTTCTGGTTTCCGCGTGAACTTCACGAGCCGCTGAAGGTGGCCGCTACACTCTAACCCGCTCGCGACAAAGCGCGACAACCGCCGCAATCGCGCGCTTGTCGCTTCATGTCGCTTGCGGCCTCTCCCAAGCTTTCGCACGATAGCGCAACGTTCCGGCAGCAACGCCGGATCACCAAGGCCCTGCGGAGGTTAACTCAGATCGCGGCAAGAGCCGTGTCGAGGAACGGAGAGGAATCCAATGAACGCCTATCTCAGCCTGTTGTGCAAAGCAGTTCGGGTGCTGGTTCCTGGGATCCTGCTGTTGCTATGCTCGGGTGCGGTTCGCGCGCAACTCAATGTGGACTGCAGCGGAACGAACGTAAATGCCTATCCAAGCATCAACGCAGCGCTGCAAAACGTAAATAATCCCGGCGGGGTTATTTTCGTCACCGGCACCTGCAACGAAAACGTCTTCTTGTTTGGCCAAAATTATCTAACTCTGGGCGCGTACGCCGGTCAGAGCGCTCAAATCAATGGCAACGTATCGATCGCGAACTCAACAAGTGTCCTCCTATATGGCTTAAGCGTGACGAACGGCTTCGGCGACGGCATCGACGTCAACAACAGTCACGCCATAATGCTGGATACTTGCGCCAGCACCGGCAATGCGGGTGTGGGTTTGGCCGTGAACGGCGCATCGGACGTCAGCATAAACGTTACGGGAAACTTCGACTACAACGCCCGCGGCGGATTGAACATATCCAGCAACTCGATTGTTTCGATTTTCACCTGGAGCGGCCTTAGTGTCGATATAAGCGGAAACGCAGGGCCGGGGGTGTGGGCATCGCAAGCCAGCTTTCTCACGTTCGGACACACCACGATGGCCAACAATACGTCGGGGCCTGGGTCGAACCCGGGCTACGGCATCGAGCTTCTGGGCGGAGCCAGAGCGCAAGTGGGCGCGCTCACCGGACCAAATACAATCACCGGAAACCAGGCTGGCGGGGCATACCTGCAGGAGAACTCGGAAATTTCCTTCTGGGCTGGCACGGCCTTGAACATCATTCAGGGCAACGGGCCGATCGGCGTAGCCGTTGGCGTAGGCAGCCAAGCCACGTTCTTCAACAGCGCGCAAATCAGCGGACACAGCAGCGCCGGCGTCGATCTATACGCGAACGCTCAAGGCTATTTCCTCGGCACGAACTCTGTGCAAGGCAACGGGTCGGGCGGGGATGCGCGTAGCGCGGGCGTTCGCGTGGACGGAAATTCGCAGGCGCTTTTGCGGGGCGGGCAGATTTCCGGCAATAGCGGTCCTGGCGTCCTGGTGCTGGTGAATTCCAGCGCGGATTTTGCCGGCGTGAATTTCAGTGGCAATAGCGCCGTCATTTCGTGCGACTCGAGCTCGACGATGGTCAGCGATCTTGCCGGGCCGAGCAGCACGCCGCCGGCAGGCGTGTCGTGCAGGACGCCGCACGGATTAGGCGGGCGGCAAGTCACCAAGACGCAGCCGGCGGCGCCGGACTGGAGCGCGCAGAAGGCCCAGCACGATCGATACATTAAGCTAGCGGTGAAGCATTAAACCCGAGCGGTCATACGGTGCAGCAGTCGGGGAGCGCGCCGGTTGGCAGCTCCCCGAGTTGTCTTAGGTTCGCTAGATCGCCAAAGCGGAGAATCCAGGGAGCTGAGCGGAAAGGCTGGCGGCATCCCAGTTCTGCCAGCCTTCGATGAGCTGTCCGTTTTGAAAACGCACCACAGACGTGCCTGTCACGCTTAACGGCTTGTCGCTGGCCTTGTGACGAAACGAGATGGACCAGTGAAGGCAAGCAAGATCGCCCTCGGCTAACGATATGAGCGGGGTTGTGCGAAAGTCGGAAAACTGAGAACGAAAAGTGTCGTAGAACCGGCAAAATTCATCAGGTCCGCTGTATGTCGCGGTGCCATCATGAAGCACTCCGTTCTCGGCAAATAGCTCGTGGATGGTCTCACGACGGCCCTGGTTCCAGACTTCCTCGAACCAACGAACCATCAATTGCTTATTCTGGGCCGCGGTTGTTTGCATTTGTGGCGTGGACATCGATGGTAACTCCTGCAAGACGTGAGTGCGATTGTACAGGGAATTTGCGCGTCTGGTCAGAGGATTCGCAGCGCGTCGCCGACGCGGAGGACCTTGCCTGTTTCGGTGGGGGCTACGCGCGTGTTGGTGGCTAGGCGGTAAAAATGGTCGAAGCGAGCAACTGGGGCCCATGGTGGTAGAGTCTCGCGACGGAGATCGCTGAAACGTTTTTGGAAGCCGGTGAGGTCGGCGCCCGTTTGCGCGTCGCGTGCGGGAACCGGACATCGTGCGCACGGGTTGCTGCCCTCGAAATCTACTTCGCCGATGCGGAAACGGACCACGCTGCGCTCGTTTTCGCCGTAGAGTCGATCTTCCCAGAATGCGGGAAGCGCGCCGTTGGTCTGCGGGTGTAGCTCCGCGTCCACCGCCTTGGTGGAGTTAGGACGGGCACGGGTGTCCCGTGCCCCTACCAGGCCATGTGCGCTGTCGATCTCGAGTGTGGTACGAAAACGCAGGCGCGCATCCTCAAGACTCACGCCGGGAAACCAGCCGCTCACCGCTTGCAGCGACGCCGTGGAAACAATCGTGGGGCCGTTGGCGATGTTGTCGTCGGGAAACCCTTCCGGCGCATAGCGCACCAGGATTTGCTGCTCAAAATAAACGCTGAACCATTCCGCGGCGTCTTCCGTGCCGCCGGGGAAGGGAAACGTGCGCGCGGGAATGTTGCGGCGGTCGCCGGGAACCGCGAGCGTGACCGAGCTGAAGTCGGGCGCATAGATTGCACGAATCAGATGTATCGCCGCGGTGCGCTTGCCATTGACCCATCGTCCGTCAACCGAGTAGAGCGCCCAGGCGCGGTCGTGCTCAAGCCCGCCGCCCACGCCGATGCGCGCTTCGGTCACCGAGATTGGATCGAGCGACTTGATGGGGTGCAGCCGAATGCCCGCAAGGCGCGGCAATGCCGATTTTGTTTCGGGGCTCGAGCTCACGCACTAAAGTCTAGCAGAAGGCTCATTACGTCCCGCTGGGGTTTTGCGGGTGCTTGCCGGTTAAGAGCAAATAACCGCCGAGCAGCGAGAGAACGACAAAGGCGACCGCGAGAATCGTGTGCGCGATCAGGAATACAGGGCTCGCATCATGATGGCTCATGATGTGCTGCGTGTCGTGCACCATGATGTGCCCGAACGCCAGCGTGGTGAACAAAACGGAAATGCCACTCGCGATTTGCATGCCTCGGCTCACGTTCACACCTCCAGTAGCGGCAGGTTCGCTCAGTAGCCGCGCTGCTGCGCGCTAATCCTTGATCTCCGGCGGATTTGGGCGGCTTGCCGGAGGCACAATCCCGTTGAGCCGCATATATATCACGAGTTGGCCGTAGTGATCGGCAACGTGCCAGATGCACACGGTAGCGAGCCCGAGACGCGTGTTTGGGCCGGCGTATGGGCCTTCTATCGGCTGAAACATATTTTCCTTGCTGATCGCGCCGAGCGATTTTTTCAGCGCTTTGAACGAATCGTGCAGATAGACGACCAGTTCATCGCGTGTTTTTGCTGGACTGGGTCCGCCCGTGTCGCAATTGGGCGGAGGTTTCGCGCCATCTAATTCGGCGGCAAACGCGAAGTTCGAGCAGGCCACGTGCTTCACTTGCTCACCAAAAGTGCGCAGCTCCTTCGGACCAGAGCCGGGAGATACACCGCCATAATCGCCCTGCATGGGCCGGTAACCGTATTTGTCGACGGGCATGGCCTCGGCGGCGGAACGAAATTCGTATTCCTCAAATTGAAGTGTGCGCAGGAGTGCGGACGCCGGCGTGTCTTTGGCGCTGAGTTCGGCGGCGGTCGGCTGCTTTCGCTGCGCCGCCTGCTCCGGAGCGGCCTGCTGCGGATCCGTCCGCTTGTGCTCGGGCGGCGTAGTTTCGGCGGGACTCTGCGCGCGTGCTGCAAAGCAAATCGCTAGAGTCGTCGCGACAAGTCCCATCGCGACAAAAATCGATTTTAGGCGGGAGCGATGCATAGGTCCTCCAGCCGCTGAGCGCCTAACATCGCGACGATGTCACGGACGCCAACCCGGGAAAGCACATTACGTCTGGGTAGTAGGGGCGCAGCATGCTGCGCCCCTACTTGGCAGGATTGACGATGCTTGGTGACGGTTTACGGGCGTGCGGCGGCGGCGCTGGCACCGGCCGTCAGCGAACGATACCCGGTGGTTCCGGCCTTCTTGATGGCTTCGAGGGCTTCGGCGGTAGTCATCAGCGGCGTGGTCTTCTCGCTCTTCACGGCGCCGCCGGCCGCAAACGCAATGGCGATGGCTGCCGCGCTGACGTTATCGGGCATTTCGGTGATGACGACAACGTCATATTCGCCAAACGCGAAAAACGCGTTGTGAATGCGGCCGCCGAGCTTCTCGATCGGTCCGCGCACCGCTTCAATGCGATCCTGGGGATTGGCAACGAGCCGCGCCCAAGCTTCCGGCGTGTAGCTCACTTGACTGAGGTAATGTGGCATGGTTTCCTCCTCAACTTGTTTGCGTGGATCCTGGCGAGGCCAGCAGCCGCGCAAGGGAAATAGACTGGGGAATTGGGGAACTATGCTCCTGAAAAGAAACGAGTTCAAGGAAAAATAAAAAAAGTTGAAGATTTCCCTTGACAAAAAAGTACAAATCGGTATACACTCTCTCTCGTAGAAAACCACGCCCCGACAATCTCGGGGCGTCTTGCTTTTAGAGCGCGATTTTTCGTCATGCCTCCGACCTCTCGGAGGCATTTTTGTTTAGGCCGCACTCCCGGCTCAACCTGTAACGCTCAGAGAACAAAGAATTAACTCGCGCCGGCAAGATGTCTGCGCTGCCAACCTCCATGAAACGGTGCCTGGCATATCGCGTTTCGCGAATCAGCCGAAACGCTTGGGTGCGGTGTCTGCGGCCACCTGCGCGCGGAGAACGATTTTGCCGGGCACACGCTAGTGCGTTGCTGGGCCCATTGCTCGGCCTCTGGGTGGATGGATTTGCGCGGACGGAAAAAACTCAAACTTCCGGTTCGCAGCGGGTGAACTAACGCATGAACTCCAGAAATAAGCCGAATGGACACGCCGCGCTCGCCAAGAGTGACCGCGCGAACGGCGCAATGATTTCGTCAAGCGGGATGGGCAGGGCTGCGTCTGACGACGCCAGCGATCTCTCCGTTGCAAACGCTTCGGCTTCCTCCGCCGCGGCTGGCGCGGAACGCGATGCGAACGCTGATGTGGCTCTCGCCCAGGGCGAAGGGCGGCGGCCTCGGACGGGGGAGGCCGCTGCCCAGTTGCAAGGAGCCATGAACGGCCAGGCGCGTAACGACGCGGGCGCGGCAGGTGATCGCCGAAACGTTGTGCCTGGACTGGAGCCGCTTCCGATCAACGGGGAGGCCTTTGTGGATGCCGTACACACCCAGGTGGACCTCGTTCAACTGGAAGTGGACCTACTGAGTTCTAAGGACGACAAACTTGTGCAACGCGAGCTGGCCTATTTGCGCGAGCTGCGCTACGGCAAGCACGCCCCAGCGGGCGACGATGGACCGCAAATCATCCTGGACATGCAAAGGCCGGAAAGGGAGTCGTCATGAGCGCACTCAGTGTGCAGACCGTATTTCAGAAGTTGACGCAAGCCATCTATCTCGATCGCGTGCTGAAAATTATTGGAGTCGCCGGCTTCGTGTTCACGTATCTGAATGCCTGGCGCAACATGGGATTAGGAGTCAAAGGCGGCTTCATTTGCAGTGCGGCGGCGTGGTTCGTCGGCGCGCGTTTCTCGAAGATTTACCGATGATTTGAGCGCGCAATGGGCAAATCCCAAAGCAACGCTGTTACGATCGAGGACAAACCAGGCAGTCATTTTCGGATCCTTGACGGCGACCACTATTGTTACGCCGCCTTCCCGCGGCAGCGCGAGTTTCATCACAGCACAGCGAAGTACCGGCTCTTTGGCGGGGCGGCCGGCCCTGGAAAAACAACGGCGCTGTTATGCGAGGCCATCCGCCAAGCCTACTT
>Ga0307478_10000349_pt1 | contig 49706 bp, 51 predicted proteins | sample atmos_gasesECM4C_2_FD_203713 | JGI IMG/M metagenome (GOLD analysis project Ga0307478, IMG submission 203713) | Hardwood forest soil microbial communities from Morgan-Monroe State Forest, Indiana, United States - atmos_gasesECM4C_05 | ecosystem: Environmental > Terrestrial > Soil > Temperate...
GTTCCTGCGCCCAGACGGAACCGTGAAGACCGTGAATATCTATAAGTCCACCGGAAGTTCCTTAATCGACTCCGAAACGAAGCGCACCCTCCTGACCTTTCGCTTCAAGCCTGGCACGATCCGGACCCAAGTGTTTCCTGTGACTTTTGTCCCCCACAAGAAACAGTGAACACCGGACCGTCGTAGACGTAGGTTGACCGCTTCTTCACCACCGAAGAGTAGACGGCGGCTGTAGCGGCGGTCTACGACCGTCGAATCTTCTTTTCGTTTCCATCTACGATCTCTTCCGGCGCTCATAGAGCGCCGCTACAGAAAAAGCATTGTAGTGGCGGTCCGGCAGCGGCCGGACCGTCGATCTTATTGTAGAGCGGGTCGTCGCCTGCCGGGATATGGCTGGTCTTGTTGATGCGTCTTTCCCTGACGCGTGCGCCTCAGCGGAAGGTGGCTATCGAAGGGCGGTTAGTCTACATCCACGATTTCCCACTGCGCGTAAGCCTCGTCGGAGCTGTCTACATGTGCCGTGACCTGCTCCGGGTAGGCGGCGCCGGGCGAACAACCAGTGCAGCGGCCGACGAACTTCCCGTTGTCAGCCTTTAGAGCCACTTTTCCGCCGGAGAGTTCCTCAATCTGAAACTTCGCCCATGAAGGAATGTCGTCTTCCTTGTCCGCCTTCACGTGCACGGTGATAAAATCCTTCTTTGCTCCTTGCACGATGCAGTCCGTGCACATGCCTACCCACTCGCCACTATCCGCTTTGAAGGCGACCTTGCCGTCCGGCAACTTGTGCATCTCGAAGTGCTGCCCCTTCTCTTTCGCTTCAGCCGACTTGTCGCCGATCGTAATGGTGTCGGGGTATTGATCGTTAACCGATTTTTGACATTAATTGCAGCGGCCCCACCAACCGCCATTGTCCGCCTTGATCGCGACTTTCTTGGGTTGCCCTGGCTCCAGGCCATGTTGCGCGGCGGCGGTGAATGCGAATGCGAGGGCCGTGGCGCTGGTGAACAGGATGAAGGTGAGACGTTTACCATGTTTCATAGGATGATTAGTAGATGTTAGGAGTAGGTGATGAAGCTTGAGACAGTTCCTTGTGGAATGCGTAGGCAGATTGGATCGCGAATGATTCTTCAATCGGTCGCTAGTCGCTGCCGCCCGCGCTCTTGATTGGACTCAACGCCGGCTGGATGCCGAAATCGGTGGCCCCGGCGTCGTTGACCGTTTTACTCATGGTTGGTTATTTTGCGGTCGAGCCTTTATCGAGGTTTTCGAACGAAGTCATCGTCGCCGTGCAGCGGTCTTTGTTGGCCTTAAAGAAAGCGATGTTCGCCTGGACCGTCTTGTCCGTCCCGGTGTTCATTCCGGCATTTGCCAGCTCCACCGCTCCGGCCGTTCCCACCAGCGCGCCATTAGCTTTCATGAAATCGCCCGGCACGAGCCCGGCGGACTTAAAGGCGGCCGCCAGCTTCGGATACTTGGAATTGATAACCTCGCCGAAGTTGTCCGGAGTCATAGTCGGATCCTTACCGGAAGCGTCCATTTCGGCGCGGACCGCTGGATCGCTGCCGGCGGTTTTCACAAACGCATCCACGCTGTCGAGCAACGCCGTGGTCAGCGGAATACCGGCAGCCATTTTTTCTACCTGGTCGGGTAGTTGGGCCTGAAGCGGCGCCAGGGCGCAGGTGAAAAGCGTGAAGGCGAAACGTATGATGTGTTTCATTGAAGGTTGAGAGTAGATGTTAGGAATAGAGTGACATTCGATATTCGATGTCTGAGACAAGGCCGGCCTTATCCCTTGCCGTAGCCAGCGGCCATGAAGCACTTACGAACGATGAGGATTGACGAACTCCCGGCCCTGATTCCCAAGTCACCCGCGTTTTGGGCCGTGGCTCCAGGATCGACCATTTCCGGCAAGTATCCTGCTTTCGGTGAATAGGCGGTTGCTCTGGGGCGCAGGTGCGCTATGAGTAGCGTGGTTTGCGACCGTGCAAGCAATCTCGTTAGTCACATGAAAGGCATTCCGCAACGCGTCGTCTATCTCTTCGCCGGATTTGTCGTCTTCTTTTGTCTCGCTGTTTTCGGGTTCTGGTACTTCGGGGGAGATTTATTCTCGGTCTTGTTGCAACGATCCCGGGCCTACACCCCACCACAGTTCCTCACCTGGCTCAGCCTCTTTTCCACAGTGGCCATCGCGGTGGCATTTTCTGTCATGCCGTTTTCGCTTTTCCGAATCGTGCGGCGGCGATCGGATGTCCCGTTTGGCTGGGTCGTCCTGTGCATTGGCGCGTTCCTGTTCTTGTGCGGGCTCACCACCTTCGTCGCCCTCCTGACGATCTGGTTTCACGGCCCCTTGCTGCTTTGGGCGGTGATCCTGGCCCGGGTGGGGACCGCGTTTTTCGCGATCGCGACTTTGTTCACCTTGCGTTCGCTGGTTCCCCGCATCCTGGAAATCCCGACCCAGGAGCAATGGCTCGCGCTGAACAATGAGTTGCTGCGCGCGGAAGCTCAGACCGAAGCGAAAAACAAACTCTTAGCCGTGGCGAGTCATGAACTGCGGACTCCTTTGGCGCCGCTTTTGGCGACGCTCACGGAACTCGAGCAACATCTCACGCCCCAGAAGGCGCCGGCGGCGCAGGATTGCATCCAGGTCTTGCGCAAGAACATTCAGCGCGAAGCTCGTCTCGTCACTGACCTGCTGGATCGGCTGGAAGTTCCCGCGCCTGAACCGGAGTCGCGGTTGGGGCAACAAAAGTATCCGTGGCCGCGCCGGTTGTTATTGGTGGAAGATCACCTCGACACGCTGCGGACGTTCGCGCGAGTCCTGCGCCAGAGAGGCTTTGACGTTCACGAGGCCGCCACGGTTTCGGAAGCGATCAGGTCCTCGCGTTCCGGCGACCTCTTGTTATCCGACATCGCCCTGCCGGATGGCGACGGGCGCGATCTCATGCGCCAGTTACGCGAACGCAATATTCCCGGCATTGCTATCTCGGGTTTTGGAAGCGCGCAAGACCGCGAAGAATATCGACGGGCCGGCTTCGCCGAGTCGTTAGTCAAGCCCGTGGATATTGACGACCTGGTGAGCGCGATCAGACGTGTGACCGAGACGGCGACGGAATCAGTGGTCACCGCTTAGCGTGGCAAGGCTCGGCGGTCCGGCCGCTGCCGGACCTCCGCTACAGTCTCGGACTAAAGAAGGAACGGGATGATTCGCTTAACTCGTTCCGCGTAGGCGGCGTATTGATCGGGGAATTGTTTGCGCATCACTTCTTCTTCGTTGTTCGATTTGATCCAGAAGCTTGCGAACGCGAGCACGAGTCCGATCATTCCCGCGATGTGTCCATGTTCGATCCACGTCGCAATGAGCATGGCAAGTAAGCCGGTATAGATCGGATGGCGGACCAGCCGGTAGGGACCGCGCACGATCAGTTCGTGATTCTCCTTCAACGTAACCGTCCCGCTCCAGTTGCGTCCGAGCACGGCCCGGGCCCAGAAACAGAAGCCAAGTCCGCAGAGGCACAGGATCGCGGCGGCAACCAGGGTCGCATCCGTCTGGGGAATGATATGGATGTTGAATGGGGGCGGGAGACGGTAGCCGCGGAACACAAGAAACCAGCCGAACACGATCGGGATCATGTAGCGCAAACGCCGGGCGCCGCTCTCGTGGTAGACGGTGCGTTTGGTGAACAGCGCAGCCAGCACCCAGACAACGCAAAAGGCGCCCCAGCAAGCGCCGATGATATTTTTCGCGAGCGGATCCATGGGCGTTGATTACGAGTTCAGGTAGTCGCCTATCTCTGCGAAAAAGCCAAGCAGATCGTAACCGCCCTAGGTAGGGACGGCGCGCTGCGCCGTCCGCGACAAAGCAGGACCTACGTTTTCAGGGACCGGACGCCGCAGCGCGGCGTCCCTGCCAGGGTCTTTCGTCCCGGTGGGACTTGTGCTTTTCTTCAAACCTGTTGTCCCAGCGCTGAAGCGCTGGGCTATTATCGACGGGCAATTTCAGACGAGCTACTTCGCCACTTCTACCTTCGTGCCTTCGGAAACGATGAACTGCCAGGTGCCGCCGCGTTTCGCAAAGACATCGAGCCAGCGGTATTGGCCGCTCAGGTCATGTCCATCGTAGCTGCCCTTGTCGGTGCTGCGATAGGTCACGATCGCCATGTCGGCATCGGCGGCGTGAACCTTCATGTCGTCGAGCTGGTTTGATTCGAGCTTGAACTTGCCCGACTTCAGGTCGGCCAGAAACTGGGCCTTGCCCTGGGTCGTGCCGTCGGGGTTAACCGCGTAAAAGGTGTCGGCGAGCATCCTGGCGGCAGCGTCGGCATCGGGTTTGGTGAGAGCGGCGCTCATGTCGTGCTCGATCTTTATGATCGCTTTTTCGACGTCGGGATTCGGAGCGTCATTGCCTTGGGCCAGAACGGCCGCGGGCAAAGCCAGAGCGAACAACAGCGCAATCAGTTTGGAGTAATTCATCCGCGCAGGCTACCGGCCGGCTGCTGGCCTAACAAGTTTAAAAGAAACGTGACGTGTGACGAGTGACGAGTGACGAGTGACGAGTGAGGGAGGAAGCGTTCTCCTCTGTGGCCGCCCCGGCTGCTGTAGCCGCCTCGCTGTGTCGAGGCGTCTTTCTCGCACGGCGGCGCGTCGCCTGCCGGGAGATGGCAACCGGTGCGGTTGCCCTACAACCCAGAGCCTGCGCTTCGCTTCGGCGGTCCGGCAGCTGCCGGACCGCCGCTACAGAAGAACCGGACCGGCTGCGCCGAAAAGCTCCGAGGCTAGTGCAAGTTATAAATCTCTACCAGACCTATGCCGGTGCCGCCGTTCTTTCCGGCGAGGATCGCGGTGAACGCTCCAGGCGGGAGTGAAGTGAAAATGCCGGATTCTTTCGAGTTCGGCAATGCAAGGCCATTCGCGGTTAAGTTCGCGGCTGAAACCGGGTCGCTTTGCCAGTCATCGTTCGCAACCAGAGTAGTTCCGTTAGAGTCGTGCAGCTCCAGAGTAGGGTCAGCGAGCAGGTTGCTTAACCCAAATTGGCTAAGCGAAGGTCCCAGGCCGCGCACTGCTATTCGCACATTGTTGCTGCCGAGGCCGAGCATGAATCCACCGATCATCACGTTGTCGCCGGTCTGGACGAAACCGCGGGTGCTGATGTTAGCCAATTGTGAGTCAGCTTCTGGATCGTTATCGTAAACTTCCACCGTTCCTATGCCAGTCGTCTGGCCCTTCCCGCTCAGGGTCACCGTGTAAACTGCCGGTTGAAGAGTGGCCAGGATCACCGATTCCCGGTCGTCGGTGGGTTGGTAGATGCTACCTTCAATTTGCGCTCGCTGATTGTCCTTCCAATTATCGTTCATAAAGATCAAGGAGCCATTCGCCTGGCGGAGCTGCAGGACTGGGTCGAGCAACACGCCGCTGAGATTGAACCTGGTGAGCGACGGTCCCAGGCCGCGTAACACCACTTTCTTGGAAGCGTTGCCCGTGATGATAAAGCCACCGATCACCGCCCTGTCTCCAACGTCGACCCGCGCGCGCGTGGAAAGGTTCAGAGCGTTGGTAGGTGAGGCGGTGGGCGTGGCTGTTGGTGTGGGTGTAGGTGTGGCTGTAGCTGTAGCGGTTGGAGTGGGTGTAGGTGGCTGGGTCGGCACCACAATGCCGGCGGAAAACTCCGAGGTGGTTCCCACAGAATCAGTTGCGGTCGCCGTAATGCTACGACCATTAGCTACCGACCCGCTTAGATTCGCGCTGAACGAGTTGTTGCCGTTAGCGTCGGTAGTCACGTTACTGAAGCCGAGGAACTGCTGTCCCTCGGCGGGGAGCCCGAGCGGATCGGAATTGCTGGCGAAGAATTCGATGCGGAAGGTCGAGTTCGGGGCGCTGCTGAGCGTACCGGCGATGTTCGTCGTGCCCCCGCTCGATGTCGCGGTCGTCAACACCGGAAAGTTCTGGAAGTTGTTAGGATCGTTAGGTGCGTCGTGGCCCTTGGAGTCGTTCGGCGTCACGCCGTCATCCCTTGGGTAAAGGAACCCGTTGGTCAGGTCGATGCCCAGGAGCGGGGTTGGAGCCGACGATGCGGTCTGGAAACTGCGGCCATTCTCGAAGATGGAGTCGCCCTCGATCGTGTTGCCGATATTCGGCTCGCCGGAAGCAGAGACTGGGTTGCCGAAGACGGCGATGCCGCCGGTGCCGTTAAACTCCACGAGGTTGCCCGACCCAGCCGCGGTGCCACCGATCAGGTTGAAGGAGACACCTGGTTCATTGGCCTGCGCAGGGCCGAGGGGAGCACTGAAACCGTTAGAACTTCGCAGGGCGATGCCGTGCAGGAGGTTTCCCACAGGGGTCACCCCATCGGCGCCTACTCCGGAGAAGTTTCCCTGGATGAGGTTGCCCTGGCTTCCATTATCGAGCTCGATCCCGTCCCCATTCAGGCCGACGACGTTGCGCGCTCCGGCCACCGTGCCACCTACCGTATTGTTATTTCCACCGGAAATCTCGATGCCGTACAGGTTATTGCCCTCGGCGCTGCCTGGCGCTGGCGCGGGCTCTGTCCGGTTGCCCACACCGCTGACGCCGTTCGCGGCAACGCCGACAAAGTTGCCCTGGATTTTGTTTCCGGTTGCCGACGTGGTGAGAGTGCCCGTGATGTGAATCCCACCGAGCGCGTTCCCGGAAACAATGTTCCGGTCAGCCGGAGAAGCGGTGCCGATGACGTTATTCGAGGCGTTCTGGATAAGAATGCCGTCGCCGGAATTAGGGAACGTTCCATTGGGCATCCGGGTTGTGCCAGCGGGATTGGTGCCGATGAAGGTGCCGGAAATAGTGTTGCCGTTACTCTGGACCACGATGCCGTTGGCGGTGAAGCGATTGATCGCCAAGCCCCTGATGGTGCTGCCACCGCTGGTGACTCCGAGGGTTAACCCGTTGGCGTTGCTGCCGGCGCCGGTGCCATTCAGCTCGATCAGGATCACCGCGTTGTCCGAGTTGGCCAGGGTGTTGACGGAGGCGACGCCTTGCGAGTAGCCGTTGATCGTAACCGGCTTGGTTATCGTCGGGAGCGGAATGCCGGGAGCGCTGGCGTCAGTCCCAACGTTGATGGTCTTCACACCAGCGCCGGAGATGTTGAAATTAATCGTATCGTTGGTGCCGAACGTTCCCGGGTTTTGCGCTATGATATCCGGATCTCCGAGGTTGTTTCCGGCATTAATCGCGGTAATCGCTTCACGAAGTGACACCGTGCCATCATTCGGGGTCAGGTCGTCACTTATGGAGGTCACGGTGATGGTAGCGGCATACACGGTTTGGGACCACAGCAGGACGAGCAGTAAAATAACACCGCCCGCTACTCGCGATAGATGCCGCATTGCCGTTCGATTGGTCCCAAATTCAGGGTGTTTCGAGACTAAGTTTGGCATAGAAGCGGTCCTCTTTCTGACTGACTATTGAGGCAGGCTATTCCCTTTGCCTTTGCGAAAGCAATACTTTCCTTCCTTCGGCGCGCGCGGCTGGCAGTCGGACTTCGGCAAATGATTATCGGCGACGCGGTATGACCGCATCTGCGCGCTTTACTCGGTGGATGCCACCCGCGTTCCATGCCGTGGCGGAATACCAATCGCGTTCTTTCCAGAACAGGCTACCGTGCCTCCTGGAAAAGCTTACCCCTTCCCAAGAGGTTATGTTGAATGCCCAAGTCGCAGTGATACGAGAGGAGATTCTCCGTTATGGGGAGAGCGTGGCTAACTGTCCGAAGCTGCTCGTGCTCTGCCCGGATGTTTCGATAAGTGGTCAATGGGGTGAAATCGCCAAGATTGCAATCGCGGAACGGTGGAGTTTTTCGTTTTATCCGAACGGCGATGTCCGCTTCGCGAATCTCTGACGTCTTTCGTCCCGGCCGGGACTCTGCGAATCCAACGTAATCGCTGTCCCAGCTGCTGAAGCGCTGGGCTATTATTCAGAAGAAGGCGCCGGCGGTTACTTTCACGGACAAGCTGGAGCGTTAGTCCGGAGATGAAGTTCCCGTGAAACGGACGATCTTAATGACCTTGTCAGGTTTGACCAGGTCCCACTCGACGTGCGAACGGCCGGTGCTGGTGGCCCCCGATACATCCTTGAGTGAGTAACGAACGTCGAAAGTTACCGAAACTTTGCGGGACTCGGACGGTGGCGCTTGCAGGGTGACTTCACCGACGGTAAACGAGCGGGCGGGGAAGGCGGCAAAGTATTGGCGCAATTGTTCGGCGATGAATGCCTTGTCTTTCGGCCCATAACTGTAGTAGTCGACCGTGTCATCGAAGCTCGCCAGCACTTTGCCGGGATCATTTTGTTCCATGTCGCGGTAAACGGATTTGGTGAAGCTTTCGACTTCAGCCTTGATAGTTGCAAGCCGATCGGGAGCTTTGGGTGCGGGAGACTCGGGGACTCGCGGAGGTTTGTCCATTTGCGGAGGCTTGGTGGCCGGCGCGGGCACAGGAGTAGCCTGGGCTGAGGCGGTGGCGCTCCATCTGGTGAAGTCCGCGAAGATCACTTCCTTCAATGAGCACTCGGCTTTGGCCGCTCCCGGATTGAGCATCGTATAATCTTCGTAGGTCTTGCCTTGCTCAATCGGTTGTCGGGTTGAATGGACAATGTTTTGCCAGATCAGGGTGGTATCGGTGAGGACCTTTCCATTGGCGTCCATTTCCTTTAGACTCATATGGACCTCCTCGATGGGCTTGTCCGTGTTCACCTTGATCTTGTACAAGATTTTCTCCTTGTCCGGCGCGATCCCGCCGTAAGTAAATTCAACCGGAGCTTCGGCGGTTGTTGGCGCGGTAGCTGTCTGGGAATTTCCAACTATCGAAAAAGCCAGGAACGCGGCCGTGACCGCGGCGAATGGAATCACCGCTAGACGTCTATACATAGGTGGTCTCCGGTTGAGATTGATTGAACGGTCGCCTGGGTTTTTAAGAAACCGCGGCATCGCCGTCAATGTTTTATCGGGCTGCCGTAGACGCTCGTCCGCCGTCGGACGGACTCGTCCCGTGGCGAGCTTTGTCGAGGCATTTTGCTCTGACGCAGCGACGCGGTCTGTAGTCGCCTCGCTGCGCCGAGGCGTTCTTTCCTGCTTCGCTCACACGGCGACACAGCGCCGTGGCTACAGGGAGGAATCTCGTTTTTCGGACGCCGAAAGTGCTGGTGCTGACGCCCAAGTTTTCGTTATATCGCATCGACCCCATGAGCGATAAAACGCGAGTCGACCATCCTCGCCGTCCGCCGCGGCTCGACCGTTTGTTCTCTTCCGTTCGGCCGTTCTATTTCGTGACTTTTAACACGTACAAGCGTCGGCCCATTCTTGCTTGTGCCGAGATCAATGAGCTGTTCCGTTCGTTCTGCGATCGAGCGGAAGACTACAACATCGCTGTCGGGCGCTACGTTATCATGCCTGATCACATTCATCTGTTTGTCGCGCTGCCACCGACGGAAGCTACGTTGCCAAGGTGGATCCAGATGCTAAGGACTGTTCTCGGTAAAGAGCTGCTGCGATTGGGAGTAGAAAAACCGCACTGGCAGGAAGGGTTCTTTGATCACGTTCTGCGCAGCAGTGAGAGCTACTCGCAAAAGTGGGATTACGTCCGTTTGAATCCGGTCCGCGCCGGATTGTGTAACGAGGCCGAAGAATGGCCGTATCAAGGGGAGATTGTCAGTATCCGGTTTTAGGTCCTTTTCTGTAGCCGCCTCGCTGTGTCGAGGCGTTTTCTCCTGACACGGCGACACAGCGCCGTGGCTACAGGGCCGAGGCGTTTCTTTTCAACAGGCGACACGGCGACACAACGACGAACTCCCAGCCAGTACTCTGGCACCGGGTATAGGATGCAAAAAAAGCCAAAAGGGCCGCCGGTCGTGACTGCTATCGACAATCAGGCGGCGAGGCGATCAACGGCGGAACGGAGGTCCTCGACGTTGAATGGCTTCGGGAAGATGTCGTGCACGTCCAGCCGTTCGTAGGCTTCGCGAATCTCCGAGGAGAGGTGGGCCGAGACGACAATGATTTTGCCGTTGTTGCCGCGTTCTCTTAGGACGCGCACCAACTCCGCACCGGTCAGGTGGGGCATTTTTTGGTCGACGATCAGCACATCGTACCCATCCGATTTGCCATCGAGCTGGGCCAGCGCGGCGGCGCCGCTCGCGACGCAGGTCACTTCGTAGCGCGGCGCGGTAAACACAAACCGCAGGGAAAGCGTCACCGACGGTTCGTTGTCCACTGCCAAAATTCGAAGCGGTGCGCTCATCGTCACGACCGGAAATAGCATCGTCCGTGCCGGCCCCGGAATGTTTCCAAGGCCTGGTTGTAGCGGCGGTCCGGCAGCTGCCGGACCGTCGTTCTTTAATCCCTTCGGCGGTCATAGACCGCCGCTACAGAAGAACGGTCCGCTGTCGACAAAGATCGTTCATCGTTTACATTGGTGCGCTCTTCGCGGAGCTGCGTTAAAACGAGCAATCAGCTCTTAATAGAGGTCGAGGTATTATGAGTAAACAATCAAAAAACAACTGGCTGCCTAAGCCTGAAAAGCACGATTACCCGGCGGCGGTCTCCTACCTAAGCTTGATTTACGATGAGAGAACCGCCGCGAAATATGCAAAAGCATTGGCCAAGGCGCCCATGACAGCATTCAAGGCGAAGGATATTTTTCGCGCCTCGAAGTTACCTTTATTGGGGATAACCAATTCTCACGTGCGCAAGAATCAGAAGAAAATTGCGGCCGGCAAGAAGCTCTCGCCACTCCTCCTTGTCAGAGATCCACGCAACGGAAAGCTCGTCATCGCGGACGGCTATCACCGCATGTGCGCCGTTTATTTGTTCGACGAGGACACTTCCGTCCCCTGCAAAATCGTTTAGCTAGGATTGTCGCGGCGGTGTGTCACCGTCGAAACCCAAGGCGTCGGCGGTCATAGACCGCCGCTACAGAAGAACGCCCCTAGGACGGCAAACCTTTGCGGGCGATCAGCTCCATCTGGTCGCAAAAACGATCGAGCTCACCGAGCGTGGTGTAGACGTTGGGCGTGATCCGAAGGCCCTGAAACTCCTCATGGATGATGGCCACGGTGAAGATGTGATGTTTGTCGAACAGATACTTACCAACGGCTTCAGGGCTTGTTCCTTCGATCTGAACGTTCGCGATGGCGCATGATTGGTTCGGATCGAACGAGGTGTTGAAGCGGATCTTGGGCACATCTTTGAGCCGGTTCATCCAGTAACGTGACAGGTACCGCAACCGCGCTTCCTTGCGTTTGCCGCCGATCCCGTTGTGGAAGACCAGCGCTTCGCCAATGGCCAGCCTGATCGCGGCCGAGTGGGTGCCGATCTCTTCGAACTTTCGGATGTCGGTGGCCTGCTTGGATTCGGCGGCCATCAAGGGCCAGATCTTTTCGATCTTGTCGCGCTTCACGTAAAGCAGACCGGTGCCTTTGGGAGCATACAACCACTTATGCAGGCTGGTGCCGAAGTAATCGCAACCCAGATCCTTTTGTTTGAAATCGAACTGGGCGAAGGAATGCGCGCCGTCCACGATCGTCTCGATGCCTTTAGCGCGCGCCATCTCGCAGACCGCTTTCACGGGAGTGATTTGCCCGGTGATGTTGACCTCATGCGCAATCAGGATCAGGCGGGTGCGATCGGTTATTCCTTTGGCAAAGGCCGCGGTGATTTCGTCCAGGTTCTTGGGCGGAATGGGAATCTGAATCAGCTTAAGCTTCAGGCCTTCCCGCTTCTCCCGCTGACGCAGCGTGGTCAGCATGCGCGGATAATCCTGGGTAGTGGTGAGGATTTCGTCACCCGGCTTGAAGTCCATGCCCATCAAAAGAATCTCGAGCGACTCGGAGGCATTGCGGGTGATCGCAATCTCTTCGCGATCGCAGCCGAACAATTCCGCCAGACCGGTGCGAATGGTTTCCGATTGGGGCTCGAGAATCTGCCACATCGTGTAGGCGGTGGCGTCTTCCTGTTGCCACGTGTAACGCACCAGCGCCTCGGTCACGATCCGCGGGCTGGGCGAGACGCCGCCATTGTTCAAATTGATGATGCCGCGCGTGACGCTGAAGGAGTTTTGAATGATGGACCAGTAGTCTTCATCCAGGGCCGCCTCTTCCGGCGTCAGATGGGCCACGGTCTTTGTCGCGGCTTCGACGGTTTTCAGGAGCGACGCGACTGCGGCGGAAGAAAGCGCAGCCAGACCGAGGCCTTTGCCGGCGAGGGCAAGGAAGTCGCGTCGAGTGCGCTCACGAAGCATGGAATTTGGAATCGTCACAAAAAGGAAATTAAAAATTAGCAATTAGAAAGTCGAGAGGAGAATGGAGCGAGCAGAGCCAGGGACACAGACGGCAAGGCCGCGAGGCGAGCGGCGAGTGAAGCGGGAGCTGAGCGAATCAAAATAGAGAGTAGAATACGCCGGGCCGGGCGGGTGGATATATTTCTACGAGTGAGGAAGGAACCGCGGTAGGACCACCGTGAGAAAATCGATCATGAAATGGCCGATCATGTTGGCGACCAGGTTGCGCCGCCAGAGATAGAATGCCGTTAAGACTGCCCCGAGGGCCAGAGCCAGAACGACATTAGCCCAGCCGTTGGTCCCATGCGCGAAGCCGAAGATTAGCGTCGGAATGAGGCCGGCCCACCAGTGGTTTAAGCCAAGCCCGCTGCAGGCGTTCGATGGCATATCCGCGATAGAATAGTTCCTCGACCACGCCGGCGCGGAGGACGACGAGAAAGGCCAGCCAGAGCGGGAACTTCATCAACGCTGCTCCCATCTCGCCACCTCGGAAGCGAGTGAGGGCGGCAATCAGACCGCCGAGCAGGCCGCAGAGCACGGTGAGAAGTAATCCCCACAGAATCGAGCTCTTCACCGACGAAGTGCCGAGGTTGATGGAACGCAGCGGCAAGTGTTCGCCACGCCGGATAATAAAAAACAGCGAGATCACACTCAGCCAGATAAGCGATTCTTTCCAAAGCGTGCCAGTGAAGCTGAGCGCGGGATAGAAAAGAGAGACCGCCCAGCGGATGATCAACAATCCAAAGAGCGCGATGAACAGGCCGACCCATGTCGTGGCTGTCGGGTGTGGCTGGATTCGACTGGAATCGTTTCGAGAAACCGAGTCATTCATATTTGAAGTTATGATGCGGCAAGGGCCGAGTTGGATTCAATTGCATTCCAACCGCATACTCTAAAGTTTCCAACTTATTTTCGGCAAATCCCCAGCGACTCCCGCGACGCGCGATGTTGGAATGTCCCAGCTTATCGTCGTAGACGGCCGATCCAGGACGGATACCTTCCGGAATGAGCGTACAGGTTTATGGGTGTAACCATCTGGCCATCGAGGTGGATGATGTGAAGGCGGCGGTGAAGTTTTATGAGGATGTGTTCAACCTGAAGAAACTGAAGAGCGGCGAAGGGGACGCGTTCTTTCAACTCGGCGAGCATCAGTTCCTGGCCATCTTCGAAGTGGAGAAGCTCCAGCAGGATCGCGCCCGCCACTTTGGCATTATGGTCCGGGACGACGAGCAGGTAGACGAAGTGCGGAAGAAGGTCGCGGAAAAGTATGGGTTGAAATTAATCCCACCGTTCCGGTGCGATTTTCGGGATCCGTGGGGCAACCACGTGCAGGTGGTCGATCTCCACGATGAGTCGCTCATCTGGCTCCTGCCTTATCGTGAAGTGCAGAAGGCCGGTGTGAAGTTTAGGTCCTGATTTTGTAGGGCAGGCTATTCGCCTGCCGGGATGGGGCAACCGGGGCGGTTGCCCTACAACTGTAGCGGCGGTCTATGACCGTCGATCTTTGTCTTCGATCTTCGATCCCTTCGGCGGTCATAGACCGCCGCTACAGAAGAGGCTTCTCACTCTTTGCCTGATTCGAAATGTCGGGTATCAGTTCAACCGCGTCGGGAATATTGTCCGCCGAAACATCAATAGAACTTCTTGAGCATCTCGACGGAACAAACAGCTTTGGCCCAGGGCCGGGCGGCGGCTAGTGATTCGGGTTCGTTGCTGATCAACGGCGTCCGGCTGCGGATCTTTCTGGTTTCATTCACGCTGCTCTTCTTCGAGCTGCTCTGCATTCGATGGATACCGGCTTACGTCAGATATCTCAGCTACTTCACCAATTTCATCCTGCTCGCGTCGTTCCTCGGGATGGGGCTGGGGATTTTGGCGGCCCGGCGCGCCACTTTTCGTTTTCCGCCGTTCCCGCTGATGGTGTTGCTCCTCACCGCGGTCGTCGCGGTCAATCGGTTCGAGCTCAATATCTCTTCCACCGATGTTCTCTACTTCGGATCTGGGACGCACGGCGTAGCGCAGGCAGAGAGCTTCATTCTTCTGCCGCTGATCTTCACGTTCGTAGCGGCGGCGTTTATTCCGCTCGCCAGGACGCTCGGATCGCTCCTTACCCAGACGGCGCCGCTCACGGCCTACACCTTCGACATCCTGGGCAGCCTTGCGGGCACCGCGGCATTTTTCGTTATCGGCTATTTCGCGCTTCCGCCGATCTACTGGTTTGCGGTGCTAGGCCTGGTGGTCCTGGTGTTAAGCGCGAAGAAGGAACTCATTCGTGCTGCTCTGTTAGTGATCGCCGCCGCCGGGATCGCTTTATTTCTCCAGCGCGGCACCTACTGGTCGCCTTACTACAAGATCACCCTCACGCCCGCGACGCCGGCCGGCTATAACCTCGACGTTAACGGCATCGGCCACCAGAGCATGATCCCGTGGCGGAACAAGGAGCCGTTCTACCGCCGCGTCTACGAACTCTTTCCCGGGGCTTCGTTCGAGCGCACGCTCATTCTCGGCGCCGGGAGCGGTTCCGATACCGCGACGGCCCTGGCGAACGGCGTGAAGTCGGTGACAGCGGTCGAGATTGATCCTGTCATCATGAAGCTCGGCGCCCGGTTCCACCCGGACCAGCCCTATTCCGATCCGCGCGTGCGTTTGGTGAACGCGGACGGCCGCGTCTTCCTGCGCAACACGAACGAGAAATTCGATCTCATCATCTTTGCGCTGCCGGACTCACTCACGCTGACTTCGAGCATCGCCAATCTGCGGCTCGAGAGTTTTCTCTTTACCCAGGACTCACTCGCTGCCGCGCGCGACGCACTCGCGCCGAACGGTGTCCTGGTGCTCTATAATTATTACCGGGAGCCGTGGTTGATCGAGAAATTGGCCAGCATGGTCGGGCGCACCTTTGGCCGCGACTCGTTTGTTTCCACTTACGGCGGCCAGGGGCGCGGCGCGGTGATCATCAATGGACCAAAGTTGAGTGGGATTCCGACGGGCGCGTTCGGTCCTTACCGCGAAAAGATTTTTTCCCCTGTCGAAACGGTGTTGCGGGTGACGGGCGAAGGATTCTTCAGCGCGACCGACAAACCGCCGGCGACTGACGATTGGCCGTTCATTTACCTTCCGAAGAAATCCTTCCCGATAATCTACCTCCGCGGCCTTGCGGTGATCCTCGCCATTTCACTCGCCGGAATTTTTTGGGTGGCGCCGCGTAGCACGCTCCGTCGGTTCGACTGGCATATGTTCTTTCTCGGGGTCGCGTTCGCCCTCCTGGAAGTGAAGGCGCTTATCACGTTCGCGCTTCTTTTCGGCAGCACCTGGACCGTGAACTCGCTCGTCTTCTTCGCCATCCTCATGAGTGTCTTGATCGCGGTGCTGGTCAACGCGCGGTTTACCTTTCGCCGGATCTGGATTTTCTACCTGCTGCTCTTCGGCATGCTGGCGCTGAACCTCGCGGTCCGGCCGGAAGCGCTCCTCTTGCAAAACGCGATCGCGCGCTACGTAATTGCGAGCGGCCTCATCTTCGCACCCGTTTTTCTCGCGAACGTGATCTTCTCGAATTCATTTCGCGAGGTGGAGCTGGCGGATGTCGCGTTCGCCTCGAACCTGCTCGGGATCATGGTGGGCGGAATGCTGGAGTACTTCAGCATGCTTGTGGGCTACCACATGCTGCTCGTCGCGGTGATCGCGTTTTATTTTCTCGCGATGATGGTGAGGCGCTACGCGCCGGCTAGTGGTTATTAGAGATCGGTTATCAGGAGAAGGCAGAGGTCGGAGGTCAGGCAACAATTCTTGCGCTATGGAAGGGGACGATGGCAGGCTATCAATCGATGAATCAACCACCGGCTGGCCTGCCGAAGGATCGAGCGGGGGTGATCGCGCCGCCGCCGTTGATTTACCTTGGCGGAATCCTGATCGGGCTCGCCCTGAATCGCTGGTGGCGGCCCTGGCCGATTTTCGCCACTACCGCCCCGCGCTGGAGCGGGCTGGTGCTCGTCGTGGCCGGCGCCGCGATTATCGTTGCCGGAAGAAAGGCGCTCGTGGCAGCGGAGACCAACGTTAACCCCTTTAAGCCAACCACCGCGATCGTGAGCTCGGGGCCGTTTCGTTTCACGCGGAACCCGCTTTACCTGTCGATGACGATTATTTATCTCGGGCTGGCCCTGGCGGCGAATACGTGGTGGAGCTTTCTCCTTCTCGTGCCGGTGCTGCTCCTCATCCATTTCGGCGTGGTGACGCGGGAGGAACGTTACCTGGAACGGAAATTCGGCGAGAGCTATCGGGGGTATCGATTGCGCGTGCGCCGATACCTGTAGATAGGCGCAACATTTCTTCAAGATGCAACCGAGCGAAGCTCTTGGAATAGCGGCCCAGGTGGCGGTGACCCTGGCCGGGTTTGCCGGGGTGGTGGTGGTGTTTCGGCCCGAGTCTACCCACCGCTGGTCCGCTTTGGATCGGTTTCGGCTCCATCTCCTGCTCACCAATTCCATTTATCCGCTCGCGTTTTCCGTCTTCGGAATGTTGCTGCTCACGATCAATCCACCGCCGGAATCGATCTGGCGCTGGTGCAGCGGGGTGGCTCTGCTGGTCCAGATTCCGGGTGCGCTCGTCAGCTACAAGCCGGTGCGAAGCATGAGGCCCAACGAATTCAAAGGCGTGAGCAAGCTCCTGTTCTATCCGCTGTTCGTGGCGGGCGTTCTCACCATGTTGTTACAATTTTACAACGTCGCGGTGCTCAATTTGTTTTGGCCCTTCTTCGCCACCATCGCCGTCCATCTTGTGGCCGCGATGCTACAGTTTATGCGCTTCGTTCTGCCGCCGGTAAAGTCCGACGGCTGACGGCGCGGAAGATTCTTCTCGAACTGGGTGGCGCTCTAAATCTAACCTCGGCGCTGATAGCCAAGGAGACTAACGATGATGACCACTCGGAATGCTTTGAAACTCCTCCTGCTCGGAGTTTGCGCGGTGGCCGCTATTTCATTGAGCGCAAGGAGCGCTTCGGCGGCTGAGATCAGTGGGATCAAATTGCCGGACCAGGTCACGGTCGAAGGCAACACTCTTAAGTTGAATGGAACGGGCCTGAGGCAGGCGACCATTCTTAAGATCAACGTTTATGCAGCCGGGCTCTACCTGGAAAATTCGTCGAAGGACGGCGAGTCGATTGCGACTTCGGACCAGCCCAAGGGCATCGAGATGGTATTCATGCGCGACGTGAGCGCGAAGCAGATGGCGGAAGCGTTCCAGGAAGGGTTCGAGAAAAACTGTGTGGCCGATTGCGCGAGACTCAAACCGGACATCGGCAAGCTTCAGGGTCTGATGAAGGACATGAAGAAGGGTGACGCCATGGCTTTCCATTTCCTGCCCGACAAAGTGGAAGTGATGATCCGCGGGCAAAAGGTGGGATCGATCGGAGACAAGGGATTTAGCCAGCAATTGATTCGTTGCTGGATCGGAAAGAATCCGCCCAACGCGGGACTGAAAGAGGGCTTGCTGGGAAGCAGAAAATAGAAACGCACAGGGCGCGCCCAGTGCGTTCAGCTTTCCGGTTCGGAAAAGAGCAGAAGATGCATTCTGTTCTCAAAGTGTTTCAAACTGTTCCCTAACTGTTTCGCTGGGATCAGTTGCGGTCATCGACGAAGTGTCTCGACCGATTTTTCGGGCCCAATTGCGCCTGAAGTCGGGCGCCCAGTAGAAGAAGAAATAATGAAACACACTTTGTCTCCCAAACTCCGTAGTTCCCACCGTTTCGATGGCCCGCTCGCGGGTACGCACACTGCTAATTCAATAGGTCGCATGAGGCTTCTCCATCTCAGCATTCTGTTGCTTTGCGTGACGGCGGCGGTCATCAGCCCCGCGCCCGCGATGGCAACGCCATCCATCGTCGTGAGCGTCCCCGATCAAACGCTCGCGTTGATCGACGATGGCGTTGTCGTCGCGCGGTATCCGGTTTCGACCTCGAAGTTCGGCTTGGGTGATAATTCAGGCAGCTATGCGACGCCGCTGGGCGCGATGAAAATCGCGTCGAAGATCGGCGGGAACGCGCCCCTGGGGGCGGTGTTCAAGAACCGGTCGATGACCGGTGAGGTCCTGGCGCCGAATGCGCCGGGCCGCGATCCGATCGTCACCCGCATCCTCTGGCTGCGCGGTTTGGAAAAACAGAACGCCCGGGCGTTCGCGCGGAACATCTACATTCATGGCACCCCGGAAGAGCGGCTGATTGGGCGGCCGGCCAGCTACGGCTGCATCCGGATGCGCTCGCGCGACGTGGCCCAGCTCTTCGGCGCGGTGAACGTAGGCACGAAGATCGACGTCGCTAATACGCGGCTCGGTCCCGCGGTAGCGCAGGCGAAGCTGGAATCGCACAGCCGCACGTTTCGCGTAGCCGGGAACTAGCCAGAGGTCAGAGGTCGGAGGTCAGAGGTCGGCGAGGCATCGCCCGCAGGGCGACGGCTGCAGTTATTTTTCTTCCAATGCGGTGCGCGGACTGGTAGAACTGAGCCCGCGCGGGAGGGCGCATTCGAATGAAAAAGATCTGCATCTTCGTTATCGTGGCGGTCGCTAGTGTGATGTTCCTGTTGCAACCGGCGGATGGTTCGCGGTCAAGTTCACGTTCGTTCAGCGCCGCGCCGCATTTCTCGGCGCCGGCTTACCATTCGTCCGCGCCGAGCAGGAGTTTTTCGCGCGGACCAGCGCATTTCAGCGCGTCGGCCCGGTTTTCCGGGAGATTTCAGAATCGCGGTTATCTGAACACGGCGCCTCGGTTTTCTTCCACGGTCCGGTTTCGGAACCCGACTTACGTTTCGAGCCTTCGAAGTTTCCCAGGCGATCGCACGACGGCATTCAACTCGCGACGCTTCGCCCCGGGGACGGCGCGACTAACCTCGGTGAATCGCATGGTGAACTCGCGGTCGCAGACGTTTGATCGAGGCCGGGTCGTCGCGCGTTACAGCGCCAACTGGCAGCGGAACTGGGACCGGGGGCGGGATCATTTCTGGCATGGTCACCGCTGTCATTTTCATAATGGGTTTTGGTTCATTTACGATCCGTTCCTGTTCTATCCCTACGACTATGGCTATGGGTTGTCCCCATATGGGGCTTACTATGACGATGCGTTTTACGACGATAGCTATGCCTCGGATCAGGATTCGCCGGCGCCGTACACCAGCCAGTCGCAAGACGACACGGGTTCCCGGATCAGTGATGTCCAAAGCGCGCTGGCCCGGGAAGGTTATTACGATGGGCCGATCGATGGACGGCTCGGCCCGGCGACGCGCAAGGCTTTGCGACGTTACCAGGCAGACCACGGCATTGAGGTAACCGGCGGAATCGACCGCGCCGTGATCGACGCGCTTCAGTTGCGGTAGATCCAAGAGGCCGGAGGCCGGAGGTCGGATGGGATACTGCATGCGGATGCGATTCCAACAGTTTTTCGTTTTGCTGGCCGCGTTCTCCTTCGGAACGACGCTAACAGTGAGCGACGCGGCGGATAAGGAGGCCAAGCCGGCGTTCGAATTCCGGCAGGTAAGTTACTTCCACCGCTGGTCGCAGAACGATCAGCACGAGTTCACGCCCGATAAGCAGGAGGACTTGGATCATTGGTCGGACATGATCACGATCAATGCCTACCCCGGCGTGGACGACGGCGAAAAGATGGCGGGGACGGCGAATGCGGTGTTGGGCAATTACCGAAGCCACCAGGGCAAGATTCTTAAGACTCATTCCGTGCCCGCGACCGACGATCGGCCGGCGGAGCATTTTATCTCCGTGATGTTTGTCCGGCCGCAATTCGTCGAGATCGCATTCGCGCGCTTCAAGCTCGTGGATAGCAAAGGACACTCGTTTGTTTATTCCCATCGAATCTACGGCGAGAAGATAAGCGAACAGGCGGATACCTGGATGGCGACCAACGGCGCCGAGGTGGAAAAGGCGCTGATGGAATGGAACGCGCCTTCGGAAGCAGAAAGCACAAAGTAAGAGAGTCGGAGGATTGCGAAACCGGTTCGGCGAGCGAAATTGTCGGCGATGTCGTTCGCACAGGTCCTGGACAATTTGCCGCTACAGAAATCGCTGCTTCTCCGGCGGTTCGAGGCGTTGATTTCTTCGAAGTCGGATGGAGAAGTGGAGGCGTTGGCGCAGCAGGCGCATTCGTTGAGCCTCAAGAATTTCGGGCGCACGATGCGGCTCTTCGCGCCGCTGTATCTTTCGAACGAGTGCATCAACAATTGCCGCTATTGCGGGTTCTCGCGCGATAACCCGATTCTGCGGGTTACGCTGAATCTCGAACAGGTGGTGGCGGAAGGTCGGCACCTGGCAAAGGAAGGATTTCGGCAGATTCTCCTGGTCGCGGGCGAACATCCGAAGTTTGTGAGCCAGGCTTATCTGGCGGATTGCGTCCGCGCGCTCGCGCCAGATTTTTCATCGATCTCGATCGAGGTCGGGCCTATGGAAACCGCGGATTACGTTCCGATCGTCCAGGCTGGCGCGGAAGGTCTCGTCGTCTACCAGGAAACGTACGACCGCGAAACCTACGCCGATCTGCACACCTCGGGCCCGAAACGCGATTTCAACTGGCGGCTCGATTGCGCGCAGCGCGGTTACGAAGCGGGATTTCGCCGGCTCGGGATCGGCGCGCTTTTCGGGCTCTGTCGTTGGCAGGTAGAAGCGCTCAGTCTGGCGGCGCACGTCGAGTATCTTCTGAAACATTGCTGGCAGGCGCAGGTCACGGTGAGCCTGCCGCGGTTGCGTCCGGCGGCGGGCGAATTCCATCCGCCCTTCTCGATGACCGATCGCGAACTGGCGCAATTGATCTGCGCGTTTCGCATCACGTTTCCCGAGGTGGGAATCGTTCTCAGCACGCGGGAGCGGGCCGCGTTGCGCGATGCGTTGGCGCCGCTCGGCGTGACGATGATGAGCGCCGGAAGCCATACCGAGCCCGGCGGCTATACGCGCCAGGGCACGGATGAGCTGCATCGGACGGTGCGCGGGCGGATCGTCGCGCCGGAGTATGAAAACGGGGAGGACATGCTGGCGACGGGGCAATTCGAGATCAGCGACGCCCGCTCGCCGGCGGAAGTCGCGACGGCGTTGCGCCGCCGCGGCTTCGAGCCCGTGTGGAAAGATTGGGACGCGAGCCTGGTCGCGAAATGAACGTCTGGGTAAACGGCGAGCGCGCCGAGATCAATGGCCTAACGACTGTGGCGGAGCTGGCAAAGCATTACGGTTTGCAGCCGAACAGTGTCCTGATCGAGCACAACGCGGTCGCGTTGCATCAGCGCGAATGGAGCGAGCAGCCGCTCGCGGAAGGCGATCGCATCGAGTTCGTACGGGTAGTGGCTGGTGGCTAACGCCGCGCCGCCACGGCGAGGCGCAGGCCGAGAAAAATAAAGAGCGAACCGACAGCGCGATTGAGCAGGGCGGTAACAGTCGGACTTTCCTGCAACCGGGCGCTGAACGCGCTGGAGAACCAGGCCAGGATCAAACACCAGATCGTTCCCGTCGTTACGAACGTGAGCCCGAGAAGGAGAAACGCGATCGTCTTCGACGGCGCGCCCGCATCGATGAACTGCGGCAGAAACGCGAGGAAGAACAACGCGACTTTCGGATTCAACACATTGGTTAGGATTCCCTGGCGGAAAGCAGCTGCGGCGCCGCGCTGCTTAAAGTGCGCCGGCAGCGATAACTCTTGCTGGCGCTCGAGCAGCGCGCGCACGCCAAGAAAAATCAGGTAGGCAGCGCCGGCCAGTTTAACGAACGTGAAGGCCAACGCCGAGGTGGCGAGGAATGCTGAGAGTCCCAGCGCTGCCGCGCTTGTATGAAAAATACTCCCGGCCGAAATGCCAAGCGCAGACGCGACACCGGCGCGGCGTCCGTGCGCGATACCTCGGCCGAGAATGTAAAGCGTGTCGGGGCCGGGCGTCAGATTCAGCAGGATTCCCGTGCTGATGAACAGAGCGAAATCGTGGATTCCAAACATGGTTGAACCGCGGCCCGATGCTCCTGCGGACCTAGCGCGCTTTCACCACCACGCGCATTCCGTCCTTCTGGATAACGGTGATCGGTGTGTCGGCGGAGATGAATTCGCCTTCGGTGACCACATCGACGACGTGATCGGCGAAGCGCGCTTTGCCGCTGGGTCGCAGCGTCGTTTGCGCGGTGCCCTGCATGCCGGGCGTCACGTCGAGCGCCGTGGCAAATTCGCGCGGGACGCCGGCGAGCGAAGGGCCGGGCGGGTTCGTCGTCATGAGCGCGAACCGGCGGTAGAGGTTGGTCTTCGGGAGATAACGAGCGAGGACCATAATGACGGCGGTCGCGGCGAGGAGGGAGAAAAAGAGATTGCGCAACGGGATGGCCAGCATGTCGCCAGTCGGGAAAAACGTTTCGCCCGGATAGCGATCGATCATCGCCCAGAGGAGCGAGGCCAGGATGAGGAAAACGCCGATCACGCCGACAACGATCGTCGAATGGGCGAAGAAAAGAATTTCGATTAAGACCAGGATCACGCCGAGAACGAAGAGAGCGACAACTTCCCAACCGGCGAGCCCGGCGAGGTAGTGACTGGCGAAGAAGAGTGCGAAACAAATCGCGGCGATGATCCCCGGCATGCTGGCGCCGGGCATTTTGAATTCCAGATACGCGCAGATGATTCCGAGCAACAGGAGCAGCGGAGCGAGCGCCGTGATCCAGAAGGCCAGCCGTTCGAAGCCGCTGGGGTCGACCGCCACCAGGGCGCCTTTGAGTCCGGCTTTCTTCGCGAGGTCAGCGACGGAGTCGGCGACTCCGTCCGCGAGCAGCGGTTTGCCGTTGATCATCTCGGTCGCTTCCTGCGCGTTCAGGGTGAGCAGCGTGCCCTTCGCATGCACGACGCGGTCGCCGATTTTCACTTCCTTTTCCTTGTCCATGAAGGCTTCGCCGATGTCGGGATTGTGGCCGTTACGGGTAGCGGAACTGCGAACGAGGGCGGACCAGTAGGAGAGCGTCTTATCCTTTTCCGTCCCCGTAAGCTCAGCGCCTGTGGCCAGAACCGGCGCCGCCGCGCCGATCGCGCTCACTGGCGACATATATATATGACGGGTGGCTAACGCGATGAGGGAACCGGCGGACCCGGCGTTGGTATTGATGAAAGTGTAGGTGGGGATGGTGGTGCGGTTCAGAACGGCGGTGATGTCGCCGGCGGCATCGAGCCGGCCGCCGTAGGTATTCATCTCAATGATGATCGCGCCGGCGCCCGCGCTTTCCGCGGCCTTGACCGCCCGGCGCAAGAACAGATGGAGCGGCGGTGAAATTTCTCCGCTGAGCGCGACGACCACGGTGTCGCCTTTCTGCACAACGTCGCGCGCGTGCAATCGCGGGGTGAGCGCGGCCAAAACAAGGAGCAACAGCAAGAGCCGGAACAATATTCTCATCAAAGAATCGCTTCTCGCTTAATTTGAATCGCGAGCGGCGGCAACACGAGCGAAAAGTAAACCCGCATGGGAACGATCCCGACACAGACCATCGAGCAGATCGCGGCGGCGAACGACATCGTGGAAGTCATCGGGACCTATTTTCCGCTCAAGCGCGCGGGCTCGACCTTCAAGGCGCTCTGCCCGTTTCACCAGGAGAAGACGCCGTCGTTTACGGTGAGTCCGTCGCGGCAGACGTTTCATTGCTTTGGCTGCGGCGCGGGCGGCAGCGTTTTCCGGTTCGTGATGGATTACGAGCATCTCGATTTTCCGGCGGCGGTGAAGAAGCTCGCGACGCGCGTTGGAATTCCGGTGATCGAAGAGCGGGGCTCGAGTCCGGCTGAGGACGATCGGCAGCATGAGACTCGCCGCGCCCTCGTCCAACTGCACGCGGAAGCGGCCGAATGGTTTCACGAAAATCTGGTTAAGGCGAAGATCGGCGCGCCGGCGCGTGAGTATTTGAAGGGACGCGGGATCGATCGCCGGATTGCGAAGGACTGGCAGATCGGATTCGCGCCGGAGAGCTGGGATGCATTTTTGAGTTGGGCCCTCGAACGCGGTTACCAACAGCGGTTTCTTCTTGAAAGCGGATTGATTACGCGGCGGGACGAAAGCGCAGGGGACGACAAGGCCTACGATCGATTCCGGAACCGGATCATGTTCCCGATCCACAACGATGTCGGCGAAGTGATCGCGTTCAGCGGACGCATTCTGGACAAGGAAGCGGAGGCCGCGAAATACGTGAACTCGCCGGAGACGCCTCTCTTCCGCAAAGGGCGCGTCCTTTTCGGACTGCACAAAACGAAGCGCGGATTGATCGAAGCTGACTGCGCGATTGTTTGCGAAGGGCAACTGGACCTGATCACGCTCTTCGAGGCCGGGATCACGAATGTCGTCGCGCCGCAAGGGACGGCGTTCACCGAAAACCAGGCGCGGATCCTGAAGCGATTCGTGAGCGAGGTCGTCCTTTGTTTCGACGCGGACGCGGCCGGACAAAAGGCGGCGGAGCGCTCGCTCGACGCGTTGCTCCAGAACAATCTCGTCGTCCGCGTGGCCGAGATGCCGGCCGGAGAAGATCCCGATTCGATGGTCCGCAACAAGGGCCGGGAGGAATTTGAAAAACGCGTGGCAGCGGCCCGAGATTTTTTCGATTGGTGGATCGAACGCGAAACAAGCGCGGCGGATTTGGATTCGCTCGGCGCTAAAATGCAGCTGGCGCAAAAGCTCGCCGAAACCATCGGCCGCGTCCAGGACCCGATGATGCGCGGCGAAGTGGCGAACCGTGCGAGCGCGCGGATCGGCGTGCCTCGCGGTGATTTCGACCGCCTTCTCGCGAAGCCGAGCCGCGAGCGGTTCTCGATCGATGATGGCGAAGCGCGGCCGAAGGTGATGCCGCCACCCCGGCACGAAATCGGCATGCTTTGCCTGCTCGCGTTGCGCCACGACGAAGCGCGGGCGTTTCTGCTCGCCCAGGATTGGCGCGAGATGCTCGCCCACACGCCGGACGCGCAGATCCTCGGCCGCATTTTGGAAAGCGACCTGCGCCCGAACGATCCTGCCTCGCTGAACGCTTTCATGTCTGGTCTTGCCCCAGGCGAAGAAGCGCTGGTTTCTTCCTGGCTCCTCCAGAAAATGCCGCCGAACGGGCTCGAGGTCGCCCACGGCTGGTGGAACGGGCTGCGCCAGGCCGTTTTGCGCCGCCAACTCCAGATCGCGGAAGGCCGGATGAAGCTCCCGCGGCTGACCACCGGCGAAGCGGTCAATTTGCAGAAACAAATTCTTGACCTCACGGAGCAACTCCGCGAGCTTTCGACGTTTTCGTCTGCCCGCGTGCTCGACAACTGAAACTGTCGCTGAGGGGGCAGTAGGTCGAGCGAAAGCCGGCTTGAAAACAGCAATACCTCAAGAGCACAAAAGCTTTGGCAAATCATTCGAGAAAACAAGCGCGACGGAGAGCCCGGCCCTCTCCGAAAAAGCCGACTAAAGTCAAACGGCCCAAAGCGCGAAAGCCGAAGGCGAAACCGAAAAAGGCCGCGCGAAAATCGGCAAAGCGCAGCGTGGTGCGCAAAATTTCCGGAGCGAAGAAGAATTCTTCCCGTCCATTGCCGGCGACGCGCGCGTCAAACGGCGCGGAGGATTCCGACGTGGAAGATATTTTGCCGCCCACCGCGGGCGGCGATGTGCAAACGCGCATCCGGGAACTGATCAAGCTCGCAAAGGAACAGGGCTACCTGACTTTCGACGATCTCAACGAAGCGTTGCCCCCCGACATCAGCGACGCCGACGAGCTGGACGCGATCCTGACGCGCCTGCGCCGAATGGAGATCGACATCATCGAAGCTTCCGAGGTCGATCGCTACAAGGACGGCAAGAAAGAAACCGACGAAGAGGAAGAGGAAAAGCCAGAGCCGAAGCTCGATATCCTCGACGACCCGGTGCGGATGTATCTCAAGCAGATGGGCCAGGTGCCGCTCCTCACTCGTGAGCAGGAGGTGGAGATCTCCAAGCGGATCGAAGAAGCCGAGATCATGGTGCAGCGGCTGATCAATCGTTTTGGGTTCATTGCCCAGGCGCACCTCGATCTCGCCCAGAAGCTGACGGAGGGCGGCGAGCGTTTCGATCGCGTCATCCTCGACAAGAAGATTGAGAGCCGCGAGCGCTACATGAAGATGCTGCCGCGGCTCTGCAAACAAGTCGAGAAACAGAGCGTTTCGATTCGCCAGCAATATGGGCACATTCTGCACGGCTCGGGGCGGCGTGATCCGCGAAAAGCGAAGGCATTCCAGAAAGCGGTCGCAGCGTTACAAAAGCTGTATCCCAAATTCTATTTCAAACAGAAGGTGACCGAGGAATTCGTCCATCTCGCGGACGATCGTTTCCAGGCGCTGACGCATTTACAGGGCGAGATCAGCAAGCATCCGCGGGACAACGGCGCCCGCTCGCCGATTGGAGTGAAGACGCGGGATTTGGAGAGCTCGCTCTGGCTTTCGCTCGAGGAATACACCGAGCAATATCGCGCATTGAAAAGCTGGTTGCACAAGGCGCTTCGCGCCAAGACGGAAATGGTGGAAGCCAATTTGCGGCTCGTGATTTCCATCGCGAAGAAATACACCAACCGCGGCCTCTCCTTCCTCGACCTGATCCAGGAAGGGAACATGGGATTGATGAAGGCGGTGGAGAAGTTCGAATACCGCCGCGGCTATAAATTTTCCACCTACGCGACCTGGTGGATCCGGCAGGCGATCACGCGCTCGATCGCCGATCAGGCGCGCACGATTCGCATCCCCGTGCACATGATCGAGACGATCAACAAGTTGATGCGGGTGCAGAAGCAGCTCGTTCAGGAATACGGGCGCGAGCCGACCCCGGAAGAGGTGGCGGAGGAAATTCTGCTGCCGGTCGATCGAGTGCGCGCCGTCCTGAAGATGGCGCAACAGCCGATCTCGCTCCAATCGCCGGTGGGTGAAAGCGAGGAAACCAATTTTGGCGATTTTATTGAGGACAAGGGCGCGGAGAACCCGAGCGATATGACGGCGATCGTGCTCCTGAAGGAGAAGATCAAAGACGTGCTGGAGACGTTGACCGATCGCGAGCGGCAGGTCCTCGAGCAGCGCTTCGGGTTGGTGGACGGCTACAGCCGGACGCTCGAAGAAGTAGGCCGGCAATTTCGCGTCACCCGGGAGCGGATTCGCCAGATCGAAGCCAAGGCGCTTCGCAAGATGCGGCACCCGACGCGCATTCGGCAGCTGGAAGGGTTTCTCGAAGCGGCCGAAACTTGAGGCTTGCCTTTTGCCCTTCCGGGCGTGCAACTTTCTCCGTCTAACGGAGTTCAATTAGCGCTTATGAGACGCGAAGAAGACGAGAAACTGTGGGACCTGCTCGGTCGTTCGACTGAGCCGACGGTCTCACCCTTCTTCGCCCGAAATGTCTTGCGAAAGATTCGCGAAGCTCAGGGCGAATCGTCGCCGAGTCGGTGGTGGAATTTGCGCTGGCTGGTTCCGGCGGCCGGTGTCGCGGTGGCCATCATCGCGGCGCTCACGCTCCGGGTGCAGATGCCTGCACTCAGTCATGCCGATCCTCGCGGAGATGCGTTGGCGTTATCTGAGGCGCAAGACAATGATCTGATGGCCGACCTCGATGAGCTCGCGGCCTCTGACGACAGCAGTTCGCTGGACGACGCGGTCCTGCTGTAATTCGGTAAAAAAATTGAGCTGACCGGGTTTCCCCAGCCAGCTCAATCGGTCAAAGTCCGACCCCCGTCTTAATAGTAACGGTAGGGACGATAATATCGCCGGATATAATGCCGGTGCCGATGATAGCGCGGACCGACGTAAATGACGGTCCTCGGGTATCCATAGTAATAGTCGTCGTACGGGTATGCGCGAGAATAGCCGTAACCGTAACCGTATGGGTAGCCGTAGCTGTATCCGATCGGGAAGCCCAAGCCAATTCCGACCGAAACCCGCGCTTCACTCCGCGGCACGGCCGCGAAGGCAAAGGCGCCCACGGCGACCGCGATAAAAAAGAATTTTTTCCAGTTCATGATGTTTCAATCCTCCGTTGTAGAATACTCCCAGTGTAACACGATTTAGACGCGGCACTTCTCAATATTATTCGGACACCTCTGAATTAGCTGACGTCCAACCGGAGACGCAGACATCCGGTCCGATTTTCTTATAGCGAACCCGCGTGAGGCGTGGCGTTTCGTGAGTCGAGTCGGCACCCAATCCCGCGAACGCGATTTTGGGCCCGCCGGTGAAGACCGGAGCCAAATAAATCTGAACTCTGTCGATTAGGCGCTGATCGAGGGCCTGGCCGAGCAGATCGCCGCCGCCTTCGATGAGCACGCTCGTTATTTCCTGGGCGCCGAGTTCCCGCAGCACGGTTTTCAGATCGCTGCCCCCGTGAACGATGGTCTCTGCGGCAAACCGATCGGTGAAGATTCGCGACTTACGGGGGAGCCGTCCGGAACGCGAGAGCACGATGCGTTTCGGTTGCCTCGCGTCGCGCTTGCCGCGCACTGTGAGCCGTGGGTCATCAGCGCGAACCGTCTCAGCCCCGACGAGAATGGCATCGACCCGGGCCCGCAGACGCCGTGCATCCCGTCGAGATGCCGGAGACGTAAGCCACCGGCTTTCCGACGGGGGAGCAGTCAGCCGTCCGTCGAGACTCATGCCGCATTTAGCAATCACAAACGGAATTCCGGTCTGAATCCATTTGTTATAACTTTCGTTCAGCGCACAACACTCGTTCGACAAAACACCGACGTAGACGGCGATCCCGGCTTTTTTCAGCCGATCGATTCCGCGCCCCGAATGCCTGGGGTTTGGATCGAGAGTGCCGACCACCAATTTTTTCACACCGGCCTCGATGATGGCACTGGTGCACGGACCCGTTCTTCCGGTAGTGGAACAGGGTTCGAGCGTTACATAAAGGATCGCACTCTTCGGCACGGTCCGACCAAAGCGGGCGAGGCATTCCACTTCGGCGTGAGGTGCGCCGGCGCGCCGGTGATGGCCCCGCGCCACAATCTTGTCGTCGATCACGAGCCCGGCGCCGACGGCCGGATTTGGACTCGTTAGGCCGAGACCGCGTCGCGCTTCGACCAGCGCGGCCCGCATGAATCGTTCGTCCGTTTTGTGGCTCGCCATCCCGCAGAGATATGGCCGCCTGGGTTCGAACGCAACTGCCGGATCGGCTGCTTCATAGAGTCATATTTGCCCAACGGGCACATCCTATTGATCGCCAAATCTGTGACAATACGTCCTATGCAAGACACTGACGGCTGACGGAGTTAACCCTGTAAGACTCTATTTTACAGAGTGTTGTGAAATAGGAGTCCACTGCGGCGCATCGTGGCATTTCAGTCGCTGCTAAGGTGAACGTTTTTCAATTAACAACCGAAAGGAAATCACTTATGAGTTTAATTCGTTACCAAACCCCGAGTTCCGTGATGTGGCCTTCGCTCAATCGCTGGGCCAGCTTGCGGGACGACCTCGATACCCTGCTCGAGCTGCCTTTTTTGACTGGCGGCACACGGCAGGCGCAACTGTTTAGCGGCTGGACTCCGGCGCTCGACCTTTATCAGAACAACGATAACATCGTCGCCGTCGTCGAGCTCCCCGGCATGCGCAAGGAAGACATCGAAATCTCGCTGCATGATGGCACCCTGACGATCGCCGGCGAACGCAAATCCGAAACCGCCGGCAACGGCGAGAGCGCCACCCGCACCGAGCGCTTCACCGGCAAGTTCCGCCGCAGCGTCACGCTTCCGACGCGCGTTGACGCGAACAAGGTGAATGCCACCTACAAAGACGGCGTTCTCACCGTGACGCTCCCGAAAGCGGAAGAGGCGAAGCCGAAACAAATCCAAGTCAACGTCAGCTAATAATTTAAAGAAAGGAAAACCGAATGAATACTTTGGTTCGTGAAAATCACAGCGCGGCGAGCAATGGCGAGCGCGCAACGGAACAGTTTATCGCACCGGCGGCGACCGTCCTCGAAAACGCCGATGGTTATACGCTGGAAGTCGAAATGCCCGGCGTGAGCAAGGGGAACCTCGAAATGTGGGTCGAGAATAATGAGCTTACCATCCTCGGGCGTCGTTCGATGCCGGCCGTGGAAGGAACGCTTCTTCACCGGGAATCGCACTCGGAAAATTTCCGGCGCACCTTCGAGCTCGATCCCTCGATCGATGCCGGGAAAATCAGCGCAAAGATTGAGCAAGGCGTCGTGAGCCTGACGCTGCCGAAGGCGGAGCAGGTCAAGCCGCGCAAAATCACGGTCGCTTAAGAAACGAATTGTTGGGTTAGTTAGCGCAGGCCGCGAACCGACAGGTTTGCGGCCTGTCGTTATTTTCCGACAGGGAGGCTAAGCTTTTCTTCTTGGCGAACCCGGCGACCGCACGTACTTAAGAGGCCCCTCCTATGGCTACAAAAACTGAAGAGAAAACTGCCGAAGACAAAGTTACCACGGCCCGCAACAAGAACCTCGACCTCGCGCTGCAGCAGATTGCGAAGGACTACGGCGACGGCGCCATTATGCGGCTCGGGGACGCGACGATTGTCGACATCGATGTCATTCCTACCGGCAACATCCTGATCGATCGCGCGCTCGGCGTCGGCGGATTTCCGCGGGGCCGCGTGGTCGAAGTTTACGGACCGGAATCGTCTGGCAAGACCACGCTCACGCTCACGGTCATCGCCCAAGCCCAGAAGCGCGGGGGCCTGGCGGCCTTCATCGATGTCGAGCACGCCCTCGACCCGCAATACGCGCGTCGTCTCGGCGTGAACATGGACGACTTGCTCGTCTCCCAGCCGAGCTCCGGCGAAGAAGCGCTTCGGATTGTCGAGACGCTTGTTCGTTCCAACGCGCTCGACGTCATCGTCCTCGATTCGGTCGCGGCGTTGGTCACGAAACAGGAGCTCGAGGGCGAGATCGGCGACTCCACGGTCGGTGCGCAGGCGCGCTTGATGAGCGCCGCGATGCGCAAGTTGACCTCGCTGATTTCGAAGGCGCGGACTTGCTGTGTTTTCACGAACCAGATCCGCGAGAAGATCGGCGTCATGTTCGGGAACCCGGAAACGACACCGGGCGGCAAAGCGCTCAAGTTTTACGCCAGTGTGCGCATCGATATCCGCCGCATCGGCGCGATCAAGCAGACGGACGGCGTCGTCACCGGCAACCGGACCCGGGTCAAAGTCGTGAAAAACAAAGTCGCGCCGCCATTTACCGAAGCCGAGTTCGACATCATGTACAACGAGGGAATTTCCTCGACCGGTGCGCTCCTCGATCTGGCGCTCGAGAAACAAATCATCGAGAAACGCGGCTCCTGGCTCAGTTACAAAGGCACGCAGCTCGCGCAGGGTCGCGACGCAGGGAAAGACGCGCTGAAGAACGATCCCGCGCTCTACGAAGAGATCGAGACCGCCGTCAAAGCGAAGCTCGACGAAGAAAAGAAATAGCTTCTCTTCTGTCGCGGCGGTCTATGACCGCCGGGAGTTTTCGCTGCGACACGTTCACATTCGGCGGTCATAGACCGCCGCTGCAGAGCGCGCTAACATCATTCCGTCCATGACCGCAGCTGAAATCCGCCAATCGTTTTTCGATTTCTTTCGCGAGAAACAACACAGCATCGTGCCCTCGGCGTCGTTGCTGCCGGATTCACCGAACCTGCTTTTCACGAACGCCGGGATGAACCAGTTCGTCCCGATTTTCCTCGGGCAACAGAAGCCATCGTGGACTCCGCCGCGCGTCGCCGACACCCAGAAATGCATCCGGGCTGGGGGCAAGCACAACGACCTCGATGACGTCGGGCTCGACACCTATCACCACACCTTTTTCGAGATGCTGGGGAACTGGAGCTTCGGCGATTATTTCAAGAAAGAAGCGATTGAATGGGCGTGGGAGCTGGTGGTCGAGCGCTGGAAACTGCCACCCTCGCGGCTTTACGCGACGGTTTACAAACCCGGGCCGAACGAGCCGAGCGAGTTCGACCAGGAAGCGCACGATCATTGGGCACGAATGTTCGAGAAGGCGAGGCTCGATCCGGCGATTCACGTCGTCAACGGAAACAAGAAAGACAATTTCTGGATGATGGGCGATACCGGCCCGTGTGGTCCGTGCTCCGAGCTGCACGTCGATCTCACACCGGCCGGCGACACGCAGGGCTCGCTGGTCAACGCCGGCGATGCGCGTTGCATCGAGATTTGGAATCTCGTTTTCATCCAGTTCAACGCGAATGCCGATGGAACATTCTCGCCGTTGCCGCAACGGCACGTCGATACCGGCATGGGCCTGGAGCGGATCACCGCGATGATCCAGGGCACGAAGAGTTTCACCGATTTCACCGGCATCATCTCGAACTACGAGACCGATGTCTTTCGCCCGATCTTCGATGAGATCGAAAGACTGAGCGGCAAGAAATACCGTTCGACCCTCCCCATTGTAGGGCAAGCGCCCCGCTTGCCAGGGGCAGACACAGAAGAAGGCAGCCGGAGCGGCCGCCCTACAACCGATCCCGAGCAAGAAAAGATCGACATCGCCTTCCGTGTCATCGCCGATCATATCCGCACGTTGAGCTTCGCTATCGCCGACGGCATCCAGCCGAGCAACGAAGGCCGCGGCTACGTTCTCCGTCGCATCCTGCGTCGGGCCGTGCGTTACGGGCGAACGCTCGGTTTCCACGAACCCTTCTTCTACAATCTCACTGACGTTCTGGGACAAACCATGGGTGATGTCTTTACCGAGGTCCGTGCGAACCAATCAAGAATCAAGGAGACTATTTTGGGTGAAGAAGAGTCGTTCAACCGCACGCTTGATAACGGTATTGACCTCTTCGAGGACATTGCCGTTCCCCAAGCAGTTTTGAAGGCGCTAAAGGATGAGGGTTTTGAGGAAGGCACCGGCGGCGGCGTGAAACGCACGGAACAAAGGGGAGAGCCACTCGGAGGATACCAGGTTCGAAATCGCGCAACGAACGAGGTCGTATACTCAGACAAACGTCGCTTCTTCTACCGAAGTAGGTGGCGCGAGGTCCTTAAGACGGTCCCGGTGATACCAGCAGCGGCCGCGTTCAAGCTGTACGACACTTACGGATTTCCCCTTGATCTAACGGAACTGATCGCACGCGAGTGGGGGCTAGCCGTTGATGTGGAGGGATTCGAACGGCTCATGCAAGAGCAACGTGATCGAGGTCGGGCGGCGCAGAAAAAAGAGACTATCGAAGTAAAGAACGTTCACTCGTTTTGGGGTCCTACTCGGTTCGTGGGGTTCGACAGCCTAGAGTCGGAAGGCGGCAAATATCTCCTCGAAGACGACCGCTTGTTTGTCGAACAGACGCCGTTCTATGCCGAAATGGGCGGACAAGTTGGTGACAGCGGCTTCATCGAGACTGCACAGCGCTCGCGAATTTCTGTTTTGAACACACTCCGAAGTCCAGGCGGCGTTTACATGTTACGGTTGGCTGAACCGCATTTACTCGATGGCGATGATGTGCCGTGGCGGCAAGTTGTCGACTCTCCGCGACGGCATGCCATCGAAGGGCATCATACGGTTACTCATCTTCTGCATTGGGCGCTGCACGAAAAGGTGAGCAAGGATGCGACCCAAAAAGGAAGTTACGTCGGGCCGGAAAAGTTGACGTTCGATTTTTCGAGCGCGGCGCTGACTCCGCAGCAGAAGCGCGACGTTGAGAAATTGGTGAACGAAAAGGTCGCGGAGAACGCGCCGGTTTCCTGGACGGAGATTCCGTACGCGGAGGCGAAGAGGCGTTCGGACATCCAGCAGTTTTTCGGGGACAAGTACGGCGAGACCGTGCGGGTCGTGCAGATCGGCGGCGAAGCGGGAAAGTTCAATGGCTATTCGATGGAATTGTGCGGCGGCACCCATGTCCGCGCGACGGGCGATATCGGATCGTTTCGGATCGTGAGGGAGGAAGCGATCGCGGCGGGGATTCGCCGGATCGAAGCGGTGGCGGGGGAGGCGGCGAAGGATTGGGCGAAGCACGAGGCGGCGCGTCAGCAGGAAAAGTTTGAGGGGTTGGCGCGGAAGAAGAACGGCATCGCCGTCCTCCCGACGTTCGATGAGCGCGCGGAGACGGCGGCGATGTTACAACAAGTCGACGTGCGCGCCGCGCATTTGGAAAAGCTCGAGGCGGAAGTCCACGAGTGGCAGAAGCAACAAACGAAGGCTTCCGAAGCGGATTTGAAGAATCGCGCGGCTGCGGTGGCGAAAGAACTTCGCGCGGCGCACGCGGCAGAAAAAGCAATCGTCGCTGAGGTCACGGATGCTGACGGCAAGCTGCTGCAGGGGATCGTCGATTCGCTCAAATCCCATTTCAGCGGCCCGATTTTTTTGGCGGGCGCGCTCGACGATCGCGTCGCATTGATCGCATCAGTCCCAAAAGAGCTCACGAGTCAATTCCAAGCGAATAAGCTGATCCAGGAGATCGCGCCGATCGTCGGCGGCAAAGGCGGTGGTCGACCGGACAATGCGCAAGGCGCGGGGAAAGACGCGGCGAAAATCGACGACGCGCTGGCCCGCGCGCGAGAGTTGCTTCTGTAGCCGCTGCCCTGCGGGCAGCGTGGAAGCGATGTAGGCAGCGGAGTCAATACCCGCGCTTCGCATAGCGAAGCGGCTACAGGAGCGATTCGTCATTAACTACGACGGCAGCGCCAGCGTTACGAAGGCCGTCGCAGCCACTCCCAGGACGATCACAAAAAGGTAGATGAATCCGCCGAGGGCGAATTTGAAAAGGCTCATGAACCAGCCCTGGCGATAGACACGGCGGATCGAGATGAAGATCTGTACGAGCACCAGAAACGACAGGAGCAGCGTGAGCAGAACCTGAGGCGCGCCTGGGATTACCCGGTACAAGCCGATCGACGCCAGCACCACCAGAATCGAGGCCAGGTAAAAAAACGCGTGGATGTTCAGCGCGTAGACCAGGTGCTCGATGTAAAAACGTTTCTGGCGCAGATAAAGAATCTTCAGGATGAAAGCGAAGAGCGGAATGCAGAAGAGCATCATCGTGGAGAGGTTGCTCCGGAGGGTTTCTAGGAACAATTTTCCTCGCGAACCATCCTCGCCGATCTGGTCTTTGACTCGTTGTTTCAACCAGATCTCGAAGGGAGTCTTCGCCTCATGATTGTCCGGCCCGAATTTGAGGTGAGGTCCTTCTTTTTGCTTTTCGTCTACCCTGTCGGCGCTCTTTTCATCTACGAGCTGGTCAATAGCGGTATCGAGATCGGCCGGTGTCGCGGTGGCCTGCGCTTTCGCCGGTGATGTTTGCTCCGCGGGCGCGGAGCTGTCCGACGGCGACGCCGATGGCGTGGCGGTGGCGGCCGATTGTTCCTTTTTCTTACCGTCGCTGGTGAACGAAAAGATCGAGTGCTTCTTCTTCTGTTTCTCCTTCAGCTTCGCCATCTTCTCGTCGAAGACGGCGCGCTGTTCCGGCGTCATATCTTCCCGCCGGATATTTCGGGTGTCGCTTACGGGAATGAGCCGCGCGCAAAGAAAGAAGACGATGCTGACCAGGAGGTAGAGCCGCAAGGGATGGACAAAACGCACGCGTTTCCCTTCGAGAAACTGGTTCGTGAGCCAACCTGGTTTCCAAAGGAGAAGCCCGAGCGAGCGGATGAATTTCGAGTCCCAATTCAGGAACGAATCGAGCACGTCTATGATCACGTGCCGGAAGGAGCGGTGGTAACTGACGGCGGCCTGCCCGCAATTTGAGCAGTAATGTCCGCGCAGTTCCTGCTCGCAATTTTCGCAGTGGGTCAGCGGAGTCGCCTCCTTCTTCGGTTTCCTTCCCCAACCGAACCGTCGTTTGCGGCGATGTTCGTCGAGCGCGGATGCGACCGAATCGCCGACGATAGCCTGTGATGGTTCATCCGCCATGGCGCTCCAGCTATTTTATCGCTGCCCAGACCCGATGGACATCGTCGTGGTCTTCAAGCGTCTGAAGAAATTCGCCGGCATGGGCGCGTTGCTCGTCGGTCAGTTCCGGAAAATTCTTCGCGATATAACCGAGCTCGCTGGTCACGATCGTCCAGCCATTCGCGGCGAGCCATTGCGAGACCGCGTGCAGATCGCCGCGCTCGGTGATGAAACGCGCGCCGGCTCTACCTTCTGGAATATCGTCATTCTGGGCCGGCGAAAGCGGCTCGACATTTTGTGCGCCGGCTTCGATCGCCGCCGCCTCGATGTCCGCGCCCGGATCGGCATGATGTGCGTCCACCAGGCCGACGTGGTCGAAAAGAAATTTGTTGCTGCCGGGCGCGCCGAGCTGGCCGCCTTTCTTGAAAAGAACGCGAATCTCGGGAGCGGTCCGGTTGTTGTTGTCGGTGAGAACTTCGACGATCAGCGGCACTTTGTTCGGCGCGTAACCTTCGAACAAGACATGTTCCATCACGAGCTTGTCGTCGCCGATCCCGGCACCTTTCTTGATCGCGCGCTCGATCACATCGCGCGTTACGCTGGCTTTGCGCGCCTTCTCGACAACGGCGGCGAGCCGCGGATTACCGGCAAGCTCGGGGCCGCCCAGCTTCGCCGCGACCATGATCTCTTTCACGAGCTTGCCGACGAGCTGTCCCTTTTTCAGTCCAGCGACTTCTCGTTTCGCGTGAAGCCATTGGCGACCCATGTCTTGGGTTTAACAGTTGCGATAGTACTCAGCAAGTGCTGTAGCCGCGGCGCTGTGTCGCCGCGCCGATTGAAAGAAGACGCGCCGACACAGCGGCGCGGCTACAGCGCTAATCGCGAAATAGAAAGAGCGCGGCGGTCCCGACGGCGCCAATCGCGAAAAGCGCGATGTCGTTCGCGACGAAATACGGATATGCCATCAGCGCGAGCCCAAGGAACATCGGCTTCCAGACGTGCATCCGTTTCCCGTAAACGAACGCGACGAAGCCGATCGAGCCGAAGAGCAATCCGCCGATGAGATTCGCGCCGCTGAAAACAGGCATGCTGTTTTTGGGAGCTAGAGGCGAGCCACGCCGGGGATCAATTATCGTTGACCGGGTCGCGGCGAATCGCCATACCATCGCCGCGTGGCAAGTTCGCTGTTCTCGCGTAAACCGATCGCAGCTTTGGTCGCGGAAGGAGAGAATCCCAAAGGTCTCCGCCGGGTGCTCGGTGCTGGAGATTTGATCATGCTTGCGATCGGCGCCGTGATTGGCGCCGGCATTTTTTCCTCCATCGGCACGGCCGCTGCAGGCGAGACCTTGCCGAGTGGCGAAGTCGTTCGGCTGGGCGCCGGGCCGGCCTTGATCCTGTCGTTTATTTTGTTAGGCGTGGTCTGCGGTCTCGCCGCGCTTTGTTATGCGGAACTCGCGGCGATGATTCCGCAAGCTGGCAGCGCCTATGCCTACTCCTACGCGACTCTGGGCGAATTGGTCGCATGGATCATAGGCTGGGATCTTATTCTCGAATACGCCGTGGGCAACGTTGCCGTCGCCATCGCCTGGAGTGGCTATCTAACGTCCCTGCTTTCGGGTTTCGGAATCTCTTTTCCAGGTTGGCTCACCCACGGCTATCGCACCGCGCTCTTCAGCACCGATCCCGCGGTGCATGGTCTATTGCAAACGGCCCCACGCATCTTCGGTATTCCGATTTTGTTGAACCTGCCAGCGTTCGCCATCGTCATGGCGATCACCTGGCTGCTCTACCGCGGCGTGCGCGAAAGTGCCCGCGCGAACAACATCATGGTGGTGGTGAAATTGCTTGTCCTCGGGCTCTTCGTCGGGGTCGGCGCGTTTCACATTAATCCGGCAAATTACAAACCGTTCGCGCCTAACGGATGGGCGGGCATCCATCAAGGCGCGGCCATTATCTTTTTTGCCTATATCGGGTTCGACGCCATCTCGACCGCCGCCGAGGAGACAAAAAATCCGCAGCGAAACATGCCGATCGGCATTCTCGGGGGACTGGCGATCTGCACCCTGATTTATGTCATCGTGGGCGCGGTTGCGACCGGGATCGTGCCCTACCAGCAACTGAAGGCGGCCGATCCGCTTTCACGCGCGCTCGAGCTGGCCCATTTGCCAAGCGCGAGTTGGATTGTCGCATTTGGCGCTGTCGTCTCGCTCACCGCCGTGCTGCTCGTGTTTCAATATGGCCAGCCGCGCATCCTTTTCGCGATGGCGCGTGATGGATTGCTGCCGCGCTGGGCCGCCAAGGTCCATCCGCGCTTCCGAACGCCGCACATCACCACGGTCGTCACTGGGCTCTGCGTCGGCGCCGGCGCATTGTATTTCGACGAGAACGAAATCTACGATCTAACCAATATCGGAACCCTCGCCGCCTTTGCCATTGTCTGTGTGGGAGTGCTCGTCTTGCGCTATTCCGATCGGGACAGGCCCCGCCCATTTCGAGTGCGAGCGTTGCCGGTGGTGGCGATTGCGGGCGCGCTGGCCTGTCTTTACACGATGAAGGGTCTGCCGGTGACGGCATGGCAACGTTTCTGCGTCTGGCTCGTGCTCGGACTCGGATTGTATTTTGCCTACGGGTTCCGCCACTCGACGCTCCGTCGTGGTGCGTCTCCGGAGCCGGTGGCGCCTCCGCCTCCCATCGAGCCCTAGCAGTTATTCGGTTTTCTCGCGCAGAAGATCGTCGAGATCGAGCGGGCGCGTGAACATCGCCAGCTCACCGTTCGGTCCGCGCGGCCATGATTCGTTAGGCCGGTCCCAGTACAACTCGACGCCATTCTGGTCCGGATCGCGCAGATAGAGCGCTTCGCTCACGCCATGATCACTCGCGCCATCGAGCGGAATATTCGCCGCAGTCAAACGACGTAAGGCATCGGCGAGAGTCGCGCGTGTCGGATAGAGAATCGCGAGATGATAAAGGCCGGTGCAATTCTCCGCGGGAGGCGACCCGCCCGCGCTCTCCCACGTGTTGAGTCCGATATGATGATGGTAACCGCCAGCGGAAATGAAGGCCGCTTGCGATCCGTATCGCTGAATGAGTTCGAAGCCGAGCACGCCGCAGTAGAACGCAAGCGCACGATCCAGATCGGCCACTTTCAGATGGATGTGGCCGATGCGAACGCCGGGATCGAGAGATTTGAAAGGCAACCTTACGCCGCTTCTTGGTAGCTCGCTTTGTCGTCCGTCTCCAGCCAGTCGAAGAGCGTTGTCTTCGCCGGATTGAGGCGATACGGCTTTACCTGCTCCTCAAACCACTCGCGTTTCTCCGGATCATTGTAAGGATTCTGTGCTTCGACTTCATCGCTCCACGCTTTCACTTCCTCCGGCGTTTTCTTGTCGCCGTGGGTATCGAGCCACTTCGCCATCTCCTCGACCGTCGCGCCCTTCTCGACTTCCGCTTTAAAGTCGTCGCCCTTCACGCCTTTGAAACCGAAAAGCATGTTGTCGAGCGGACAATCAAAATGGTATTCGCCGATGTTCCCGGCCAGGAGCGCGCTGCACTTTTCATACGTGCGGCCTAAAATCGCGTAACCCCCAATCCGCACCCGCGGGCTGCGCGGCGCTTCCTTTGTCAGATCTTTTCCTTTCACCTTATTGTTCATGAGGGAATTTAAGGCCGGACTGCCGCGTCGCAAATTTCAAGGAGCGGCGATTTGCAATCGCCGATTTTGTTGGCCGGCGATTGCAAATCGCCCCTCCTTGATGTGCTACGTTCGGCGATGCTGTTTGGCCGCGCCCTGGCACTGGCTCTATTCGCGGCATCGTTCGCGCGGGGAGGCCCCCCCATTGCGCCCCCGCCGGCCGGCAAATTGTATCAAGGCCTTTACTTCGATGAGCCTGCCGCTGGGCGCGATCCAACTGAACACGACGTCACCGCCGACAACGTAGCGCAGTTCGAACAAGCGCTCGGGACGAAAACCGCGTGGGTTTTCTTTTCCCACAATTGGTTCGAATCACGAAAGTTTCCGGACGCGACCTGCAATTGGATTCACGGGTTGGGAAAAGTTCCCTACGTCCGGCTCATGTTGCGATCCGATGCCGAACAGAACCGCGCCGAAAAAACCTTCACCCTGGCGAATATTCTCGGAGGTAAGTTCGACGACGACCTGAAGGCGTGGGCGCGCGAGGCGAAGAGTTTCGGTTCTCCTCTCCTGGTCGAGTGGGGGACCGAACCGAACGGGAATTGGTTCTCATGGAATGGAGAATGGAATGGCGGAGCGAAAGAGGGGCCGGCTCGTTACATCGCCGCCTATCGCCACATCGTGGACCTGATGCGCGCGGAGAGCGCCGGCAATCTGCAATGGGTCTGGCACGTAAACTGGTTCGACGAACCGGAAGCGAAATGGAACCGGTTCGAGAATTATTATCCGGGAGAAAACTATTGCGATTGGGTGGCGCTGAGTGCCTACGGCCCGCTAACGCCACGCGCGGTCGACGGGACGGAGAGTTTTCGTTTCAAAATGCAAGGTGCTTATCCGCGTCTAACGAAGCTGGCGCCCGGCAAGCCGGTCGTGATCGCCGAGTTCGGCTGTGCGCTCCATCATCGCGATGTCGAGGCGAGCGCATGGGCCAGGGACGCACTCGAAGATTTGTTTTCAAATCGTTGGCCGGCGGTGATCGGTTTTTGCTGGTGGAACGAATCCTGGGAGAACGATGACGTGCGGAAACACGATACCGACATGAACATTTTGCACGATGCCAGGCTGACGAGGGTTTTTCGCGAGGAGTTGGCCAAACACGCTGATAAGTCGCAGGCCACGCCGATGATTTCGGAGAGGTAACGAAAAAAAATGTCATCCCGAGCCGCGAAGACGGCGAGGGACCTCACAGTTGCAACCCGCGCTACCGCGAAAAACTGGGCGCACATTGACGGACAAGACCTGTCGTAACGCGAAAGCGGTTGAGCGCTTGAGAGGTCCCACGCCGTCTGCGCGGCGCGGGGTTTACCCCGGTAAATTGGTCAACTGTTTGCGCGCGCATATTTTAGCATGGTCAATATCTGCATCGAATACACCGGCGAACTGCATTGCGACGCGGTCCACGGTCCGTCTCACGCCAAAATCGCGACCGACGCGCCGACGGATAACAAAGGGAAAGGCGAAGCCTTTTCGCCGACCGATCTCGTCGCGACCGCGCTCGGGACCTGCATGAGCACGATCCTCGCGATGGCGGCGCAAGAACATGGCCTCGATGTCAAAGGGATGACCGTAAACGTGAGCAAGGAAATGTCGAAGGACGCGCCGCGGCGGATCGTAGCGTTGCCGTCAGAAGTTCACATCCCGTTGCCGTCGAATACGCCGCAGCGTGCCTTGCTCGAAAGCGCCGCTCTGAATTGCCCGGTGCACAAGAGCCTCCCGCCCGAGATCGAGCGTCCCACGAAATTTTTCTGGGAAGGGTAGGGACGGCCTTCTTCTGTAGCCGCTCCGCTGTGCGGAGCGCGGGGTGAAGCGTTGCATTCTCTCACGTCGCCCACAGGGCGACGGCTACAGTATTTCTTACTGCCCGAGCACCCAGGCGAAGATCAAAGGCGCGCAGATCGTGGCATCGCTTTCGACCACGAACTTCGGAGTTGAGGCCGCGAGCTTTCCCCAGGTGATTTTCTCGTTCGGCACGGCGCCGGAGTAGCTGCCGTAGCTCGTCGTCGAATCGCTGATTTGGCAGAAATAACCCCACAGCGGCACCCCGGTGCGCTCGAGATCCTGGTGCAGCATCGGGACGACGCAAATCGGGAAATCGCCAGCGATGCCGCCGCCGATCTGAAAAAAACCGATTGAGCCCTCTCGGTTGCGCAGCCTCCTTGCGTTTTTCGTATAGTAGTCCGCGAGCCAGGTCATGTATTCGATGCCCGTGCGCACGGTGTGCACGTTCCTGACGTCACCGCGCATCACCGCCGCGGCATACATGTTCCCGAGCGTCGCATCTTCCCAGCCGGGCACGACGATCGGCAGATTCTTTTCGCAGGCCGCCACCATCCAGGAATGCTTCGAGTCGATCTGATAGCTCTTCTTCAGCTTACCGCTGCGAAGAATCTTGTACATGAACTCATGCGGGAAATAACGCGCTCCGGCGCGGTCGGCCGCGATCCACTCTTCGAGCACCGCCTTCTCGATCCGCCGCATCGCCTCCATCTCCGGGATGCACGTGTCGGTCACGCGATTCATATGCCGGGAGAGCAATTGCTGCTCGTCGCGCGGCGTAAGCTGGCGGTAGTGCGGCACCCGCTCGTAGTGATCGTGCGCGACAAGATTGAAAATATCCTCCTCGAGGTTCGCCCCGGTGCAGACGATCAGGTGCACCTTTTCGCGACGGATCATCTCCGCCAACGAGATGCCGAGCTCGGCTGTCGACATTGCACCCGCGATCGTCATCAGCATTTTGCCGCCGGCGGCGAGGTGGGTTTCGTACCCCTTCGCCGCGTCGAGCAGCGCGGCCGCATTAAAGTGACGATAATTCTTCGCGATGAATTTCGAGATCGGACCTTTTTTTGCCGCGAGCCCGGCGTTGATCTCTTCCGGGCTTTGTGACCGCCGTTTGGCTTTCATCGCTTGGACGACTTGGGTCAGGCGGGATACAGCCAGCGCATGTAATCGGCTACACCCGTTTCAAGGGAGAACTGCGGTTGATAGCCCAAGGCGCCGCGCACGCTGGTCAGATCGGCCTGGGTGAAATCCTGGTAATGGGCGTGCGGGTTCTCGATGTAATCCGGTTTGAAATCGGTGCCTAACGAGCGGTTCAGGACATCGACGAGCTCGTTGAACGAGCGCGCCTGGCCGGAGCCGAGATTGTAGATGCCGCTCTCCGCCGCCTCGAGCGCTCGAATGCTCCCTTCGACGATGTCTTTGACGTAAACGAAATCGCGCTTCTGATCGCCATGCTGGAAAATGCGCGGCCGTTGCCCGGCTTTCATCTGGCGCGAGAGATGGAAAACCATGCTCGCGGGCACGCCTTTGTGCGCCTCCCGCGGCCCATAAACATTGAAGTAGCGCAGCCCGATAATGATCCACCCGCTCACGTCGCTTGCGGCGCGGTTCGCGAGATTGTCCATGATGGCTTTCGAGAACGCGTAGACGTTTGCGGGCGCGGCGTCGTTTGTCTCGACGCTGGCCTCGCTTGCCGCGCCGTACGTCGCGGCAGACGATGCGTAGATCACCCGGGTCTTATTCGGCTTCGCGAAGTTCAGGAGCCGGCGAAAGCTCTCCACGTTGTCGTGGGTCTGGACGAACTGATCGTGCAACGTCGTGTCGGTGATCGACGCGAGATGAAAGATCGCATCGAACTTTTCGTCTCCGAATTGCTCCTGCCAATCGAGGGTTGCCAGGTTCTGCGCGACGAAATCACCCGTATAGCCGGCGAGGTTCTTGAAATCGCCCGACCGAAAATCATCGATCACGGTCAGCCGCGCCTCCGGCATTCGTTCCTGCAAGGTGAGCACGAGGTTGGAGCCGATAAAACCGGCGCCACCAGTGACGAGAATGGAAGTTGCAGAGGTAGACATCGGAGACGCGGCGAGAGCCGTCTCAGATAATTAAGTCGCAGGCGCTCAAGCGCAAGCCTCGCTGTTCAAGGAGCGGCGGTTTGCAACCGCCGTTTTGTTGGTCGCCGATTTGGAAATCGCCGCTCCTTGAAGGTGCGCGGCGATTCGGAGCGAAATAAATCTTGAGCCTGGGGACGCCGCCCGCTACTTCTGAACGCAGTTCTTTGTCGGTTTTAAGTGTGGAGCGGTGCGAGGAATTCCCGTGAGATTCGGGAGCAGTTGCGCTGCTGTGACTGGATACGATTTCCCAGGGCCAGTCGTCGAGGATTCTCGGCGGTGAAGGCGGGAAAAAGGATGCGTCCGGCTGTTGCCGGACGCGGAAGCCAGAAGCCAGAATATTTGCCTGTCTCCACCTCATTCGAGCCGGCGTTGTAGCGGCGGTCTGTGACCGCCGACCTTCTGCCGCGTGGTGGCTCGAAAAAACTTCTTCGCGAAAAAGAAGAATGAGAGCTGTGGACGCGATGTCCCGCGATGGCGGGAGCAAATCCGCCTCTCGAAAAAGTTGGAGGTAACTTGTTATGCGGAATCGTTCATGGCTTCTGGCGGCGGCCACTCTTCTGGCCGTACCATTCATCTGTCGCGCTCAGGACGCGACATCATCGGCGCTTTCAAATTCGGAAGCGGAAACGCAAGGGATCGTCGTCAGCGCGACGCGAATCGAAACGCCGATCAACGAAATCGGCAGTTCGGTGACGCTGATTCCGGCCGAGGAAATCGAACGCAATCAGCGGCGCACTTTACCGGACCTTCTCCAAACAGTGCCCGGCCTGAACATCGTCCAGACGGGAGGTCCCGGCGGCAAAACCTCGGTCTTCATGCGCGGAAGCAACTCGAATCACACCAAGGTGATCATCGACGGAATCGATGCGAACGACCCGAGCCAGGACGGCGTGTTCGATTTTGGCCAGGTTCTCACGTCGGACATCGAACGAGTCGAAGTGCTGCGCGGTCCGCAAAGCGGTTTGTATGGTTCGGACGCCATCGGTGGCGTGGTCAATATCGTGACGAAGAAAGGAGAAGGGCCGCCGCAGTTCACCGGACGCCTGGAAGGCGGTTCGTTCGGCACCTTCAACCAATCCGCGAGCGTGAGAGGATCCGCCGGGCGCTTTAACTACTCATTCAACGTCGCGCATTTTCTGGCGGACGACACGCCGGTGACGCCACTCGATTTGTTGCCGCCGGGACGGAAACGAATCAACGACAGTTACGAAAACACGACCGTCTCGACGAAGCTCGGCGTGGACGTGACAGATTCGTTCGGCTTCGATTTCGTAGGGCGCTACACAGATTCCAGATTGTTTTTTACCGGCGACGATTTCTCGGTTTTTCCCAGTGTGCCGGCCGCAAGCCAGAGCGAACAGAATGCCCGGCAGTTTTTCGCGCGGGGCGAAGCGCACCTCGCGCTTTTCGATGGCGGGTTTAAGAATCGCATCGGGGTCGGCTACACGAATTACCGCACGACCATCCAGGCTCCCGACACCGGATTCGGCCTTCCGCCGGAAAACATTAATCACGGCGACCGGATCAAGTTCGACTGGCAGGGGAACATCGAGCTCTGGAAAGGCAGCGCTTTGATTCTCGGCGTGGAAGATCAGGAGGACCGTCTGCTCGACAGCCCGATCTCGGCGGAAAACGATAACGTGGCCGGCTTCGCCGAGCTGCAATCAGAGATCGCCCCGGGTTTGTTTGCCGCGGTTAGTGGTCGTTACGATGATAACGACCGCTTCGGCGGGAAAGCAACCTGGCGAATTGCGCCCGCGTATCTCGTTCCGAACCTCGGCACGAAGCTCAAGGCAAGCTATGGCACGGGATTCAAAGCGCCGAGCCTCACGCAACTCTTCGTCAGCTTTCCGGCATTCAATTTCTTCGCGAATCCCAACCTCCAGCCGGAAGAGAGCGAAGGATACGATTTCGGATTCGAGCAACCGCTGGCGGGAGATCGGGTTCGTTTCGGGGCGACCTATTTTCACAACGACATCACGAATCTGATCAACGCGAATGCGACCTTCACTTCGCTGATAAACGTCGGCCAGGCCACGACGGAAGGCGTGGAGGCATTCGTCTTCGTGGCGGTGACGGACCGCTTCAAGGTGCGCGGCGATTACACTTACACCCGCGCGGTGGACGACACGACCGGGCTCGAGCTTTTGCGCCGCCCGAAGCACAAGGCAAGTCTGACCGCGAGCTGGCTTCCGATCGATCGGCTCTCGCTTTCCGCAACTCTGTTATACGTGGGCTCGCAAGTCGACGGGAACCGCAGCTTTTCGATCCAGCGCCTCGACACGGATCCCTATTTCATCGTCAACCTCGCCGCCGAGTACAATCTCAACAAGAGCGTCACGCTCTTCGCCCGGATCGATAATCTGTTCGACAAGCGCTACGAAAGTCCCACGGGATTTCAGCGACCGGGATTCGGGGTTTTCGGCGGTGTGCGGGTTGCCTGGGGCCCGGCACCGACGACTGCGCAAAGCAGCGAAGAGGACAACAAGACCTCGAAATAATGAAAGAACGCGTCGTGATGTCGTGGAGTGGTGGAAAGGACAGCGCCGTTGCGCTCCACGAACTGCTGAAATCCGATCAGTTCGAAGTCGTGGCTCTGTTAACGACAGTGTCCGAAGAATTTCGCCGCATCAGTCATCACGGCGTGCGCGAGGAGCTCCTGGAAGAACAGGCAAACGCGATCGGCCTTCCACTCGACAAAGTTTATCTGCCGTCCGGAGAATCGGCTGGATGCACGAATGAAGTTTACGAAGCGATCATGGAGCGAGCGATGACTGCTTATCGAACGCGAGGAGTGCTAACGGTCGGGTTCGGTGATTTGTTTCTCCAGGATCTCCGGGCGTGGCGCGAAGCGAATCTCGCGAAAGTGGGGATGCGCGGAATCTTTCCGATCTGGCAGCGCGCCACGCCGGCGTTTGCTCGCGAGGTAATCGCCGCTGGGTATAAAGCCTATCTTTCCTGCGTCGAAGCAAAGGTCGGCGCTGGTTTCGTCGGGCGGGCCTACGATACGAAACTTCTCGACGATTTGCCGCCCGGAATCGATCCGTGCGGCGAGAACGGCGAATTTCATTCCTTTGTTTACGATGGTCCGATTTTCCGAAAACCGGTTGAAGTCCAAGTAGGCGAAATTGTGGTGCGGGATGGAAGACACTACGCCGATCTCCTGCCTCGCGGATCGAACTCGTCCGAAAAATGCGTCGCGGAGCAGATGCCGCCCGTGTAAGAGAAAAGGAATCAAATATGAATAAACGATTTCTGGCAGTGAGCTTGTTTGTCGCCGGCGCGGCCCTCGCCCGTCTGCTGCCGCACCCGCCGAATATCACGCCGATCGCAGCGATGGCTCTTTTTGGCGGAGCTTATCTGGCCAATCGCAAACTCGCTTTTGCGCTGCCACTCATTGCGATGCTTTTGAGCGATTTGGTTCTCGGCCTGACGATCTACGGCAAGGTCCTGGTCTTCTCTCAGCCGGTCGTTTATCTTTGCATGCTCGCGACGGTGGCAATCGGCGGGCTGATCCGCTCCCGTAAGTCCTGGTGGATCATTGCGCTCGCGAGTCTGGCGAGTTCCGTGATGTTTTTCTTCGTGACCAATTTTGGCGTCTGGGCGTTCGAATCCCTTTATCCAAGGAATTGGATTGGGTTGATGACTTGCTACACCGCCGCGATTCCGTTTTTCCGCAATAGCATCGCGGGCGATCTCTGCTTCGCGGTGATTCTGTTCGGAGGATTTGCGCTCCTGGAAAAGTCGGTGGTTTCGGTCCGCGAACCGAAACCGCTCTATTCTTAACCGTGCTCTGAGATGCGGATCGTCTCATTGCTGGCGAGCGGGACCGAAATTGTTTGCGGTCTTGGCGCCGGCGCGGATTTGGTCGGCCGGTCGCATGAGTGCGATAACCCGGAATGGGTGCGTGAGCTTCCTGTCTGCACGCGGCCGGCGTTTGATGTTGAAGTCTCCAGCGGCGAAATCGATGCCGAAGTTCGGCGCCGCCTCAAGACCGGAGAGCCGCTTTATTACGTCGACACGGAATTGATCCGCCGGCTCGAGCCGGATCTCCTCATCACCCAGGAGCATTGCGAAGTGTGTGCGGTCACGCCGAACGACATCGCCCGAACGGGCTCTACGACTCTGGCGCCGCAAGTGATCGCCCTAAGTGCCGGGACCGTGCGCGGAATCTATGATGGAATTCTCGCCGTCGGCGAAGCGATCAAGCGCAGCGCGGCGGCGGTGACCTTGGTGGAAGAGATGCAACGGCGGATCGCCGCCATCGGCGATGCCGTGCGGCACAAACCGGCGCCCACCGTGGTGATGCTCGAGTGGACCGATCCGATCTTCTCGATGGGGAACTGGGGACCGGAATTAGTCGAAGCCGCGAATGGAAAGCTTTCGTTAGGCCAGGCCGGCCAGCATTCAGCTGCCATTCCCTGGGAAACGGTTCGCTCCTCCGATCCGGATTACCTGATCGTCGCGCCCTGCGGATACAACCTGGAGAAAACCCGGCGCGAAGCCGCGATCCTCGAAGCGTTGCCCGGATGGTTCGAGCTGCGAGCGGTCCGTGATGGAAAAGTCGTTTTCGCGGATGGAAACAAATTCTTCAACCGCTCCGGCACGACGATTGTCGAGACCGTCGAGATCATCGCGGAGATTCTCCACAAGCTCAAAACGGGAACGCGTTGGGAGGAAAAAGCCTGGCAGCGTTACGTCCCGAGCCTCGCGGACGCTTGAACACAATGTGACCTTCTGTTAGTCGCAGAGGGTGAACCCGCTGCTTTACTCGCTGATTGGATTGATCGCGGGCGCGGGGATTGTCGCTCTCATCTTCGCCTTCGTGCGGCGGGGCCGAAAGGACGACTCGGAGCTGGTCAAGCGCTTCGAACTGCTGGAGCGCGCGCAGGAGCGCGGCGAGAGGTTGATTCGCGAGGAAATGGCGCGCAGCCGGGAAGAAAACGCGAACGCCGCCAAGACCCAGCGCGGTGAGCTGACAGCATCGCTCGAGAGCGTGCGGGGAATCGTCGATCAGCGCTTGAAACAATTGCAGGAAGACAATACCGGCCAGCTCGAAAAGATGCGCGCGACGGTGGACGAAAAGTTACAGGGAACATTGGAGAAGCGACTGGGCGAATCGTTCAAACTGGTGAGCGAGCGCCTCGAGCAAGTCCACCAGGGCCTCGGCGCGATGCGACAACTGGCGAGTGACGTCGGCGGCTTGCAGAGGGTGCTCGCGAATGTGAAGACGCGCGGCGGCTGGGGCGAAGTACAGCTCGGCAATTTGCTCGCACAGGTGCTAACGGCCGATCAGTTCGCGCGCAATGTAAAGACGCGTGATGAAAGTGCCGAGAACGTCGATTTCGCGATCAAGCTGCCGGGCGATGAAAATGGCGCGCCGGTCTGGCTGCCGATCGACGCCAAGTTTCCGACCGAAGATTATCAACGGCTCCTGGCGGCGCAGGACAAAGGCGACGCTGATCTGATCGAGGGTGCGATGAAGGGTCTGGAAACGCAGTTGCGAAAAAACGCAAAAGACATCTGCGCGAAGTACATCAACCCGCCGCGCACAACCGATTTCGCGCTCATGTTCTTGCCGACGGAAGGACTCTACGCGGAAGCGATCCGCCGGGTCGGTTTGGTCGAGCAGGTGCAGCGCGATTGCCGCGTGATCTTCGCGGGACCGACGACGCTGGCGGCGTTGCTCAACAGTTTGCAGATGGGGTTCCGCACCCTCGCGATTCAGAAACGCTCGAGTGAAGTCTGGAATTTGCTCGCGGGAGTGAAAACGGAGTTCGGGAAATTCGGCGAAGCGCTCTCGAGCGTGAAAGACAAGCTCGACCAGGCAGCGCGGAAAATGGAAGACGTCGACGTCCGTTCGCGCGCGATCACGAAAAAGTTACGCGACGTGGAAGAATTGCCGGATAATCCGCAGCCGCTGTTGCCGGAATTGTTATCCGAACGGGAGGAAGATTAGCCGTTAACAAATGGCGATGTCATCCCGAGCCGCGCAGACGGCGAGGGACCTCGC